>Ga0207709_10002579_pt1 | contig 11285 bp, 11 predicted proteins | sample KBSM34metaG_FD_184397 | JGI IMG/M metagenome (GOLD analysis project Ga0207709, IMG submission 184397) | Miscanthus rhizosphere microbial communities from Kellogg Biological Station, Michigan, USA - KBS M3-4 metaG (SPAdes) (version 2) | ecosystem: Host-associated > Plants > Roots > Rhizosphere >...
CTCGTTGCTGAAGTTGGACTCGTAGTAACCGACGCCGACGAACGGACGGAACACGTTGTCCGCCTGGCCGAAGTGGTACTGGCCGCTCAGCGCGATCGGCTGCTGCTCGACGGTGCCGACCTTGCCCACGCCGCTGGCGCTGACGCGGTGGTTGAACTTGTCGGCGGCGCCCCACAGTTCGACGGCCCAGTTGTCGTTGATCAGCCAGCTGGCGCTGATGGTCGGGGCCGGGCCGCCGTCGACGTCGAGGCCGTTGGCCGGCTTGGAATGGGGGTCGAGCAGGGTCGCGCTGCCGACGACGGCAAAGCGCTTGCCGGATGCGGTGTCGCCGTCCTGCGCAAATGCGGCAGGCGCGAACGCAAGGGCGGAAACGACAGCCAGGCTCAGGATTTGAATGGACCGCATGGGAATCTCCTCAATCTTTTTTTTGTGGGGCCACAGGAGTGGGCGCGCACACCGTATCGATGAGAAGATGAATCGACGCCGACCTCGGCCGAGCGGATGCAGGCATCGTTCAGACACCGGCGTTGGATGCTTGAAATAACGAGGTTTTAAGACTTGGCGATGTTCACCCAGATGCGCGCGACGTGACGATGCAGGACGTGTTGCAGGGCCTGCCTGCGCAGATTCGCGACGATTGCCGGGTGCTGATTCTCGGCTCGATGCCCGGCGCGATGTCGCTGCAGCACGCGCGCTACTACGCGCATCCGCGCAATCGCCTGTGGCCGTTGCTGGGCGCGCTGTGCGGCTTCGATCCGCAACTGGACTACGCCGCGCGGTTGCAGGCGATGCAGGCCTGCGGCGCGGGCCTGTGGGACGTGATCGGCCAGTGCCGGCGCAGCGGCAGCCTGGATGCGGCGATCGTGCGCGGCAGCGAAGTGCCCAATCCCTTGCCTGCGCGCATCGCGCAGTTGCCGCAGTTGCGCGCGATCGCCTGCAACGGCGCCGCGGCGGCGCAGGCGTTCGCGCGTTTCGTGCAGCCGCAGCTGGCGCCGCGCGAACCGCCGCTGACGGTGCTGGCGCTGCCCTCGACCAGCCCGGCCAACGCCGCGTTCTCGCTGCCGCGGTTGCAGCAGGCCTGGGCGCCGCTGCAGGTCTGGCTCGCGCCGCCGTCGGCGGCGCGCTAGCGGACCACTCAGTGCAGCGCGCGTCGCGCCGGCGCGCGCAGCCGTAGCCACAGGGTCTGCATCAGCAACACCGCAGCCAGCGCCAACGCCACCCACGCCGCGCTGCGTGCGCCGTCCAGGCCGCTGCCGGCCTGCTTGACGTAGACCGCGGCCAGCGCCCACAGCGCCGCCGCGACATAGGCCAGGTTGCCGCGCATCGCCCGGTTCAGGCCGAGCAGCAGCGCACCGGCCAGCGCGAACAGCACCAGGCTCCACGGCAGCATGTGTTCGGTGGACAGCCAGCGGTAGGCGACCATCACCTGTGCGGTGTTGAGGAAGGCGGCCAGCGACAGCCAGCCGGCGTGCAGCGACAGCGGCAGCCAGGCCCACAGCGCCTGCCACGGCTCGGCGCGCGGATCGCGCGACAGGCGCAGCGCGGCCAGCGCCAGGCACCCCAGCGCCGCCCAGATCACCGCCAGCGCCAGCAGGAAATGCTGTTGCGAGAACACCGGCATCCACAGCGCGGTCAGGCCGAAGCCCAGCGCCGCCGGCAGCCGCACCTGCGCCAGCGCGCTGTCGCGCCGGCGCCGCGGCGACAGCTGCCACAGGCCGAAGGCCAGGTCGAGCAGGAAGATCGGGCCCCAGATCGCGAACGCGTAGCCGGCGGCGACGATCAGGGTCGGGTAGCGGTCGGAGATCGCGCCGTTGGTCGGGCCGAACGCGCCGCGTTGCGAGAACCAGGCGACCAGCGGCATCGCCAACGACATCAACAGCACGAACGCACGCATGGCGGCACTCCGATCGGGGTGCAGCGCATGCTAGGCGCCTGCCCGTGAAGGCGGCGCGCCGCGCGTGGCGGCGATGACCCCAGGACAATGCGCAGGCGTACAGTCCGCCGCGAACGCCGCAGACACGCGCTTCCCGGTGCCACGGCGCGCCCGCTGCGGGTTTTTTTGCCCGGCAAAGGTTGGCGCTGCGGCTGCGGGCCGCCACAATAGGGGTTTCCCCCTCATTAGTTGCCGGAGTTGCCCGCATGGCCGAAATCAAGGAAGCACTTGTCCCCGATATCGGTGACTACAGCGACGTCCCGGTAATCGAAGTGCTGGTGGCGGTCGGCGACACGGTGAAGAAGGACCAGAGCCTGGTCACCCTGGAGTCGGACAAGGCGACGATGGAAGTGCCGTCGCCGTTCGCCGGCGTGGTCAAGGAGCTGAAGGTCAAGATCGGCGACAGCCTGTCCGAAGGCAAGCTGGTGGCCTTGATCGAAGTGGCCGAGGACGGCGCCAGTGCCGCCGCACCGGCGCCGGCAGCGGCCAAGGCCGCGCCAGCGCCGGCCAAGCAGGAGCCGGCCCCGCCGGCGCCGGCCGCGCAGCAGGCGACCAAGCCGGTCCCGGCAGGGAATGCCGGCGGCGGCATCGTCGAGGCGCGCGTGCCGGACATCGGCGACTACAGCGACGTGCCGGTCATCGAAGTGCTGGTCGCGGTCGGCGACACCGTGGCCAAGGACCAGAGCCTGGTCACCCTGGAATCGGACAAGGCGACGATGGAAGTGCCTTCTTCGGTGGCCGGCGTGGTCAAGGAACTGAAGGTCAAGGTCGGCGACAGCCTGTCCGAGGGCAAGGTCGTGGCGCTGATCGAAGTGGCCGGCGCCAATGCCGACGCGCCGGCGGCAGGCGCGATCCAGCCCAGCGCCGAGACCGGCGGCGGGGTGGAGCCGGTCCCGGCCTCGGCCGCGCCGGACAAGCTCGCGCAGCGCGAGATCGCCCAAGTGCAGGGCTCGGCGCCGGCCAAGGCGGGCGCGTCCGCGCCGTCGGCCGGCACCCCGAGCAGCCCGCCGGTGGAGTTCAACGCCGACAGCGTGCTGCCGCAGAAGGTGCCCTACGCCAGCCCGGCGGTACGCGTGTTCGCCCGCGAACTGGGCGTGGACCTGTTCCAGGTCAGCGGCACCGAGCACGGCGGCCGCATCACCAAGGACGACGTGCAGCGCTACGTCAAGGCCGCGCTGGCGGGCGGCGTGCCGGCCGCAGCGGCTGGCGGCGCGCCGTCGGCCGGCGGCGGCAACGGCCTGAACCTGCTGCCGTGGCCGAAGGTGGACTTCGCCAAGTTCGGCGAGGTCGAGGTCAAGCCGCTGTCGCGGATCAAGAAGATCTCCGGCGCCAACCTGGCGCGCAACTGGGCGATGATCCCGCACGTCACCCAGTTCGAGCAGGCCGACATCACCGAGCTGGAAGCCCTGCGCGTGGCGCTGAACAAGGAGAACGAGAAGGCCGGCATCAAGCTGACCATGCTCGCCTTCCTGCTCAAGGCCAGCGCCGCGGCGCTGAAGCAGTTCCCCGACTTCAACGCCTCGCTGGATGCGGCCGGCGAGAACCTGACCCTGAAGAAGTACTTCCACATCGGTTTCGCCGCCGACACCCCGAACGGGCTGGTGGTGCCGGTGATCCGCGACGTGGACAAGAAGGGCGTGGTCGAGCTGGCGCGCGAGAGCGGCGAACTGGCCAAGAAGGCGCGCGACGGCAAGCTCGGCCCAGCCGAGATGAGCGGCGGCTGCTTCTCGATCAGCTCGCTCGGCGGCATCGGCGGCACCGCGTTCACCCCGATCGTCAATGCGCCGGAAGTGGCGATCCTGGGCGTGTCCAAGTCGGCGATCCAGCCGGTGTGGAACGGCAAGGAATTCGCGCCCAAGCTGATGTTGCCGCTGTCGCTGAGCTACGACCACCGGGTCATCGACGGCGCTGCGGCGGCGCGCTTCACCACCTACCTGAGCCAGGTGCTGGCGGACATGCGCCGCGTGCTGCTGTAAGTCCTGCCGCAACGGCGCCGCGCCCGGCGCGGCCCGTGTTTCCCCCACCCGCGTGCGCCGCGTCCATCGCGGCGCCGCCGTAGAACTGCAATCGCCCGCCGGCGTGCCGGCCGGGCCACAGGAGAAGCTGCATGGCGGTCATTGAGGTCAAGGTCCCGGATATCGGCGACTACAGCGAGGTTCCGGTCATCGAAGTGCTGGTCGCGGTCGGCGACACGGTGAAGAAGGATCAGGGCCTGCTGACCCTGGAGTCGGACAAGGCCACGCTGGAAGTGCCGTCGGCGGCGGCCGGCGTGATCAAGGAGCTGAAGGTCAAGCTCGGCGACGTCCTGTCCGAGGGCGCGGTGATCGCGCTGCTGGAAACCGAGGACGCCGGCGCCGCGCCCGCGCCGGCCAAGGCCGAGGCGCCGGCCAGCAAGCCGCCGGTGGCGCCGTCGCATCGCGCCCCGGCCGAGCCGCCGGCGCCCAAGCCGGCGCTGGCCAGCGGCAAGCCGGCCGACATCGAATGCAAGATGGTGGTGCTCGGCGCCGGCCCCGGCGGCTACACCGCCGCGTTCCGCGCCGCCGACCTGGGCCTGGACACGGTGCTGATCGAGCGCTACGCCAGCCTCGGCGGCGTCTGCCTCAACGTCGGCTGCATTCCGTCCAAGGCGCTGCTGCACGCGGCCGCGGTGATCGACGAGGTGGCCCATGCCGGCGATTTCGGCGTGACCTTCAGCGCGCCCAAGATCGCCCTGGACAAGCTGCGCGCGTACAAGGAAAACGTGGTCGGCAAGCTCACCGGCGGCCTGGCCAGCATGGCCAAGCAGCGCAAGGTGCGCACCGTCACCGGCGTGGCGTCGTTCGTGTCGCCCAACGAGCTGGAGATCGTCGGCTCCGACGGCAAGACCCAGTTGCTGCGTTTCGAGCAGTGCATCATCGCCGCCGGTTCGCAGGCGGTGAAGCTGCCCAACTTCCCGTGGGACGACAAGCGGGTCATGGACTCCACCGACGCGCTGGAACTGCAGGAGATCCCCAAGACCCTGCTGGTGGTCGGCGGCGGCATCATCGGCCTGGAAATGGCCACCGTGTACAGCGCGCTGGGCAGCAAGGTCACCGTGGTCGAGTTCATGGACCAGCTGATGCCGGGCGCCGACAAGGACCTGGTCAAGCCGCTGGCCGACCGGCTGAAGAAGCAGGGCGTGGAGGTCTACCTGAAGACCAAGGCCACCGAGGTCAAGGCCGACAAGAAGGGCATCACCGTGTCCTTCGAGGCCGCGGCCGAAGGCGAGCAGCCGGCGCTGGGCGCGACCACCTACGACCGCGTGCTGGTCGCGGTGGGCCGTTCGCCGAACGGCAAGAAGATCGGCGCGGAGAAGGCCGGGGTGAACGTCACCGAGCGCGGCTTCATCCCGGTCGACCGGCAGATGCGCAGCAACGTGCCGCACATCTTCGCCATCGGCGACATCGTCGGCAATCCGATGCTGGCGCACAAGGCCACCCACGAGGGCAAGCTGGCCGCGGAAGTGGCGGCGGGCGAGAAGAAGGAGTGGGTGGCGCGGGTGATCCCGTCGGTGGCCTACACCAACCCGGAGATCGCCTGGGTCGGCGTCACCGAGACCGAGGCCAAGGCCAAGGGCCTGAAGGTGGGCGTGGCCAAGTTCCCGTGGGCGGCCAGCGGCCGCGCCATCGGCATCGGCCGCACCGAGGGCTTCACCAAGCTGATCTTCGACGAGGACACGCACCGCATCGTCGGCGGCGCCATCGTCGGCGTGCATGCCGGCGACCTGCTGGCCGAGATCGGCCTGGCGATCGAGATGGGCGCCGAGGCCGAGGACATCGGCCACACCATCCACGCGCATCCGACCCTGAGCGAGTCGGTCGGCATGGCCGCCGAGGTCTACGACGGCACCATCACCGACCTGTACATCCCGAAGAAGAAGTAAGCGGCTGGCGCACGCGCGACGCCGGACGACGCCCCGTTCGCGGGGCGTCGTCCTGTCTGCGCGGCACCGCGCCGCGATTGCGGAGAATGCGATGCACACGCGGTCGTTGTGTTCCGAACTGCAGGCGCTGCTGGAGCGCGAGCTGGGCCAGGGCAACCGCATGCAGGAGCCGCCGCATCGGACCGACTGGCCCGAGCCCGGCTCGGTGTTCGTGGCCTTGCGGCACGATCTGCGCAGCGCCGTGGGCAGCCTGCCCGCGGCGGTACGCCATTCGGTGTGCCGCGATCCGCACTACGGTTGGCACGACGAGTGCTACTGCGAGATTCACCGGCACCTGCTGGTGGCGGGCGTGACCAAGCCGCCGTGAGCGGTGTCCGCCGCACCCGCGCCGGCATCGCCGTCCAGGCCGCCGCAGGATCCGACCGCCTGCCAACCGGCCCCATAAACGACAAACCCCCGCATCGCTGCGGGGGTTTGCGTTGAAGCTCTTTGCGAGTCCCGAGTCCGAGTCCCGAAGGAATCAGAACGCGAAGGTCACACCGGCCACCGGGCCCTTGAACTCCTGCTTCAGGCCGACATTGGTCAGCGAGGCGGAGTTGGAGTCGGTCTCGCGGTCCACGTCCAGCTTGAACCAGTCGTAGCCGGCGAAGATGCCGAAGTTCTTGGTGAAGCGGTACTCGGCGATGGCATTGGCGCGGCTCAGGTCGCCGTCGTACTTGCCGAAATCGCCCCACTTGGTGTTGACGTACTGGCCCTGCACGCTGAACAGCCAATGCTCGTTCGGCTGCGCGGTGAAGCGCAGGCCGACCACCGGCGCGGCGCCGTCTTCGCTCTCGTCGATGAAGGTGCCCGAATACAGGTCGCCCAGGTCGGCGTAGGCATTGGCCTGGACCTTGGCCCATTCGGCGCCGATCTGCAGGCCCATGCTGAACTGCGGGGTGTCGATCACCGAGTAGTCGTACACCAGGCTGGCCACCTGGTACTTCATCTCGCCCTTGACGAAGCTGCCGGCCGGTACGGTGACGCCGTCGTAGCTGAGGTTCTCGCCCAGTTCCTCGCGGCGGTCCTTGTCGTACTTGAAGTAGTCGAAGATCAGGCGCTGGCGGGTGCTGATGCGGAACACGCCGTCCACGCGCGGCTCCCATTCCTTTCCGCCGAAGTCGAAGTCCTGCGAACCGGAGATCTCGTTGCCGGCGATGGTGGTGTTGCCGCGCAGGGTGTTGTCGTTGTCCACGTTCATCGCGCCGAGGCGGATGGTGAAGCGGTCGTCGGTGTCGGCGGCGTGGGCGGGAAGGGCGTAGGCGGCGGCGAGCGCGCACGGCAACGCAAGGGCGAGCAAATGTTTCATAGGGGGCGAAGCTCCGTCATCTGGGGATGGATGCGCCGATGGCGAGCGCCACCGCGTGCCGCAACTATCCTTAAAACCGTGTCCACCATCCGTGAAGGTATGGAGGTGGCATCGGTCACGGAATCGCAGGCAAAAAGAAGAGCCCCGGTCGCCCGGGGCTCCATGGGTCCGCGCTGCAAATCGACGAGGATGGGCGCAGTCCCTGCATGATCGGACCGGAGGCGGGAAGAAAAGTTCCCACGCAAATCCCTGTTGCGATGCATCAATGCGGGCCGCGGTGCGGGTCCGCGACGTGCTATCGTTGGCGGCTTGGCTGGATCCGGGGACGGCCGCGACCTTTGGCGGTTGTCTCGCAAATTGTCCCATTGCTATAATTCCGCGGCTCGACGGACGCGAAGACGTCCTCAACCCACCACCAACTGCAGGATTTTCTGTGCTGAACTCCGTTGATGCGGGTCGGCGGCTGATGCTGCGCGCAGCGATTTACCCGCTAGTGGCGGTGGCCGTGGTTTCCCTGGCGTTCCTGCTGCTAGGGCCGAAGTACGCCATGGGCGCTGCCGCAACCGGGCTGGCGACGGTGGCGGGAGGATGGCTGGCGGCACGCACCGCGTTGAGCGGCGGCGTGCAGGCGGCTGGTGCGGCGATGGCGCGGTTGATCGTGGCCATGGTGCTGAAGTGGGTGTTGGTATTCGCGGTACTCGCGCTGGGCTTTGCCTGGTGGCGGCTGCCTCCTCTGGCCCTGTTGGCGGGTATCGCCACCGGGCTGATGTTCCAGGTTCTGGCTCTGGCCAGACGTTGATCGAATCACGATAAAGGCTCAGGACTCATGGCGGGCGAGGAAGCAACCCCTACCTCCTACATCCAGCACCACCTGCAAAACCTCACCTTCCAGGTGCAGGAGGGCGGGTTCTGGCAGGTGCACGTCGATACCCTGGTCATGTCGGTGCTGTCCGGCCTGCTGATGGTGTTCGGCTTCTGGATCGCCACGCGCAAGGCCACCGCCGGCGTGCCGGGCAAGTGGCAGGCGTTCGTGGAGATCCTGCTGGAGTTCGTCGACCGCCAGGCCAAGGACACCTACCACGGCACCAGCAAGCTGGTGACCCCGATCGCGATCACGCTGTTCTTCTGGATCCTGATGATGAACCTCATCAAGATGATCCCGGCGGACTTCATCGCGATCCCGCTGAGCTGGGCCGGCGTGCACTACTGGAAGCCGGTGCCCACCGCCGACGTCAACGCCACCCTGGGCATGTCGATCAGCGTGTTCTTCCTGATGATCTTCTTCTCGCTGCGCTCCAAGGGCGTGGGCGGGATGACCAAGGAATTCCTGACCGCCCCGTTCGGCAAGTGGATGCTGCCGTTCAACCTGATCCTCAATATCGTCGAGTGGCTGAGCAAGCCGATCTCCCTGGCGATGCGACTGTTCGGCAACATGTTCGGCGGCGAGATCGTGTTCCTGCTGATCTGGGTGCTGGGCGGTGCCGGCATCGTCGGCGCACTGGCCGGCGGCGCGTTCGGCTTCGGCTGGATGCTGTTCCACCTGCTGGTGATCCCGCTGCAGGCCTTCATCTTCATGATGCTGTCCATCGTGTATCTGAGCCTGGCGGAAGACAGCCACTGACGTTTCTGCTTCACGCGTTTTAAGCAACCCTTCGTTCGATTCACCATCCTCAAGCAACTTTAGTTCTCGGAGAAAACCATGTACTTCGCCGTCCTGACCAACCTCGCCCAAGTCCAGAGCTCCACCGTCCTCGCCGTCGGCATCATGATCGGCCTGGCCGCGCTGGGTGCCGGCCTCGGTCTGGCCATCATGGCCGGCAAGTTCCTGGAGTCGGCCGCGCGCCAGCCGGAACTGATCCCGGTGCTGCAGGTGCGCATGTTCATCACCGCCGGCCTGATCGACGCCGCGTTCATCATCAGCGTCGCGGTCGGCCTGCTGTTCGCGTTCGCCAACCCGATGATCGGCGAGTTCGTGTCGCGCCTGCCGCAGGGCGGCTGATCCAGTAGTACCGGCGGACGGTCGCAGCGATGCGGCCGCCCCGCTGCGGATGAAGGTTCGGACGCGCCCGCCGCGATGGCGGCGCGTCCACCCCGTCACTTTGGCTGAGCGTACCCAATGAATATCGGTCTCACCCTCTTTGCCCAGGCGCTGGCGTTTGCCGGTCTGATCTGGATCGTCGCGACCAAGATCTGGCCGCCGCTGATGCAGGCCATCGAAGAGCGCCAACAGAAGATCGCCGAAGGCCTCGCTGCCGCCGATCGCAGTCAGAAGGATCTGGCGCAGGCGCAGGAAAAGGTCAACGAAGCGCTGAAAGACGCACGCGTCAAGGCCAACGAGATCATCGATCAGGCCCACGCGCGCGCCAACCAGATCGTCGAAGCGGCCAAGAACGAGGCGATCGCCGAGGCCAACCGGCAGAAGGATCTGGCCCAGGCCGAGATCGACGCCGCGGCCAACCGTGCGCGCGAGGACCTGCGTCGCCAGGTGTCGCTGCTGGCGGTGAGCGGTGCGGAAAAGCTGCTCAAGCGCGAAATCGACGCCAACGCCCACAAGGCGCTGCTCGACGAGCTGGCGGCGGAGATCTGAGATGAGCCAGGCCCTCACACTGGCGCGTCCGTATGCCCGCGCCGCGTTCGCCGCGGCCAGCGATGCCGGCAAGCTCGCGCCCTGGTCGCAGGCCTTGGCGTTCTCCGCCCAGGTCGCCGCCGATCCGCGCGTGGCGGCGTTGCTGCACAACCCGCAGCTGCAGCGCGAGCAGGCGGTGGCGCTGCTGGCACCGCAGGTGGCCGACGAGCAGTACGCGCGCTTCCTGAGCCTGCTGGCCGAAGGGCAGCGGCTGCCGCTGCTGCCCGAGATCGCCGGGCTGTACGATCAGCTGCGTGCCGAGGCCGAATGCGTGGTCAAGGCCAACGTGACCTCGGCCACCCAGCTGAGCGACGCGGAGGTGGCCTCGTTGAAGGTGGCGTTGAAGCAGCGCTTCGGCCGCGAGGTCGAGATCACCACGGCGGTGGACGCTTCGCTGATCGGCGGCGCGGTGATCGACGCCGGCGACGTGGTCATCGACGGTTCGCTGAAAGGCAAGCTGTCGCGCCTGCAATCCGCACTGGCCCACTAAGAAGCGGGAATGGCGAATAGAGAAGAGAGAACCCGGCCCGGCGGCGACGCCACCAGCGATTCCCGATTCCCCATTCCCGATTCTCAAAGAAGCTAACCAAACGTCGCCATCCGCCTTCGCGCGGTGGACGATCCGAAGGAAACCAAGATGGCAACCACGCTCAATCCCTCCGAAATCAGCGAACTGATCAAGAACCGCATCGAGCAGGTCAAGCTGACTGCGGAGTCGCGCAACGAAGGCACGGTCACCAGCGTGTCCGACGGCATCGTGCGCATCTTCGGCCTGGCCGACGTGATGCAGGGCGAGATGATCGAACTGCCGAACGAGACCTACGCCCTGGCGCTGAACCTGGAGCGCGACTCGGTCGGCGCCGTGGTGCTCGGCGACTACGAGAACCTGCGCGAAGGCGACGTGGCCAAGACCACCGGCCGCATCCTGGAAGTGCCGGTGGGCAAGGAACTGCTCGGCCGCGTGGTCAACGCGCTGGGCGAGCCGATCGACGGCAAGGGCCCGCTGGGCACCTCGCAGACCGCGCCGGTGGAGCGCGTGGCGCCGGGCGTGATCTGGCGCAAGTCGGTCGACCAGCCGGTGCAGACCGGCTACAAGTCGGTCGACGCGATGATCCCGATCGGCCGCGGCCAGCGCGAGCTGGTCATCGGCGACCGCCAGACCGGCAAGACCGCGCTGGCGATCGATGCGGTGATCAACCAGGAGACCACCGGCATCAAGTGCGTGTACGTGGCGATCGGGCAGAAGGCCTCGACCGTGGCCAACATCGTGCGCAAGCTGGAAGAGAACGGCGCGCTGGCGCACACCATCGTGGTCGCCGCGACCGCCTCCGAATCGGCGGCGATGCAGTACATCAGCGCCTACGCCGGCTGCACCATGGGCGAGTACTTCATGGACCGCGGCGAAGACGCGCTGATCGTGTACGACGATCTGTCCAAGCAGGCCGTGGCCTACCGCCAGATCTCGCTGCTGCTGAAG
>Ga0207709_10002585_pt1 | contig 11271 bp, 8 predicted proteins | sample KBSM34metaG_FD_184397 | JGI IMG/M metagenome (GOLD analysis project Ga0207709, IMG submission 184397) | Miscanthus rhizosphere microbial communities from Kellogg Biological Station, Michigan, USA - KBS M3-4 metaG (SPAdes) (version 2) | ecosystem: Host-associated > Plants > Roots > Rhizosphere >...
CAAAAACTCACACCTCATCACGTAAGAAGGCTTCGGCTTCGTCGGCAACTAAGCGACGTGGGAAGAAGTCTGCAAAAGCATCCAAGCGAGCCGCAAAACCAAAATTGACAAAGAAGCAGGCTGAAGAGCTTGCGAAAGAAAAGCGGCTAAAAAGGCTGATGAAACTTACGCTTAAGGCTTTTCAAATGGCGTATGAAGCGAATCAGCGAGGCGAGTTCCACCGCTTCTAACCCTCTGATCTATACAATTTGAGTCTCGATGGCGTACTTCACCTACGACACATCTGTAATCATTTCCAGAAAGCTGACTGAACTACTGGCAATGCCCAGCAGTTTCTTGATGTCAGCGATTGTTCTAACTGAGCTTTCAGCAAGTGCCACAGACGACTCCGCGAGAAAGTTTTTTGAAAACTTGTTTCGCACTTATCAGAAAGAGGACCGTCTCATAATTCCTGATGCCGAAGACTGGCTGCTCACATCGAGAATCCTATTCTTATTGACGAACAATCGCAGACGCTTAGAATACGGAAGACTAAAGCAACTACCGCCCGGAGCCTCACAACGTTTGGCTCTTGACGTCCTAATCGCGGTTAGCGCGCGAAGATGGAAGGCGCAGGTCGTGACTGAGAATTGGACTGACTTCAAAGCCATTCAGAGGTATTGCAACGTGCGAATCTGTCGCGCTTCCGAGTTCTTCAAGAAGTGAGTGGACAACTAATAGTTCGTCAGGATCTCTTCCGGCTTGAACCCCATCTTCCCGAGACGCTCACGGGTTTGATCGATCATTTCGCGTGACCCACAGATCAGCGCCACCGGCGAAGCAAGCTCAGGAAGGACATTGTCCAACAACGACTGCACGTAACCCGTCGGCCCGGACCAATCATGTCCATCAGGACGAGAGATCACCTGGCGCAGCTCGACACCAGCGTTCTCCCAAACCTCCGTTTCATCGCGATAACAAAAATCGTCCGGAGTTCGCTCGCCGTAAAGCACCACGAGTTGTCCAAATTCATTCTTACGCTTCAAAACATGCCGCAACGCAGACCGCAACGGCGCAACGCCAGTTCCCATCGCAACAAACACCAGATCCCGCCCTTTTATTTCATCCAGCCTGAACCCCTGCCCGCAGACGTCAAGCAGTTCGATCTCGTCTCCCACACTCATGTCATAAATAACGCGACTCGCCCCGGCTTTCTGTTTCACAAGCACCTCGAGGTCGCGATCCGCAGGCGCGCCGGCTAAAGCAAAATAAGCCGGTTCTTCACCTTCGACACGCAATATCGCAACCTGCCCCGGCGTGAAATGAACTGCCCGCTCGGGTCGCAGATCGAATGAACGAGTTATCCTGGCCTGGTCCCGTATATTTGATATGACGAGCTTCCTGGGTTCCATCGGTCCTCGCAGTTTACCAAATCAATCTTCCCATTCTCATCAGTCCCGTTTACAATTCTCGCTCACATGAAATCTCGGGTGCTCACAACTGCTGTGGTTCTTGCGCTCTGCGTCTTAACCGGCTTAACCGTCCTCGCGCAGTCCGGCCGAAAGCGTGTCACACCTGAGCCCGCGGCCCCGGTGCCGACGCCAACTCCTGAACCCACACCAACTCCCAGGAAAGTGGAGAAAGAATCCGATCGGTTGTTCTTTATCGGAGCTGATCGTAACAATTTCTCAGCCAATTTTCCTTTCACATATTACGACGCTGTAGTACATGGTTGCGCCGACCGGTTGCGCTCCGGATCAACGGCAGACGTCGATGTTTCAGATCAATCGTTGAGCAGAGGCGAGGCGATCAAGAAAGCGAAAGCATCTACCGGCACTTATGTGGTCCTGCTGACACTTGAATACGACTCAATGGCACGCTCTTCCGACGATATAAATGTCGAGTTTGTGGTGTTCGCACCCAGCACCGGTAAGGTCGAGGTCAGCGGACGTTCTTATCTGAACAGCAATCGGGCAGGACCGATCAGTGTACCTCGTGGCTCGAGCGTGCTGTATCGCGAACAACTGTTGAAACAGGCGGGCGAGGATGCTGGAAAGAGAATTCTCAAATCACTGCACCTTGAGACTCCGAAAATACCTAACTAAGCACTACTCCTCGTAAATCTTCTCAATCACATCTCGATACTTATCATCAATCACTCTGCGCTTCACTTTCAAAGTCGGCGTGAGCTCGCCTCCTTCAATCGTAAACTCATTCTCCAACAGCGCGACTTTCTTGATCTTCTCGTACTTCGCAAGATTCGGAGTCAAAGCATCAATCTGTCGTTGAACCAGATCTATGATGCGCGGATGATGACAGAGCTCGCTTCGGCTTTTGACTTCAATTCCCTTCAACTTGCAATACGACTCGAGTTGTTCCCAAACAGGCACAATCAACGCCGCCGGAAACTTGCGCTCAGCACCAATCAACACCACCTGGTTCACAAAACGCGAACCTTTGATCGCCTGTTCGATCGGTTGCGGCGCGATGTACTTACCACCCGAAGTCTTAAACAACTCTTTCTTGCGATCGGTTATGCGAAGAAATCCATCTTTGTCGAACGTCCCGATGTCGCCCGTCTTGAACCAGCCATCCGCCGTGAAGACTGCACGCGACTCGTCAGGCTTGTTGTAGTAACCCTGCATTACATTCGGGCCACGCACTTCGATCTCGCCATCCTCGGCGATACGAATGTCGACGTTGGGAATTGCTTTGCCAACTGTCCCCGGTCGAATGTCTTCAATCTTACTCGTGGTGATTACGGGCGAAGTTTCCGTCAGGCCATAACCCTGCACGATCGGAATGCCGGCGCCAAGGTAGATGTACTGAAGATCCTCAGGCAGCGCCGCGCCTCCCGAAACGAGCAGCCGCATGCGCCCGCCAAACGCCCACTGCCACTTTGAAAAGACGAGCTTCGACGCGATCCAGTGCTGCAACTTTAGAAACGCCGGAACGGGTTCGTGCGCGAGAATGTGTTTGGCGTAATCACGCGCTACCGAAACAGACCACGCCAACAACGCGGCACTCACCTTCCCGGCTTCAGCGGCACGCTCACGAATGCGCGCGTAAATCTTCTCGAAGATTCGCGGCACGCCTACCAGCACCGTCGGACGTACTTCGCGCAAGTTTGGACCAATCGTTTGTAACGACTCGGCAAAATAAACTGCCATGCCCTGATGCAGGTACATGTACATCGCCTGCCGTTCGAAAACGTGTGACAACGGCAACACAGACAGCGCGATGTCTTGTTCACCAAAGGCCAGATGCCCGGACGAATCGATCAGGTTTGAGACGAGGTTCGAATGCGTCAGCATCACGCCTTTCGGTTCACCAGTCGTGCCGGAGGTGTAAATGATCGTCGCCAGATCATCCGGCTTGGTATTCGCAACAATCCGATCGACAACCCCAGCCTCCCGCTGTTCAAGTTCGCGTCCCTTTTCTTCGAGCTGGGCCAGCGTCAAACCTTCTCCGCTTTTGATTCCTTCAGGATCAAAGAAGACGACGTGCTTTACCTGCGGACACTCACCAAGCGCGTCTTTCAGTTCATCAAACTTCGCTCGATTCTGTAGAAAGAGAACACTGGCACCCGAATCGTTCAGTATGTAACGGACCTGCGGTGGCATTAACGTCGGATAAATCGGAACGTCGATCGTGCCGGCGAAGATCGATCCTGCGTCCGTCAGTGTCCACTCGACGCAGCTTTCGGAAAGTATCGCAACACGTTCACCCGGACCCGCGCCGATAGCATGCAGTCCAGCGGCAATCGACTTTGCGCGCTGGAGCATTTCGTCAGACGAAACCGATCTCCAACTCCCGCCGCTCTTGTAATTCAGTGTGTCAGGTCGTTTGTGTTTGCGTGCAACGTGAGTGAAGACGTCGACAAGCGTGACGGGCTCGTCCACGGACGCAGGTTGGCGAGCGGGAGTACTTGAGCGTACATCGATGTACTCAATCACTCGATTCACTGCGTGTTAACTCCGTTTAGAAAAATATCCAAAACTTCGTCAGCCATCGGCGCCAGTTTGTAGCGACGTTTTGAGAGAATCCAATTCGTTGCCATCTCGTCGAGGGCTCCGAAAAGGATCTTTGCAACTACTTTGGCGTTTAGATCAGCTCGAAAGATGCCTGCGCGTTGTCCTTCTTCAAAAGTGGAACGAATGAGCGCGAGATACTCGGCGAAACCGGCGGCTGAAAACTCTTCCATAAACTTGGTCGAGCCGCGCAGTTCAACTTGAAAGACAATCGCCAGATCGCGATCGTCGCCGAGTCGTTCGAGGTGCAACAACGCGATCTGTCGAAGTTTTTCTTTTGGATCCGAAACCTCGGCGACCTGTTTTCTGGCAGCGTCGAGTGCTTCCTCAACGCTGCGATCGAAGATGGAGTGGAGAATGTCTTCTTTGCTTTTGAAGTAAAGATAGACCGTGCCGTCAGCTACACCCGCTTCGCGCGCGATATCTGCGACCTTTGAGTTGAAGTAACCGCTATGCGCGAAGACCCTAATCGCAGCACGCAAGATAGCCTCACGTTTGTCTCCTAACGAACGAGCGGATCGCATCAAAATGAATGATGCCTCACTCAGTTTCGTTACGCAATGTCGGCGACAAAAGTATTACCCAAATCCGCGTTTTTATCCGCGATCATTTGTGGCTACAAACTCATCGTCACTAAGCAGATTGGGTTCGAGGTTTCGGGGAATGCCCTTCAACAGAAACTCCTGAGTTGGATAAGGAATTCGAATCGAACGTGCCCGAAACAGCTCCGCGATCCGGTAGTTGATATCGCTGCGGATCTGCGCGTGACGTCGCGGCTGGTTTGTCCAAACGAGGAGACGGAAATCCAACGAGTAGTCGCCAAACTTCAGAAACTGCACTCGCGGTGGCGGCTCACTCAAAACGTTATCCACGTGTTCCGCCGCTTCAATGAGCGTATCCGTCACGAGCTGAATGTCGGAATCGTCCGCCACTCCGATCGGTATCGCGATCCGCGCGCGTGGATCACCATACGACCAATTCACCACTCGCTGGCTCACCAGTTTTGAATTCGGCACGATGATGGCAATCCGATCGTTGGTGGTGACTATCGTCGTACGCAGATTGATACTCTGCACGTCGCCTTCATCTTCACCAATCGTGATGCGATCGCCGATGCGTATCGGTCGCTCAAACAACAGGATAAACCCTGCCGCGATATCCGAAGCGAGGTATTGAAGTCCAAAACCGATGCCGACAGAAAGCGCCGTAAAGATCACTGCAATCGAAGTGAGATCGATCGCGAAAGCCTGTTTGAGTGCGAGGAGTAATCCGACTGTAATGACAACATATCGAACGAGCCGGCAAATCGTGTAACGCAAACCCGGATCGATATGATTGCGATTCGCCATCCGCCGTTCAATGAGAGTGCTGGTCCAACGGCCAGCGAGCACCGTCACCACTACAACCACCACACCAACGAACAAACTGGAAGCAGATACAGTAATTCGTCCGAAAGTGAACTGTTGCGTTAAATAACTCCAGATTCGCGCAAGGATGCCCGCGGAGTCCTGTAAGAATAAAATGCTCGCCATCTGAACGCCCATTGAACCAGCATAGCTACTTAACTGTTACAAAAGCGTTGTAACCATGAGTTGTTTTCAGGACGATGGTCATCTGACTCAAAGAGTCATTGTTGGAAAAGGTCATTACCGGTGTCCGACATGCTTTAGCTTGTCGGATTGCTCGACAAACTGAAGTTTATCGGACATTTGCTTTGAAACTGCATCACTACGGTCAGAAAGTTTCATTGACACGCTCTGAACGGGTAACTAAGATGTCCGACCAACTGGCCCGATTGCAAAAGCAACAATGATCCAGCAGCACAAACCCTTCTCCCGAGAAGTTTTAGACCGGTCCAGAAACTTGAACATACTCAAGACAAATCTGAAACGAGTCAACACACTTGAATATAGGAGATCACTATGCGGACCCCCGTACTTAGCAGCTTCCCCCGGATCTTTACTTTCGCAGCAAGCCTCATACTCACGCTGCTGATCGCTTCGAGCGCCGACGCTCAAACTCAGATCACAACCGGCACGATTCAGGGCACGGTTGTTGACGCGAATGGCGCAGTAGTTCCCGGTGCAAACGTCGAGATCAAAAACCTCGGCACCAATTTTTCGCGCACGCTAACCACCGACGATGAAGGACGCTTCGTTGCGCCTCTGCTTCAACCCGGAAACTATTCGGTCACTGTTTCCAAACAAGGCTTTGCGACGACCGTGCTTGAAAACACCACGTTAACCGTGGGCCAGGCGTTGTCGATTCCTTTTTCGTTGAAGATCTCGAGTGTCGAAGAACGCGTCACGGTCACCACGACTCCAACCGTTGACACCCTCAAGACTGAGGCCAGCACGACGATGAACGAGACAGCGGTAACTACGACACCTGTTCTCGGCAGAAAGTTTGAAGACCTGCTGACACTCACACCGAACGTCAGCATCACACAAGGTCCAGATGGCGATGAGATCAACTTCGCGGGCCAGCGCGGAATCTTCAACAACGTCAGTCTTGATGGCGGCGACTACAACAACGGATTCTTCGGCGAACAACTCGGCGGACAACGCGCCGCAATCGACATCACCCTCGAAGCAGTGAAAGAGTTTCAGGTTGTTGCGAGCGGAGCGAGTGCTGAGTTTGGACGAACTGCCGGTGGCGTGATCAACGTGATCACCAAGTCGGGCACAAACGATGTTCACGGAAGCGCATTCTATTTCCAGCGTCTCGAAGCTCTGACTGCGAACACATCCGACGGCAGATCGCTGGAAGGTTTTAATCGTAAACAGTACGGCGGAACGATTGGTGGTCCAATCAAGAAAGACAGGGCGTTTTACTTCTTCGCCTTCGAGGGCATTCGAGAAAAACTGGACCGCGCGAACCTGAGCGAACAGCTCGGCACTACGCCGTGCCCGATCTCGACACCAACGATTGGCGCGAATGAAGGCGCAATCAACGCAAACGACGACTGTGCGCGACTGGCGCTGCTCGGCTTCTTCAGAACACGACTCAATCAGGAAGAAGGACTGCCCGTCGAACACAAAGTTAACAATCAGGCATTCTTCTCGAGAGTGGATTTCGATCTGAACAATTCAAACCATCTTTCCGTGTCGTACAACTTCGACTATTCGAAGAACACGAACCAGACGTTCGACGTCGCGACCTACGGAAACTCGGCCAACGGTATCGAAGGCCCGTCGAAGATCAACGTGGTGCGCGCCAACTTGTTCACCACTTTATCGCCGACACAACTCAACGAAGCCCACTTCTCTTACAGTCGTGAGCTGCGGCCTCGCGCTGCGGTCCCTTCGAATGTCCCCGCGGACACGGCGATGGGATTTGCCACGACGTTCAGGTTCGGGTTTCCGTTCTTCCTCGAACCGAATGTCGATGAACTACTCTGGCGCACGCATGCCAAAGATAGCTTCTCGATCATCTCAGGCGATCACAACTGGAAATTCGGCGGCGAGTGGCTGCACACGCTGAACGATCAGGTGTTCCGCGGTTTCTTTACCGGCCGTTACATCTTCGACAGTCCCTCAGGTTTTCTGCGTTATGCATCAACCCCGGCGGCAAATGGTTTTGGACCAAACGTAGGCGAGTGTTTTAGCGCCGCCGGCGCCTTTACCGGATGGATCACACAAGGTGCGCCGTTTAATCAAACGTGCGGTGCGGGAAGTAGCGTCGGTGGACCACTGCTTCTCTATTTGCAGAACGGCATCCCGACTGGAATCTCCGGTGCTCCGCCGCCGGGCAAATCAACTATCAAGAACGAAGACCTGGCTTTGTTCGTCCAGGATCGTTGGCAGCTTAAACCAAACTTCACTTTGAACTACGGCCTCCGTTGGGAAGCACAGATTTTCCCAGAGCCCGTAGTGCCACCGAGTCAGACTGTTTACGCATCGCTGTTGAATAATCCAAGATTCCCGTCTGACGGCACGTTGCACAGCGCCAAGAAAGAGTTTCAGCCACGTCTTGGCTTTGCATGGGATATATCTAACTCAGGTAAATCAGTGCTTCGAGCCAGCGCGGGTGTTTTCTACGGTCGGCAGAACATGCTGTCGCAGGTCGGTTCGATCACAGACAATGGTGTGCAACAGTTTGGTATCGCCTGCGGATCTTCCTTCGGCTGCAGCAACGGTCAGGGCTTGCCGTCGTGGCCCAATATCGTGAGTGTTCCGCCATTAGGTGGTCTTCCTGCATTCGCTTCGATTCGCGTGTTCAGCAAAGACTACGCTAATCCGAGGATCTATACGGGGAATATTCAATTCGAGCAGCAGCTTGCTGAAGACTTGTCGGTGTATTTCGACTTCACTCACTCGAAAGGCGTCCATCTCACGCGCTTCATTAACCTGAATCGCGTCGGACTGTTTCCGGGCTTTGGCGACGTGTTCGTAACCAGCGCTGTCGGCAGGTCTGTTTTCGACGGCTTTACTGTTGGTATGAGAAAGCGGTTCACCAAGAGATATCAGTTTGAGTGGAACTACGCGATTTCGAAAGACAAGGACGACGATTCGAATGAACGTGATCCATTTACCGATCGCTCGTTTGATCCGCTGAATCTCAGTCTCGACTACGCGCTGTCGGATCGCGACATCCGTCACAAGTTCAACTTCTTCACCTTTATTAATCTGGGTTGGGGATTTGACGGAAACTTCCGCGTGCAGGCACGTAGCGCTCAGCCGATCACGCCGGCGACTCGCACCGCTACGAATCGCAACACATTGCGCAAGGACAACAGCTACTTCTCGTTTGACTGGCGCATTCAACGGCCAATCAAGCTCAATGAACGCTTCTCGCTAATTCCGATCATCGAGATGTTCAATAGCTTCAACAACACCAGCAACGTCAATCCGCTCGTGACGCCGGGTCTGTTCAACTTTGACGGATTCCTGCGGCAGGGTGTTGGTGATCCGCGTCAGGTGCAGCTCGCGGTCAGGCTCACTTTTTAGCCACGGATTGCACGGATGAATTCCGATAGCTTCTGCGGATCGAGATGACCCTCGGTCCGCAGTCCGCTACATACATCGATTCCAAATGGCTGAACTTCGCGGATCGCTGCGGCGACATTTGTCGGGTTCAGTCCACCTGCAAGAAATAACGGCACCTCGATCGCTTCTCTAATCCTTCGACTCAAACTCCAGTCGTGTGTTCGGCCGGTACCGCCGAGCTCTTTGATCGCCAACGATTGATTGCCTGAATCGAGCAGGATCGCATCGACGTGCGGCGCCACTGCAATTGCTTCGTCGATAGATTCCGGACCCGTGACGTGTATCACCTGCACGAGTTTGATGCCGGGCAAGGCGTCTTGTATTTCCTGATAACTTCCGCTCGTTAGTCGATCACAAATTTGAATCGTATTGACTCTGAGTCGACGCTGCTGAGCGATGATCGACGTCGCGTCCTGCAAGCACGTCAGCAAGAACGAACTCACGCCCGGTGGAACAACCGCAGCAATCTCGGCAATCAGATCTTCCGGAATCGGCCCCGGACCACTCGGCATCGCCGACACCAACCCAATCGCGTTGGCGCCGCCATCGATTGCCATCCATGCTTCCTCGATGCTGGCGATGCAGCAGATTTTGATTCGTGGTTTCATGGTTGATGCTTGGACACAGTCAGTACCACCTCGCGGTAGCGGGTGGGTGCGGCGCAGTCTTTGTACCAAGCGTGTCTACGACACACCCACCCGCTACCGCGAGGTGGTACTGACTGTATCCAAGTACGGCCACTCTATCATCGAGAGGTGGCCGAGGCTACTTTGAGCAACCTCACTGCATCTTAGGGTCCAGCTTTAACCAAGAGATCACGCCTCGATCTCGATTCGAACCAAAGTGTGGGTTGATTTGTGCGGCGACCAGAGCCGCAGTGTCTCGACGTGTGCCTGCCAACGAGCACACAAAATTGCAAAAGGAGATCTTTCCATGAACCGAATGCGTTTGCGTGCGTCCCGCATGACGCTCGCGCTCTTCCTGCTCGTCGCTGCCGGCGTTTCCAGTCTCGCACAAACTGCAACATCAGCGGCTGACGGTTGGGTCGTGCTCCCCGTGAGTGAATACACGGCTCTTAAACACGCTGCTTCTCCGGCCGAGCCCGAACCTGCTGCGCCTCCCGTCGAAGCGACACTCAGTCGCATCGACTACGATTTGAAAGTTGACGGCGATCTCGCCACCGGCGAAGCACGGCTCACAGTCGACGTTATCAAGAACGGCTGGGTTCGCATCGCGATGCCCGACGGCTTGATAGTGCGCGATGCGAAACTTGACGGACGGCCGGTCAATCTCGCGATGAACACGACTGACAAGGGTCCGGGCCGCGCCGATCTGCTGCTGTCAAAAACCGGGCGCTCGGTGTTGACGATGCAAATCGTCGCTCCCGTAACGACAGTCGCGGGCACCGACATTCTGCACCTTCCGGTCAGTAATTCAGCTGTGTCACACGCAACGATCGAGTTACTCCGACAAGGCGTCGACGTTCGCATCACTGGCGGTTTGCTGCTCGAACACAAAGAGCACGCAACCGGCAGTCGCTGGGTAGCAAACGGGCGCGGCGGTGAGCCACTGACTTTTGCATGGCGACGAAAAGTTGACGACGTGCGCGCGAGCCAGCCGCTGCGTCTGCGTGGATCGATCACGCAACTGGTCGGATTGGGAGAAGACGCGACACAGGTGAACGCTGAAGTTCAGATTGAAGTCGTACAGGGACTGGCCGACGAGGTTCGCGTTCAAGTTCCGGAACAGTTAACCGTGAACCAGGTTTCAGGCGCGACGGTCGCCGACTGGGACGTTGTGAACCACGAACTCAAAGTGTTGTTCATTGAGCCGGTGCAGAACACTGCGCGCTTCACGTTAAGCGGCGAGCTTCGTTTGCCACGCGCTGGAAAGTTTGACGTGCCGTTGCTTCGGCTTCCGAGTGCAGAACGCGAAACGGGCGGCGTGGGTGTTGAAGTGCTCGGCGCGGGCGAAATAAAAGAGCGTCAGCCGAATGGACTCGAAGACGCTGAAGCCGGTGAGTTGGGCCAAATCGTCGCCAGTCGCCAGTCGCCGTCGCTGATCGCGTTCAGGTTCCAACCTGCCGATGGAAAATCTCAGCGAACGTTGTCGCTTGATGTTGCTCGTTACACGCCGCAGGCGGTGCTGACTGCAAACATCGAAGAGGCGGAGTACAACACACTGATTGCGGCTGATGGAAAGATTCTGGTCCAGTCGCGTTTTGCAGTCCGGAATAATCAACGCAATTTCCTGAAACTCACGTTGCCTTCGAC
>Ga0207709_10002586_pt1 | contig 11269 bp, 8 predicted proteins | sample KBSM34metaG_FD_184397 | JGI IMG/M metagenome (GOLD analysis project Ga0207709, IMG submission 184397) | Miscanthus rhizosphere microbial communities from Kellogg Biological Station, Michigan, USA - KBS M3-4 metaG (SPAdes) (version 2) | ecosystem: Host-associated > Plants > Roots > Rhizosphere >...
CCTCGTCGATGAGCCCGTAGCTCTTCTCCGAGACGACCGGCTTCAGGATGATGTCGCGCGGGTCCTTGTTGACGGAGACGTTCATGCCGAGACCTCCTCGGTGGTGGCGCTCTTGGACGCGACGAACGCGTCGTAGGCGGCCTTGGTGAAGACGATGTCGTCCGAGACGAGCACGTCGTAGGCGTTCAGCTGGTCGAACGTGAGCACGTGGACGTACGCGAGGTTGCGCACGCTCTTGACGCTCAGCTCGTCGCCGCGCTCGATGACGACCAGGACGTTCTTGGTCGGGGCGAGCTCGGCGAGGACGGCCGCGGCGGCCTTGGTCGACGGGGCGCCCTCGATGCCGAACGAGTCGACGACGTGGAGGCGGCCACCGCGAGCACGGTCGCTCAGCGCGCCCAGGAGGGCGGCGGCGATCATCTTCTTGGGGGTGCGCTGGGCGTAGTCACGCGGCTTCGGGCCGTGGACGATGCCACCACCGGTCATGTGCGGTGCGCGGATCGAGCCCTGACGGGCGTTACCCGTGCCCTTCTGCTTGAAGGGCTTGCGGCCGGCGCCCGAGACCTCGCCACGACGCTTGGTCGAGTGCGTGCCCTGGCGAGCCGCGGCGAGCTGCGCCACGACGACCTGGTGGATGAGGGGGATGTTCGTCTTGACGTCGAACAGCGCGGCGGGCAGCTCGACCGAGCCGGCCTTCTTGCCGTTGGGGCTGTGGACGTCGAGCGCGAGAGTCGAGTCAGCCATGATCAGGCACCCTTCACTGCGTTGCGGACGTAGACGATGCGGCCACGAGCACCGGGGACGGCGCCCTTGACGAGCAGCAGACCCTTCTCGGCGTCGACGGCGTGCACCGTGAGGTTGAGGACGGTCACGCGCTCGCCACCCATACGGCCGGCCATGCGCATGCCCTTGAAGACGCGGCTCGGGGTCGACGATGCGCCGATCGAGCCGGGCTTGCGGTGGTTGCGGTGCGAACCGTGCGAAGCGGAGACACCCTTGAAGTTGTGGCGCTTCATGACACCCGCGGTGCCCTTGCCCTTGCTGGTGCCGACGACGTCGACCAGCTGGCCGGCCTCGAAGGTGGCGTCGACGGTGAGCTCCTGACCGAGTGAGTAGTCAGCGGCATCCGCCGTGCGCACCTCGGTGAGGTGGCGGCGCGGGGTCACACCGGCGGCCTCGAAGTGGGCCGTCTGCGGCTTGTTGACCTTGCGGGGGTCGATCTGGCCGTAAGCGATCTGCACGGCGTTGTAGCCGTCGCGCTCGGGCGTGCGCACCTGGGTCACCACGTTGGGGGCGACTTCGATGACGGTGACGGGAACGAGCTTGCCGTTCTCGTCCCAGACCTGGGTCATGCCGAGCTTGGTGCCCAGCAGGCCCTTGGAAACCTTGGAGTTGATGTCAGTCATGATGATCGACCTCAGAGCTTGATCTCGATGTTGACGTCGGCCGGGAGGTCGAGGCGCATCAGCGAGTCGACGGCCTTGGGCGTCGGGTCGATGATGTCGATCAGGCGCTTGTGGGTGCGCATCTCGAAGTGCTCGCGGCTGTCCTTGTACTTGTGCGGCGAACGGATCACAGCGATCACGTTCTTCTCGGTCGGAAGGGGCACCGGGCCCACGACCGTCGCGCCCGCACGGGTCACGGTGTCGACGATTTTGCGTGCCGACGAGTCGATGACCTCGTGGTCATACGACTTCAGGCGAATGCGGATCTTCTGTCCCGCCATTGTCTGCTCACTCTCTTTCTCGCGTCGTACCTCGGGGGCATTGGACGCACATGGCACAGGGTTGTGCCGGGCACTTGCGCACCGCTGTTCTGATGTCAGGTCCGATCGTCCGCACGCACGCGCACGAATCCCGTTTCCAGGAGAGATCGGATTGTCGTGTTCTGCTGCCCGCGGCCTAGGTCACCGCACCGTCCCGGAGAGGAGGCGCCGCCTATGCACTGCCCTGGCAGTGATCCCGCGTCGCTTCCGCGCACGCAAGAATGTGGAACCTGACTAGTCTACGTGCCACCCGGGCGTGTCGCAAACCCGGGCGTGTCGCGCGTCGTCGAGGGGGTCAGTGAGCGGTGTCGCCGGGGGCGAGGACCGCTCGGATCGTCCGGAACAGAATCTGCAGGTCCTGGGTGAACGACCAGTTCTCGACGTAGTACAGGTCGAGCCGGAGCGCGTCCTCCCACGACAGTCGCGAACGGCCGCTGACCTGCCACAGCCCCGACATGCCGGGCTTGACCAGCAACCTCCGCTCGGCGGCGTCGTCGTAGAGCGCGACTTCGGCTTCGCGCTGCGGGCGCGGCCCGACCAGGCTCATCGTGCCTACGAAGACGTTGATCAGCTGCGGGAACTCGTCGAGCGAATGGCGCCGGAGGAAGCGGCCGACGCGCGTGACGCGCGGATCATCGATCACCTTGTGCAGCGGGCTCGATCGAGCGTTCTGCTCGTCGAGGAGCTTGTCGAGCTGTTCATCGGCGCCCGGCACCATCGAGCGGAACTTGAGCATCCGGAACTGCCGACCACCGCGCCCGACGCGCAGCTGATGGTAGAGGATGGGCCCCGGCCCCTCGAGGCGGATCGCGATCGCCACCGCGAGGAACAGGGGGGAGGCGAGGATGAGCAGCACCGCCGACGCGGTGAGGTCGAAGGCACGTTTGACGAAGCGACGGTAGCCCTCGAGCGCCGGGTAGTCCACGTACACGAGCGGCAGCCCGGCCGCGGGCCGGGAATGGATCCGCGGCCCCGCGACATCGGTGAGCTGCGGAGCGACGACGAGGTTCGCGTCGCGATCGGCCAGCGCCCAGCCGAGTCGCCGCAGCACTCCGGGGTCGACCTCGTCGGAGCCGGCGATGATCACGGTGTCGGCGTCGACGGCGTCCATCGCACGGATGGCGCCCTCGTACGCTCCGACGATCGGAACGCCGGCGAGCGTGGCGGCTTCGCTCGCGTGGGTCACGACGCCGACGATGTCCAGTCCCGTCCCCGATGTGCGGCGGATGGCCGTGATGATGTGCGCCGCCTTCTTCGGCTCGCCGAGGACGACGGCGCGGTACACGTACTTGCGTCGGCGCTGCTGGCCGCGCAACCACTGCCGCCACATCCATCGCGACGCGATGAGCACGATGGTCCCCACCGGGATGACGATGAGCAGCAGCGCGCGGGAGACCTCGATGCGGAGGAAGAACGCGACCGACACCAACAGCGCGAACAGCACCATGCCGGCGTTGGCGATCCGCCCGTACTCCAGCGAGCCGTTGCCCACGATGTGGCGCGCCCGTGTGTCGAAGACGCTGAGCGCGAGCAGCCAGAGCAGCTGGACGATGACGATCAGTCCGAAATAGGGGACCTCGAGGCCGCCGGGCCACGACACCGTCCGGACTTCGGAGGGGAGGACGATCGCGCCGACGACGGCGAAGACGAGGAGCACGACGAGGATGTCGCTGACGACGAGCCACCGCGCATAGGCCGCCGGCCAGTCGCGCGACGAACGCCGAGCCGCAACGAAGGGCAGCGCTCCGCCCCGTCGCTCGCTCGCCTTGTGCACCCGAACTCCCGCACACTGTTCACCGGAGGGTCTTGACGCATTCTGCGTCGCTTCACACCCTAGTCCAGAGTTGGTGTGCCACCCCGGGCGACGGGCGTCAGCGGCACGAGTCGTCGAGGGTCTTCGCGGTGGGGTTGATCATCGGCGTGGTGCGCAGTTCGAGCGGGCCGAAATCGCCCGTGCCGGTGAACGTCGCCGTCACCGACGCCTTCTCCTCCGGTTGCAGATACGTCTCGAAGGCCGCTACCGGGCGACCCAGATCGTCGATGTCGGTGTGGATGGGGCGCACCTCGCGTCCTTCCTCGCTCGCGGAGGCGAAGGTCGTCCCGGGCGGGCCGTAGACGAACACCTCCGTGCGGAACTGCGAGGCCCCCCACATGCGGCTCTGGACGTATCCGGGGAGGTCGTCGGCAGCCGACTGCGAGATGTCGAGGTGCAACTCGGCGGTCGCCGCGAAGGTCGACTGACCCGCGTCGCACGTGCGCACGAGCGATGCCGAGGAATCCATGTAGTAGTCGATCTTCGACGCCGACGTGTCGCGGAAGTAGACACCGACGACCGTCTTGTCCGCGTTGTCACGCGGCAGGACGCCCGCGATGCGCTGCCCGGCGAACGCGGACGCCACGTCCGGGTCCTCCATCCAGACGAGGATGTCGCCGTTGTCGATCCCGGTGCCTACGGCCCACGCCATGTCCTTCGCGTCGAACGACCCCGAGGCGATCTTCTCGAAGACGCTCGAGGCGACCGCCGCGAAGAAGGCGTCGGATGCCGCGGCATCCGCCTTGCTCGCCGCCGGATCCCAGCGCGCGTAGACGTCTTTGAGGAGCACCGACACGGCGTTCGTGGAAGTGAGCTCCGTGTCACCGACGGTGATCGGGCCGGTCGCGAGAAGCACACGGCCGAGGGCGATGGGGTCGATCGAGATCACGCCGTCGATACGGTCGGGGCGGATGTCGCGCTGCCAGAACGCGCGGAGCAGCGTCGCCGCCGTGGGGAAATCGGGCCGACTCGTGGTCGTGTTGACATGGTCGACGAGATACGAGCTGTACAGCGAGATCGCGCTGTCGTCGACGGGAACGTCGACAGCGCTCCCTTCGACGAAGTTGCCGCTGCCGGCCTGAGCGACGATGCTGAGCTTTCCGCCGTTGGCGGAGATCAGCGTCTGCGATGCCGCACTGCCTCCGAGCGGCAGAGCTTCGGCGTTGTTCTGGAAGACCAGGAGGTAGTTCTTCTCACCATCGGCGCCGAGGAGTGCCGGCAAGACATGGAGTGCGGGAGCCGCGGCGGCCATCACCGCATCGACCTGGTCGACGGCGGACGCGACGGGTCCGATGAGGAACGGCGACGACTTGACGCCGGCAAGCCCCTCGGCGAGATCCGACACCGTCGGCGACTGCGCCTCGAGAACGGGCAGGGCGGCCGCCAGCGCAGAGCCCTCGACCTGACCGGTGAGCGCGCCGAGGACCGGAACTCCGATCCGATTGGCCAGCACATCGATGGACTCGCTCGACAGGCGGACCGCGCGCAGGTTGTCGCCGGCGATCGGCACCCACTCCATGACACGCCACACGGGATCGCCCGCCGCCTGCGCGGCCTTCGCCGCGTGATCGCCCACGGCCGTGATCCGCGCCTCGGTCGACAGTCCGTCATCGGTCGCCTTGATCAGCGACTGCGCCTGTTCGAGCTCGCTCTTGACCGTGACCGCGCGAAAGAGGACCCACGCCGACGCCACCGCGAAGATCACGAGGACGACGGCGACGGTGATCCAGATCTTTCGCCGACGCGAGCGCTTCGGCGCGGGGGCGGACTGCGCACCGCCGGCCGCGGTCTCGGCAGCGAGGCGCGCTTCACGCGCGGCGCGACGGGTCTCGTGAGCCATTGTTCGATTCTACGAAGGCGTTGCTGGGGATCCGCCGGTCACTGCTCGTCGTCGCCCACGGGAGTGATGTACACGCCCGCCGCGGGGATGGCGACAGCTGCCACCCCGTCCACCGGTTTCACCGTGGTGACGGTGCCGTCGGTCGAGCGCACTTCGAGGGGATCGGATGTCGCGATCGACGCCGTGACGGTGTCCGCCGTCGCCCACGCGACGGTGGTGCGGTTCGCTCCGGTGCCGAAATCGAACGACGCCACGCCGTCGGCCAGCGCGGTCGACTTCTTGGCCGCCTCTTTTCCTTCGAGCTCATGGATCATGAGTCCGTACGCGAACGCCGACGGCTTCGGCGGAAGAGCGGAAACGCCGTCGTACGGCTGGTAGAACAGACCGAAGTTGCCCTCGTGCGACGCGGGGTCGGGGCTGTCGTTGATGAGGTCGTACCAGAAGTACTTCGCCACCCCGCTGCCGAGCGAGGTTGCGACCACCTTGACCAAGAACTGCGCCTGAGCGTCGACCGACATCGTCGCCGGGTTCGACGGCGCACCGAGTTCGGTGATCCAGATCGGTTTGGTGCCGCCACCGTAGGTCTGCATGCTCTGCTGCGACTGATCGATGATCGACTGGAGAGCCACGAGATCGCCCACGGCCTGGTACGGGTGATAGCTGATGGCGTCGGCGTAGGAGAGACCGCCGTCTTTCCAGAGCTGATCGAACCACGGGCCGTCATAGTTCGCCGTCGCACCGGCGACCAGCGGCATCTTGGGGTCCACGGCGTGCACGCTGTCGCGCACGGCACTGAGCAGCGGGATGTAGCAGCTCGGGTCGGTGCCGCAACCCGACGTGTTGAAACGCGCGTGGTTGAACTCGTTGAAGACCTCCACGCCGATGAGATCGAATCGCTTCACCATCGCGGCGGCGTAGCGGCCGTACGCGGCGATCGCCTCGGGGTTGTCCGGCACCTTGTCGCTGCCGTAGAGCTTATTGCCGTAGTTCACGATGCCGAGCACCTTGACGCCGTTCTGGTGCAGCTTGTCGAAGCCGTCGGCGTAGACCGGATCCCAGTCGTAGACGCCCGGCGTCGTCTCGTTGCGCCGCCAGAGGACATCGTTACGTCCCTCCGCGATGCCGAGGGACCGCGCGAGTCGGGCGGCACCGCCGTAGATGTCGTTCTCGACGTGTAGTCCGACGCCGAAACGGGAATCCTCCGTTGAGACCTGCCCGTCGAGAACCATGAACGGAGCCTCCGCAATGGCTCCGGAGGAATCCACCATCTGGAAACCGAAGTAGCCCTCGCCGAGCGAGTCGACGGGGATGCTGGTGACGCCGCCCGTGGAGGTCACGGTGCCCGACGTCGCGACGGCGCCGGCGCGGGTGATCTTCCACGTCGCCGCACCGGGGCTCGCGACCACGGCGAGCGCCGCCGTGTCGGTGCGGAGCACGAGCGACTCGTTGACCAGACGCGCCGTGTAGGCGACGTCTTCGAACGACGGGTTGGGCACGACGTTGTGGCCGTCCGACGAAACCACTTTGACGTCGTCGATCGCGAGTCCGACGATCGGCTTGTCGACACGGAGCGCGACTTCCGTCGTCGCCGCCGCCGCAACGACCTCGCCAGTGATCTCGGTCCACGTGGCGTCGAGAGAAGGCAACGCAATCTTGGTGTCGCCGACCTCGAGCGCCGCCGAGACGGGCGACTTCTGCGGGCTCAGCACTCGCACGCGGGCGGAGACCTCGTACTTCTGCCCCGCCGTCGTCGTGGCGGTGGTCGTCGCGACCCGAATCGGCGCGTCGACCGTGGGCGCCTCGATCGCCAGCGCGACGGCGCCGTCCGCGGCGTCGCCGACCTCCGGCGCCACCGAGCCCACCGCGGTGGGCGACGGGAACTGCCAGCCACTGACGACGCCCGAGGTGGTCGCGACATGCGGAAGGTCCGAAGCGGTCGCCGTCGCGGTGGCGGTCGCAGTCGGCGTCCCGGCGGCATTCGGGGATGCGGAAGGGCCGGCGGGGTTCGTGATCACGACCGCCGCAGCGACGGCTCCGCCGAGGACGACGACCACGGCCGCGGCGACGATGGACAGGGTTCGGCGGTTCATGCGGAAGTCTCCTCGGTGAACGGGGATGGCTGGGGGCCGGACGGGGGCGCGGCGGGACCGGTCAGTCGCGTCCGTAGATGTCGCGCGTATAGACCTTGTCGGCGACGTCGTCGAGCGCGTCCGCCGCACGGTTGGCGATGATGACGTCGCACCGCGCCTTGAACTCCTCGAGGTCACGGACCACTTCGGAGTGGAAGAACTCGTCGTCGTCGAGCGACGGTTCGTAGACGATCACCTCGATGCCCTTCGCTTTGATGCGCTTCATGATGCCCTGGATCGACGACGCTCTGAAGTTGTCTGAGTTCGACTTCATGATCAGTCGGTAGACGCCGACGGTCGCGGGCTGACGCGAGAGGATGTCGGAGGCGACGAAGTCCTTGCGGGTGCGGTTGGCGTCGACGATCGCAGCGATGAGGTTCTGCGGCACCTGCGAATAGTTCGCGAGGAGCTGCTTGGTGTCTTTCGGCAGACAGTAGCCGCCGTAGCCGAACGACGGGTTGTTGTAGTGCGAACCGATCCGAGGGTCCAGCCCGACGCCCTCGATGATCTGCTTCGCGTTGAGTCCGTGAACGGCGGCGTACGTGTCGAGCTCGTTGAAGTAGGCGACGCGCAGAGCCAGATACGTGTTGGCGAAGAGCTTGATCGCCTCGGCCTCCGTCGAGTCCGTGAGCAGGACGGGGATGTCCTCGTCGATGGCGCCCTCGACCATGAGGTCGGCGAACAGCCGACCGTGCGGTCCCCGGTCGCCGACGACGATCCGCGATGGGTGCAGGTTGTCGTACAGCGCGCGCCCCTCGCGCAAGAACTCCGGAGAGAAGAGGATCGTCGCATCCGGGTACTGCTCGACCATTCGCGCGGTGAAGCCGACCGGCACAGTCGACTTCACAACGATGATGATCGTCGGGTTCGCGTCGAGAGCGGTGGCGATGACCGCCTCGACCGACGAGGTGTCGAAATAGTTGCTCACCTCGTCATAGTTCGTGGGCGTGGCGACGACGACGAGCTCCGCATCGCGATAAGCGGCACCGGCATCGAGCGTCGCGGTGAGATCGAGGTCGTGCGATGCGAGGTACTCCTCGAGCTCCGCATCCACGATCGGCGACTGGCGGCGGGCCAGCATCTCGACCTTGGCGGCGTCGATGTCGACGGCCGTCACCTGATGGTGCTGCGCGAGCACGACGGCATTCGACAGGCCGACGTACCCCGTGCCGGCGATCGCGATCTTCATGCCGAAAGACTAACCGCGAAGGGGGCACCGAATAGAATCGGTGCCGATGTCACCGGTCCCGCTTGTCTCCATCGTCGTCCCGGTCTTCAACGACGCGACGACCATCGCCGCTGCGCTGGAGAGCGCCACCTCGCAGACGCTCGCAGATGTCGAGATCATCTGCGTGGACGACGCGTCGACGGATGCCACGGCCGAGATCATCGAGCGTTTCGCGCAGCGGGACGCGCGGGTACGGCTGATTCGACACGAGCGCAACCGGACCGCCTTTCAAGCGCGGCGCACCGGCGTTGTTGCCGCACACGCAGACTACGTGCTCTTTCTCGACGGCGACGACGAGCTCGCACCGCGGGCGGCTGAGATCGCGCGGGCACGGGCACTCGAGTCCGACGCGGACATCGTGGGATTCGGGGTTTCCGTGATCGAGACGGACGGCAGGACGGGGGGTGCTTACGAACGGCGCCTGCAACCCGCCCACGCCCGCGCGGTGGGTAGCGACGTCCTGGCGCTCCTCTTCCCCATCGGACGGCCCGCGCAGGGCCAGCTGTGGCGTCATCTCTACCGGACCGCTCTCTTGCGGGACGCGTACGCCCACACCGCCGATGATCTGCCGCTTGTGCGGATCAACGACCTTCCCCTGCTGTATCTCGCCGCCGTGCTGGCACGCTCGTACGTCTCGACGCCTGAACGTCTGTACCGCTACCACTTCGGGCGCGGCGGCAGCGGACATCAGGTGCACTCACTCGAGCGAGCCGAGTTCTATGCGTCAGCCCTCGTCTCGGTCGACTCGATCGCGGAAGCCGTTCAGACTCTCGCCTCGACGGCGCCCGACACCGGGCTCGTGCACCGCACCTATGCCTCGATGCGCTCCTCGATCATCGGGTACGTGACCTTTCAACTCACAGAGAAGACCGACCCGGGTGTTCTCAGTGCCGCACTCGCCCATTTGCGCACTCGCGCATCGGCGGACGAGATCGTGCGGGCCGCCGCGACCTTCTACCCCGGCACGCTGCGCACGCTGAGCGGTCATTGGCCTTGGCAGCCGGGCACCGACGGCCCGGTGCACAGTATCCTGCTGGCGACCTCGTCAGTGCGCACGGGGGGCGTGTCCGCTGTCATCCACGCGCAAGCGCGGTATCTCCGGGAGGCGGGATACCGCGTGACGATCGTCGCCCGCGACGGAGGCAGCGAAACGGACGCAATACCGGTTGACGTGCCATTCGTGCAAATGTCGGAGCGCACGATGCCCGGCCGCCTACGAGAGTGGGAGCGGATATGCCGTGCCCACGACGTCGATGTGGTCATCGACCACCAAATCCTGTACACGAACTTCTGGCCGGAGTTCGCGCTCGCCGCGCGCGCTGCTGGCGCGGCCACGATCGGCTGGCTCCACAACTTCTCCGCCCGTCCGATCTACGACGGCACAGACCGCCTGACGTTCATCGAGCAGCACAGCGGAGCTCTCGCCCATCTCGTGACCCTCTCCCCACTCGACGTCGCTTACTTCCGCCTGCGGGGCATCCGCCACGTGTCGTGGGCCCCGAACCCCCCTTCGCTGCTGCTGACCGAGAGCATCGCAGATCCTCCGAAGAAGCTCGCGCCGATCGGTCGGCGCGAGCTCGTGTGGTGGGGCCGACTTGAGCAGCGAACCAAGCAGGTCGGCCAGCTAATCGAGATCGGCGTCGAACTGAAGCGGATGCAGGTCGATTATCGGCTCACCATCATCGGGCCCGACTGGACGGACCTGACCGCACGCGACCTCAACGCGGAGGCGCGCCGCCGGGGCGTAGGCGCGCAGGTGCGCGCCATCGGTCCCCTGCGTGGGCGCGACCTCCTCAACGCGATCGATCACGCTGACGTCTTCGTCACGACGAGCATCATCGAGGGCTACCAACTGACGATAGCCGAGGCGCAAGCGCGTGGGCTGCCGGTGTTCATGTACGAGTTGCCCTGGCTTCCGCTCGTCCAAGACAACGAAGGTATCGTGGCGGTTCCGCAGGGCGACGCACGCGCGCTCGCATCGCGGATCGCGGACATCACCGCCGATACCGGTGAGTACGAGCGCCTGTCGACCGCGTCCATCGAAGCCGCGCGACGGGCGACGGCCTACGACTTCCCCGCCCTCTATCGAGATCTCATCACCGGAGCGATACTTTTGTTGTATGATCCGGCGCCCACAGAGAAAGACGCCCACCAGCTTCTAGGGCTCTTCGTCTTCTTCGCCGAGCACTCGCAGCGGGGCAGGAAGCGACCCTCGGGCCAGCTCTCCTCCAGAGGCGCGCGACTGTGGCAGGCGGTGGCTCCGATCGGCCGCGCCACATTGCGAAGCCTTCCGGGTTTGCGGCCGCTCGCCCACCGCGCGAAGGGCTGGCTGGGCGCACGCTGACCCCGCCTGTTCAAGGAGTCGGAGTGCCGGTCCCCGTACCACCCGTCCCCGGATCCGTACCACCCGTCCCCGGATCCGTACCACCCGTCCCCGGATCCGTACCACCCGTCCCCGGATCCGTACCACCCGTCCCCGGATCCGTACCACCCG
>Ga0207709_10002587_pt1 | contig 11268 bp, 8 predicted proteins | sample KBSM34metaG_FD_184397 | JGI IMG/M metagenome (GOLD analysis project Ga0207709, IMG submission 184397) | Miscanthus rhizosphere microbial communities from Kellogg Biological Station, Michigan, USA - KBS M3-4 metaG (SPAdes) (version 2) | ecosystem: Host-associated > Plants > Roots > Rhizosphere >...
CCGAACACCCTTCGTCGAGGGGTTTTTTGTTCGGTGACGGTTTAGGTCGCCTCCTCGATCCGTCGAATTTTCCTCGTCCGGCGATCCCAGCGTTTGCGCGGGACCTTCAGAAATCGGCCGTCGCGCTCGGTGGGAATTAGGCCGCGGTCGGCCGCCCGATAGCTTCCAGCGCGTGACAGACCGAGTTGCCCACCAGCTTCTGGGACCATGTAGTAGTCCGGACGGCTGAGCCTTCTCGCAGCTCGCATTGCCGTGCTCCTTCGCGACGAAACTGAGACTGTGCGTATTTGTACGCTCAATTTGGGTCCTTCACAAGAACGCTTCGGGGAGTTATGGTCCCATATTAGGTCCGTCTCAGCGCCGTCTCAAAAAGGGCAGCCATGGCACCCCGTCGCAAACAGCAAGAAACCGAACCGCGCGAACAAGGGCGCGAAGTGAAGTTGCGGCTGCCAGAAAGCATCATGAAGTTCATCGAGGAGCGAGCGAAGGCCGATAGGCGTCCGATTAACAAGACCATTATCACGCTGCTGACCGAAGCCCCGGATTGGGAGCACATGACTAATCTGGACGATCTGAGCCGCCGCTACGAGGCCATGCTCAACATGGCCGAGGTCTCGTTCGCGCGGTACAGCTCAGAGATTGCCCGGCAGGTCCTGACGCGCAGGTTGGTCAACACCTTAGACATGTTTTTGCAGACGGGGCTGGAACTCGAGCTCGATCCCGTGATGCTGTCATGGTTTAACGAGTTGCGCGTTATTCGCGCCGAGATGCGAAATCAGGAAAGTCAGGAACGTATCGCAAATCCAGATCGCACCACAAAGCGGTGAGGTGCAAGGTTGCCTATGGGAGTCGCGCATGGGCACAAAGACTTCAGTGGACACAGCGGGTTTTCTGCCGCGTGGCCTCCGTCGAGAAGATGCCGCGTTTTACGTCGGCGTGTCGCCTGCCACCTTCGACGAAATGGTCAAGGACGGGCGCATGCCGCAACCCAAGAAGGTCGGGAAGCGGACCATCTGGGACAGGCGACAGCTCGATGTCAGTTTTGAGGACTTGCCGGATCGGAACGACGAAGGCGATTGGGACGAGGCTATACGCAGGGTAAGGGATGAAAATCAAACTTAGGTATTTGTGCAGCGACGTGGACCGCCACGGCAATGTTCGGTTCTACGTTCGCGTGCCCGGTCAGAAAAAGATCAGACTAGGTGCCGCGCCCACAACAGAAGAATTTTACGACGCCTATCGGCGGGCCATCGGTCAGCAGGAAACCACTGTGCGAGGCAAGGTCAAAGCCGGATCATTCCGCGAGTTGGTCGTGAAGTATCTCTCCGGCACGAAATTCAAAAGCCTCGACCCGGACTCAACGCAAGGCTGGCAGCGCTCGACGCTAGAGGACATTTGCCAAGCCTACGGCCATTGCCTCGTCGAGAATATGCGCGGCAAGCATGTTCGCGCGATCCGCAACGAGAAGATCGATGCCGGATTGCCTGCCGCCGGAAATCAACGGCTCAAGGCGATGCGCGCGATGTTCAAGTGGGGGCTCGAGGAAGAGGAATGCGAAAACAACCCCACCCTCGGGGTGCAAAAGCACAGCTATCAAACTGACGGCCACCACCAGTGGACCGACGAGGAAATGGCGCAGTACCGGGCCTTCTATCCGCAGGGGACCAAGCAGCGTGTCGCCATCGATCTGGTGTCTTACACATCTTGTCGTCGCGAGGACGTTGTCCGGTTCGGCCCGCAGCATCGTCGCAATGGGCGGCTGGTCTACCGGCAAGCCAAGAACGAGCACCGGAACCCTATCGACCTCGATATTCCGGTTCACCCAAAGCTCGCCGATAGCCTCGACGCCTTCAGCTCCGAGCACCTAACTTATCTCGTGACGGAATGGGGCAAGCCGTTCAGTTTTAAAGGCTTCGGCAATCGCTTCAAGGAATGGTGCCGTGCGGTCGGTTTGCCCGACTGCTGCACGCTCCACGGCGTTCGCAAGCATACAGCCAGTGCACTGGCCGAGGAGGGTGCGACGCCGCACCAGATCGGCTCGGTGACCGGGCACACCTCGCTCAAGGAGATCGAGCGCTATACCGCCAAGGCCCGTCGCAAGCGGCTCGCAACAGAGGCTATCGGAAAGCTAAAGTGAGCGGCGCGCGACGGACAAAACGCGAATAGAAACTGTCCCACTTTTTTGCGGTGGGACAATTTGGTCAAAAAAGATAGTTAGCTCAAAGCCCGATGCTTGGGATAGCGCTCCCTAGGGGAATCGAACCCCTGTTTCAGCCTTGAGAGGGCTACGACGCAACCGTGATGTCGGGACAGGTGAGCGCTCACCTAGAATTACCTTGTGATCGGACCGGCCTTCTCGCACGGCGACAAGCGCAGGGAGAAGATCCGTGACCATCCTAGCACGCTAGGCCAAAATGGATATCTATCGCTGCGTGAATATCCATCCAGACGGTGAGGTTTCCGGACGTCAATTAGAATGTCGGCTTTTTCGGCCGCGCCTTGTTTTCCACTAGACTGGCAGCCGGAATATCTGTTGGGAAATCGCACAACATCCTGATTCACAAACCGACTCGCGACTCTTTGGAATCGACCCAAATCGACTCTCAATTCTTTGGTTTTTCGACTCGCGAATTTTTGGTTCCCGAAGGAAAATCAATAGCTTAACCGACTCGCATTTGATTGGTCCCGACAGCGCCGTTGACCATCCTCCTGAGCGCGTTCAGATCACCAGCCTCAGCACCAGCCAAGATTTATCACCTGATACCGGGCGTCGCAGGAGAAAAAACCTGCGAACAGACCGTTCAAAGCGGCTCGCTCGCAGAAAAAACGCGCCGAATTCTGCCTAACATTTGAAGGGCTTACGAAATCGAGTCGTTCTTAAAACGAAAAACGCCCAATCGAGTCGTTCTTAAAGTCAAAATCGAGTCGTTTTCAAAATGCGCAGTCGTGGAAAATCAATGAGATAGCCGATTCGTTCTTTCGTGGTCCCCACAATGGCTTGCCGGGTCTTCATTTCGCCGGCCGCCTGCACTTCCGATAGCACCAATCGCTTCAGGCTTCAGAGAGTCTTCAGGTATTCGAGGAGCGCCTTCTTTTCTTGCTCGCTCAAGCGCGTGCCATATTCGTGGCCGCATCGGCTGTTTCCTGAATCGAGCTTATTGCAATCGGTGAGAAAAAGAGGCGGCCCGTCTTGCGTAACAACAAGACCAACATTGTCGATGTCGTATTTCGCGCCAACATTAAATTGCGGCATGCGCTCCGCGGGCGGCTTGAGCAGCTCCGCCAACGTCGGCACCGAGCCGTTATGCAAATAAGGCGCTGCGGCCCAAATTCCCTCCAACACGCGAGCCTCGTACTCGCCCTTGTTGAGGGTACGCTTAAGAAACGTCCCAGGCTCGATCGTCAGGCTTTCTGGCTGTCCCGCGGATTGCGCGCTGTCGGGCGCGTTAGACGCCTTTACCGGCGCCGGTGGCGGCAGAGAGCGCGGCGTGGCGGGCGCCGTTTGCCTGCTGGACGTCAAGGGGGTATCAAAGCCGTCGCCGGGACTACTATCCTTTCCCAGAGATAACTTATGTTCCAGAATCGAACCGGCGACTGCACTGAACATCATGTGGACGGCATAATCCTCTTCCTCGAGGCGCTTGGCGAACCCCGGAATACCTGCTCCCGCCAGCGCGCCGGTCTTGACCCTTCGACCAAGCGCATCAAACTGACGCGTGTCGGTGCCGACATTCGTGACCGGCGTCTCCCACGTCGTAGCAAACAGGTCACGCAGCGCGTGCACTTCCTTCTTCTCGTGACACCCGGTACTGCACTCCCGCTGATAGATTTTTTTGCCTTCGTCAGCCAGTTTCGAGTCGATTGGCCATTCCCGCGGCCATTTTGGCGGGCCCATCTTGATGACCAGTTCCTCAAGTCCATCCAATCCATCGAAGTTGATCGAGTTGGCATAGTTGAAGAAGGGGCCGAACGAACGCTTTGGTTCGAAGTCGGCGAATGCCAGAGCCTGTCCCGTGTTCCGGGCCAGTGCGAAGACGCGGTTTCCATTCAACACAAAACCGCCCCAGTCGGTTTGATTCTGCATCGGCGAATTCCACAGGAAAGGATAACGTACCGGAACGTCGGCGATCCTCATGTTTTCCGGAATCAGGAAATCGGGCGGCGGCCCAACACTGAGGCCGGCCAGGCGGTTGAAGATGATCCCGACCGCGTCCAGGCGTCCAGGCCCCCAGCCAACTGGCGGCAATGTCCCAGCGACGAACGCATGAAATCGCCGGTACCATGCATCGACCCTTCGGCGCAGTGCCGCGACATCGCCGGCGGATGGTGTTGCAGATTGCAGGACCGCGGCTGCAAATGGAGCGAACGACGCGTCGCTGGCGGTTACATCTCCTACCGCCTTCTCCAGGTCGCTCAGGAACGCCTGGAAATCAGCAAAGGCCGGACCGCCATCGATGCGGTATGTCTTGCCGTTGACTTCAAGCTGCCGCGTGTGACATGCGGCGCAGGTTGTCCCGACAATCTCGGAACCTCTTGAACCAGTAGTATGGAAGCCGACGGGGAGGTTGGCCGTGTTGCCCGGATTGGAAAGAAAGCCGTATCGGGACAGACCATCCGAGAGGAACGGTTGTCCGTCCTTCCCTTTCAACGCCCGTAACCAAGCCAGGTTAATCAGGCGCGAGCCTTGATCGCGCGTGTAGAAGTCTGTCCTTGCTTCCGTTGTCCAATGTTGGCCCTGGTCGACATATATTGGATCGCCAAGAGCGGCCTCAATTCCCGAACTTGCCGCCACGACTACCGCAAAGCGAATGAGGAAAGCGACACGACGCATCGCACGACCCTCCATAAACTACTATTTGACCACCAATTCTTCGAAACCGAAATCCGCGTCGCTGCGGCGATATGCCGAGCTGAGCTCGCTGGACAAGAGCTCCCGGAAATGAGCGAAACAACTGAACACAAAGTGGCGCAGCCAGCTGCGGTAGTGACGGGACCTGTCAGGAATACCGCCCGCCGACTGCAATTGTACTTCGTGACAGATTCCCGTCAAGGTCGCTGCTTGGAGCCGGAGATTGCCGCGGCGTTCGTAGAGCGCGGCGAGCCCGCGACACAAGCCACGTGAAATAGCGTGTCGCGAGACGTACAGCCCTTAAGCCACGAGCCGAGATACGTCCCAGGCTACGACGCCGTACTGATCGCAAATCGCGCGCATCTCGGCGAGGTCCTGAGCGACGCGGGGGGCGTCGCGCGTTATCTCCGCGAGCAGTCGCGCCCTCAAACCGAGGCACTCGACAGTCAGCCATGGATTCTTGATGGTTTTGGCGATGGAAAGAGCATGATCCAGGGCGGACAGCCCGCGCTCCGCTTCCCCGCCCCTAACAAGGGCCTCAGCATAGCCGGCATGGAGATAACACACCTCCATCTGGCCGGTCCGCAGATGCATCCCGCTTTCCATACAGGCATCTACCAGGCCGACGGCCTGATGCGCCTCGCCTGTGCGTGCCAGCGCGGTCGCGATTGCTCCGGTCAGGTTGGCCTTGATGGCATCGTAGCCGTTGCGTTCGACAATCTCTCTGGCAATTGACAAACATTCCGCAGCTTCTTGATTTCGATGAAGCATGAGGAGATTCCGCCCCATCGTGATCCGGGACAGCACTTCCCCGTACAAATCCTGTTCACGAACCGCGATCGCCAAAGCACGGGATGCGAATTCAAGCGCCTCCCCGTATTGACCTGTTGCATTCATGAACCAGCTCCTGAACGCCAAAACCGTGCATTTTGGGCCGGCTGGCGTCCCGAGCCGGGCAGTCTCGAGTTCTCCCGTGAGCATTTCATTCAGTTCGTCCATCGCAGCAATCGCGCGATCGACATGGCCCATTCCATACAACACATTTGCCATCACGGTCTGGTTCGAAAATATCAGCGCGGGCGATCCCAACGCGCGAGCGGTTCTCAACCCCTCGCTTGTTACCTGCAGCCCTTCTTCGTACCGACCCTCAAACCAGTAAATCGTCCCAAGTTGCGACTGAACGCTGCACATTTGGGCAGCTCTGCCCTGGCGCTGCGCCAGCTCCATGGTGCGCGGCAAATGCATGTTCACCTTGTCGAATTCGCCGAGCTGCAACATCGAAGCGAAACTCATTCGACCGAAATCGACATATTTTTCTTCGGCAGCCTCCCCCAAACGCTCAATGAGCTTGAGCGCCCGGTCATATATCAGACTAAGCGACGAGGCGGCGGCGTTCCGGCGCGCTTCCACGGCAGCCTCCCAGAGATGACCGAGCGCGGCATCGGCATCCCCGGCTTCCTCCGCATGGAAGGCCAGCTGTTCGTAGCGACCATTCAGATTTGGGTAGCGCCGAGTTATCGCCTGGATAGCGGCCCGATGAATTTCTCGACGCTGATCGCGTGGTATCGTGTTTGCACAGGCCTCGGCGATAATCTGATGCCTGAAACGCACGGAGTTGCCCGCAAGCGGATGGACAAATGCAAATCGGTCGAGCTCGAACAATGCATTCAACAGCTCGCCAACGTCCACACCGAGCACCGCCGTAGCCAATTGGACCTCAACTTCCTCCCCTAACAGGCTGAGCGTCTGCGCGAATGTCTTTATCTTCGCTGAAAGCCGTTGTAGCCGCGCATGAATCACGGACTCGACGCTCTGGGGCAGTGATTGTTCGCTCATTGCGTTCGTCGCGTCCGCCGAACGCAAAAACTCCTCCAACACAAAGGGGACACCGTCTGCGCGGTCAATCGCTCTCGCAAAAACAGTCGGAGATCGATTTTTCGGCCACAACTGGCGTCCCAAAGCCTCCATATTGGTCCGCGACATCGGTTGCAGGTGAATGATCGATTCTGCAATGTCCGCTGCCTGGGTCGACGATTCCGGGCGCCCGGTCAGCAATATGCAAAGCGGCTCTGGGGTATTTGCGCGCGCGAGCAATTTCAGGAAATGACGGCTTTCCGGATCGATCCACTGAAGGTCTTCGATCAGCAGAAGAGTTGGCCTGCTGAGCGCCAATGCCAGGAAGGCATTGACAAGTGCGCGTGCAATTTGCGTTTGTGTGTTGTCGCTCAATCGCTGGCGCGCGTTTGTTTTTCCAGCGATGAACAGGGTTTCAAGCATCCTGCGATCGCTTCCCTCGACTTCCAACTCCGCGAGCGCCTCGCGGAGATGTTCATCCGACGACAAACTGCCTGCAGCGAGCATGTCGCCCACCAAAGCGCGAGCGGCGGCAAATGCGGTAACGCGCCTCTGTACGCCGCCATAAAAGACGCAACATCTCGTTTCCGATGTCAGCGCGTCAGCCATTACGGCGGTCGCAAGACGGCTCTTGCCAATACCTGGTTCGCCCAGCAGGGCCACGGAGCAGCTTTTGCCGCCCACGCGCGGCAGTCGTTCACGAAGCGCCGCAAGTTCGGCTACTCGATTCACCATCGGATTCTGATAGCGGCGAGCGACGTCGTTATGATCGACATCGTCTGGCCGGGCATTCAGCGTGTAGACCTCGATCACCCGATCGGCGATCCCCGAAGACGTCTTGTGCACCGTGAGGTCAAGTGGCGATCGGCAAAGCTTTGCGGTTTCGGTGCTAACCCGGACTTCGCCTGGAGCCGCTTGTTGCTGCAACTTGGCCGCAACGTGCACCGTCGCGCCGGCAACGTCAAAGCGAGCGATTGCGTTGGCACCACCTATGCGCAAGCCGACCAAGCCGGAGTGAACCCCGACGCGAAAATTGACAGGATCTCCCCCCGGTCCGGTCGATTGGCCGAAACTCTGAATGTCCCAGGCAGCAATGCACGCACGATCCGCATGATCCTCATATGCGGTTGGCCAGCCAAATATGGCAATGCCACCGTCTCCTGCATAGTGGACAATCTGTCCCCCGAGAGGCTCCACGGAATTACGGATGTGATCCAGCCACTGGTCCAAAAACGCTTGAGCCTCGTCGGGATCGCAAGCCGCGATGTGGCGAGTTGAACCCACCATGTCGACGGCGAGAACCGTTATGATGTTACGATCCGCAGTAGTGGCACCGCCTACGGCCATCCTCGCGCCCCGCGTACTCTAACCAAATCTGAACGCAGGTTAGCACGAGGGACCAGCGTTCCGCCATCCGCCAGACCCGGCCTGTGGCCACAGCTTCCGTTGCAGATCCACGGTACCTTTTCCTCGGCATCAGGACCGCGACATCACTGCGCCAAAAAAAACGTAATTCGAAAGCCGCTCCAGAATTGCACCCTGACCGGCTCATTCGTGCGGGCGACGGCGACGCCAACTCAATTTGCCTGCCAGCGAAACCGGCATATGGTCACAACGACAATAACAATAACGATGTTGAGGAGGCGCGCTGCGACCGGCGCCGCGGGATGAATGATCGTATCGAGATGGGTATCGTCGAATCGAGCAGAAGCGAGGATTAACGCTGGTCCTCGCTCGTTACTGCCCGGGCAACCTCGGACGATTCGGTTTCAGTTAAAGCCAGGTATCTCCTGAGTTCGCCCCCGGGATCGTCGTGAAAGCTCTGACGCTCCCGCAACTCGGGCGGAGCCTGCCAGCCCGGTTCGATGCCGGTCATATCAGGCAGTTCATGGGCGATGCCCTTGTGACAGTCGATGCAGGTTCTTTCCTTCGTGACGAGAAACTTGGCGTGGATTTCCGCGGCGCGCCGCGTCTGCTTGTTGAAGTCCATCGCCGCCGAGGAGTGACAGTTGCGACACTCGAGCGAATCGTTGGCCTTCAGCCTCGCCCATTCGTGCTTGGCGAGTTCAAGCCGATGATCCAGAAACTTCTGCCTGGTGTCGATCAGGCCGAAGATCTTGCCCCAGACTTCCTTTGAGGCCTGCATCTTGCGGGCGATCTTGTCGGTCCACTCGTGCGGAACGTGGCAGTCGGGGCACGTCGCGCGGACTCCCGAGCGGTTCGTGAAGTGCGGGGTTCGCTGCAGCTCCTGAAACACGTTGGCGCGCATTTCATGACACGAGGTGCAGAACTTCTCGGTGTTGGTGACCTCGAGCGCGGTATTGAAGGCGCCCCAGAACAGCACGCCGCAGACGAAGCCTCCGAGCGCGAGAAACCCCAGGCTCAGATGCGCGCTTGGACGGCTGGCTATCTGCCAGAACCAGATCAGGAGTGCCTTGAGCCGCTGCATCGACGCTCTCACTTCTTCCCGGGGTCGACGAGCAGCATGTCCTTGAAGGTGCTTGGAACGAGCGGCTGGGTATCATTCTGCTGGACGTGGCACGCGGTGCAAAAATATCGGCGCGGCGTCACATCGGCGAGAACCTGTCCGTCGCGGTCCATGAAGTGGGTGACGCTGATCATCGGCGCGCCCGAGCCTTCCGTGAATTGCCGGCGATGACAGTCGAGGCACCGATTGGTCTTGAGCGTAAGCTGATAGTTCTCGATGGAGTGCGGAATGATCGGCGGCTGCTCCGGATAGTTTCGCATCAGCCGCTTGTCATCGATGACCGGCCGCGCCAAAGGCGGCGCCGGCACATCTCCCATCGGCGCCGCGGCCCCTGTCACCCGCGGCACGATCTGGGGCGCGGTCTGCGCGTAGATCGCGCCGCAGACGAACACCAGCATGCCGCCGAGCAGCGCGCCCGCTAGCGACAAGCGAAATCTCTTCAGACCGGAATGATCTTGACCGCGCATTTCTTGAAGTCCGTCTGCTTGGAAATGGGATCGGTTGCGTCCAGCGTCACCTTGTTGATGAGCTGGCTGGCATCGAACCAGGGAACGAAGACGACGCCGCGCGGCATCCGGTTGCGCCCCTTGGTGTCAACCCGGGTTCGGATTTCGCCGCGCCGCGACACCACCCGGACCTCGGCGCCCTGGTTGATGCCTCTGGCATAAGCGTCCTCGGCATGCATGAAGACTTGGGCGCCGGGATAGGCCTTGTAGAGTTCCGGTACCCGCATCGTCATGGAGCCCGAGTGCCAATGTTCGAGCACGCGGCCGGTGACGAGCCAGATATCGTATTCCCTGTCGGGAGGCTCCGCCGGCGGTTCGTAGGGGACGGCAATGATCCGCGCCCGTCCGTCCTTGTTACCGTAGAAGTCGACGCCCTTGCCCTGCTTGACGTAGGGATCGAGGCCTTCCCGATAACGCCACTTGGTTTCCTTGCCGTCGACAACCGGCCATCGCAGACCCCGTACCTCGTGAAGGGTGTCGAACGCCGCAAGATCGTGTCCATGGCCGCGACCGAATTCGGCGTATTCCTCGAACAGACCTTTCTGCACGTAGAATCCGAAAGCCTTCGCTTCGCGGTTTTCGTACTCGGCGGGGATTTCGGTGGTTGCGAACCTGTCCACCTTGCCATTGCGGAACAACACGTCGAACAGCGTCTTGCCGCGGTAATTGGGATTGTCAGCCAAGATCTGCGCCGGCCACACCTCGTCGGTGGTGAAGCGCTTCGAAAACTCCATCATCTGCCAGAGGTCGGACCGTGCCTCGCCGGGAGCGTTGACGAGCTGTCGCCACACATGGGTGCGGCGCTCCGCGTTACCATACGCGCCCTCCTTTTCGACCCACATCGCCGCGGGAAGAACGAGATCGGCGGCCATCGCGGTGACGGTCGGATACGCGTCCGAGACGACGATGAAGTTGTCCGGATTACGATAACCTGGATAGGTCTCGCGGGAGCTGTTCGGGGCCGCCTGCAGATTGTTGTTCACCTGGATCCAGTAGAAGTTCAGCTTGCCGTCGCGAAGCATCCGGTCCTGTTCGACGGCATGGTAGCCGGGCTTTTCCGGAATGATGCCGTGCGGGATGCGCCAGATTTCCTCGGTGTGCTTGCGGTGTTCCGGGTTGGTGACGACCATGTCGGCGGGCAAGCGGTGCGCGAAGGTTCCGACCTCGCGCGCCGTGCCGCAGGCGGATGGCTGCCCCGTCAGCGAGAACGGCGAATTGCCGGGCTCTGAAATCTTTCCCGTCAGCAGGTGGAGATTGTAGAGCAACTGGTTGGCCCATACGCCGCGAACATGCTGGTTGAAGCCCATCGTCCACAGCGACATCACCTTGCGCTTCGGATCCGCATAGAGTTCGGCGAGTTCCTGAAGGAATCCGCGTTCGACGCCCGTGAGATCCGATACCTTGTCGAGCGTGTAATCCTTCACAAAGGCTGCATAGGCGTCGAAATCGATCGGCTGCGTCGCGCCGGCTGTCGCAGCGCCCTTGGCTTTGACTTCAAGCGGATGATCGGGGCGCAATCCGTAGCCGATGTCGACCGTGCCCTTCACGAAGGTGGTGTGGTTCTTGACGAA
>Ga0207709_10002588_pt1 | contig 11268 bp, 22 predicted proteins | sample KBSM34metaG_FD_184397 | JGI IMG/M metagenome (GOLD analysis project Ga0207709, IMG submission 184397) | Miscanthus rhizosphere microbial communities from Kellogg Biological Station, Michigan, USA - KBS M3-4 metaG (SPAdes) (version 2) | ecosystem: Host-associated > Plants > Roots > Rhizosphere >...
AATCAGCTCTAGCCATGGCTTCACTCCTTGGCTGGGGTTAGGCCCAGTGTGGAAGGTTCGCAGCTTCCCCTGGGCCGTCATCCTTATGGACAACTGGCACAACATGTGCTAGTTTTCGGCACATGTCAACCAACTTGTGCAGGACGTCCAATGCTCCTAGAAACTGACATTATGGCCGATGAACTCAAGGATCTTCGGATTCCCGTAATGATGGCTGCTACCGAGGTGGCCGCTATCGATGCTTGGCGCCGCAAACAGGACGACCTGCCCAGCCGCTCCGAAGCTATCCGCCGCTTGGTCGAATTGGGGCTGAAAGCGAAGGGCAAGACGTGACCGGCGCCGACGAGGACCTTAAGCTAATCCGTCAGATCGTTGCCAGCGGCGGGCGCAAATACACTGCGGGGAATATTGATCGCAGCAGATACGATAGATTGGTTGATATGGGATGGTTGATTCCGTTCAAGACCAACATCAGCGACGTCGAATATCAAGTAACGGACGAAGGCCGAGCAGCGGCGGCTTTTAATTGATGCTGGTGCAGCTGGGGCCGAAGGCGAAGAAATGACTAATTCTGTTGAAGTCCCCAACATGAGGCAACGAACGGTATTGCAACATCTAAGCCTGGCCGAGTGGAAGATGGTCGATCGCCTTCCCGTTTCGGTCAGTGAATTGACGCTGGGCAAGCTACTTCATCATGGTTGGATCGAGTGCCGAGGCGAGAAGCAACACACGGCAGCCAGACTCACCCCGGCGGGGCTCAAGGCGATCCGGTCGCCGATTACGGACTCAATACGAAGGCGGAAATAACTACCGCCGAGCGCACCGCATCTGCCGTACATCCGGGCAAAATGCAGGCAACGCTCGGCGATAGGCCGCGCCACACTCCCCTAGCGAACTAGTGCCAGTGTTGGTTGGGTTGAAAATTTAAAGGACGATTGAAGCCGTCGTCGGCCCTCCGGTAGAGCATCAGCGTCAATCGGCAGGCGATGCTGTCGGGGTTTTCGCCGTCCTGCATCCGGTGCACGATCTTCTCGCCGCCCGTGCCCCGAAGTGGCTTGCCGTCGGCATCGACCATCGTGAGCAGGCCATCCTCTAAAATGTAGTGGCCGGCAGTCACCCGGCCGTTGGGATCCGAGGGGCTGGGATTGGCCAGGATCGCGTTAACTTGTTTGATCTCAGGCATCAGTACACCCCGTAGTTCGGAAGTTCGATCTTGCGGTTAAAGTTCGACGCAATGGAGCGCGGGATCGGCGATCCGTTCGGCTCCGAGAAGCAGAGCGCAACAGCGTCGGCCTCATCCGGGCTCGGCATCCCCCGCCTTTTCATGTCCGCCTTGGCTTCGAGGAGAAGCTTGCCGTCCGACATAAACTTGTAGCCGACCGAGCAGAGATCAGCGTGCAGGCTGTCGCTGTCCGGGATCGAGAAGCGGCCTTGCAGGGCTGTCTTCAGGTTGGCCCACATCTCGGCGCGACGATTGGCGGGGCCGCCAGCAGGCTTGCCGTTCTCGTCCAGCGCAGGAGGTTCGACGGGCTTACCGCCGAAATTGACACGGCTGATGATCCCGCCGTAGCCCTGCTCTTCAAGGCGATCGGCAACACCCACACCAAGGCCGCCAACGTCGATGTTTACTTTAATCGGCTTGTCGTCGCGGATAATCTTAGCAACCAGACCCGCCACTTCCATCGTATCAAGGCCATGTCTCTTCTCGATCTTGACGATGGAGTGACCCTGGCGCCAAGCAATGGCCGTACTGTCTGCGCCCTTCCCTGCGGGATCGACGCCAACGATGAGCGGCCCATAGGGTTCAATGTCCTTGACTTTGCGAGCCCGCATCACGAGATCGGCCGTAATGAAGCTGTCGAAGCTGGATGCCATGAACGCCTCATCGGGCGTCAACGGATATTCCCGCTTGAAGTAATCGACCGAGCCGCCAATCTCCGCGATCTTGGAGCGCCGCCAGAAGATCTGCCCAGCGTCGAGGCTGTGCACCTCAGCGATCTCAGCCTCTTCCGACGTCATCTTGAAGTCATCCGGCACCGGCTTGCGGTACATCGGATCGATTGACCACGGCAGAAAAACCGGCAGGAAGGCGGTCTCGCCAGCCTGCGAGCGACGCCAGAGGGAATGGAACTCGTCACCAAACTGGTTGCCGGTGGTTTCCAGAATGACTTCCGTTCCGTCCAGGTCAGGAATGGTTTGCATCAGCGCCGCAAGCTGCTCCTGGAGCGATACCCAAAACGCAGCCTCGGAGCCGTGCAGTTGCTGCGCCGTCGCGGATCGGCCGCTGCCCTCTTCCGTCGCAACCGAAACCAGATAACCGGAATCGATGTTGTCGAAGATCAGCTCTTCGGCGTTCGATGCGCCCGTGGATGGACGCAGCCTCTTCCGGCATATGCTCGTGGAAGCGTTTGACTAATGAAAACAAGTTCTTCACCGCCGGCTTCTCGTGAGCGATGATCGCGGTCCGCAGGCCCGGATTGCTCGTGGTCTGCTTGTAGAACCGGGCGGCGATGTAGGTACTGATCCCCATCTGCCGAGCCTTCAGCACGATCGCGCGTACACGTCCGGTCTTGGCCTTCTGCTCCTCAAGCTGCCGGTCCAGTTCGCGCTGCGCGGGGTTGAAGAGGAATGGGGCCAATGCGCCTGCCTCTGGCCGGATCTTCAGCATCTGGGCCGCGAAATATTCCAGATCGGCGTTCAGCCGGATCGCGTGGTCCACATCAGCGGACAGATCATCCAGGACACCCATCAGTGCAACGTCTGGCCGCAACTGCACAGGTCGTTCTCGAAATGGTCGAGCGCCTCCCTGGCTTCCCGCACCGAACAGCCCATCTGCTCTGCTACCCGCTCGGCAATGCGCTGGCGCTCCGCCAGCTTCGCCATGAATACGGGGTCGGAGAGACTCGCGAGAATGCCGGACGTCATTCACACTCTCCCGAAAGGATCGCCAGAGCCTGCTTGCAGACGCAACCGCCCGCCCTGTTCTCCAGGTCCCGGCGTATCCACGTGATCGGCAGACCATCGAATTGCTTCTTGATCTCTACGGCCTTGGCCTCGACTATCGCCTCCGCTTCTTCGCAGACCGCCTTGATCCTCTCCTCAAGCGAGGGTGTTTTGTTCGGTGCCATGTCCTGTTTCCTTGGGTTGGTGGGGCGCGATCGCATCTGTGCTCGCCGGACACACATCTTTGGCCTCTAATTTCGCTTTGAGATCGGCGATCGTGGCCTCTGCCTCGGCGAGTTGCTTCCGACATCCAGCAGCTTCGCGCTGAGCGCCCTTTACAGCGCGGTCCCGATCTTTTTCGCGGGCCACGTAGTAGATCTGGATCGGCGGAGGCAGATGCAGGAACGCTGCCTTTGCCTCCTTCGTCCATGAGCAGGGTGGTTCGTAGCGGAGCTGGCGCAGCCGATCATCAGCCCGCGCCAGCATCAAAGCCTGCATGACCGGATTCGGGTTGCTCATCGGCCCACGCGCATCAGAGTTTGGTGCTTGGCACCCAACTCACGTCGAAGGCGTTGGAGGGCCGCATATTTCCTGAGCTCACCCTCGCCGTGGCCCACCTCCGTGATCGATCGGATCTCGGCGTCCAATTGGTCCATCGCTTCTGCGCGCATTTTGGGGCCATACAGATCGAAGTTAGCTTTAACTTCTTCCGGCCCATACTGCTCCACGCCGGCGTGGTTCTGACCAGACCGGTTCACGCGATCCAGGAAGTCGTTAGCGTCGCTCATGCTGATCTCCGTGCTTTCAAAAGTTGCGCTGCAATGCGTGCGGCCCTGTCGCCTGTTGCTGATGAGAGTTGTTTCTCCAACGACTGAACTTTTGCGGAGCTTTCCGTGACGCGGACGGCATTGCTCGTTCCAGGACGTTGGACCGGCGGGAGCGTCTTGGCTGCAACTGGCTTCGGCGCGGACTGCATTTTTCGGTACTGCAATGCATCCCACATCATCTTCTGCATCGCTGCGCTGCGCAGGACGGGCTGTGCCTCGATGGCGCCGACCAGATCGGCCCGACTAACCCCCAGTTCACTGGCGTAAGCCACAAGATCATCAGCAAACTGTGCCCGCTCGGCGTTTGTCTGCTTTCCGACCATCGCTTCTAGCTTGGCATCCTCAGCCATGACCCATTTTGAAAGGTTCTGCTTCTGCTGTGCCGCGGCCTGCTGCTGTGCCGCTTGAATTTGACCGACGTACTGAAGCATAGTGCCGAGCTGCTGACCCCGAGCGGGATCAACCTGCGCAAACATCGGGATTGCTTCCTGCCAGCGATCCAACGGTATGCCCTGCAACTCGGGCGCAATCGCCAGGATAGCCGCGTGCGAGAATGTGTTGGCGTGCTCCAGCCCCTGCGAGTAAGCCTGCGTCGCCTGTTCGGCCTTGGTGATCTCCTGCTCGATGGCTTGGCGCACCTGCGGGATCTTCAGCGCCCTCTTGGTCTCAGCATCGAGGCCATCCATCCCGTCAATCTCGGCAGCCTCGGCCTTCTCGGCGCGCGACAGCTTCGGGTCCTTTGGAACCTCATCGAGACCTAAGGCTTTGGCCTTTTCCGGATCTCCCTGAACCACAGCATCGCGCTTGGCATCGATCTCCTCAGCAAACGTTGCGAGATCAACGCCATCCACGAACCGGCTGATGTCAGCAGCAGCTGCGGTCCTTTCCTCGGTGGCTTGCTTGATCGAAAGGGCCTCGCGCTCGGGGCGTTCGGTCAGTTCGAGAAGGTCCGCAGGCGTCAGCGGTGTGTTGTCAGTCTCAGCCCGCTCGTAGGCAAGCGCCGCCGCCGCCTGGCGCAAGCCATCAGGATCGGAGGAGTAGTCGGGCGTCGCCGGCGCGGGGTCTTTCTTGGGGGTGTAACCAGCATCGACAAGCCGCTCTTCCCTGCCGAATAGCTGCTCGGTCGGGGCCGTGAATTGCCCGCTGTCAGGGTCGCGGTTTTCAGTTTCAGTCATGCATTCTCCTCGTCGAGATTTTCGATTGCGGCTTGGATGCCGGCCGCGGTGAGTTCGAGCTCTCCGCGAGCGGCGAAGTTTATGATCAAGTGGCGCTGCGCGAGTGGCAGACTTCGAAATTCGGGGTGTTTTGCCAGCCTCGCCGTCAAATGACGGACTTGTTCAAAGCTGAGGAAGCCGGTCATCACTGGCTAATCTCGACCACGCTGACTGTCATGGTCGCGCCGGGGTTGAAGAATGCGATCTTCTGACCGGGAGTTACCCGGATGTATTCGACCCGATTCGCGGGCAAGAGCACGTCAGTAGCAGCGGCGGTAGGCGTCGCCGAAGGATCGCCGACCTTGTAGTAGCAGGCAGCAGTGGTCGCGACCCGTATTTGGGTCGTCTGCGCCCCGAAGGCGCTCGATGCGGCTGACGTTGCGGTCGTTACTACAACGCTGTTGGTCAGGCCCATGCGGGCACTTGGTCTATTCATCTGATTTCACTTTCGTTAGGCGCCAGCCTCGGGCCAGCAACAGTTCAAAAACGGTGCGGGCTTCCATCGAAGAAAGCTGGTGCAATGGCGTGCAGGCCATGAGCGTGCGGACCAGTTCGTCCAACTCCGGCCCAGGATAGGCGATGGTGCTCACGCCTTAGCCTCAGGCGCGCCGATCGCAACGCCGTCGGCCTGAAGCCGCGCCAAGATCGCACCCCGGATGTACTCAGCCGGCCGCTGGAGCCTTGCAGCCGCGGCAGCGTTGATGGCCCGAGGCAGCTCTGCCGGACACAGCACCGTTAGGCGAGAATCGTATTTGGTTCGCATGGTCATGGAATATAATTAACATGTTAAGCACATATCGGCAATAATTTTGTACTAGTTCGCACATTAATTCACTGTAAGGATGGATAGCGCGGCGCGCGGCTCAAACTGGCGTAAGATGTGAGGCAGTTCACATTTGAAAATCGCGAGTTGATTTAAGGCTGTTGCAAACCCGATTTCGGGAGATTTGCAATGCCATTATTCGACAGCCCACTAACGGCCGTAGGGGTCGCGCTTCCTGTCGTAGTCGCACTGGCGTTCGTGGTGCCTCGCTACGTGGAATGGTCATCGGACACTGCTTTGGCCCAGTTTATGAGCGCGGCTAAGGTATCGGCGCCTGATCCGGATCAATCCAACGCCAAGGGGAAAACAGGTTGCCCTGTAGGCAAGAAGGAACTGCCCACCAAACTACCCTCCTTGCCGTAACCTAAGCCGCTGCCTGCCATTAATTCCAAGGGCATGTGAACTAGTTCACATTCCTCGCGACGTTCCCGCTGCAATATTCTTCGCAGGGGGACCGAATCATGACCGAACAACCCGAGAAACAACCATCCTGGCGGCTCACGATCGACGTGGCCGTGATCTTCGTTTCGCTGATTATCATTGGGGTCGGAATTTGGATTGCTCCCTAGTTGCGAATCTGAACAGCCGCTCAAAGATTCAGCGCGCCCCGCTGGCGCGTTCGATGGGTTGGCAGCGGTAGCTAGCCAGCACGAATGGACTCACTGGCGACTCTCTGCGGCCCTTGCTGCCGCCTTCGCCTCCCCGGTTCCGTTGATCTACATCAACCTCCCGCGTTGAGAGCGCCGCAATCTTTCCAGCTTGTAGAGTTCGTAGGGAGATTCCTGTCATGCTCCGTTATAGTCTTGCTGCTCTTGCAGCGCTCGTTCTGCTTACCGCCAGTTTGATCCCAGACGATGCCGAAGCTCGCGCTCGCGGAGGCGGCTATCGGGGCGGTGGGGGAGCCTACCGCGGCGGCGCTGTCGCGGTTCGAGGACCTCGGGGCGGCGGCGCTGTCGCAGTTCGCGGCGCAGGCTATCGAGGCTACGGCTATCGCGGCGGGTATCGGGGCTACGGCGGTGCCGCAGCGGTCGGTGCAGCGGCGGTCGGCGCGGCTGCCGTCGGCGCTGCTGCGGCGGGAGCCTACCGCGGCGGTTGCGGCTACGACGCCTACGGCAACTGGGTTTGCTATTAATCCGTCGCCGAACCAATAGCTCGCTTCTCGAAACGTCGCTACGTGACTCAGCGCGAGTCGGTGGTGCGTTTTGATGGCTGGCCGCTATAGACCTAGCCAGCACGCAAACGAGTCTCAGGCAGGCTCTAAAGGTGAGGAGACACTTAGGCACCAAAGGCAGCACCGCTCGGCCCGGCCCTCCGCATCTGCTCGCGCCAAAATCTTTCTCCCGTCAGGATAAACCTTGACGTCTTGCTGTCCTGAGACGAGCCCCTTCCGCCGCAGGCTGGCGAGCGCTCGCTTAGTTGCAACGTGCTGCGCGTCGCTCACCATCCGATTGCCGTGTCGGTCCGGCCTCACGCGATAAACCTCCGCGGCGATGTTGAACGTTGTCGGCATTTTGCCCGCGGCCTCGTACTCCTCGATCACTCGCAGGCATCCTCGCTGTATCCGACCAAGCCCCTGAGACATCAGGCCCCTCCGTAAGTGTTCCTCAAGCTGTAGCGTGACTGATTGGGTAACACTTATCAATCACACCACCGACGGCGCCATCGCCAATCGGCTGATCATGCTGTGATCGACGTTGTAGCTGCGAGCGATCTCGGTGACGGATTCCCCAGCAATGCGCCGTGCAATGGCTTCCTGTCGCTGGTGAGGCGTTAGCTTCGGACGACGACCCAATCGCACCCCGTTGGCCTTGGCGCGCTCCAAACCCTCAGAGCACCGCTGGCGGATCAGGTCCCGCTCGAACTCGGCGATACCGCCCATGATCGCCATCAGTAGCCGGCCGGTAGAGGTCGTGGTGTCGCACCAGGAGTCGCCCAGCGAGACGAAACCGCAGTCCAGCTCCCCGAGGTCGTGCAGGATGTTCTGTAGGTCGCGGCTAGACCGAGCCAGGCGATCCAGCTTGCAGACGATCACGACGTCGCCGGGCGCCAGCGTCCGCATTAGTTCCTGGAACTGGTGCCGATCGGCCGTCGATTTCCCTGAGACCTTCTCCTCGAAGATCCGCTCACAGCCAGCCGCCTGCAACGCCTCGATCTGCCGCGCATGGTCCTGCGTCTTGGAACTCACTCTGGCATATCCGTACCGCATGATTTGCTCCCCTATTTCACACCGACTTTTCACACGGTAATTCCGCAATGGAATCAATGCAAGGGAAATCGGTGTAAATAGTTCTACTTTTCACACAGACTATTCAGCTGGCCTGTCTCATGAGACGGCGCGCGCCGCGACGCGCAATCGTCATTGGAAACAAACGACAATTCGGAATCTGCCCGTCTCACGTGAGACACCCGCAAATCCCCCCTGTGACTCATCCCTCGAACTCAATGCCTGGTTGGCCGTTGACCCATGTCGGCCGTGAAGCGGTGACATTAAGCGGTCGGCTGGGGCTGCTGCATCGGGTCCCTCCATGTAGCAGCCTCACTCATTCGGAACTCGCACGGACATTCGGCGTTTGATCGGGTCTGCCGCGAGTCCCAAACTTGCGCGGCTGGCAGGGACCGTCGGCTACCCTTCCCATCAAGAAGCCCGTCGGCGGTCCCACTTCCCCGTGATCTGCCTTGGAACTCGTACGTACAATCGGCGTTTGATCGGGTTGGCCGCGTGTGCACTTGAACCCCCCGCGGTAGACAGGGGGTCGTCGTTGATTCTTGCCCCATCGGCGGCCCCACTCTCATTCGATCAGCTTCGCCTGATCAGCCCGCAATGCGCTCTCGATCGTCTCAAGCGTGGATGACAGGTCGCCACCAGGGGCATTGGCTTTGACCAAGTCGATAATCCGCCGAAGGATCTGCCATTCATCGGGGTCGAGGCCGCCCGGGACTTTCTGATCGACGCTGACACTCAGCTCTTTCGGCACCAAAACCGCCGCAACCCGCAGGTATGCCGCAGGATCAACCTCCCTTACCCGAGCCAACACATCGCTGCCGTGCTGGTGCCAGTCCTCCAGGAAGTCGGAGACCATTGCCTCCGAGAACTTGTTTCGGCTGCCTACAGCCCTTCCGGCTGGGTTGCCTGACTGTCCGGGCTTGAACGGGATCAGGTTCTTCGATCCCGCGTGCGGTTTCTGTTGGCGCTCTGTTGAAGCAGTGATCGTCGGTTTCGGCTTGGTCTTAGTCTTGGTCACTTGGGTTCCTCTTGGCTCATGATCTTCCGATACAGGATCGGGTCTTCCCTCTTCACCTCTTCCATGACATCCGCTCCGTGCTCTGCCCATGCGGTCTTCAGGTCGGCTATGAACCGCTCTGCCAGACGGCGTTTGGCCGCCCCCATCCTGTGTTCGCTCAACCAGTCGTTCATCGTTCCGGCGCCGTTGGTTTGGCTGAAGCAAGGCTCTCCTGGTGCCATTTCAGCTCCTGGTCGATCTTCTGTCGGACCATCTGGGCAAGCCTGCCGAAAGTACTGATGTCACCGCGGTCGGCTGCGTCGTGCATGTCACTGAGCCAGATGTCGATCGTTACCCGTCCTGCGGGGTGTACGTAGGGCACCGAGCGTCGAAGCTGCTCGGCGTAGTCGTGAAGGTCGATCCTGTTCGCGGTCATCGATCTCTCCTGCTTCGGCTGGTTGGGTTTTCAGAGAGACCCGCCCGCCACCCAGTGGCTAACCTAGATATGGGCTGCACGTTCGTACCACCCACATGCTCCGATATGGACTGCACGTTCGTACCACTTCGGTCGTTAGGTGGTACCGACGTGCAGTCCACCTCTGGTACCGACGTGCAGTCCACTGTGGTACCGACGTGCAGTCCGGGGTTCTGTTTTTTGAGGGCCGCCGCCTTGCGCGCATTCCAGCGTCTGGAAGGGGCAACGTGTGGCTCGAATACCTCCCCGTCCCAGCGCAGGAAGTCCTTGGTGCCGTCAACAAGCTCGCCTCCGCCGCCCCTGGCTGGGAGGTCGGTGATACGCCAGTGCGGGGCCTTGCCCTTGCCGTCAACTCCAAGGCTGGCTGCTTCGGTTTGGACAATGAAACCGTAATGCTGAAGCTCGCGATACCAATTCGCGATATCGTTCCGGTTGGCGTGACCTAAATCCTCCCCCGCGTCGCGCTGGCTGAGGTAGACGTGCTTATTGTTCTTGAAACATCGCATCCGGAGCGCCGCGAACAGCTCTCGCGCCCCGAATGAAAGCTGCTTCCATGCGGGCGAGCGTCGGGTCTCATAGAACATCGGAAAGAAATGCCCTCGGATTTTATCGTCGTTCTTTTTCCGGCTCATGCTGCCGCCCTCGACTTGGCGTAGGCGATCTGCCGCGATCGCACCCACGACAGCGTCGTGGCCGTCGGTGTGAGGGTCCGATGATCGTTCCATCCCCAAGGGGGAAAGCCACCAAATTTCTGCTTGTATTGTTGGGCTGCCCAGCCCCGCTTGTAGCCGCGCTCTTCAGCGATGCCCCGTAGTTCACCGTAGAAAAAGAGCCGATCGTCGTGGCTGTAGACGCTCTCGCCGACCTTCCTGTCTGATGTGACGAGGCCAAGCTCGCCGTCGGCCACGTCTACTGCGGAGCCTTGCCGCTTCGGCAGGTAGCCACACTCATAACAGGCGAGCCCGGGCCATCTCATTGTGCCGCATTCTGCGCAGGCGCAAGGTTCTATGGCCGCAGCCGCGCGTTTCATCTGGGCGGGGACTTCGGCCTTGCGATCCTCCGCAAGCGTCCATTCCACCCGGTCTTCGACCAAACCGAGCCGATGAACCGCGCCGGAATGATCGAGCACAATCGCGTTGGCCTTGCCCGGGGCAGTACGCAGCACCCGACCAACCATCTGCCGATACAGTCCGAGCTGCTTGGTTGGCCGAGCAAGTATGCAGCAGCCGACTTCGGGCATATCCCAGCCCTCCGTCAGCACCATGCAGTTGGTGACCAGCTCTAGGTCGCCGACCTCAAGCCGCTTGAGAATTGCATCGCGATCGGCCTTGGGCGTGCTGCCGTCGATGTGCTCTGCCTTGACTCCCTGACGAACGAATTCGTCGCGCAAATGGATAGAGTGATCGACATTGACGGCGAATGCGACCGCCTTTCGTTTCTCGCCATACTTCAGCCAGTGGCCGACGATGTCGCCGATCAATTGAGCTCGGTCCATCCTGGCGGCGAGCTCGCTCTCGACGTAGTCTCCGCCTCGGGTGTGGACTCCCCGGAGATCTGGGGCGGGCGTAGTGTAGTATTTGGGCCGCACCAAGTGGCCTAACGCGATCAGCTCGTCTACCTGTGGGCATTCGACGATCGTATCGAAGTCTCCAGCCAATCCCCGTCCATCGCCACGGCATGGCGTGGCCGTAAGACCCAGGACAACCGCGTCGGGATAGGCTTCGAGTATTTTCCGATAAGTCCGCGCCGGCGTATGATGCGCTTC
>Ga0207709_10002594_pt1 | contig 11264 bp, 10 predicted proteins | sample KBSM34metaG_FD_184397 | JGI IMG/M metagenome (GOLD analysis project Ga0207709, IMG submission 184397) | Miscanthus rhizosphere microbial communities from Kellogg Biological Station, Michigan, USA - KBS M3-4 metaG (SPAdes) (version 2) | ecosystem: Host-associated > Plants > Roots > Rhizosphere >...
TACGCGCTGGGTGCCATCGGCGGAGAAGAGGCCGAGGCCTACCTCTACACGATGGCCCAGGGGCACGATCAGCCGGCGGTGCGTGACGCCGCCCGGCAGGCGCTGGAGGAGATGGAGCGCCACGGCAGGCGCTCCGGACCGTCCGGGCCGTCGCGGAACGCCAGCCTCGCCCCCGGGGGACGTTCCCGGTGACCCTCCGTCGCTGGTGGGTGCTCGCTGCCGGGCTGCTCGGGTGCGCGCACGAGGCCCCTCCGCCGTCTGCGACCGCCGCCCCCGCGACCAGCGCCGCGAAGCTCCCCGAGTCGGCCCGTTACTTCCCGCTCGCGGTGGGCAACACCTGGACGTACGCGGCGACCTACCTGGGCGAGCGGTCCACCCGCCAGGTGCAGATGGTCGCCTTCCGCGACGGGAACTACGTCGACGGGGACGGCCGGACGCTCCGGGTGGACCGGGAAGGGGTGCGTGACCAGGTGCGCTACCTCCTCCACGAGCCGCTCACCGTCGGCGCGACCTGGACCAGCGTCGTGGCCCCGGGGTCCGCCGAGCACTACAAGGTCCTCTCGGTCCACGCCCCCTGCGAGGCGCCCGCGGGCAAGTTCCCCGACTGCGTCGAGGTGGAGAGCCGGACGCTGGCCGACCCCAAGACGCCCGGCCGGCTCCTGGTCAACCGGGTCACCCTCGCCGCCGGCGTGGGGATCGTCCGGGTCCGGACCGCGCTCGAGGAGGGCACGAAGAGCGCCCCCACCGCCGAGCTGCTCCTGACCGCGTACCAGGTCGCTCCGGCAAAGTGAGCCGAGCGCTAGCCCGCCCCCGAGCGGGTCCCGGCGGGCCCCCTCGGGAGGGGACGTGGCACCGGGATGCTACGCTCCGCCCGGCCCGACCTCCCGATGGTGCCCCTCGATCGCCAGGACGCGACCAACGCCCAGCTCGTGCTCGAGATGCTGCTGGAGTCGGGTACCGACTTCGCCTCCGGCGAGGCCCTCTCCGGCAAGCTCGGGCTGTCCCGGACCGCGGTGTGGAAGGTCGTGAACGCGCTGCGCGATCGCGGCTACGCCATCGAGGCCGTGCCCTCGCGCGGCTACCGGCTGGTGCGGGTTCCGGACCGGCTGACCGGCCTGGAGATCCTCCCGCTGCTCGAGACGCACGACCTGGGGCGGGCGGTGCATGCGTTCGACTCCATCGGCAGCACCAGCGAGCACGCGTTTCGCCTCGCCGCGGAAGGCGCCGAGCACGGCGAGCTCGTCGTGGCCGAGACGCAGACCGCAGGCCGGGGGCGGCGCGGACGCAGCTGGGCATCTCCGCCGGGGAAGAACCTCTACGTCTCGCTCGTGCTCCGCCCCGAGCTGCCGCCGCAGCGGGCCCCCGAGCTCACGCTGCTCGCCGCCGTCGCCGTCGCCGAGGCGCTCCAGGCCGAGGGGGTGAAGACGACCATCAAGTGGCCCAACGACATCCAGGCGGGGGTGAAGAAGATCGCCGGCATCCTCACCGAGCTCTCTGCGGAGGCGGACAGGGTGCACTTCGTGGTGCTCGGCATCGGGGTCAACCTCAACGCCAGCTCGGCCGACTTCCCGCCCGAGGTCGCCGAGGTCGCCACCAGCGTGGCGCGGGTCTCGGGCCGGCGGGTGAACCGCGCCGGGTTCCTCGCCCGGCTGCTGAGGACCCTCGAGGGCTGGCTGGACACGCACGAGCAGGAGGGCTTCGAGCGAGTCCGGCACCGCTGGCGCGAGCTGGCCTCCACGATCGGCCAGGAGGTGCTGGTCAAGGCCGAGCGGCGCGAGCTGCGGGGCGTGGCCGAGGACATCGACACCGACGGGGCGCTCCTGCTCCGCACCGAGAACGGCCTGGAGCGGGTCCTCGCCGGAGACGTGGAGCAAGTCCGGTCGCGGGTGAGGCCCTAGCCGGGCAGTCAAGCGTCTCCGGCGCTTGACTCCGACCCCCTCCACTGACCAGGTAGTCCCCGATGCTGCTCACCATCGACGTCGGAAACACCAACACGGTCCTGGGGGTCTTCGACGGGACGAAGCTCCTCGACCACTGGCGGCTCGCCACCGAGGCGCGGCGCACCGCCGACGAGTACGGGCTGTGGATCCGCCAGGTGCTCCAGTGGGCCGGCATCTCGGCCGAGCGAATCGACGCGGTCGCGGTCTCCAGCGTGGTGCCGCCGATGCAGTTCTCGCTGGAGCAGATGAGCCAGCGCTACTTCAAGCTCGCGCCGCTCTTCGTTGGCCCCGGGGTGAAGACCGGCATGCCCATCCTCTACGACAACCCGCGCGAGGTGGGCGCCGACCGGGTGGTGAACGCGGTCGCGGCCTACGAGAAGCACCGGGGCGGTCTCATCGTCGTCGACTTCGGGACCGCCACCACGTTCGACGCGGTGAACCCGAAGGGTGAGTACCTCGGCGGAAGCATCTGCCCCGGAGTGACCATCTCCATGGAGGCGCTTTTCCAGAACGCGGCCAAGCTGCCGCGGGTGGAGTTCGCCCGTCCGCCGGCGGTGGTGGGGAAGAACACCGTGCATTCGATGCAATCCGGCCTGGTCTACGGCTACGTGGGCATGGTGGACGGCATCTGCGAGCGCATGACCCGCGAGCTGGGGTTCCCGGTGCGCGTGGTGGCGACCGGCGGGCTGGCGAGCCTCATCGCGAGCGAGTCGCGATGCATCCAGGAGGTCGACGAGTTCCTCACTCTCGAGGGGCTGCGCATCATCCACGAGCGGAACCACGGCCATGCTTGAGCTCTCCTCCACCCTCAAGAAGCACGTGGATCCCGGCTCGCCCATCCCTCTGCGGATGATGGCTGCCAAGGCGCTGGTGCCGCTGCCGCCGCCGGACATGATCACCGCGCTCTTCCTGCTCACCTCGGACGCGGACGAGAAGGTGCGCGCGACGGCGATGGAGTCGGCGGGCAAGCTGCCCGACCGCATCCTCAGCTCGGGGCTGCGGGACGAGGGCGTGAACCCTCCGGTGCTGGGGTGGTTCCTGGACCAGCTGTCCCGGCAGGACGTCTACGCCGAGATGCTGGTCCTCAACGCCTCGACGCCGGACGACGCGGTGGCACGCGCCGCGTCGATCTGCGGGATGCGCACCGCGGAGATCATCTCCCAGAACCAGCTGCGTCTGCTCCGGCACGAGGACGTCGTCCGGCAGCTGTGCCTCAACCCGAACTGCGGCCCGGCGCTGATCGACGGGGTGTGCGACTTCTGCGTCCGCTCCGGGCTGATCCTCGCGGACGTGCCGCAGATGCGGACCGCGCGGGTCCGGATCTTCGGGCCCGAGGCGGCCGAGGCTCCACCCGATCTGGGCCCGACTGCCGATGAGGTCATCGAGGAGTTCGGCGAGCTGGACGACGAGAACGCTCCGCCGATGGAGGAAGGCAAGCGGCTCACACTCGCCCAGCGGATCATGAAGATGAGCATCGCGGAGAAGATCAAGCTCGCGACCAAGGGCAACAAAGAGGCCCGGAGCTATCTCCTCCGGGACAGCAACAAGCTGGTCTCGGTGGCGGTGATCCGCAGCCCGAAGATCACCGACGGCGAGGTGCTGGCGGTCGCGAACAACCGCGCGGCGCAGGACGACGTGCTCCGCGTCGTCTGCAACAACCGGGAGTGGCTGAAGGACTACCGGGTGAAGGTGGCCCTCACCAAGAACCCGAAGGTGCCGCTGCCGGTGGCGATGAAGTTCCTCGCCCAGCTGCGCGAGGCCGAGGTGAAGGACCTGGCGAGGAACAAGAACGTGCCCTCGGGCGTGCAGCTGCTGGCGCGGAAGATGCTCGACAAGAAGAACGCGCCGAAGAAGGAAGAGAAGTAGCTCGCCGCGCGTCCAGGCTCACCCGCGCGGCGAGGCTCAGGCGACGGCGGGCTCGTCGGTGCCGGGATCGGGCTCGCCGGAGATCGGCTCGAGCGTCGTTCCCGCCGCCTCGGCTCCCGGCGCGGGGGCAGCTGAGTCGCGACCGACACGGCCTTGAGCGCCTTCTCCCGCGCGCGCTCCTCGGCCTTCAGGCGCGCGTAGAGGCGGGTGACGCGCTCGCGGTTCTTCCGCGTCTCGTCCTCCAGCTCTGCCAGGCGGGCGTGGAGCGACTCCAGCTCCTCGTGCGAGGCCGCCGGCGCGGCCGCCTGCTGCTCGCGCAGCCGGGCCAGCTCGGACTCCGCCACCTCGGCGCGCTCCCGCATGTCCTGGGCCTGGCGCTCCGCGCCCTCCGCATGCGCGCGGTTCAGCTCGAGGTCCCGCTGCGCGGCGGCCAGCTGCTCCTCCAGCATCCGCCGGGCCTCGTCGGCGTCTGGCTGCCCGGCCTGCAGCGCCTGCTCGAGGCGACGCCGTTCCTGGACCGCCTGGTCGAGGCGCGTCTGGAGCGACTTCAGCTGTCCATCCTTCCGGGACAGCTCGGCCTTCAGCTCGAGCTCGCGCTGCTCCGCCTGCGCGTGCTGGTCGCGGAGGTCTCCCACCAGCTGCTCGGCGCCGTGGATCTCGGAGCGGAGCCGGAGCAGCTCGTCGCCTTCGCCGTACCCCTCCAGCGTCCCGGCCAGGGGCTCGCCCATCTCCTGCTGCGCCGCCTGCACCTCGGCGGCGAAGGCCCGGGCCTGCGCGTCCTCGGCGGACTCGACGTCCCCGGGCGCCAGCATCAGACCCTCGGCGTCCTCGGCGGGCGCGTCCGCCGCCATCTCCGACGCCGCTGGTGGCTCGGTGAACTGGACCACCGTCGGCCCTTCCTCGGCGGTGAGTCCCGAGAAGTCATCCTCGGCCTCGGGCGAAGCCAGAGCTGCCGGTGGCGGCGGTGGCGGAGAGGCCGCCTTGCGGAAAGGAGCCGCCGGAGGCGCGGGCCGGACCGGCGCGGGCCGCGGGGGTGGAGGCGGGCCGGGCGCGTCGTCGAACGCGGCATCGATGAGGTCCAGGTCGGGGTCGCCGGAGACGGTCGCCTCCTCTTCCAGGACCAGCGGGGTCTCCTCGGACGCGCCGGAGAGCCGCGCGACCGCGGCGAGGGCCTTCGGGACGTCCAGCGGCTTCGGGAGGTACTCGTCCGCGCGATTCTTGAGCCGCGCGTGCGCCTCGAAGCCCTCGGGGTTCCCGACGATGATGACCGGGATGGACTTGAGCCCCTCGTCCTTCTTGAGCTTGCCGACGAGGAGGTAGCCGTTCTGGCCGCCGGGCAGCTCGACGGCGAGCACCACCGCGCCGGGCGGCCGGCGCCGGACGAGGTCGATGACGCCGCGGCCGTCGGTCGTCTCCTCGACGGTGTGCCCGCGCTGCTGGAGGGCCGAACGGAGACGGCTGGAAAGGGCGGTGTCTCCCTCGACGATCAGGACGTGGGTCGGCATCGGCGAAGCCAAAAGGCTAGGCCCACGCACCCATGCCGGGCAACGTCAGTTCTGGAAGCCCGCGGGAATCAGCTGGAGGGCTGGATTCTGCGGCGGGATGGGCAGCATCGGCAGCTGTCGTACCGGCGCCACCACCTCGGGTGGCGGGCTCGCCGGCGCGGTCGGGTCGATGTCGCGGAGCGTCCGCCGGAGGTCCGCCTCGTCCATGTCCGAGACCAGCTCGTACACGAGCCCACCCGAGCGCCAGCTGGCGATGCTGAAGCCCCGCACGCTGCGCACGCCCACCTGCGGCCAGGCGCCGACGGAGGGGATCTCCCGGTCGGCGTCCTCGATCACGAAGAGGCCGAGGCGGCGGTCCGTGCCGCTCCGCTCCGACGGCTGCAGCTCGTAGACGACGTAGGCCGCCTCGTGCTCCCGGAGGTTCGAGAGGCGAGCAGCGGCGATGGTGGCGCCCGCGACGTGGGGGAGCGGGACGCGGGTGCTCATCTGGTCGCCGACCCAGCGCTCGACGTCGGCGCGGCTGGCGGTGGTGACCTCGAAGGGGAGCCGGCGCTGGTAGCGGGCTGCGGCGTCCTCGAGGAGCTGCTCCCGGTGGCCGGGGCGCAGGTCGAGGTAGATGACGCCGGCGGTGGCCGCCGCGATGGCGAGCCCGCCCCAGCGCGCCCAGGAGAGCATCTGCACCCGGCGGTTCTCGCGGCGGATGCCGGCGCGGAGCAGGGCCCGCAGCGCCTCGGGGGCAGGGGCACGGGTGCGCATCTGCGCGCTGCGTCGGAGCACGCCCTGGAAGGCGGCCTCGCGGGACAGACGGGCCCGGCAGCCGGCGCAGCTCGCCGCGTGACTCTCGAGGGCCCCACGCTCCGCCTCGTCGAGCTCGCCGTCCAGGTACGGATAGATGAGCGGGTCGAGTTCTGGGCAGGTCATGGGCGGCCCCGTGGGGCTCGGGCAAATGTCTAGCCCGGGAATCCCCGATCTGGCCAGCGACCGACCTGGAGGGGCCCGTCAGCCCGTTCGGCGGCGACGGTATGCGCCCAGGTCGACCGGGGCCTCTGGGGCCTCGGGCTTCTCGGCGGGAACAACACCCTGACCGGCCGCGTAATCCCGAAGAGATCTCTGGAGCGCCTTCCGTCCCCGGAAGAGTCGGCTCATCACCGTTCCCACCGGAACGTCGAGGATCTCCGCGATCTCCTTGTAGGAGAACTCCTGCAGGTCGGCGAGGATGACCACCAGGCGGAAGTCGATGGGGAGGCCGTCGATGGCCTTCAGCACGTCGTCCGAGAGCAGGCGGTCGAACATGTACTGCTCGGGGTTGGCGGCGTAGTCGCTCGCGTCCCGGCTGATGAACGCCTCGTGGACCGCCTCGCGCTCGGAGCCCTCGGTGACGTTCCGCTCCTTCACCTTGCGGCGGTAGCGGTTGATGAAGGTGTTGGTGAGGATCTTGAAGAGCCAGGCCTTGATGTTGGTGCCGCGCTCGAACTTGTCGAAGAACCGGTAGGCCCGCATGCAGGTGTCCTGCACGAGGTCCTCCGCGTCCCGCTCGTTCTTCGTCAGCCGGAGGGCCGCCGAGTAGAGGGGGTCGAGATGGGCCAGAACCAGCCCCTCGAACTCGTGCTTCGTGCGGTGGTTGTGCCGAAAGTCCAAATCCCGCTCCTCCCTGGGCGCCCAACACGGACGGACAGGCGAAGGTTGAGCTTCAGATACGGGCCACGTCGAAGTGCGTCACCGATTGCCGAAAAAAGGTGACCCTTCGGCAGGGGAGCAGCCGAGCAGGCGGGGCTACTTCCGGCTCAGCGCCTGCTCCAGCGGGACGTACGGGTGGCCCAGGTCGCGGGCAACGGCCTCGTAAGTGACCGATCCGCCATAGGTATTCACCCCCCGGGCGAGGGCCTTGTCCCGGCGGACGGCTTCGACCAATCCGACGTCGGCGATCCGCCGCGCGTACGGCCGGGTCACGTTGGTGAGGGCGAAGGTCGAGGTCTGGGGGACGGCGCCGGGCATGTTCGCCACGCAGTAGTGGACGACCCCGTGCACCACGTAGGTGGGGTTGTCGTGGGTCGTCGGGCGGCAGGTCTCGATGCAGCCACCCTGATCGACCGCGACGTCCACCACGACCGAGCCGGGGGTCATCTCGCGGATCAGGTCCTCCTTGACCAGCTTCGGGGCCGCGGCGCCGGGGATGAGCACGCCGCCGATGGCGAGGTCTGCCTCGCGCACCGCGCGGGCGATGGTCTCCGAGTCGGAGGAGAGGACCTCCACCCGGCCGAGGAACACGTCGTCGAGGTAGGCGAGCTGGTTCTGGTTGATGTCGAGGATGGTGACGTCCGCTCCCATGCCCACCGCGATCTTCGCCGCGTTGGTGCCCACGACGCCGCCGCCGAGGATGGCCACCCGCCCGCGGCGCACGCCCGGGACGCCGCCGAGGAGGATGCCTTTCCCGCCATGCTCCTTCTCCAGGCACATCGCCCCGACCTGGATCGACATGCGGCCCGCGACCTCGCTCATCGGGCGGAGCAGGGGGAGGCTGCCGTCGTCGAGCTGGATGGTCTCGTAGGCCACCGCGGCGACCTTCTTCTTGAGGAGGACCTTGGTCAGCTCGGGGTCGACGCCGGCGAGGTGGAAGTAGGTGTAGACGATCTGCCCGTCCTGCATCCGCGCGTACTCGGGCGAGATGGGCTCCTTCACCTTCACGATCATCTCGGCGCGCTTCCACACCTCGTCCGCGGAGGAGATGAGCTGCGCTCCTGCCCGCGCGTAGTCCGCGTCGGGAAGGCCCGAGCCCACGCCGGCGCCCTGCTCGACGAGAACTTGATGTCCGGCGTCGACGAGCGCCTTCACCGCGCCCGGGACCATGCCGACCCGGTACTCGCGAACCTTGATCTCCTTCGGGACACCGACGATCACGGGACCGACCTCCGCTGCGCGGGATGAGGAAGCGCGGGGGGCCAGACCACAGGGATGTCCCCCCGGTCAAGCACCGCGCGCGCCGACGCGGGGTGTTAGGAGTGGCCCGCCATGTCGTCGTCCCGGACGCCCGCGCTGCTGGTCGCCGACCCGTCGGGGAAGGTGCTCGAGCACCCGCGCCTGCTGGCGACCGTCCGGTCGGGAGACGAGGTGCTCCTGCCCCCCGAGCCAGGAATCCCGCTTCCGGACGGCGGACGACTGGTGCACCTGCCTGGCCGGCGTCCGGTGGGGGTGGACCCGGAGTCCGGAGAGCTGGTCCTCGTGTCCGAGGTGCAGGTGGGGCGCCGGCGCTTCGTCCCCGACGCGGTCGGCGCGCTCGTGCCCCCGGGCTGGACCCGGACCTACCTGCCGGGAGAGGTGAAGGCAGACGGCCCGCTGCTGCCACAGTGGGCGTACACCGCGGCGGGCTGGGATGGGCAGCAGGGTGGCGCGGTCGCCTGGGCGCTGCACACCGACCGGCGAACCCACTGGGACCCCGAACGGTTCTCGACGCCCGAGCTGAAGGCCCGGGTGCGTGGGGCGCGCGCGGCGGACCCGGAGAACCGCGTGCTGCGGCAGCTCGAGACCTGCGCGCTGGTCTACCGCTGCTTCACCAGCCAGAACGTCTTCTACGGGAGGGACGAGGGGGCGCTGCCGGTCTCGACGATGTGCAACGCCGCGTGCGTCGGATGCATCTCCGACCAGCCCGAGGACGGACCCCCCGCGTCCCACGCGCGCATGGACGACGGGCCCAGCGCCGACGAGATGGCCCGGGTCGCGATCGCGCACCTCGAGTCCGCTGGCCCGCGGGCGATGGTCAGCTTCGGCCAGGGGTGCGAGGGCGAGCCGCTGACTCGCTGGCGGGTGATCGCCGAAGCCATCCGCCGCATCCGCGCCCGGACCGACCGGGGTTCGCTGCACATCAACACCAACGCCAGCCTCACCGCGGGGCTGGCGGCGCTCTACGACGCCGGGCTGGACTCGATCCGCGTCTCGCTCAACTCGGCGGTCGCGGACCTCTACGAGGCCTACTACCAGCCCGACCGCTACGGATGGAGCGACGTCGAGGCATCCATCGCACTGTCCCGACAGCGCGGGGCCTACCTGGCGCTCAACCTCCTGACCTTCCCCGGGGTGACCGACCGCGAGGGCGAGGTGGAGGCGCTGCTCTCGCTCGTGAGGCGCCACCGGGTGGCTCAGCTGCAGACGCGGAGCCTGTGCATCGATCCGCTCCAGTACCTGGAGGTGGCGCGTGACCGTGGCGCCGGCGGTCGCCCGATGGGGATCGCCCGGATGCTCCGGGTGCTGAGGGAAGAAGCGCCGTGGCTTCGAGTAGGGAACTTCGCCCGGGGACTCGGCGAACGGGGAGAACCGGCCGGCTCTCCTCGATCGGTTGAGCCGAGCCCCCGGGGGCGCCCCGAGGGGAGATTTTAGGAGCGCCATCCGGAGGACACCGGGCGGCGCGCCCGTTGCGGTGGCGCGCGTCCGTTTGCCGGAACGGCGGACCTTCTGGCAGCGTGGCCCCCGCGCATGCTGATCCTCCTCAAGGCCGACGCCACCCCCGAGCACCAGGAGGCGGTCGAGAAGCACATCCGCAGCCTCGGTTACGTCCCCCACGTCATCCCCGGTGCCACGCGCACTGCCATCGGAATCACCGGCAACAAGGGAGCTCTGGACCCCGAGCCGTTCCGGATGATGGCCGGCGTCGCGGACGCCATCCCGGTGAGCCAGCCGTTCAAGCTGGTCAGCCGCGAAGTGAAGCCGGACGACACGCTGGTGAAGGTCGGCGATCTGACGATCGGCGCGAACGAGCTCATCGTCGCCGCTGGACCTTGCTCGGTGGAGACCCGGGAGCAGATCGTCGCCACTGCCGAGTCGGTCCGCGCACAGGGCGCGCGCATGCTGCGGGGCGGCGCGTTCAAGCCGCGGACCTCGCCGTACGAATTCCAGGGCCTGAAGGCGGACGGGCTGAAGCTGCTGGGCGAGGCGCGGGCGGTGACCGGGCTTCCGGTGGTCACCGAGGTGAAGGACGTCGAGAGCCTCGCCATGGTCGCCGAGGGCGCGGAGATGCTGCAGATCGGCGCGCGCAACATGCAGAACTTCTCGCTGCTCGAGGCGGTGGGCGAGCTTCGGCGGCCGGTGCTCCTCAAGCGGGGAATGGCCGCGAGCCTCAAGGAATTGCTGATGGCCGCCGAGTACATCGTGGCTCGCGGCAACCGGCAGGTCGTCCTCTGCGAGCGGGGCATCCGGACCTTCGAGACGATGACTCGCAACACCTTCGACATCAACGCCATCCCGATGCTGAAGCAGCTCTCGCACCTCCCGGTGTTTGCCGATCCGTCCCACGGCGTGGGGGTCCGGCACGGCATCGCGGCGGTGGCGCGGGCGGCGGTGGCCGCGGGGGCGGATGGTCTGCTGATCGAGGTCCATCCCGATCCGGCGCGGGCCCTCTCCGACGGCGCGCAGTCCCTCACCTTCGCCGAGTTCAAGGACCTCATGACCGGCGTGCGCGCGGTGGCGTCGGCCATCGGGCGATCCGTCGCCGGCCCCGTGGGCTGACCGTGCGGGTCCGCGTCCGCCGTGCGAGGCGCCTCGAGGCGGACGTCCTCGCCCCGGGCGACAAGTCCATCTCCCACCGGTCGCTGCTCTTCGGGGCGCTGGGGACCACGCCGCTGGAGGTGCGGAACCTGGCCCCGGGCGCGGACGTTCGCTCCACCGCGGCCTGTCTCCGCGCGCTCGGAGTCTCCGTCGAGGGAGGCGAGGCAGCGGGGACCGTGGCGGTTCGCGGGGTGGGCCCGGGCGGCCTCCGCTCTCCGGCGGCGGTGCTCGAGTGCGGCAACAGCGGGACCAGCATGCGGCTCCTGCTCGGGCTCGTCGCCGGGGCGCGGGTCGGATGCACGCTCGACGGGGACGCCTCGCTCCGGAGCCGGCCGATGCGCCGGGTGCTCGCGCCGCTCCGGGCGATGGGGGCGCGGATGGAGGGGCAGGGCGGCCCTGACGACGAGCGCGCGCCGCT
>Ga0207709_10002600_pt1 | contig 11247 bp, 9 predicted proteins | sample KBSM34metaG_FD_184397 | JGI IMG/M metagenome (GOLD analysis project Ga0207709, IMG submission 184397) | Miscanthus rhizosphere microbial communities from Kellogg Biological Station, Michigan, USA - KBS M3-4 metaG (SPAdes) (version 2) | ecosystem: Host-associated > Plants > Roots > Rhizosphere >...
CCGTGTCGTCGTCGGCTTGTCGAGCTTGTAGGTGAGTTCGGTGTAGGGATGCTTCGACATCCCCATGTAGACGCAGTACGGCCGATCTTCGATCCGGGTGTAGGTGACGTCGATGAAGAGCTTCCCACGAGTCGCCGAGAAGACCAGTTCCACGTCGTGGTGCGCAGCTTCTGTTTCAGTCAGATTGTTGACGACAACCGTCCAACTGGAGAGCCGGAGAGGAATCAGGTCCTTGTTGAGTGGGTTGAGGAACCGGAGGAGCAGGCCATAGATGGCCTCGATGTCGTGGCCGGCTGCGATCGTCGTGTGGACACTCCTGTCTTCGTCGTACATCCATCGGCCCAACGATCTCGACAGCAGAATCTGCTCGAGCGAGTAGCCGATGGCTGCGTTCTCATAGGAGAGGGAAACCGTCTCGCCGGTGATGCTGTTCACCGCGGTGAACAGCACGGTGTCATCGAACGGCACGTCCTGTGCGTTGTAGTGCTCGTCGACGAACGCATTGGAGTCGACACTCCACCCGCCGTCGACCTGGATCCCTCTTGTCCTGCTGATCTTCGTCACCGAGCTCCCTTGAGTCCGTCCTGCGTCCGCGAGCGTAGCGGCGCCCGGCGCTCTCCACGGCTGCATCGACGGTCCCACGCCTAGGGCATGCGGCGGGCGGCCTGCTCAGCGATCGTCAAACAGGACACAGGTTCACGAGTGTTCGTTGTGATGACGGGTCAGCCCGCAACAGATAGCAAGTGAAGGCTTGCAAACCCTGGTTCGTCTCACCATGTGGGGCGACTTCTATCTCATCCGCATTGTTATCTCAGGTACTCGTCTCAGATTTCCGCGTCAGCGGCACCCACTGCCGCAGACACCGAATCTTGAGACAGAATTCGGACATGTTGAGATGTTGAGACAAGAACCTGGGGTTTTGTGATCCGATGAGACGGACGCATCCCGAATGATCTCGAAGTTGTTCTGGTGCGGGCTCAGCACCACCAGCGCCTTGCCGTCACCAGCGCACGGCTGCGCAGCCTGCGCCTGCGCGAGCAGTTCGAGTTCGTCCTCGAAATCCGCGAGGCCTCCGGAGAGACTGAACAGTCCGTAGTCCATCGCCAGGACCACGGCCTGCTCACTGATCTGACTCGCGCTGCTCATCTCTCGATTGTCTGTGAACCTCAAGCGACGTGCTCGTACACAGCTTGCTCAGTGGCCAGCATTCGCGAAGGTGTGCGCCTCGCTAGAGCTGGATGCCGTCGTCAGCGGCGTCGTTCGCGGCTGCGAGCATGGCCTGGAGTAGTGCTGGCTGAGGTTCGCTATGCCAGGGTGCTGGCGATCGAAGACTGTCGCGCCGTCGGGGAGGGCTCCGTCAGATTCAGTCATGTCGCCATCGGCATCGGTCCGCGTATCTCTGGTGCCGCCTACCTCAGACCCGCACTGCACCAGGTCCAGTCGTCCCCGATGGCGATGCCGACCGGTCTACGACGATCCCGACGGTCACAGCGAAGATGACGAGGACCAGGCCGACAATGGTCGGTCTGGGAGTCCTGCGGGTCTTCGGTCGTGCTGCGGTCTGGCCCACACTGCTCAATCAAGGCAATGCGCTGTTGCCAGCCCGAAGGCGATTTTTGATACGCCGGCGATATACGCGGCCGCCTAACATGGCGAGCATGCGTGTGTTGGTCGTCGAGGACGAGCGGTTCATGGCGGAAGCCATCCGCGATGGGCTGCGCCTGGAAGCGATCGCCGCCGACATCGCCGGTGATGGGGACACTGCCCTGGATCTGTTGGGCGTCAACGCCTACGACATCGCCGTCCTCGACCGTGATATCCCCGGCCCCTCCGGTGACGAGATCGCCCAGCGCATCGTCGCTTCCGGTGGCGGCATACCAATCCTGATGCTCACTGCCGCGGACCGGATGGACGACAAGGCCTCCGGGTTCGAGCTCGGTGCCGACGACTACCTCACCAAGCCGTTCGAGCTGCAGGAGCTCGTGCTCCGTCTCCGGGCCCTCGACCGCAGGCGCGCGCACAGCAGGCCGCCCGTGCGGGAGATCGCTGGTCTGCAGCTGGACCCGTTCCGTCGCGAGGTCTACCGGGACGGCCGGTACGTCGCGCTGACCCGGAAGCAGTTCGCGGTGCTCGAAGTTCTCGTCGCTGCCGAGGGCGGTGTGATCAGCGCCGAGGAGTTGCTGGAGCGGGCGTGGGACGAGAACGCCGATCCGTTCACGAATGCCGTGCGCATCACGGTCTCGACGTTGCGCAAGCGGCTCGGCGAACCGTGGCTGATCGCCACGGTGCCGGGGGTCGGGTACCGCATCGATACCGAACCGGACGCCAGAGGCGGCGGCGACGGTGGATAGAGCGCCTGGGTTGGGCGTTCGCCTCAAACTCACTCTCAGTTATGCCGGGTTCCTCATGCTCGCCGGTGTCTTGCTCCTTGCGGCGGTTTGGGTCTTCCTGCTGAGAGGGCGGTCAACGAATTTCCAATTCCCTGATCTGGCCGACTTTGCCCGGGTCTTCGACCCGAGCAACTTCGGTCCCGTGGTGTTTGTCCCAGCAGCGATCTTGGCGCTCGGGTTCTTGCTGGTGTTCGGCCTTGTCGGTGGTTGGATTCTCGCGGGCCGAATGCTTGCCCCGTTGACGCGCATTACGCGCGCCGCGCGGGAGGCGGGGAGTGGCTCGCTGTCGTACCGGATCGAACTGGAGGGACGCAACGACGAGTTCCGTGAACTTGCCGATGCCTTCGACGCCATGCTCGCACAGCTCGAAGCACGAGACGCCGCGCAGCAGCGATTCGCCGCCAACGCCTCCCACGAGCTGCGCACCCCGCTGGCGATCACACAAACCCTTCTCGATGTCGCCCGCAACGATCCGAACCGCGACGGCGGCGAGCTCGACGAACGCCTCCGCGCTGTCAACGCACGGGCGATCGAGCTCACCGAGGCATTGCTCCTGCTCAGCCGTACCGACCAACGGTCCTTCAGCCGAGAAGACGTCGATCTGTCGCTCATCGCGGAAGAAGCCGCCGAGACACTCCTCCCGTTCGCGGAGAAGCACGGCGTCAGCATCGAGACCTCGGGGGACATCGCGCCGGTCATCGGCTCACACGCACTCTTGCTGCAGTTGACTACGAACCTTCTGCACAATGCGATCGTCCACAACGTCCCCGAGCACGGCAGCGTGCAGATCAGCACCGCCATCGGCCCCGAGTCCGTCATGCTCACGGTCGAGAACACCGGCGACAAGCTCAGTCCACAGTTGGTCTCGACACTCACCGAGCCGTTTCAGCGCGGCACTGCTCGCACCCGCGGGGACGATGCGAGGGTGGGCCTTGGCCTGGCGATCGTCAAGAGCATCACTCAGGCACACGACGGATCCCTCACGCTCAGCCCCCGAGCTGCCGGCGGGCTCTCCGTCGCAGTGCGACTGCCCGCCGCTCAGCGACGACCGTAAGCACGTGCCGGGCCAGCAGCGAACCCACGTCGGGTGCGCCGGTGGCCAACGCATGAGCCGACATCACCGCTCTCCGCTCGGTATCGGCGAGCAGCGGGATCAGAGTGGTTTCGATCCATCCTGCGTTGAGATCGGAATCGTCGACGATCACTGCCCCGCCGGCAGCAACGACCGCCTCGGCGTTCAAGCGCTGCTCACCGCCGCGCAGCGGCAGCGGCACATAGGCGGCCGGTAAGCCGACAGCGGCGAGTTCGGCGCACGTCATCGCCCCCGAGCGGCAGATCGCGAAGTCGGCTGCGGCGTAGGCGTACTGCATCTCATCGACGTACGGGACGACGACGTAGGGCGGGTCGCCGGGGTCGCCGTCGGGCGGCTCGACCATGCGCTGTGGCCCGGTGATGTGCAGCACCTGCACGCCGGCCGCCCGCAACGCTGTTACAGCGCCGGCCACGGCGGCGTTGATCGCTTGAGCTCCCTGCGAACCGCCAGTGACCATCAGTACCGGCTCGTCCAGGCGCAGGCCGAACCGTTGCCGAGCCGCCTCGCGCAGCGCGGCCCGGTCGAGCCTGGTGATCGCCGGCCGCAGCGGGATGCCGATCGCGCTGGCGTGAGCCAGGTGGACACGGGGCGCGGCGGTAAATACGTGGGTCGTCATCCGGGCCGCCAGTCGGTTCGCCACTCCAGGCCGGGCATTCGCCTCATGGACGACGATCGGCATTCCCCGCTGGCGTGCGGCAAGATAAGCGGGCATGGCCACGTAGCCCCCGAAGCCCACCACGACCTCGGCCCGCACGCGGTCGAGTACGGCTCCGGTCGCCCGGACGGAGTCGCGCAGTCTGCCCGGCGTGTGCAGCAGATCGCGGCTCAGCTTGCGCGGCAGTGGCACGGGCGGGATAAGTTCGAGCGAATAGCCGCGGGCAGGGATGAGCGTGGTGTCCAGGCCACGGACAGTGCCGAGCGCGGTGATCTCGGCCGTGGGCTCCAGCAGGCTCAGCGCGTCGGCGAAGTTCATCGTGGGCTCTATGTGCCCGGCCGAATGGCCGCCCGCGACAACGACGCGCGGTGCGGGTTCGCCAGCCAGCATCACGATGCCCCTCTGACCAAGATTCCTCGGTTGGCATGAAACCGCTCGAACACATGCATGGGCAGCGATGCAGAGTCTGAATTGTGGGAGTAGCCCGACGGATTATGAAACCGCACCACTCCATCATCGACTGCATAGATCAGCACAAGATGGCCTCCTCGTCGCGGCTCGTAGGTGTTGGGATCGCGAATCTCGGGTGATACCGAAGCGATCATGACCTGCCCGGGCCGCAGCTCTCGGGCCGATACCTGAATCGGGGTGTGCTCGACCAGTTGGCAGTCGAATCCGAATTGTGTGCTGACCCACGCCATGAATGGCCTGTAGAGCAGGCCGTGGACCTTGCCCGAAGGCTCCACCACATAGCAACCCCACTCGACGGCCAGCGCAAGGAGTTCGCCCATCGACAGTCGGACGTCAGTCCAGCCGTGGAGCAGGGACTGGAGACACGCCAAGCCGCAGACCTTGCGGGACCAGAACAGGTACTCCTCGCTCGAGGGGTATCCGTCGGAGGCCCAGTCGTACAGTTTCGATGGATCGGTGTGTCGCAAGAAGACCTCCAGCCCCGATGGGCGTGTGCGCCGCATCACGACCTCGTCGTTGGTCGCCAAACGCCCCCACTGCGAGACACAATGGAGACCCATCACGTGATCGGAAAGTCGAAGTAGACATCTGGATATGGTTCGCGTTTCAGCGTGTAGTGCCACCACTCGCAGTCGTACCGATCAAATCCGCAGTCCTCCATGATGGAACGAAGAAGCTCACGATTCTTGGACTCGATTGGCTTGATTCCTCGCGCTCGATGACGTGAGATCGGGTCCATGAGGTCGTGGTCGCCACCCATAGGAGCAAGTTCACCGGTCGCAAGGTGATAGAGCGTCAGGTCAACGGCGCCGCCCCTACTGTGGCCCGACTGGGTTGCCACGTATCCCTTTTCGAGCATCTCGGGTCTGTCGATATTGGGATAGTGCCGCTGCTTCGTCTGGCCATCCTCCGGCTGTTCTGACCAGCGTAGGAAGCTGTCGACGGCGCGTCGAGGACGGTAGCCGTCCCAGAGAAGCAATCCGAAGCCGAGGGAAGCTGCCTTCTCGCGTGCTTGCTCGAGGGCCGCGCACAAAGCCCGGGTGCCGACGATTCGATTCGCGAGGTAGCCGTCTACCGGTTTGCCGGTGAAGTTGTCCCACGTGGCGTACTTGGCATCCCAGCGGACTCCGGGCACCCAGTCGTCGACGTAGACGAAGTCGTCGTTCATCGCTTCTTCCCGTGCATTGTCATCGAGATGAGCCGGTCGATCACGTCGGAGATCGGCAGCCCCGCGGCGGCCATCATCCGCGGGTACCGGCTGTACGACGTCATGCCGGGCATGGTGTTGACCTCGTTGAGGACCACCCGCCCGTCGTCGGTGAGGAACATGTCAACGCGGGCAAGTCCCTTGCAGCCCAGGGTGCGGTAGATGACCTTGGCGGTCTCTTGGACGAGCCGGCGCGATTCGTCGGAGATGTCGGCGGGAACGATGAACGTCGAGTTCTCCGATCCCGTTTCGGGTGAGTCCTCCTGGTGGATCCTGAAGAATCCGTGCGAGAGGTCGACGCGGTCCACCTCCCCAGTGATCAGGCCGAATAGTTCACCCATGACCGCGCAGCCGATCTCGCTGCCGGCCACGGCTTCTTCGATCAGGACCTTCGAGTCGTACTGTCGCGCCGCGCTCAGCGCGTTCGGCAGCTCGTCTTCTCGGGTGACCTTGCTGACGCCGAAAGATGAACCCGAACGGGCCGGCTTCACGAAGACCGGATAGCGAAGATGATCGGCGTCGACCTTCTCGTTCTCCGCGACAACCCAAAAGGTCGGCGTGGCGATTCCCGCGCTCTTGGCCACGGTGTAGGCCAGGGCCTTGTCCATGCACACAGCCGAGCCCTGGATGTCGCAGCCGACGTAGGGGATGCCGGCGAGCTCCAACAGGCCTTGGATCGCGCCGTCTTCGCCGAGCTTGCCGTGAAGTACGGGGAAGACGAGGTCGAGGCGCACGGTTTCGTAGCCCCCCTGCTCCATGACCAGCAGGCCGTGCACACGTCGATCGGGTGACAGCACGGCGGGACGGGCGCTGCGATTCTCCCAATCCGCGTCGGGGCCGTCACAGAGCTTCCACTCGCCGCCGGTCGTGATGCCGATCCAGAACGGTTCGTACTTCTCCGTGTCGAGATTTCTTGCCACCTCTCGCGCCGACTTGATGGAGACGGGATGTTCTTCGGAAGCCCCTCCGAAGATGACCCCGACCTTCAATCTGCTCATGCTGTTCTCCCACTTTCAAAGTTGAGGCAGTTGACGAGGCTGTTTTCGACGGTGTCGTTCAGGGCGTGGTCTGTGTAGTAGGCGGAGTGCGGACTGATCAGCACATTCGGCAGGCGCTGTAGCCGCACCAGGGCCTTGTTCTCGATGAGCTTTTTCCTGCAGTCGGCGTAGAAGATCCCTTCCTCTCCTTCGACGACATCGAGCGCCGCGCCGCCCAACCGGCCGCTCTCCAAGGCGGAGAGGAGGGCCTCGGTATCGAGCAGCGGTCCGCGACCCGTGTTGACGATGTACGCGCCGTGCTTCATCTGGTCGATGCGTTGGCGATCGAGGAGATGGTGTGTGTCCGCGGTGAGTGGAGTGTGGAGCGTGACAATGTCGCTCTGCCGCAGCAGTTCATCGAGCGGAACGTAGTCGGCGGAGGCGTGAGGCCCGCTGTCATGTGCCAGCACTTGGCAGCCAAATCCCTGCAGCCGGTCGATGACTGCTGTGCCGATGCGCCCTGTTCCGATCACCCCGACGGTCAAGTCGCGCAGCTCCCTGCCGCGCGTCTCATTCAGCCGGTAATCATGCGTATCGGCGCGGCGGACAATTGATTTCGCGTGGCGTACGGTCATCAGCATCAACATCAGTGTGTAGTCGCCCACGCTGTCGGGCGAGTAGTCGACGTTGCCGACCGAGATGCCGATGCTCGCCGCGAATTCCACGTCGATGTGGTCGTACCCGACGCTTCTGGTGGAGATGTACTCCACTCCGACTCGGCTCAGCGCCAGCAGCGTGGAGTTGTCGATCTGCGTCTTGTGGCTCACGCTGATGCATCGGTTGCCACGCGCCAGTTCAGCGTTGGTTTCACTGACCGCTTCCTCGGTGATGCTTGGCGTTAGCCCGAGGCGGGTTCCCATCTCGCGGAACAAAACGGCTTCGTCGTGACCGCATCCGAAAACTCTGACCCCAGTGGTCGGGACGGCGGAGGGTGACGAATCGTCGAGCGCTCGGACGCGTCGCTCCGCGATCACTTCGCTGTCGATCAAACCCAGGTCGCTGTAGGACATGCCGAAAGTCAAGACAACGCGGTGTTGCCAGCGTGTATGCAATTTTCGATATGCGGACGATATGCCGCCCGTGGGGTTGCGTTCGGAAGCGGCATGCGCGGAACGAAACAGCGGCAAGATGTCCGCGCCGGCGCCACTAAAAGAAGGTAACTGAGCCTTACTTTATGCACCGTGTCTCAACGTGGGATATCGATACCGTCTCAACCGCCGCGTATCCCATGGTCGTTGTCTCATCTTTCGGCGCGGGCGGCAACATTTGCCGCGGACACCGAAACTTGAGACAAAATCGGACATCTGACGGATTGTTGAGACGGGCGTCATGTGACAAGTCGTAGATCCGGTTCGCTGGCCGGTGCGACCTCTCGCGCGGATCCGCAGGCGCTGTAAACCCTGGCCGCAGCTGGTAGGCGTTGTTCAACACGCACCGGCGGGCCGCTCAACAGATCGCAGCACGGCCCGCCGGTGTGATCTCGAGCTAACTTTCGTTGTGCATCCGGCGTGCCTGACGGAGGCGTCGTCGAGAGAGCCCGCGATCGCGAGATCTGCCGATGGGACCAAGCTGAAATGGGTTCTGGATAGGGTGCTCTCGCAGGATCAGCGAGCAGGACGGGTAACAAGGACTGTTTGATGGCAGCGGGCCGACTGCTGAAATGAGTCAGGCGTAGTCGGCATACGCGCGCCCGACAGTGTGCGGTGATCGAACTCCGTGGTGTCGGTTCAAGTGCGGCCTGCGCCTAGCTCTACGAATGACCTGGTTCCGGTATCCACACGTCAGGTGGTGTACGGGGTCGAGGACGGCTTCGGTATCGGAGAACCTGCCGCGCAGGGATGACTGAACGCCGTCCATTGGCGGTTCTGAAGGAGATTCCGGTGAAACAGGAACCCGCCGAACAGACCTCGACTGTCCAGCCGAGGCTGCGTAGGAAGCCCGGCCGCTCACGACTGGGAGGAGTGCAATAGCGATCACGTCATCCGTTCACCGCCGGCGCCGGCGCCGTTGCCAACTTGCGGCAGCCGGGGCGTCTGGCAGCGGTCGACGAGCCGTCAGCGCCCTTCGGCAGAGAACGAGGCGTTGGGGTGTGTCATCGCCCGTACCCGATCCGTTTCCGGTCGGCGGCCGGAGCGCATTGATCGGCGATCGCAAAGAGTTCAGACCACTGCTCGGGGGAGAGATCCCGCGCGCCGACCCCATATCAGGGTGGCGTTCGCGTGGGCCCATCGCGCGAATAGGCTAACGATGTCGGCGGCGAGCGATTGGCCGAAAAGCGTTCGCGCGCAGTACCGTCGTGGATGTGCTGAACTTGGGGAACAGTATTCGGAAGTCGCAGTCCCGTACTGGTCGGGGTGCTCGCTTCGGTGTCGTCGCGATCGGTGTGACGGTCGGATTCGCTTCCGTCGCAGTACCGTCGGCTGCCGCCGACCCGGTCGGCGGGGAGCTGGCCTGGGGCCCGTGCCCCGTCGAGTACGCGCTCGATCCGGACACCGACCAGTGTGGAACCGTGACGGTGCCGCGCGACTATGCGAATCCGACGGCCGGATCGATCGATGTCCTCGTCACCCGTCACCGCGCCGAGGATCCGGTCGCCCGGCGGGGCGTGCTGTTCACCAACCCCGGTGGGCCCGGCGGCGACGCGATCGCGTCCAACAGCATGTTCGCGCAGGCGCTTCCCGAACAGATCCGCCGGCAGTGGGACTTCATCGGTGTGCAGCCGCGGGGTCTCGCGCATGCTGGGGCGGTCGAATGCGCCGTCACCCCGGAGCTTTTCGCCGCGATGAACGTCGGCTTCGCGGGTGGGGCGGCGCGGCTGGCGTGCGACGGCGCGACGCCCGGCGCCACCGCGCACATCACGACGGAGAACACCGCCCGTGACTGGGAACAGGTGCGGATTGCGCTCGGTGTCGGTGTGATCGACGTCTACGGCCTGTCGTACGGCACGATCCTCGCCTCGACATATGCCACCCTGTTCCCGCAGCACACGGGACGCATGGTGCTCGACTCGGCGGTCGATCGCGACTGGATGTGGAACGACGTCCTGTGGCACCAGAACGACGGGTACAAGACGCGCTTCTACGACCTCATGGACTGGATCGCGGCCAACGACGCGACCTACGGCCTCGGCGACACCCCGCTGAAGGTGTACCAGCGCTGGTCCGACCGCATCGTCGAGGAAGCGGGCGGCAATCCCACCCTGGCGCCCCCGCCGGCCAGGATCGGGGACGTCCCACCCGGCCTGGAAGGCGTCGCCGCCGCGTACCGGGCCGGTGTGGACCTGACTGGCCCTGCCCGGGTGCAGTTCGAGGCGTTCCTGCGACGACTCGGCGATTCGGCCCACACCCAGGCCGCGTCGAGCACCTATGCCCTCACACGCCAAGTGCTGCCCGCCCGGAACACTTGGCCGATGGTCGCCCGCGTCATCCGGGACGGCACAGGGGCGCTTCCCGAGGGTGTGTCCGGCGACTTCACTGCCGACCAACTCGACTCGATTGTCCGGACCCAGATGATGCAGGCGGTCGTGCTCTGCAACGAGAACGCGGTCGCGCCACGCCCGGAGCGGCTCCCGGGCTGGCTCTTCTCGACGTTCGTCACCGGCGATCTGTTCGACGCCATCGGCTACGGCTACAGCGCGGGGCCGGGGTGCGCAGGGGCGCCGCCGGTGACCGCGCTACCGGAGATCGGCAACCATGGTTTGGCCACGGCGCCCCTAGTGCTGCAGGGATTGCGGGACCCGCAGACGCCCTACGACGGCGGAGCCCAACATGCCCGCGACATGGACGCGCACCTGGTCACCGTGGAAGGCGGGGACCACGGCGCCGCCATCCAGGGCGGCAACACCACGGTCGATACGGCAATCACGGACTACCTGCTGACCGGGACCACCGCGGTCACCCGGGCGCCGGAGGCACCGATAACCACGCCGCTGTAGCGCGGCGGCGGTCCCGCCACCACAGCCTGTGGCGGGACCGAGCTGCCTGGGAGGTTCTCGCGCGCCGCTGTGACTCCGGCGTCATGCCTTCTTCCTATCGCAGCGAGCTGGGGCCACCAGTCAATCCAGCGGCGCGATTCGCCAATCCTCGCTGCAAGTCGTCACCACCGCGCAACTCGCGTCCCACGGGCCGCGCACCTACTTTGACGGACTTCGGCGACTCGCCCGAGATCCGTCAAAGTAGCGGGGCGTGTCCCGCTAGTCTGCGCTGCATCTCGATAACGATTATTGCCCTGGTGGACCGATCAAATCGAGTCGGCGCTATTTGCCGACTCGACGAACCGTGACCAGAACGGCACTCGCACGACGATAGGTGAGAGCGCTTTTCGTCCCTGGCCGAATGGCAGTTCGTTGGTCAAATACTCGACGAGGTTGGCCCCGTAGTAGATGATGTCGGTTT
>Ga0207709_10002602_pt1 | contig 11247 bp, 10 predicted proteins | sample KBSM34metaG_FD_184397 | JGI IMG/M metagenome (GOLD analysis project Ga0207709, IMG submission 184397) | Miscanthus rhizosphere microbial communities from Kellogg Biological Station, Michigan, USA - KBS M3-4 metaG (SPAdes) (version 2) | ecosystem: Host-associated > Plants > Roots > Rhizosphere >...
TGGTGATAGCGAAGAGGTCACACCCGTTCCCATACCGAACACGGAAGTTAAGCTCTTTAGCGCCAATGGTAGTTGGGACTTTGTCCCTGTGAGAGTAGGACGTTGCCAGGCAATGAATAAGACCCCTTTTTATGCTCTTATAAAAGAGTCTAGGGGTTTTTTATTTGGCTCATTTATAAAAATCTTCTATACAATGAATATTGTGTATGATACGTGGAGGATTAGCTCAGCTGGGAGAGCACCTGCCTTACAAGCAGGGGGTCGGCGGTTCGATCCCGTCATCCTCCACCACCGTGCCGGTGTAGCTCAACTGGTAGAGCAACTGACTTGTAATCAGTAGGTTGGGGGTTCAAGTCCTCTTGCCGGCACCATTTATATCGGAGGGGTAGCGAAGTGGCTAAACGCGGCGGACTGTAAATCCGCTCCTTCGGGTTCGGCAGTTCGAATCTGCCCCCCTCCACCATTTTTATTGGGCTATCGCCAAGCGGTAAGGCAACGGATTTTGATTCCGTCATGCGTTGGTTCGAATCCAGCTAGCCCAGCCATAGAGAGCCATTAGCTCAGTTGGTAGAGCATCTGACTTTTAATCAGAGGGTCGAAGGTTCGAGTCCTTCATGGCTCATTTTAATAAGCGGAAGTAGTTCAGTGGTAGAACACCACCTTGCCAAGGTGGGGGTCGCGAGTTCGAACCTCGTCTTCCGCTCCATTTCTATATAAAAAAGATATTGGGGCCTTAGCTCAGCTGGGAGAGCGCCTGCCTTGCACGCAGGAGGTCAGCGGTTCGATCCCGCTAGGCTCCACCATACATATAAACATACAACCTTTAAGCAAATTGCTTAAAGGTTTTTTTATGTAGTTTCTACAAATTAGAATTGTATATATATTCAAAAAAGTGTCGAGTTGAGCCATCGCTCATTTAGCCGTTACAATAGGAGAGTAGCAACATTTGTGATGGGGGGACATATTATGAATAAGCTTTCAATTATTGGAGTACCAATGGATTTAGGTCAAACTCGCCGAGGGGTCGATATGGGGCCAAGTGCGATACGATATGCAGGTGTTATTGAACGCATCGAGAATATTGGATATAGTGTAGAAGATAAAGGGAATATTGAAATTGCCTTAGCTGAACGAGTACATAGTGATGAAAATACAAACTTAAAGAATTTAAAAGCTGTAGCAGATGCTAGCGAGAGGCTTGCTCAGACCGTAAGTGATGTTATTACAAATAAAAGGTTTCCTTTAGTACTGGGGGGAGATCACAGCATCGCTATCGGAACACTAGCAGGAGTAAGTCGTCATTATAAAAACTTGGGCGTGATTTGGTATGATGCACACGGAGATTTGAATACAGCAGATACGTCTCCTTCAGGAAATATTCACGGTATGCCATTGGCGGCAAGTATAGGTATAGGAGACGACGCATTGACTCGAATTGGTGGTTATACACCTAAAGTCAAGCCGGAAAATATTGTGATTATCGGAGCACGTTCTTTAGATGAAGGAGAAAAAGAGTTAATAAAGGAAAAAGGGATTAAAGTGTATACGATGCATGAGATAGATCGAATGGGTATGACAAAAGTAATGGAAGAAACAATTTTATATTTGCGTGATAAAACAGATGGCGTTCATCTATCACTCGATTTAGATGGATTGGATCCACATGATGCACCTGGAGTAGGAACGCCAGTTATCGGTGGAATAAGCTACAGAGAAAGTCATTTAGCTATGGAGATGTTAGCAGAATCTCAGCTAATCACTTCTGCTGAGTTTGTGGAAGTGAATCCTATTTTAGATGAACGGAATAAAACAGCTACCGTAGCTGTTGCATTAATGGGCTCACTTTTAGGAGAGAAATTAGTATAAAACATTAGTACCTACCAAAAGGTACATGAAATATATATGAAGATAAAAAAAAGAAGCTCTTAGTTCGGATTCGAGAGCTTCTTTATATAGAGAAAAACTTTTCATATTCATTTAATAAACCATCTAGCTCTGAACTTACTCTCACTACTGTTAGTGATGATAAAGGGTTTTCTGCTGCAAGAGTGACCATGTTATTTCTACATTCTTCAATTTGATTCAAAAGGTTCTCTTTTGTATGAGTCAAGCTTTCCACTCCTCTTCTTTTCATCTATACTAATTACATAACCTACGTACGATCTTTTTAAACGTATTTGACAAATTTTTGTTAAAATAATTAAGCATAAGTGAAACTTTATGATAAAGTACACGTATATATACTATCCCGCAATGGGCGGAGGTAACCGTTACATGGATTTATTATTAAAAAGAAAAATAAAAAAAGTAAAAAAAGGTGACCAGGATGCGTTTGCTGACATAGTAGAATATCACAAGGATAAACTTTTTCATCTATGTTATCGAATGTTAGGAAACCGGGAAGAAGCGCAAGACGCTGCCCAAGAAGCGTTTATTCGAGCCTATGTAAATATTCATAGCTATGACACGAGTAAAAAGTTTTCCACCTGGTTATATCGAATTGCTACAAATCTTTGTATTGATCGAATTCGTAAAAAAAAGCCAGACTATTATTTAGATGCAGAAGTAGCCGGGACCGACGGGTTAAATATGTACTCTCAAATAGCTGCCGATCAGGCCTTACCAGAAGAAGAACTAGAGCAAGTAGAATTGCAAGAATTCATTCAGTCGGAAATATTAAAGCTACCTGAGAAATATCGAACTGTCATTGTCCTAAAATATATAGATGAGCTGTCGTTAAAAGAAATCAGCGATATTTTAGACCTGCCTCTTGGTACGGTAAAGACTAGAATTCATAGAGGACGTGAAGCTTTAAGAAATCGACTTCGCCACTTGTAAGGAGTGAACTAAGAATGAATGTCCAAAAATGTATGTAAAATCTCATTCATGAGCATTTAGATGGAGATATTACAAAAGAAAATGAACTGTTATTAAAAGAGCATTTGCATCAATGCAAAGATTGTCAGCAGCATATGCATCAGTTAAAAAGAACCATTGCATTTGTGCAAAGCACTTCTCATATAGAATTACCTATGAACTTTACAGCAGGTGTCATGGCTGGGTTACCACGTGAGAAGAATCGAATTCGAATGAATAGATGGTTTACAAACCACCCGATTCTTAGTGCAGCTGCTGTATTTGTGCTGTTAATGTCCGGCACCGTGTTTTCAGCTTGGGAAACGGATGAAGACTTTTCTGTTTCAAAGCAGTCGAACTTGGTCATTCACGATAAAACAGTCGTTGTACCAAAAGGTGAGACCGTCAAAGGTGATATTACTGTGAGAAATGGCGATATTAAAATTGAAGGAAAAGTAGATGGAAACGTTACTGTTATACATGGTGATAAGTATCTAGCTTCTGCAGGAGAAGTGACAGGCAATATTGAAGAGTTAGACAAGATTTTTGACTGGGTATGGTATAACGTCAAAACTCACGCCAAACAAGCTGTTGACTTTTAATAGTTGAAACATAAAATCGTCCGCTTATCTTGTTAGAGAGGAACAGTGGACGGTTTTATTTATATAAAAAGAAGGCTACATTATATAGGAACAAGGATTTAAAAATAAGATGTAATTTACAGTGTAATTTTGTTTTATGGTATAATAAAACGGTTATGTTATCTTTATTACATATATAGAGGAAGTGAGAAGATGCCTATTGGAGACCTGCCAATCCTCTCATATTTAGGAAAAATTGTTGATGTTCTCCTGGTATGGTTCGTCATATATAAATTAATTATGGTCATAAGAGGTACAAAAGCAGTACAGCTTTTAAAAGGAATCACGGTGATTTTAGTTGTTCGCTTTATAAGTAACTTCCTTGGACTAAATACGCTGCAATGGTTAATGGACCAAGCGTTAACGTATGGGTTTTTAGCTATCATTATTATCTTCCAGCCAGAGCTGCGCCGAGCGCTTGAACAGCTTGGGAGAGGACGTTTGTTTTCACGCAGTAATTTGCCTGAAGAAGATGAGCGTACCGTTACGATTGAGGCGATTATAAAAGCAACGCATTATATGGCTAAAAGACGCATAGGTGCATTGATCTCAATCGAAAGAGAGACGGGTATGGGTGATTATATTGAAACAGGTATACCGCTCAACTCGAATATTTCTTCTGAATTATTAATCAACTTATTTATACCAAATACACCACTTCATGATGGAGCGGTTATTTTACAGCGGGATCAAGTAGCCGCTGCAGCATGTTACTTACCTTTATCTGAAAGTCCTTTTATTTCAAAAGAATTAGGTACTCGCCATCGTGCTGCTGTAGGAATAAGTGAAGTAACAGATAGTGTGACTGTTATTGTATCCGAAGAAACTGGAGGCATTTCCGTTACCAAAAATGGTGAATTGTATCGTGAATTGACAATTGATACATTAAGAGAAATGCTAGAAAAAGAATTAGTCACAACTTCTAAAGCAACTTCTTCCACTCGTTGGCAATGGAGGTTGAAGAAGAATGGATAAATTGATGAATCGATCGTGGGTTATGAAAATTATCGCGTTGCTGTTAGCCTTCATGTTATATTTATCTGTTAATTTAGATGATGGTGCCAGTTCATCAAATAAGATTCTGAACCGAAGCAGTTCTGCCAACACTGGAGTAGAAACATTAACAGATGTTCCAGTTCAAGTATCCTATAATGAGAAGAACAGAATTGTAAGAGGTGTTCCGGATACGGTTATTATGACACTGGAAGGTCCTAAAAATATTTTGGCTCAAACAAAGTTACAAAAAGATTATCAAGCTTATATTGACCTTGATAATTTAAGCTTAGGGCAGCATAGAGTCAAGGTTCAGTATCGAAATATCTCTGATAATTTAAACGTAGTGGTTAAGCCTGATATTGTAAACGTAACAATTGAAGAACGCGATTCAAAACAGTTTTCAGTAGAGGCAAGCTATGATAAAAACAAGGTCAAGAATGGATATGAAGCAGGGGAAGCAACCGTTAGTCCAAGAGCCGTCACGGTAACGGGCGCATCAAGTCAATTAGATCAAGTTGCTTATGTGAAAGCTATTATTGATTTAGATAATGCTTCAAAAACAGTGACGAAACAAGCAACTGTTGTCGCACTAGACAAGAATTTAAATAAATTGAATGTAACAGTTCAACCAGAAACGGTCAATGTAACAATCCCAGTGAGAAATATTAGTAAAAAAGTGCCGATCGATGTGATTCAAGAAGGCACGCCAGGCGACGGTGTCAACATTACGAAGCTAGAGCCTAAAACAGATACAGTGAAAATTATCGGTCCATCTGATTCTTTAGAAAAAATCGATAAAATTGATAATATTCCAGTCGATGTTACCGGTATTACGAAATCTAAAGATATTAAGGTGAACGTCCCTGTTCCAGACGGAATAGATAGTGTAAGTCCTAAACAAATTACCGTTCATGTGGAAGTAGACAAACAAGGTGATGAGAAAGACGCAGAAGAAACGGACGCAAGTGCAGCTGAGACTAAGTCATTTAAGAATTTACCGGTTTCTTTAACTGGTCAATCCTCAAAGTACACGTATGAACTGCTTTCTCCTACTTCAGTAGATGCGGATGTAAAAGGACCAAAATCTGATTTAGATAAGTTGACGAAAAGCGGCATTAGCTTGTCAGCGAATGTAGGGAATTTATCTGCCGGGGAGCACACGGTTCCTATTATAATAAATAGTCCCGACTCCGTTACATCAACTCTATCGACTAAACAGGCAAAAGTTCGTGTAACAGCGAAAAAACAATCAGGGACAAATGATGAGCAAACAGATGATAAAGAAACAAGTGGAAGTACGAGCGATAAAGAAACAAAGCCAGACACGGGAACTGGATCAGGAACAAATCCTGGGACGGGAAATTCAGGTGATTCAGCTGATAAACCAAGCGAAGAGACTGATACACCTGAAGACAATACAGATACACCAACAGATAGTACAGAAACTGGTGACGACAGTAGTAATCAAAGTGATGAAAATTCTACACCCGTAGATGGACAGACAGATAATACATCAGGAAACTAAATGTTTTGACATGAAGGAGAGAAAATTAATGGGTAAGTATTTTGGAACAGACGGAGTACGAGGAGTTGCCAATAGTGAATTAACTCCTGAGCTTGCTTTTAAAATTGGACGCTTAGGTGGTTACGTTCTAACAAAAGATTCAGAGCGACCAAAAGTATTAATCGGACGCGATACACGCGTTTCTGGTCATATGTTAGAAGGAGCGCTTGTTGCAGGATTGCTTTCAATTGGAGCAGAAGTTATGCGACTAGGCGTTATTTCAACTCCAGGGGTAGCGTATTTAACAAAAGCACTTGGCGCACAAGCAGGAGTCATGATCTCTGCTTCGCATAACCCAGTTCAAGATAACGGAATTAAATTCTTTGGTCCAGATGGATTTAAACTTTCAGATGCCCAAGAGAATGAAATTGAAGCGTTAATGGATAGTGAAACAGATCAATTACCAAGACCTGTTGGGGGAGACTTAGGTCAGGTAAATGACTACTTCGAAGGTGGACAAAAATATCTTCAATACTTAAAACAAACGGTTGATGAAGACTTCTCAGGTATTCATGTGGCATTAGACTGTGCGCACGGGGCAACGTCATCTTTAGCAGCACATTTATTTGCAGATCTAGATGCAGATATTTCTACAATGGGGGCATCTCCAAACGGATTAAACATCAATGACGGTGTAGGATCTACACATCCGGAAGCATTAAGTGCCTTCTTAAAAGAAAAAGGAGCAGATGTTGGGTTAGCATTTGATGGAGACGGAGATCGTTTAATCGCAATCGATGAAAAAGGCGAGATTGTAGACGGTGATCAAATCATGTTCATTTGTGCAAAATACTTGTATGAACAAGGACGTTTAAAGAAAAACACGCTTGTTTCTACCGTTATGAGTAACTTAGGCTTCTATAAAGCACTAGAAGCTAGCGGGATTGAAAGTGCACAAACTGGTGTGGGCGACCGTTATGTAGTGGAAGAAATGAAAGCTAATCAATATAACCTAGGTGGAGAACAGTCAGGTCATATTATTTTCTTAGATTACAACACAACAGGTGACGGTATGCTTTCAGCTATTCAGCTTGTAAACATTATGCAAGCAACGAAAAAGCCTTTATCAGAATTAGCAGCTGAAATGAAGAAATATCCTCAGCTTCTTGTAAATGTAAAAGTAACAGATAAGCATCATGTTACAGATAACGAGAAGGTAAAAGTGGTTATTGAAGAAGTGGAAAAAGAAATGAACGGTAATGGCCGAGTACTTGTACGCCCTTCAGGAACAGAGCCGTTAGTACGTGTGATGGTTGAAGCACAAACACAAGAAGAATGTGAAACTTATGTAACGCGTATCGTAGAAGTAGTAAAAGAAGAAATGGGCTTAGAGTAATTCATTAATTATATGCATAAGCGGTGACGTTTCAAGCCGTTTATGCATATTTTTATATTGTTGAGAAAAATTCTTGGAAATTATCTGATGCCAAAGGCTGTTTTTGCAGATAATAAAGAAGATAATTGACGTTTTCTCACTTCTTATTGTAATATTAAATCTGTTCGTCTCTTAATTTATGTAAAGGAGTGAACAATCTATTTTAAAAGTGAATACAAAGCGCCTGAACTAAGTAAAGGGACGGAAACGACTTAGTTGACGAGGAGGAGGTTTATCGAAGTATCGGCGGATGCCTCCCGGTTGTTGATTATCACGGCCGAAAACTTGATGTGAAAAACAATGAGGTGACTTATTGGACAAAAGCATTGAGATGATAATCATTGATGATGAAAAGAGACTCTCTTTTCATACATGAAGGAGGATTTTATCTATGTGCGGAATTGTAGGATATATTGGAACAGAAGATTCGAAAGAAATTTTATTACGTGGTCTTGAAAAGTTAGAATATCGTGGCTATGACTCAGCGGGTATTGCAGTTGTTAACAATGAAGGCGTACACGTATTCAAAGAAAAAGGCCGTATTGCAGAATTGCGTCAGGCAGTAGATAACAGTGTTGTAGCACCAGCAGGTATCGGTCATACGCGTTGGGCAACTCATGGTGTACCAAGCCAAGAAAATGCTCACCCGCATCAAAGTACATCTGGACGCTTCACACTTGTGCATAACGGTGTAATTGAAAACTATGCTATTTTGAAACGTGAATATTTACAAGATGTAACGTTCAAAAGCGAAACGGATACAGAAGTAATCGTTCAGTTAATTGAAAAAATCGCAGCAGAAGGCTTAGATGTAGAAGAAGCGTTCCGTAAGACAGTGAGCTTGCTTCACGGTTCTTATGCACTAGCTCTTGTTGATAACAAAGATAAAAATACAATCTACGTAGCTAAAAACAAAAGCCCGCTTCTTGTAGGTGTTGGCGAAGGATTTAACGTTGTAGCGAGCGATGCTATGGCAATGCTTCAAGTAACAGATCAATACGTAGAATTAATGGATAAAGAAACAGTAATTGTTACAAAAGAAGGCGTAACAATTAAAACGCTTGATGGTGAAGTGGTAGAAAGAGCACCTTATACAGCAGAGCTTGATGCAAGTGATATTGAAAAAGGTACGTACCCTCACTATATGTTAAAAGAAATTGATGAGCAGCCTTTAGTTGTTCGTAAAATCATTCAAGAGTATCAAAATGAGAACAATGAACTGCACATTGATGCAGACATTTTAGGAGCAATGGATGAAGCAGACCGCATCTATATCGTAGCATGTGGAACAAGCTATCATGCAGGCCTAGTAGGTAAACAATTCATTGAAACGTGGGCGAAGGTTCCAGTAGAAGTGCACGTAGCAAGTGAATTCTCTTATAACATGCCGCTTTTATCTGAAAAGCCATTGTTTATCTTTATCTCTCAAAGTGGAGAAACAGCTGACAGCCGTGCAGTATTAGTTCAAATTAAAGAACTAGGTTACAAAGCGTTAACAATCACAAACGTTCCGGGATCAACATTATCTCGTGAATCTGATTATACGTTATTACTTCATGCAGGTCCGGAAATTGCTGTAGCATCAACAAAAGCTTACACAGCTCAATTAGCAGTGCTATCAATTCTAGCGGCTGTAACAGCAAAAACACGCGGCATTGAATTAGAATTTGATTTAGTTCAAGAGTTAGCAATCGTAGCAAACACAATGGAAGTACTTTGCGACGACAAAGAAGAAATGGAAAGCATTGCTCTTCAATTCTTAGCAACAACTCGCAACGCATTCTTTATTGGACGTTCTGTCGATTATTATGTAGGTTTAGAAGGTGCGTTAAAACTAAAAGAAATCTCTTACATCCAAGCAGAAGGATTTGCTGGAGGAGAGCTTAAGCACGGAACAATCGCTTTAATTGAAAACAATACGCCAATTATTGCATTAGCAACACAAGAGCATGTAAACTTAAGCATCCGTGGTAACGTAAAAGAAGTAGTAGCACGTGGAGCTAATCCTTGTATCATTTCAATGAAAGGATTAGAAACAGAAGAAGATCGCTACGTGATTCCGAAAGTTCATGAAACACTTTCACCATTAGCAGCGGTTATTCCTTTACAATTAATCTCTTACTACGCTGCACTGCACCGCGATTGTGATGTAGATAAACCACGTAACTTAGCAAAATCAGTTACTGTAGAATAATAAGGTTCTAGACACCCTTCTACTATAGAAGGGTGTTTTTGTATATCCGAGAAAGAGAACAAACACTTGTTTTATCATAAGTCTCATTGAGCTAAAAAATATATTTGCTTGCTCCATTTATTTTATATAATGAAATAGGTAAAGGAACGAACCTCAGCTATTAAAAAGGATGTGGAAAGCATTAGTGGATTGGCTCAAAGTATAAAGTACGTGTTGAGAGGCATCTTTTTTGTCTTGTATTTTCCCTTTTATTTTGTATTTCAAGTCTTTTGTAAAATATGGATATATTTCATCGCTCAGCCCCTCATGTGGATAGGAAAAAGAATCATTCAACCTATCTTTTATTTCATTTGGATATACATCATACGTTTTCTGTTCGTCTACCCTATTTCTTGGCTATGGAATGAGATAATATATCCTTGTATTCTCTTTGTTTGGAAACGATGTTTTTTGCCTATAACTAGATTTATATGGAGGTATGCCGTATATCCTATATTGTATTTAGTTTGTTACCCTTGTTATCTTTTTTGGAAATACCTTGTGCTGCCTTTTTACAATGAAATTGTTCTTCCTGTGCTTTCATTCTGTCAGCGTATCTTTTTCTGTTTCTGGAAGGGATTTAAGTGGATCGGAATTCATATAATCTATTACCCTTTACGCTGGTTTTGGATGACATGTATATATAACCCCCTTAAAAAAGTGTATATCAAAATCATTCAGCCTGTTCTCAAATGGTTTTCTCATTTATTTAGTTAACGAAATATACCAAAAGATTGCTTTTCTTTTTTAAGTATTAAACTCGAAAGATAAGAGGGAATTGATGTATAATAAAAACGGATATATCATTGCCTATTTATTTTATTAGATTCAATTTTGAAAGAGAGTGAAACAATATGGGCCGTAAGTGGAACAATATTAAAGAAAAGAAAGCGTCAAAAGATGCTAATACAAGTCGTATATATGCCAAGTTTGGCCGTGAAATTTATGTGGCTGCGAAACAAGGCGAGCCAGATCCAGAATCAAACCAAGCGTTAAAAGTTGTATTAGAACGCGCGAAAACATACAATGTGCCAAAAGCAATTATTGATCGTGCGATTGAAAAAGCAAAAGGCGGATCAGAAGAAAATTACGATAATCTTCGTTACGAAGGTTTTGGACCAAATGGCTCAATGGTTATCGTAGATGCTCTTACGAATAACGTAAACAGAACAGCTTCAGACGTGCGTGCTGCTTTTGGTAAAAACGGCGGTAATATGGGAGTAAGCGGATCAGTAGCGTACATGTTTGATCCAACAGCTGTTATTGGTGTAGAAGGTAAGGATGAAGAAGAGACGCTAGAACTGTTAATGGAAGCAGATGTAGACGTGCGTGACATTTTAGAAGAAGAAGATTCTGTAATTGTTTATGCTGATCCGGATCAATTCCATGCGGTACAAAAAGCGTTCAACGATGCTGGTATTACGGAATTTACAGTAGCTGAGCAAACGATGCTTGCTCAAAATGATGTCACTCTTCCTGAAGATGCACAAGCTCAGTTTGAAAAAATGATTGATGCATTAGAGGACTTAGAAGACGTGCAGCAAGTATATCACAACGTTGATTTAGGATAATAGTGAAAGAG
>Ga0207709_10002609_pt1 | contig 11221 bp, 11 predicted proteins | sample KBSM34metaG_FD_184397 | JGI IMG/M metagenome (GOLD analysis project Ga0207709, IMG submission 184397) | Miscanthus rhizosphere microbial communities from Kellogg Biological Station, Michigan, USA - KBS M3-4 metaG (SPAdes) (version 2) | ecosystem: Host-associated > Plants > Roots > Rhizosphere >...
ACGCAATTGAAGCGAAATTCCTTGTATGAGACACGATGTTCCTCCCACGATGGTTCTTCCCTCTGCACAGTCCATCGCGAGTCTCCAAAAATACTTGAACGATTGATAGAATTTCGCACGACACTCTCCGATTGCACGGATTGCTGCTTTCATCACAATTATCTTGACGAAAGCAGCAGGTCGTGCTTATTTTCCGCTTTCCACACCACCAGTCGCATCTCGTTCTCCCCAAGTTCTGCATACGTCTGCTTATAACGAGGAGTACCGCCAACCATGCGACACGCACACCTTCGCACGTCTTTTGTACTTACATTGCTGATAAGCGCACTCGCTTTCACGGCTTGCCAGCAAGTCGACAAAGCAACTGCATCAACCGATAAGCCTGCCCCCAGCGGCAAGATCGCCATCACGACTTCATCGGAAGAAGCTCGCAAAGAATTTCTCGCCGGGCGCGATCTGGCTGAAAAACTTCGCGTCACGGATTCGATCGCGCACTTCGATAAAGCCCTCGCGCTCGATCCGAATTTCGCACTCGCCGAACTCAACCGCGCGAATGTTTCACCGACCGCCAAAGAGTTTTTCGAGCACCTGAAAAAAGCGGTTGCTCTTGCTGACAAAGCATCAGACGGCGAGCGCATGTTGATCCAGGCCAACGATGCGGGCGCCAACGCAAATCCAACGCAGCAAAAAGAGATTCTCGACAAGCTGGTCGCCGCTTATCCCAACGACGAGCGCGCGCACTTCACTCTCGGCGGTTATTATTTTGGTCAACAGGATTTCGCGCAGGCAATCACACACTACAAACGCGCAACAGAGCTCGCGCCTGACTATTCCACTGCCTTCAACATTCTCGGATATGCGTATCGTCAGAACGAGCAATACAGCGACGCGGAAAATGCTTTCAAGAAGTACATCGAACTGATCCCGAACGATCCGAACCCCTACGATTCGTACGCCGAGTTGCTTTTGAAGATGGGACGCTTTGATGAAGCGATCACGCAGTACAACAAGGCGCTTTCGGTGGAGTCAAACTTCGTCAACTCCCACTTCGGAATCGCCGCTGCTCTAACTTACGAAGGCAAAGCTACTGAGGCCCAGGCCGAATTGCAGAAGATGACTGACAAAGCTCGTACCGATGGTGAACGACGTACTGCGTTGTTTGGCCAGACCGTCGTTGCCGTTGATAATGGAAAGTTCGATCAGGCGCTTGCAGAAGCCGCGAAGCAGTATGCAATAGCACAAAAGGGTAACGATGCAGCCGCGATGACGGGCGATCTGCAGTTGAAGGGCAACATCCTGCTCGAGATGGGAAAAGCCGACGATGCAAAGAAAGCTTTCGAGGAGGCATTGAAGACAACCGCTGATTCAGGTCTCTCACAGGCAGTCAAAGACAACACGGCGCTCTTTCAGCACTACAATCTCGCTCGTGTAGCGATTGCCAAAAAGGATCTAGCCACTGCGAAGACGGAGACTGAGACTTTCCGCAAAGGCACCGAAGCCGCGAAGAATGCGAACCAATTGAAACAGGCACACGAGCTCGCGGGCCGAATCGCACTCGAGGAAAAGAACTACGACAACGCCATTGCGGAACTGGGCCAGGCGAATCAACAAAACCCACAGGTACTCTATCTCCTGGGCCAGTCTTATCAGGGCAAGGGTGATGCTGCGAAAGCGAAAGCCTCGTTCACGAAGGCAGCGAAATTCAATTCGTTACCCGCGTTGAACTACGCCTTCATACGAACCAAAGCAGAAAAGGCACTCGCCACTTAAACTTGTTGTGGTGTCCGCGACGTCTTAAAAACCGATCCGAACTTGGACCGGGTCAGTACCGTAACGCGGTAGCGTCGGGTGTGCGTTCGGACATCGATAACCAACAAAGTCACGAGACACCCGACGCTACCGCGTTACGGTACTGACCCGGTCCAACAATGACTCTTGAAGCAAAGCCGTTTGGCGCTGCTTGTGCTTTTTGCTTCTAGATATGGACGTGTTCGGGAATTTCTACGTCGTGGAATTCTCCGAGCCCGGCCTCTTCTGGAAACTGCGCGTCGAGCAGGTGTTGCAACTCTTGCAGCATCGTGCGTGGATCGGTAAAGGAAACACCGACGTTCTCAAGTGCTTTCTTAGACTTCGTTCCCAGTGAGCCGTCAATATTTCCGAGTTCCTGACCCAAACGGATCAACGCCGATTGAATTGCGGCTGCCTGCTGATTCGGACCAAAACGATCGACTTTGATCTCAACCGAAAGAATCGCACTGGCAGACATGGCCTCATACGGCTTCATGTTTGTCCCTTTGCCGGCGTCGTAGTATCGATAAACTCGATCATGACTGCCGCGACAGTCAAAGTGCCATGACTCTTTCAATTTTGGGTTCGGTTGCGAGACTATCGGGAATAGCCCATTGGCTTTAGCGATCGGCCAGAAGTCGGCCAATGAGATTTGGAGCGCTTCGAGATCAAGATCTAAAGCCCTCCCGGCTTCATGCATGCTGCCTCCGGGGGGAGGACTGAAGGCAGACTTCTTCTTATTCACGAAGTCCAGATGCGACTGAAGCTGCATCTCGTAACTCCGAAACAGGTCCGATAGGAAGAGGTGGCCGCCTCTTTTGGTGAGCTCTGTGCTGACTGCCCGAATCGCAGTCTTCATGTCTGGTGTGCAGTGAGCCATTCGCGGCGGGAGGGGAACGCGTTTCCCTTGTTTGTTTTTGTAGATAGATTCGACATCGATTGATACCAGAGGCATATCAATTCTCCTTTGAGTTATTGACCATCCTTACGAAATACCTTTGTTACTAAGAATGCAGAATCGGTGAAAAACGTTTCTGCCAACTTGGACACGGTCAGAACCACCTCGCGGTAGCGGGTGGGTGCAAGCGCAGCGCGCCAGTTACTGTCCGAGCCCGTTGGCTTCGCACCCACCCGCTACCGCGAGGTGGTTCTGACCGTGTCCAAGCACAGTTCGCGTGTTTAGATCGATCCGCGTTAACATTCCGCGCATGAAACTCTTCACGATTATCGTCGTCACCGTGATCTGTTCCCTGACAGCCTCCGCACAGGGCGACATCGTCGATAGTCCACAACGGTCACGCGTCCTAAACACGAAAGGGCTGGAAACCGCGCCCAGCCAGCTTCTCTGGAAATCGGAGAAGCTGTTTACATACCGCGCTACAGAGTGGGTGGACGCTCAAATTGGCTCATCTAATCCGCTCAGCACGGTCAGCATACAACTGCCAACCAACCAGGAATATACCGGTCCCATTATTGCCGGGGACCTTCTCTACTTCACTTACAATGCGAAGAACGGATACTTATTTGCGATTGAGAAAGCGACCGGCAAGATGCTGATCAATCTGCAGTTTGACAACAACTCCGTATCGCGACCGACGGCCAGGGGCAATATCGTGTTCTTCGGGTCACAGCGAGGTCAGGTCTCCGCCTACGACTTCAGAAAGCGGGAGATGAAATGGAATTTTGTTGATAAAGATCACTCATTCGCAGACTCCTCTCCAATTCTCGACCGTGATTTGCTCTACTTCCAAGCTGCTGATCGAGGACTTTATGCGTTCGTCGTCGAAACGGGCGAAGTGAAATGGTTGTTCAAGTCGGACAAGTTTTTGCGCGCGCCGGCAGTAGCCGGTGATCGTGTAATACTCGTAACGGTGACCGGGCGTATGCTTGCTCTTGACCGCGCTACCGGAGCAACCAGTTGGGATGTAAGCGTCGGACGTAACACGACTTCGCCGGCCGTGCTTGGCGAACAGATTTTTCTTGTTTACGAGGACGGTGAGATTCGATCGTATTCAGCTGTTGACGGAACTTTGCAGTGGAAGTCGAAAAACGTTCCTCGTAGCGGCTCGGGCGTGGCACTTTACAATGGATTGGTCTATTACGCCGGCCGCGAAAACGACGTGATTGCAATCGACGCGTCGACAGCGGCAGAGAAATTGAGATTCAAGTCCAAACGCTATTGCTATACGCCTCTGATTGCCGGCGACCTGCTGTACGTGCGGTGTCAGGATAAAAAGATGTACGCGTTATCGACCGCGACGCTGACTGAAGTGTGGTCGATTCAGAATGGAAAAACGATTCCACCACCTGTGATTTTTGCTGACGGTGTGATGTATTCGCTGGGGAGTGATGGATACATACACGCTTTCAAGTAACCCTACGCGCCTAATCGCAGCAGCACCTTCCAATACGACACCGGCAGAAGACGCGCGATCAGGGAGATGATCTTTGCGTCTGAACCGATGAGGATGCGCTCCTTACGTTGCTCGATGCCGCGGACGATCGTCTCGCCCGCGATCTCGGGTGGCATTCGCAAGAGCTTCCGATACTTCTCGCGGCGTTGTGAGATCTCCTCTTCGGTAACGCCGGCCGGAAGACGCGCATTCTCTGCAATCGAGGTTGCGACTCCTCCAGGGTGGACCACTGTTACGCCGATGCGCGAGCCATCGAATTCGTGACGCAACGCCTCAGAAAGTCCACGTACCGCGAACTTGCTTGCGGAGTACGCCGTTTGCTCAGGCGGCGCGACCACTCCATAGATGCTGGAGAGGTTTACCACGCGCGCGTCGTCACTAGCGTGCAACAGTGGCATGAAGGCGCGTGTCATTCGCACCACGCCCCAGAAATTGATCTCAAAGAGCCACTCGAAGTCTTCATCAGAGACTTGCTCGAACGTGCCGCCAACTGCGACACCCGCGTTGTTGACGAGCAAGTCGACGCCGCCATGCTCAGCAGCAACAAGACCCGGAAACTCAGCGACTGCGAGACGATCCGCAACATCTACACGGTGTAGAGACACTCGCACATCGGATGTTCGTGTCAACTCCGCAGTGCTAGCCATTCCGTCTTCGTCGATATCAGCAAGCGCGAGGTGACAGCCACGCCGCGCCAGCGACACGGCGATCGCACGCCCGATGCCGTTCGCAGCGCCAGTGATAACGGCGGTTCGACCTGCGAGGCGCATGCTCTCAGCCACTGACGAACGCCTCCGCTTCGGCCTCGCACGCGATGGGCGTTGATCTAAACTCCATCGTGCCATCTTCGACCCGACCGTATCGCATCATCGAAAGATCTTTCACGTAATTCTGGTGCAGTCGCCACGGTGTCTTCGATCCCTGGCGCGGTAGTGCGTCCAGCGCGCGCAAAACATATCCGGAGTTGAAATCGATGACGGGTTCCACTTCGATGTCCGAATCGTGTACGCGCGGCGTGCAGACGTTGTAGTCGTGATGGTCCATGTGGTTCAGGAGTCTGCAAACATACTCTGCGATAAGGTCACACTTTAATGTCCACGATGCATTTGTATACCCGACGGCAAAGGCGAGATTCGGCACGTCGCTGAACATCATGCCCTTGTAGACGAGTGTCTTTGGCATCACGACGGGTACGTCGTCTACCACGAGCTGCATTCCGCTGAACAGCTTCAGCACAAGACCTGTGGCCGTCACGATGATGTCTGCGTCCACGTGTGTGCCGGATTTGAGTAGGAGACCGTCTTCAGTAAACGTTTCGATCTGATCGGTAACTACCGACACACGTTCCTCGCGCATCGAGCGAAACAGATCAGCGTCCGGGACGAGACATAGTCGCTGGTCCCACGGATTGTACGGCGGCGTGAAATTTTTTGAGTCGTATTTATCACCCAGCTCGTGGCGCACTCCGCGGGCCACCATCCATTTGAAAACGCTTGGTCGATTTCGAGCGAGGTTGTAGAAGAACGTCCCTGACAACACATTCTTCCATCGCGCGAACATGTATGCTGTGCGGTCGGGAAGAATGCGACGAAGCCAGTTCGCGATTTTGTCTTCTGCGGGACGGGAGACTATGTAGCTTGGAGATCGCTGCAGCATCGTGACGTGCGCCGCACGCTCCGCCATCGCAGGCACGAGCGTAACTGCCGTCGCGCCGCTTCCGATTACCACGACACGCTTACCGGCGTAGTCGAGATCTTCGGGCCATTTCTGTGGATGTATGATCTTACCGCGGAAGCGTTCGACGCCCCGCCACTCCGGTGTGTAACCGCTGTCGTAGTCGTAATACCCGGTGCAAAGGTAAACAAAGTTGCAGCTGAGTTGGATCAACGCGTTGTCTGGTCCAGTCTCGGCTTCGACCGCCCAACACGCGCGTTCGGATGACCACGACACTCGTCGCACACGGTGGTTGTAGCGGATCGCCTTATCGACTTCGTACTCGGCGGCCGTGTCACGGATGTACTTGAGGATCGCAGGACCATCAGCCATCGCCTTGCTGTCACGCCAGGGACGAAAGCGATACCCGAGCGTGTACATATCGGAGTCGGAGCGAACACCGGGATACCGAAACAAATCCCACGTCCCACCCATCCTCCCGCGCCCTTCGAGTATGACGAAATTTTTCGTCGGACACGCGCTCTTCAGGTGGCAGGCTCCGCCAACCCCCGACAACCCCGCGCCAACAATGATGACGTCCACGTGCTCCACGCTCAGCCTCAACTAGCGAAAGTATATCCACACACCTGCCTTGGCCGAAAATTTTGTGCCTTTTGTGCTTTTTTGTGGCAAGCTTCGGGAATGTTGTACGCGCGCAGATTGGTTTCAGTAGTTATCGTTCTAAGTTTCTGTGCGGCTCAATTGATCGCCCAGCAAGTGGGACGCGGGACAGTCGATGAGCTTGTATCTGGGTGCAGCGTTACTTAAAGCGGGCCGTGCTCGGGAAGCGGAGCGTGTTTACCGCGAGGATCTACGAGACTTCCGGAACAATGGCTGGACGTTGTCTGGTCTGAGCCAGAGCTTACGTGCGCAAGGGAAGTCTGCCGAAGCGAAGGGGTTGATGCGAGCTTTCAACGTGCGTGGAAGAACGCAGACGTGACGCTCAAAGCGTCAGTGTTCTAACGAGTCAAGTAAACCATGTCCATCGCAGTTTGACCTTTGTAGCCTTATTCGAAAGATCTAAAATGGATTGGTCCCTGAGGAAATATTTTATGTCGACGATAGAAGAGATTGTACAGGCAATAAAGGAACTTCCACCGGAACAAAGAGACGAGGTGCGACGTCAGCTTGTTTCCTTATGGAGTTCGCGTAAATCGGAATCCCACAAGCTGCCAATGAAGCGGGCGCGTCCCAGACGGCCTCCGATCAAGATCAAAGGCAAACCACTTTCTGAAACTGTAGTTGAGGATCGGCGGTAGTGGCGGACTACTTTTTTGACAGCAGCGCTCTCGTCAAAGCCTACATTGCTGAAACGGGTACGAATTGGGTGCGAACAATCCTCGATGATCCGCAGCACCGAATCTCGATTTCGGTGTTGGCCGAGGTTGAAGTCATATCGGCGTTAACGCGGCGCTTTAACGAAGGTGACCTTACACAAGTTGAATTCGATCAAGCTTGCGACGAACTAAGTCAGGATTGTGCAACCTATTTTTTGGTAGATATCACAGATCAAATTCTCGAAGCTGCGGTTGAAAACGCTCGCAATCATTCTCTCCGAGCATATGATGCGGTTCAACTTGCGTCAGCGATCGCTGTACACACTGCTTTGTTGATGACGCCAGGTAATCCACCTGACTTCACGTTTGTTAGTGCCGATCAAGCCTTAAACGACGCCGCGCGCCAGGAAAGATTACAAGTCGAGGATCCGAACTTCCACTAGACATTGCTATTCGTAGGGGACCGTTGAGCAAGCAACTTCCGTTAAGTCTTGCGCTAAACAAAATGTTTTTTAGTCCGTTCGTTGGTCAGCATCACCCACGAAGAAAGAGCGAGAAGACTTGTTGCTGTGACGTTAAAAGCTTGCGCAGTAAGGTTCTGGCCGCCACGCACATACCACAGAAACAGAACCAGGCTGTGTTCCAACACCAGCAGCGTGACCGTTACCAGCAACGCGATTCTGGCCCACTTGCGTAAAAGTAATAAGCCAATACCAATAACGGTTGTTATAGTGCCGATGCACAGATTGAGTCCGATGACGTGTACGTGCATTGATGAAGCGTGCCAGGAAAGTATTGAGCTGAGGGCTTGCAGCAGTCCGTACAACAAATAACTGAAGCCGTAGAAGATTACGACCACACCTAGAAGTCTGATTAATCTCATGTCAATACAATCTCGAACCAGTCTTTTACATACGAGAGGCCCACACTTGCTACGCCCATCAATGCGCAAAAGATGATCCAGAATTTAAAGTTTAGGTCCGTCTGTTCTCGAAGCGGATAAAAGGCAAGCGTTGTCACAAACGTGGCGCACCAAACCGCCGGCCGTGGAAACGAGTCAGTAAATAACACGGGAAGAAGATTATCCGCGAAGCCCAGAAATATTGTGACGAGCGTCACACCTACTGGGACCAGTGCTCGTCGAATGCTCAACTGGCTTTTGACGTCAGGGACTTTATCTTGATCAAGGCCACACTGGCGGACGATGTCGACAACTTGGATCACACCCATTACTCCGAAAAGGATGGTGCAAGCCCAGCCAGTCTTTGGTTCCCTGGGAATTAGCACGATCCCGATTCCGGTTAGGAGAACGAACAGCAACAACCGGAATAGACCCGCCAAAATGGATCCGATATAGAACTTATCTTTCGTTGGTGAAGGCATTTGCGTTCCAGGCGGGCCTACCGAAGTGATCTTTGCAAAAGTGCGGGCGGTCTAGCAAGCAGTTTTTTATGAGTTCTTTTGAGGGCGCTAGGGTTCGCTTCGAGGTAATGTACCGCTGTGTCTAGCTTGATGTGTATCCCACAGATCGACGTCTTGCTGTAGCCCTAACCGACGTTCCAGAGCCTCGTGCCAGCCGGTGCGCCATGTCTGTTGTTACTGGTCGGCGCTCATTAAGTATCTCGCTGATAGTCCGACGCGAAACGCCGAGTAAGCGCGCAAGTTTATCCTGCGTCAGCCTGGCTCCGGGTAAGACATCCTCACGCAAGATCAATTGATGTTAGTTTGGAGCGTTCAACGATATGAGATTGTTCCACGTTCTAAGGATGTAATCTTCTGCGGAGGAAAGATCGTATTCAACTCTTATCCTCACCAAGAGTTCTTTTGCTCCTAATGTGAGACCATAAGTTGGAACCCAAGCACTGCTACTGAAGATGGTCCCTTTTTTCTCGATAAATCCAAGTTCTATCAATCGGTTCACTAGCTCTCTAATCTGGGAGTCGAGGCCATCCAATGGATGTTCGTCTTGAAATGTACCACTGATCAACCATAGGAAATGAAGTAAGCTTAATTTCGGATGCTCGAACGCCTCTGCCACTCTCTTCAAATGCCGGAGTAGCTCGCCCGGGCTCCTAGACTCGTCAATTAAAATTTGATGGAGCAATTGGTACGTCTGTTCAAACGTAAGCCCGTTGTACGTTGCCGTTGATATTGGAGAGGCCTGCGACAGTTGCGCTCGCAGATCGGAATTCTCCTTTGTGAGGCGAGCCATTTCTTCAACTACAGCAGCGCTATTTATCGATTCATTTCCGGAAATCCATCCTACGAGATCTGGACGACGTTCGAAATCAGACATTGTTTCCAGAATCGCTAACTTGATATCTCGAGGATCACTCCAAAACTTGACGATCTTGGTTAGCACGTAGGCTCGAAACGTCTTAAGCTCCTGTTGACGCTCCTGCTCGAAGACTTCAAGGCCGAATTCTTTAACTCTCTGCTCCAAATAATCTTCTTTGATTATTACAGCAAAAAGCGGTTTCTGGCGTTCGACAGCGTAGTCATATTCCAGATGGATGTAGCTCTTTTGACTGTTCGGCTCAATGCTCCCGTAGCGACCGCCCAAGATCAAAAGATAAACATCTGACTCATCAATCCATCGCTTAATCACGTTCATCTGTGACTCATCACCTGCAGCAAACAGTTCCATTCCCGCTGGTATGTGTCCTGCAGTAAGAATCGCTTCCACGGCAGCTTGTCTCTCATCCTTTAGATCCGCGAAGGTAGAGGAGACAAAAACCTGCAATTTGCGTTTGCGAGTCATCAGATTAGATTCAATCCGTAGCAGCTAAAAGTCTATTCGACCGACATGCCGAATAGGTTGTCAAGGTACCACTAATTTAATAGATCCAAACGAAAATATTTGTGCTAGCATCGCTGGTACTCCACCACAAAGAAGCGGGCCGATCTGTGCAGACACACAAGATCGACCCTAGAACCTCAACCTTCCAAAGAAAGGATGAAGCTCATGGATAATCATAGTAGCGCAACAGCGCATCCTCACGTAACAAGAACAACCAGAACCAACACGATAATGAATGCTCTGAAACAAAGAGCACAGGCTGTCTTGAACGACACGTCGATCGATCCGCAGAGTCGGGCGATTTTTCGTCACGCTTTAGAGACGAATGATCCGTGGCTTGCGAGGCTTCTGCGGCAGGCCGATGCACGGGACGAAACCGGCGGAGATGATTCGAGCAGAGAAAAGATCGAAGCACTGGCGGAGATAATCTGTGGCGGTGGCGAAGGACCAGCGGCGGCGTTGTTCGTGCTTATGGGAACAATGCAGAACTCCACAGAGCCCAGTGTAATCGCGAATACCGTGAAGCATTTTGCTTTTACTCGTTGCGGCGAGCTGAACGTGTTCGGAATGGTAGATGCACACGTTGCAGTAGTCGAAGGTGAGTTGTTGGGTTGAAAAAACGTGGGCGGCCTTCAGAGGGCCGCCCACCTCCCCACCCGAATTTCTCAAATTTCAATTTAATAACTTTTTGAGAAGTTTATAAGGACTTTTCTGGTGTCATTGGCGTAGTTTGCGCTCGGGATGATTCAAGTCTATCGACGTAAACATAACAGCAGTACATGGCACTTCTGCGCGAATTGCCGTCATTGGCCCAAATCAGATTACGAAACCACTATGGAGAAACCAAAGCCGAGCGAAATCTGCAATCAGTGCAAAGCAAAACGCTTCAACCAGAACTGCAAATAGCGAACAGGTTTCGCATGATGATTGAGATTGGATGAATCAAGGCGCTCCCGTTTAGTGCGCGATCCCTCCCAGGATAGCGTCAAGACAGCCTCATATGTGAAAGGCGTATGAGGCGGGGCATCACTGCGCAAGTGGGGAGAAGCGGTGGTGCCCCTCTTAATTCGTTGTGAGACGGACAGACTTACTCCGCGTAACTTCGCACATCTCCAATTCGCGTGGTGAGTTGGTCGCCAACCTTCAGGTCACCGAAGACGACTAGTTGTGCCGAGTGTTCCGTTAACGACTCGATCCAAAAAGGCCTGTAGTCAAATGAGGAAAGAGTG
>Ga0207709_10002610_pt1 | contig 11221 bp, 11 predicted proteins | sample KBSM34metaG_FD_184397 | JGI IMG/M metagenome (GOLD analysis project Ga0207709, IMG submission 184397) | Miscanthus rhizosphere microbial communities from Kellogg Biological Station, Michigan, USA - KBS M3-4 metaG (SPAdes) (version 2) | ecosystem: Host-associated > Plants > Roots > Rhizosphere >...
TGCATCATTCAACGCCTGATACTTTCGGAGTTGAGTTTCGTGAACTCAGCATCCAGGATCAACGAGCAGTGGGCGACTTGATCGGACGATTGCACGCGCGGTTATAGATTCAGTGAATCAGCGAACAAAGACAGAACCAACAGTGACACGGGTGGAATCATCCGGACCGTTGACCCGTGTTGTATTGGTCGAAACACCGGGCACTACGAGCCGCACGGTACTGCGAATAGTCTTAATCATCCTGCTCGTCCTCGCTTTCCTATGGGTGCTCTCCAAGGTCACCGGAATCATCCTGCTGCTGGTACTGTCGATATTTTTTGCTTATTTCGTGTCACCCCTGGTTGAGTTTCTACGACGCCCAAGAACTATTGGCGGTCGCACGATCGCGATACCTAAGGCTTTAGCTATCGCACTTTCTTACGTGATTATTCTTGCGGCAATCGTATTTGCAGTTTTGGTCATTGTGCCGAGCCTGAGCAGCCAGGCTCCCGAATTTGCCACCCAGGCGCAGGGATACTGGCAATCGCTTGGTAATAAAATCCAGCAACTGGCGAGGTACTCGCGCCGAATGCCGGCTCCTTTAGTTGAGGCCCTCGATAACGCGGTGCCACGTATCAGCGAGACAGTTCTGGAAACAGTTAAATTGTTCTTCAACGCCTCGCTGGCTTATCTGATCTATCTGCCGTGGCTGGTTCTCATTCCGATTCTGGCTTTCTTTCTTTTGAAGGATGCCGAGAGCTTCCGGCGTTCGGCGTTGCTAATGCTTCCGCGTGGTCGCTGGCGCTGGCGCGGTGACGAGTTTTTCCAGGACGTCAACAGCACGCTGGCTGCTTACATTCGTGCCCAATTGACGGCGTGTTTGTTTATCGGCGTGGTCTGTGCACTGGGATTTACTGTGTTGGGATTGCCGGGCGGGCTGGTAATGGGTGTGCTGGCAGGTTTCTTTGAATTCGTACCACTTGTTGGACCAGTCTCTATCGCGATCATGGCCGGCATTCTCGCGATGTTTCATGCTGGTCCATTCAATGCTTTCCTGGTGCTGCTGTTTCTCGGAATTTTGCGAATCGTCCAGGATTACGTCATTTACCCGAGACTGATCGGTCAGGGTATTCATCTTCATCCCCTCGCGGTGATTTTTGCGATCCTCGCCGGCGAAAAGCTGGCTGGAGTGGCGGGAATTTTTCTTGCGATTCCAGTCGTTGCGATTCTGACGGTCAGTTATCGACACTGGATGGAGCACCGAGGTAGTGAGGGAATTGCGGATCTACTCGAACCAACCGGTCCTGCCGATTCGGCTAAAGTCGCCGAACTCGCTGCACAAAACGTTGAACAGCTTCATTCCGATTCAACGCCTGAACAAATGGCGCGTGCGCGTCCCGATTTGAATACAGGTGAGTTGAAGATGCCGGAAACTTAAACCCTGGCTTCTCTGTTCGAACTCGCTTCTTCCATTAAACTCACAAACCGTTGAAAGTGATGTTCCGCGTCGTGTGGTCCAGGCGCCGCTTCCGGATGGTATTGCACTGAGATCACGGGCAGGGTGCGATGACGCATTCCTTCCAGGCATTGATCGTTGAGATTGATGTGCGTGACCTCGACTTCCGGCGGCAGACTCTCCGCACTTACAGCAAAGCCGTGGTTGTGCGAGGTAATCTCAACCTTCGGATGCGACAACTCTTTCACCGGCTGATTGCCGCCACGATGTCCGAAGACGAGCTTGAACGTGTTTGCTCCAAACGCGCGTCCGAGCAGCTGGTGTCCAAAACAGATTCCAAAGGTCGGGACCTTCGCTTTCAGTAGCTCGCGGATCTCTGCGACCTCCTTGTTCATCGACGCCGGATCGCCCGGCCCATTGGACAGGAAGATGCCATCGGGCTTAAGCGCGAGTGCATCGGAGGCTGAAGTTGAGGCGGGCACGACTGTCGTGCGCACGCCGAGTTGGGCCAGTTCGCGGAGCGAGTTTCGCTTAACGCCGTAGTCGTAGCAGACGATGTGAAAACGCTCTTCACCTTCGGCGGGAAAGTCGTAAGGCTCGCTTGTGGTGACGACGCTCGCGAGTTCGCGGTTTTCCATTGGAGGCGATTGGCGCGCTTTCTCGACAAGACTCTTTTCGTCCGTGTCGATAGTGGAAAGACACGAACGCATCGCGCCCTTGTCGCGAATGTGGCGCACGAGAGCGCGCGTGTCGATGCCTTCGATGGCGACGATGTTCCAGCGCTTCAGGTAGGAATCGAGGTTTTCTTCCGCGCGCCAGTTGGACTTGATCCGGCTCGCCTCGCGCACGACAAAGCCTTCGACCCACGGTCGAGATGATTCAGCGTCGGCTTCGTTCACGCCGTAATTGCCGATGAGGGGATAAGTCATGCAGACGATCTGACCGGCGTACGACGGATCGGTAAGCACCTCCTGATAGCCTGTCATAGAGGTGTTGAAAACGATTTCGCCGCACACCTCGCCTTCGGCCGCCCACGACCGACCACGAAACGTACGACCATCTTCAAGAGCAAGCAGAGCGCGCTTCTTGTTCATCTTGTAAATCCTGCAAATCTTGCAAATCCCTGTCTAAACTTTTCACAGCATTTCAGGATTTACAGGATTTACAAGATGCAAAAGCTACTGACTGCTCTTAATAAACTGCTGCGCCTCATTCAACCACCGCTTGCTGGCGCGATATTTATAGGCCGGCGCGGTCTTCACTGCTTCAATACACGCCTGCATCAAGCTGGTCGCTTCACGCTTGTGACCAAGCCCGGCATGCGCGCGACCCATCAGATACAAACCCTCCGGATCCGATGGCCGGTGCTCGAGAAACTGATCCAGCGCCGTGCGCGCATCTTCAAACTGCTCCGCCGCGATATACGTCGCCGCCACTTCCCGCCAAACCTCGTGCTGCGAGTGTGCCGGATTCCGCATCACCACCTGCTCGAAGCTTTGAATCGCGTCGCCGTATCGCTTCTGGTGGCGCGCAATCCGTCCTAACTGATAGCTCGCGTCGATCTCCTCCGGATCGATCTGTAACGCCCGTTCAAAACGTTCACGCGCCTGGTCTAACTCACCCCGGCTCTGATGAATCAACCCGAGATTGTAATGCGCCGACGCATCCGCCGGATTCAACGTGGCTGACTCCAGATTCTGCTTGAACGCTGCTCTTGCTCGATGGCCAGTGACGATATCGCTGAAATAACCGCGCAACAGCAAGAAAAGAAAAATCAAAAGAAACGGCGAACCAGCCACTCCCGAAAACAAATGGAAAGCGATGGGCGCGATAGACTGTGCCGCAAAACACGAGATGAAAGTTACACCGAAGGCCCGCACCGCAGACATTCTGAACGTGTCTTTCATAGCGACTATCATTCCGATGCCGAACAGCATTCGTTGAAACATAGCGAACAGTCCATACGCCAGGAAAATCGGGTCCTTAAGCTGTTCCGCCAATGGTCCATACTGGGTAAATTCAGGCGCCTCGCCCGGCGTTTGGTATGCGTGTAGAAGCATCGCAACCGTCTGAGCCTGGAATCCGGAATAGTGCTGAAGTGTCGCTAATAGTAATCCGAGAAGATTTGCGGCAGTGAGGACATAAAATAGCGAAGCGGCGAGTGATGCATACTCCTGCGTAAGCACTACTCGAAAACTACCGCGTCGCTCGAACAAGTTTGCGACAAGTGTCAGAATCGGTACTAACACGATCGCAACGATGGCTATTATCTTTGTGGTGTGAAAGAGCTCCCAAACTATTCCGTAGCCTGTTGCTCCGGCAAACCTCTTCGCTGCGAAGCCAAACGCAAACTGCCCTGCAAACGCAATCAAGACTACCGGCGCGAGTGAACCGCGGTCGCGCATTCCCCGCATACCACGCACCGGTGCATAAAAGATCATCAGCAGGAAACGCAGCCAATCAATCATAGGAGCATCAAGGCTGTGGAGAACCGCTACTACCCGGAATCGACGGTTGCGGCGTTAATTCACCCGACGGGTCAACCTGATCATCGGCCGGCTGGTACCCCGGCGAAAGCGGGCCTGGAGCAGGGTTAATGTTCTCGTGATGTATCACGCTCGCGGCCGTCAGTGGCCAATAGCGAAACAAAGCTTTCCCGTAAATGTATTTTTTCGGCACGAGGCCCCAAATTCTTGAATCGCTCGAGTTGTCGCGATTGTCACCCATTACAAAGTAATAGTTAGCCCTCACGACCGTCTGCGTCTGGCTCCGGTGTGAGAGGTTCAAGCGCGGATCGAGATAGTCCTCCTCAATGTCGCGACCGTTTACTCGCACAATTCCTTCGTGGACTTCAATGATGTCGCCCGGGAGGCCGATGACGCGTTTGATGTAACTCTTCGAGGGATCGTCAGGAAACCAGAACACCACAATGTCGCCGCGATCGATTTTTGGCGCCCAGCGATACTCGTCGTAGTAGATCAACTTGTTGACAAAAATGCGCTCGCCGTCGTGTAAACGAGGCAACATCGAAGTGCCTTCAACTTTAACAGGCTGGACGATGAAGACTACGACGAGTGCCGCAATCATGAGTGCGAAGATCAGATCGCGAAGTAGCAGACGCGCTTCCGACCACAGATCGTTCCGCGAGTCGTCTTCAGGCTTATGTTCCTGAATGTCTTTGTCGTCGTCGACATGAACGCCGCCGAACGGTGGTGGTCTGCGCTTTCGAACTCCAAACATAATCACTCTATCCTAGCGGTTTGGAGGTTAGCTTAATCGCTGGGTCTGTGCAATCGGCGAATATGCATTTCCGTTTCCTTGACAGGGTTTAGCGGCGGTCTCTATCATCCTCGCCTGCATTTTTGCAGCCCACGGACAGCGTCCGCAGGCAGCAGAAAGGAGCCCCTAGACGTGATCAAGTTAGACATCATCAATCGCGTTGCTGACAAAACCGGCGTGCCGAAGATGAAAGCCGAACAGGCCGTCGAAGCTCTTTTCCATTCGATGAAAGAGGCGCTGACCAGAGGAGAACGGATCGAGCTTCGCGGATTCGGCGTTTTTGTGGTGAAGCCACGGAAACGAGGCGTCGGCCGCAATCCTCGAACAGGAGAAGAGGTCGCGATTCCATCAGGCAAAACTATTCGCTTCAAGCCCGGCAAAGAACTCCAGGCTCATGACGACAATGGCGATACTGAGCTTGATGATTCAAACGACGACGAGGACGAGTTTTAGAACTGAGAAGCACATAGGGTTTAATTCGTAGGGGCGGCACTCCGTGGCCGCCCCTTTTCGGCATCAAACGTTTTTGGAATATGGCTGAATCGATTAGAACTGTGCCACCGGGTTTTGACTTCGTCGCACGTCAAAGTCCCAAGATTTCGGCGCGTGAGTGGCGGATTCACGGCCTTCTCTTTGTTCTCACCGTAATTACCACAACTTTTGCGGGAATCATGTGGGGAGCACCGGACTTGCCGGCTCCCGAGCCGCGCATTGCCACGCCCCTGGATTATCTGCTCTACATCCCGCTGACCTATTACTATTCGATAGTCGAGTTGTGGAGATACACGGTCGCGCACCCTGCGTTGATTGGCGAGGGCATCAAGTTTTCAGTTTCTTTGCTCGCAATTCTCTTCTCGCACGAGATGGGACACTATCTCGCGTGCCGTTATTACAAGGTGGATGCGACGTTGCCGTATTTCATTCCGGCGCCGCCGATATTTCTGGCAGGCACTTTCGGCGCGTTCATCAAGATCCGCGCGGCTATTCCGACGCGTCGTGCGCTGTTTGATATCGGTCTTGCGGGTCCACTGGCCGGATTTGTGGTTGCGCTTCCGATTTGTGTGATTGGTGTTTTGACTGTCGGTCCGCCTGTGGATTCCGGCGGACACTTGATGTATTTCAACGATCCGCTGCTGTTTCGGTTGATTGGCAAACTCGTAGGCGTACCACTCGATCCGAACTCGCCTACGAACCCCTATTACCTGGCCGCCTGGATCGGGTTACTGGTGACGAGTTTGAACTTGATGCCGGTGGGCCAACTTGACGGTGGTCACGGGACGTTTGCCGTCTTCGGCGGCCGCGCGCATAAAGTTATCGGGCGTGTGGTGTTTGTGATTGTCGCGGTGCTGGCAGTGCTGGGCTTCTGGTGGCACGGCAGCCCGAGTGGATTTCTTTACACGGTGTTGTTGGCGGTGATGATGAAAGTCCCGCACCCTCAACCGGCGGTGATGGAACCGTTAGGGACCAAACGAACCGTGATCGCGATCGTGACTCTGATCGTGTTCGCACTCTGCTTCCTGCCTTTTCCGATCAGTATTAGTTAGACAGGATGAACAAGATTTTCAGGATGGACAGGATTTATCTTGTTCATCCTGAATAATCGTGTGAATTCTGTCTAACTGACAGCCGCGGGGAGGAGGCCCTTGATCTCTCTCACGACGCGTACGACTTCTTCCTGATTAGCCAACGCGATCATGAAGAACTTGTAGCCCTGGTGGAAACAGATCACGCCGTTGGCAAACAGCCACACACCATCAAGAAACGGATTGCCGCCCAGTAACCAACTGATCGGCGCGCCGGTGATTGCGCCCGGTTGGAAGATCTGCGCCCACATCGCCGCACCTGCCGCACAGCTAAACGCTCCGAGTAGCGGCGCACCAACATACTTCACAATCTTGCGCTCAAACTCCACTCGCTGTTGCGCAGCTTCATCCAAGTCGCCACGCGAGATCAGATCTTCCTGCTTCTTCAAATAGTTATCAAACTTCTCGCTGGCTTTATGTAATCCCCAGACCGGCAACGCCGAGTGCGTCAACCAGTGCGGATGCGAGCCCAGCAGCACCGCATCTAAACCCGGAAACGCAGCGCCTGCGCGGATACCGAGCACAAGTGACACGGAAACAACAGCAGCTTTGCCCGGATTCTCTTTGATCCAGTCGCGAGCCTTCACCAACCCAATCGTCGCAGCGGTAGAGGCTCGCGTGAATCGCGCGCCGGTATCGACGATGTGTGATGCTCGATCGTAATAAGTCTTCGCATCGTCAAAAACTCTCTTGCCCGTGTCGCCCGCTACATCGCGAACAGCTTTGCCGGCTCGCTTGACGTTCTTGACAGTCTCAGTCGCCGCACGTTTCGCAGCTTCGCCGACTTCCTCGTCGTCGGTCAGCCGTTCCGCTTCGGCTCGCAAACGGTCAGCGCCACTCGCCATCGTCTCAGCGCCACGCTTTGCAGCTTCACTCGCCGCGCGAGCACCTTCACCGACAAGATCCGAGATCGCGAATTTTTCGTCGAGCTCGCGGGCTTTTCGGCGCGCCCTCTCTTGCCATTCGTCCAGCTTATCTTTGTAATCTGCCATCCTGTCCTCGCGATGCAAGTCCTAAATTTCCATCGCCTTGTACGTCACCCGCCGCCACTGAGTTCGACCTTAGCGGCCCCGAGTTCACCACCCGGTCGCGGCCGCTTCGCTTGGCTTCGTACAACGCGACGTCCGCCGCCTTCAGGATATCAACAGCAGTCTGCGCGTCAGTAGGACATTCTGCAACCCCAAAACTGGCGGTGATATTGCTGGCGTTCGGAATCTCAATCTGCTTGATAGCGTTCCGCAGTCGTTCAGCAACCTCGTAACCACCTTGTCTATTCGTCTCAACGAGCAGCACGGCAAACTCTTCGCCGCCGATTCTGGCAGCCAGATCGATGCCTCGGGTTCCTTCCCGCAATACCCTGCCGATGCGACGTATCGCCTCGTCACCAGCATCGTGACCAAAGCTGTCGTTCAGATTCTTAAACCTGTCGATATCGATCATCAGAAGGCTGAACGGATGGCCAAACCGCTGCACACGCCCGACTTCTCGCTCGAGTTGCCGTTCAAATCGCCGACGATTTGCGAGACCGGTTAGGTGGTCCGTAAACGCTGCCTCCTCGCAAACATCGAGATAGGCCTTGAACTCAAGCAACGTTCTGGTCCGCGCCAGGAGCAGATCGAGATCGGTGGGGTCAGTGATGTAGCCCAAAGCGCCAACTTCATTGGCCCGACGTAGATCTTCCGCGCGCCGGCCCGCGGCCGTTTGCATGATGACGGGAATAAACTTCGTCAACGGGTTGCCCCTGATGCGTTGGGCCAGTTCGTAACCATTCATCCGCGGCATCATCACGTCGGTTATCACCAGGTCCGGTTGATACGACTCGATAGCCGCGAGTGCTTCATCACCGTCTGTGGCAGTGGTTACATGGTAGCCAGCGAGGCTCAAAGCCGCCTCGATCAGGCTCAATTTATCGGGATTATCGTCGACGACGAGGATGTTCGATTTTGACTCCATAATACGACTTTGTATTATTTTTTATTGTTCTTGCACGGTTTTAAGCTTCATGCTACAGTTCGGGCCTCGGTTAAAAGGCCGTGCCTGTACTCGCCCTAGCATCGCGTCAAAAGATTCAATCGAGAGTAACAAGCCTGGGAATATCACGCGGGTTTCCTTACAAGCGTCGTAAAAACTAACCCGCACATGACCACTTTGAATAAGAGCAACACGCGGCGAACACCGATTCAAGCTGGAAACCGAAACTCGATGCCCAAAAGGACATGGAGATGAATGCCCTTCAGGAACAAAAGCGTGCGCGAGATCTAAGTGCGGAAGATCGCACCGAATTAATCCGCCGTTTAGAGTTTGGCTCAACACTGGACGATGCCCTCGTAGCCGATATGGCTCGCAGTTCAGTAGTTCTTGACTTTCGTCGCCGGCGCTTCGTCTATCGTGCCGGCGAACCTGCCGATTGCTTGTATGCGATTATTCATGGCCGAATAAAACTTTGCCGAATCGAGCCTGACAGCGGCCGCGAGGCCGTAATCGATATCCTTCCTGAGGGTTCTCTATTTGGGGAGTCAGCTCTCTATTCTGCTGCGGGGCAACGAGCGAACTCTGCAATTGCCTATGAAAACTCCAGGCTCCTGCGAATTCAGGTCGGGGATTTCAAACGGGGGATGGCTGAGGATGACCGCCTTCATGATTACACTTTCCGTTTGATCGGTCAACGCCTTGATCATGCTGAACGCCGCCTTGCTGACTTTGCGTTAAACGCGATTCCGGCCCGCCTGGATAGCCTTTTGGCTGATTTTTCAGTGCGGTATGGGGTTTCGGAACCAGAAGGCGTCCTTATCGATATTCCACTTCCCCACCGCGAAATAGCCTCCATTGTTGGCTCGACCCGTGAAAGCGTCACGGTCCGCTTGAATGCCATGCGCCGCGAAGGTACGATCGCATTCGTCAAACGACGAATATTGATCAAACGACCGGCATCTCTTTGATGCGTTGCCGGCGGTTTAGTGGCTTCAAGATTCATGAAGTGTCCAACCTGCGGTAAGCCAGTCGAGTGGAAAGAAAATCCTTTCCGTCCCTTCTGCTCAGAACGGTGTCAGCTAGTAGATCTCGGCCGTTGGGTCGAGGGCGAGTATCGTGTGCCCGGCGAGCCGATTCCACAGGATCAAAATCAACCAAATCCGTCGGAGAGTGATTTAGATAGAGAGTTCTAGAATGGCCCATCCTGTTAATCCTCAGAATCCTGTTAATCCTGTGAAACTTTTTGACAGGATTAAAAAGATTTTCAGGATTGACAGGATAGTGCTTCTCAGCTTGTTGATGGCTGCTTGTAATAGCAATGAGCCAACGAACACCAACACCCCTGTTATATCTAATCCTCCAACCGGCACGACCTATCCCATGCCGCCGACGCGAACAACATCACTCGCCAACATGGGATGGCAAACACAAGAGGGGAAGCGGTCGATATTTTCCGAGTACAAAGGAAAGGTGCTGATCCTGGATTTGTACGCGACGTGGTGTGTTCCGTGTCGTGATAGTGTTCCGCATTTGATCGGACTACAGAAGAAGTTTGAAGATCAGGGGCTGGCTGTTGTCGGACTGAATGTCGGTGGACCAGGCGACGAACAGGAAGTCCCCGCCTTCGCCAAAGAGTTTGGCATTCAATACACGCTCGCCAAACCAGACGACGATCTCGTTAGCTTTCTGATGTCCGACAGCGACGCGATTCCCCAAACATTCGTCTTCGATCGGCAGGGCCAACTGGTCCAACGTTTTGTTGGCTTCGGCTCAGACACAGGCACATACATGGACGGCGCTGTCGAGACTGCATTGAAAACTCCAGCTCAATAAAATTATCAGACGGGTTCAAACGTTGAGAAAAGCAAAAATTCTAATCACTCTTGGGCCAGCTTCGCGTGAACCGGAAATGGTGGAACAACTGATCGCGGCCGGTGCGAACGGTGTGCGCATCAACATGTCGCATGGCACACACGAAGAGAAAGCTGTGGACATCGAACGTGCCCGGTCCGCGGCCGCGAAACTCGGAAAACCGATCGCGGTGCTTGTAGATCTTTCCGGTCCAAAGATTCGTACCGGCGAACTGAAGGACGATCAACCAGTAAGACTGATACCTGGCGCTGCTTTCACCATCACCACGCGCACCATACTCGGAGACGAACATCAGGTTTCCACGAACTATCACGACCTTCCCAGCGTCGTTAAGACAGGCACGCGAATGTTGCTCGACGACGGCGCCCTCTCGCTGATCGTCGAAAGCGCGAACGATACGGACGTTGTCTGCAGAGTGATCGACGGTGGTTTGCTGGCTGAACGTAAAGGAATCAACCTGCCGGGAGTCGCTTTACCAATCGACTCGCTAACGGAGAAAGACATTGTCGATCTCAAATGGGCTGTCGAGCAGAACGCAGACTACATCGCGCTGTCATTCGTCAGACGCGCGAGCGATTGTGAACACGCGAAGAAGTTGATAAGCGAAGCAGGTGGCCACGCTCCTCTCATCGCCAAGATTGAAAAAGCCGAAGCCATCGATCACCTGGACGAAATCATCGCTGCTGTGGAAACAAGCGTCGAACTTGTGCCGGTTTACCAGAAGCGAATCATAGAGCGCTCAATCAAGGCCGGGAAAATGGTCATCACAGCGACGCAGATGCTGCAGTCGATGGTCACGAATCCGCGACCCACACGCGCAGAAGCATCCGACGTCGCTAACGCGGTTTGGGATGGAAGCGACTGCGTCATGCTTTCAAACGAGACTGCGGCGGGCGAGCACCCGCTTGCAGCGGTTGCCACGATGGCGCGCATCGTCGAGTCAGCAGAAAGCGGCACGGAACCGCGCGACCAGTCTGAAAGCTGGCGCGGCAGGCAATCCGGGCGTGTCAGTCGCGCACTTTGTGAAGCGGCTGCGTTTGCCTCCGATGAGATGGGAACGACCGTAACCGCTGTATTCACG
>Ga0207709_10002612_pt1 | contig 11216 bp, 9 predicted proteins | sample KBSM34metaG_FD_184397 | JGI IMG/M metagenome (GOLD analysis project Ga0207709, IMG submission 184397) | Miscanthus rhizosphere microbial communities from Kellogg Biological Station, Michigan, USA - KBS M3-4 metaG (SPAdes) (version 2) | ecosystem: Host-associated > Plants > Roots > Rhizosphere >...
GCGTCGGACGGCTCCCGCGACCACGGTGGACTCACCCACAGTCCGGCACCTCCGCGGGCGGGCGAAGTATCGGCCTCTCACGTAAACACAGTTGCTCATGTGTTCACATATCATGAACACCTCCAAGCGACTGGGAGGTTGGGAGGAACATGTCCGAGACTATTCGCCGTGTCGTCGAGCATCCGATGAAGAAAGGCTTCGACACGACGCCGAGCGATGCGGCGTTGCGCGCTGAGGATGGTTGGGTGGACATGGACGTGCGCTGGCTGCTGACTCGCGAGACAGTCGGCGCGGAGCACTCCGTGTTCGGCATCACGGTGTTCCCCCCTGGGTCGAAGCACGATATTCATCGCCATCCGAACGCCGAGGAGTTCGAGTACCTGGTTTCGGGTCGGGGAATCGCGCGTGTTGGTGACGCAGACGTCGAGCTTGGGCCGGGCGAGGTCGTCTTCGTTCCGACGAACGACTACCACGGGTTCGAAAACACCGGAGACGAACCGGTGTTCATGATCTGGGGCTATGCCGGGGCCGCGAATCTCGACGAGGCTGGCTACGTGCGCTACGTCGACGATCACCCGGCTTGAGCTGAGCCTAGAGCGCAGGCGTCACGAGGATCTTGCCCGTCGCGCGCTGCTCGGCGAGCGGGCGTAGCCCTTCTTCCACGAGCTCGTCGAGCGCGATCCGCGGACCCGCCGTGACAGAAGCGACGTCGCTGTCGGCCAGCATCTCGAGAGCTGCAGGAATGTCGGAGTCGCAGACGTGCGCGACCGTTGTGACGATGTCGATCTCACGCACGATCATCGCCGTGAGGTCCATCACCCGGGGAGCGCTGTGCAGTCCGACGAGGAGTACGCGTCCCCCGCGGCGCGCACCGGCAACTGCCGCTGCAGGTGCGTGAGCCGCTCCGCTGGCCTCGACGACGATGTCGAAGCCGACTCCATCGCTCAGCTCGAGCAGGAGCTCGGCCAGGTCGTGCCCCGTCGGGTTCGCGATCTCCTGGGCTCCGAGCGCGGACGCCGTTGCCAATCTCTCGTCGTCGATGTCGACCGCGACAACGCCGCCGTTCTCTGCACGGCGTGATGCGCCTGCGACGACGAACGAGCCGATGCCGCCGACTCCGATCACGGCGACCAGGTCGTCCGCCCGTTGCCCGACTCGGGAGAGGGCGTGCAGGGCCACGGCGAGTGGCTGCGCCATGGCAGCCGCGTCGTCGTCGCAGGCGTCGGGCACGGCGCGGCAGATGTCGGCGGGAGAGGTCACATACTGCGCGAGTCCGCCGTCGACCTGAAGCCCGAGCGTGCGGTACTCGGCGCACAGATTCGTCCGATTGCTCAGGCACCAACGGCACCGCCCGCACGAGATCCCCGCGCCCGAGACGACCCGCTCGCCCTTTTGAAAGGCGGTGACGTCCTTGCCGACCTCGACCACGCGCCCAACGAACTCGTGACCCAGAATCACCCCGGATCGACAGAGAATTGGGCCGTGATCCCATTCCGCAGCGTCCGTGCCGCAGATCGCGGCACGGCTCACCTCGAGGACGACCTCGCCTGCGGATGGCGTCGGGTCGGCGACGGCCTCGATTCGGACATCGCGCGGTCCGTGGAAGACAGCCGCTCTCATCCGCTCAACACTCGATCTGAACCTTCACGTTGCGGCTCGTGTCGCGGGCCGCGTCGAGAGCGGCGGTGCCGTCCCCGAGCGGGAACGTTGCGCTGAGCAGCGGGGTGGGATCGACGCCACTGGTCGCCATGAAGCGGATGGTTCGCGGCCACAACCCGGACGAGCCGATGATCCCCCGAACCTGGAGAGCTTTCGATTGGATGAGCCCGATCTCGACCGGCGCGGTACCACCGACGTCGATGCCCACCAGGACGACGCGTCCGCCGAGCGCTGCGATCGGGAGGGCACTGGCCATTGCAGCAGGTGCCCCGGCGGCCTCGAGGACGACGTCGAACCCTCGTCCCCCGGTCGCCTCCGATGCCTGGCCTGTGACCGGGCCGGCGGCCGGGTCGATCACGGCTCTCGCGCCGATCTCGAGTGCAAGCGCTCGGCGATGCGCCTGCGGCTCGATCACCGTGACCGCAGCACCCATCGTGCTGGCTGCGAGCGCACAGAGGAGGCCTATCGGCCCGCCGCCGACGACAGCCACCTCGTCGCTCGCGTCGATGCCGTTCGCCGCGACCGCAGCGCTGTATGCGACGGAGAACGGCTCGACGAACGCCCCCTGACTGAACGAGAGCTCGTCTGGAATGCGGTGGAGCCAGGACGCCTTCGCCACGAAGTACTCGGCATCGGCTCCGCTGATCGAGAATCCGAAGTGGTCGTCGCCGTTGTTGACAACACACTCTCCGACGACGCGGTCACCCTCCTCGAGCGTGGTCACGAGACTCCCGACCTCCGCGATCTCGCCCGACCACTCGTGCCCCGGAATGATGGGATAGCTGATCGGGATGATGTACCGGCCCTCGTAGAGCTCGAAGTCCGAGTGACAGATTCCGACGTTGCGGGAGCGCACGAGTACTTCGTCTGCCGCGATCGCGGGAACGTCGATGTCGCGAACCGCTGCGTGCTGCGGTTGTTCGAACACGAGTGCTTTCATCTCGAGCCACTCCTCATTGGTCGATCAACACCTTGATCTCGTCGGCTTTGCCCGACGCGAGCTGCGCAAAGACATCCGGCGCGTCATCGAGCGGGACTGTCCGCGTGACGATTCGCTCGACAGGCAAGTCGCCGGCGGCGATCTGAGCCACGATTCGATCGAAGTCGTACACCCAATAGCACCAGGTTCCCACGATCGTCAGGTCGTTCAGAGCCCAGAGCATCGGCTCGACAACTGCCTCGCCGACGAAGAGCCCGGTCTGTGCAAGCGTGCCGCGCCGACGGAGCGACCGAACCGCGTCCGAGAACCCGGTCGGATGGCCCGAGCACTCGATCGCGACATCCACGCCGAGCCCGTCACTCTGATCGCGGAGATACACGGGAAGATCGACCGAGGTCGGATCGAGGACCGTCGCGACTCCGAGCGCCGCCGCTCGCTCCCGTCGAGCAGCATTCGGCTCCGAGATGTACACGGTCGACGCGCCGGCAGAGCGCGCGCAGAGCGCTGCAAGCGCACCGATCGGCCCGGCGCCTGTGATCAGGACGCGGTCACCCGGACCAACGCCCGCACGTTCGACGCCGTAGGCCGCTACCGCCGTCGGCTCGATCAGCGCCCCCTGGGCGTGGGTCACTGCATCCGGAAGCCGAACGACCTGGTACTCCGCCACGGTCGCGAACTCGGCCATCCCGCCCCACGCATGGGAGAGGCCGACGCAGGCCATGACCGCGCAGAGATGTTGCAGCCCGCGCCGGCAATACGCGCAGTCGCCGCAGTAGGCGAGAGGCATGATCGCAACGCGATCCCCCTCGCTGACGCGGCTGACATCCCGGCCCGTCGCAACGACGTCGCCCGCGAACTCGTGACCGAGAATCTGCGGGTTCTGCGCGCCGGTGAGGGGGTGCGGCTCGACCGGAGTAACGATCGGCCCTGCAACGTACTCGTGCAGATCCGTGCCGCAAATGCCGCATGTCGCCACGCGAACGACCACCTCGTCGGCACTCGGCTCGGGTGGTTCGGCCACCTCCTCGATTCGGAGATCTCGTGCCTGGTGAAAGCGAAGCGCGCGCACACTCACCGCCCTGTCGTGGGTCGCCGGGCCGCGTTCTCAGTCGCGCGGTCTGTCATGGAACGATCCGCTCCGCCCGCAGTCGCGCGAACAGATCCAGGAACGAGGACTCCGTATCGCGAACGCCGAGGAAGCCGAGTCGCCGACTGCGGCCCATGTCGGTGAACGCCTCGATCGTGCGCCCCAGGTCGGCGTCCGTGTGCCACCATGAGGCCAGCCGCTCGACGGGCACGTCGCGGAGGCCGTGACGACGCACGATCTCCGGCCAGATCTCCTCGGCGTCGACCATCTGCTGCTCGAGAGGTGACGGCTCCCCGTGAAACGCAACTGGCTCGACCCCGAGGGCGGCGGCGAGCCGCGGCCACAACCGGCGCCACCGGAAGACGTCGCCATTGACGATGTTGAGGGCCTGGTTCGCGGCCGCCGGCGTTGTCGCAGCCCAGACGAGGTGGTCGGCAAGGAGATCCGCGCTCGTGACGTCGGTGATCGCCTCCCACTGCTCGCGCGAGCCCGGAAAGTGGAAGCCACGGCCCGTCTCCCGGCAGATCGCGGCGTAGACAGCCAGCGTCACCCCCATGTTCATGGCATTACCGATCGCCCAACCGATCAATGTATGTGGTCGGTGCACCGACCAGGTGAATCCATCGCGTTCGGCGGCCGCGAACAGGACGTCTTCCTGGACGTAGTAGAAGTTCTCGTACGGCAGGCGAGGCTGCTCCTCGGAGAAGGGTGTATCCGGTTGCGCCTTGGCGTAGGCCTCGAAGGGGCCGAGATAGTGCTTGAGCCCGGTGACGAGCGAGACATGGCGGACCGACTCCTCGGCCGCGACCGCATCGAGGAGGTTCCGGAGCATGCGTCCATTGACGTCGCAGTTCTCCTTCTCGGTGGCGCGACGCGACCAGGTGGTGAAGAAGATGTGCGTCGGGGCCGTTCCACGCACCGCTGTGGAGACGGCGTCGGCGTCCTCGAGATCCGCGACAAGCGATGTGATTCGCTCGTCGAGCCTGTCCGGGCGGCGGCAGAGGCCAGCGACCTCCCAACCGTCCGACAGGAGAAGGCGTGCAAGGTTTCCTCCGCTGATGCCCGTGACGCCGGCGATGAGCGCGCGTCCACTCACGTCGTTCCACCCCCGTGGTCGTCTGGGCCGAGGTCGAGACCGAGCCCGCCTCGTACGGCCCAGATCGCTCGCACGTGCTCGGGGCCGTCGTTGAAGAGCCGGTGGGGCGTGGACGACGGGAGGGTGATCGAGTCGCCGGCCGAGAGAATGACGCTGTCGGTGCCGAGGACGACTCGTAGCACACCGCTGAGGACGTATCCGAACTGGTGGCCGTCAGTGCGAGCGAGCGAGGACGACGACACGGATGAACCGCTGGGCGCGTACGTCGCCTCGACGAGCTCGACGTCCTCGCCGACCGCGGACATCAGGCGCGCCAGGACGACACCGGAGCTCAGGGCGACGGCCGGTCGGTGCTCCGCACGCTGCACCACGAGCCCGGACCGGAGTGCGAGCACTGAATGTGTGGATGGCGAGCGCTGCTCGGTGAACACCTCGTCGACGCTCAGGTCGAATTCGGCAACCAAGGCGTGGAGCGTGCGCACCGATGGCTGCATCTTGCCCGTCTCGATCTTCGACACCGCGCTCGGAGAAAGCTCGAGTCTCCGTGCGAGCTCGCGCAGGCTGATCCCGCGTTCGAGTCGAATCTCGCGAAGGCGCCGCCCCATGCCGGACAACGTTTCGGAGACGCTGGCAACGGTCATGTTGGCGCTCGTCACTCGGACGACCTGACGACCGGGATGGTGGCTCGCGCCCTCACTGGCTCCATCGCTGTCTCGAGTGGGGTCATTGGTCACCTGGTGTGCGCAAACCGCTTCGGCGCACCTGGCTGTAGATGAGCGCGGCCGCGACGATCAAGAGCCCCTGGAAGATGTACTGCCACTGCTGGTTGAGGCTCAGGAACGTGGTTGCGTTGAGTACCTGGACGCTGAGCCCGGCGCCCATCAGCGTGCCGATGAACGTACCTCGGCCGCCGAGCAGACTCGTGCCGCCGAGCACGACGGCGGTAATCGACGTCAGCGTGTACCCAGGATCGCCGGCGCGAGTGCCCTGTCCGGGGTCGCCGACGCCGATTTGCGCGAGCAGGACGACGGCGCCGAGAAGCGTGAGGAGCGAGGCGCCCACGTACCCGAGAATCGCCGTGCGGTTGATCGGGACGCCGACGCGCCGAGCTGATTCCTCGTCGGATCCGACCGCGCGGAGACGCAGACCCCAACGCGATCTCCGCAGCCCCACCTCGAGGAGCAAGGCACAGAGAACGAAGACGACGAAGGCGAGCGGCACCGGGCCGACTTTCTTTGAGATGAAGTCGGTCACGGATGTCGCGATGTAGCCGTCGGGTGCGTCTCGAAGTGTGAAGGCGAGGCCCCCGAGCGCGATGTAGGTCACCAACGTGGCGGCCACCGGCGTGAAATGCGCAAAGCGGATGAGTGTCCCGTTCACGACGCCGACGGCCAGTGCGCAGCCGAACATCACTGCGAATCCCAGCGCCCAGACTCCTGGAGAGCGCTCGTCGAGGATGAAGAAGGACGCCACCACGACGAGGAAGCCGGCGAGTGGACCGACAGAGAGGTCGATGCCGCCGAGCAGCAGGGCGAAGGTCTGTCCGAGGGAGATGAAGCCGAGTGCCGCGCACGCGAACATCACCGAGGTGATGTTGAAGTCGGACAGGTAGCGGTCGTTCTGAGACAGAACGTACGCGCCCAGGGCGAGCATCACCGCGGCGAGGATCACGACCGGCGCGTAATCGCCTTCGATGAACCGCTGGAGCCGGGACGACCTCGACGCTGCGGCCGAAAGATCGGCGGTGTGCGTCGTCGCACTGATCGCAGCGTGGACGATCCGCTCTTCGTTGACGTCATCCCCCTCGAGCGTCGCGACCGCATGGCCGCGTGACATCACGATCACACGGTCGCAGAGCCCTTCGAGCTCGAGGGCGTCGCTCGAGGCGACCACGACAGGTACTCCTCCAGCGGAAACCTCGCGCAGGATGCGGTAGATCTCGGCGCGCGCGCCGACATCGACTCCCTGGGTCGGCTCGTCGGCAACAAGGATCGTCGGGTCCGAGAGCATCGCTCGCGCAACCACCACCTTTTGCTGGTTTCCACCGGAGAGAGCGGAGACCGGAGCCTCGAGGGAGGGCGCCCTGACCGCCAGCTCGGAGAGCTCCCGCAGGACGACGTCGACCTCCCGCCGTCGATTGACGAACGGGCCTGTCGTCAGTGCGCCGAGAGCGTTCATCGCCGAGTTCTCCCGAACGTTCAGATCCTTCATCAGACCCTCAGTCAGGCGATCGGCCGGCATGTAGGCGGCTCTCTTGAGCCGTGCCCGTCGGGAGAGCTCCACACCGGCGATGTCGACCGTTCCGCTCGCCGGCGCGCGACCGGCCAGGGCACGAAGGAGGGCAGGCTGACCGTTGCCCACCACACCGGCGATGCCCACGATCTCCCCGCGTCCCGCAGTGAACGAGACGTTCTCGAAGCCGTTCCCGCTTAGCCCTTCCACCCGAAGCAGCGGCTCGTCCGCGGGATCGGCCGGCCGTTTCGTCGGGAAGGTCGCCTCGAGCGTGCGGCCGACGATGAGTGCGAGCAGATCTGCGTCCGAGATGTCGGCGACGGCCGATGTCCCCCGCAGCCTCCCGTCCCGCAACACGGTGACCCGGTCGGCGATCTCGCGGACCTCGGCAAGTCGGTGCGTGATGTAGACGACCGCGGTCCCTGCCGCAGCGAGGCTGCGGACGGAGGTGAAGAGAAGCTCGACCGAGTCCTGCGAGAACGGCGCCGTCGGCTCGTCGAGGATCAGCAGCCTCGGGGACACCGCCAGCGCCTTGGCGAGCTCGAGCAGGTGGCGGCGGGCGACGCTGAGAGACGAGACGCGATCCTCGAGGTGGCCCAGGAAATGAACGTCGTCGAGGAACGAGCGCATGGCCGCGGCCGGATCGGGATCGCGTCGACGGAGATGCTCCGACCCGACGGCGACGCGGAAGTTCTCCGCGACGGTCATGTCCGGGAGCAGCGCCGGATGCTGGTGGACGATTGCGATGCCGAGCTCCTGCGCGATCGCCGGCGTCAGCTGACCGACTGGCGAGCCGTCGAACGTCATCGTGCCGCCGTCGGGTGCCGTCGAGCCCGAAGCGACGTTCATCAATGTCGACTTCCCGGCGCCGTTCTCCCCGAGAAGGGCATGCACCTCACCGGGGAGCACGTCGAAGGAGACGTCGGTGAGGGCCGCGATCGCGTCGTAGTGCTTGCTGACGCCACGCATCGACAGCGTCGGACGCTCCGCGGCCGGAGTCTCCCGAAGATGCTCGCTGACGACGTTGACCACGACGAGGGCCCCTCGGTCGCCGGAGGTGTGCGCGGCATCGCTAGCGCGCACACCTCCGGCAGATGGACCTACCTCACGAGCTTCGCCTGCGCGACGGCTGGCAATTGGGCCGAGAGATAGATGTCGCCGGGCAGGTTCGCCTTGCACTCCACGGGATTCGGCTTTCCAGTCGTCGAGTCTTCGAACACAAGCGACGGGAAGTGCGTCGTCGCCGGCTTCTTGCCACCCGTGGCCAGGGCAATCGCCCAGTCCATCGCAAGCCGAGCATGGTCATTCTGCGTGGACACGGTGTAGAGCTTGAACGTCGGGTTCTTTGCCACGTTCTTTTTCCAGAAGCAGCCCAGAACGTTTCCGTCTGACGTCGCGAGAGCGGGAATCTTCCGGCCGCTCTTCGTGAACTCGGGCAACGCACCGACCAGCGAGGGGCCGAAGTCCGACACGATCACATCGATCTTCGGGTACTTGGCGATCGCTGCCGAGAGCACCTTCTGTGTCAGTGCGGGATCCCAGTTCGTCACCTCGAACGGCTGCTCGCCGATGAACTTGTACTTCCCCGACGGATCGAGGATCTTGTGAAGACCCTGGTTCTCCTCGACGCCCTGGCTGTTGCCTTTCGGGCCGCTGAGCATGAGCACATTCCCGCCCTTGGGAAGCACACGGCGAATCCATCTTCCCCAGTTCTCACCCGCCTGGGCGAACGGGGTGTCGATGAACACGTTGTAATCGACGCCCGCCTTACCGCCCGGCGTAACGCGGTACGGCACGGTCACGACGCCGGCCTTGTACGCACTGCGGAGCGCGGGGAGCATCGCCTTCCCGGCGTCGGGGAAGACAACAAGCGCATTGACGCCCTTTGCGACCATGCCCTGGATGTCGGAGATCGCCTTCTGGGTGTTCCCCTGGCCGTCCGCATAGTCGATCGAGCTGACGTTCGGGCACTTCTTCGCCTCGGCCCGTGCCGATGCGGTCGTCACGAGGCGCCAGCTGTTGCCGCCGAACCCATCGGTGAACCCCAGCTTGATCTTCTTCGGGCCACACCACGAGGGGACTGCAGTCGTCTTCGCAGACGACGCCGCCGTGGTAACGAGCAGGCCGATGCTGAGGAGCGCACATGCAAGGAGTGCTCCACCTCGTCTCGGGGTCATCCTCGGTCCTCCTTCCTCGGTGATTGTCACGTCAGGGAAAAGCGCCACGTCATGTCGGCGCCACGGTTGATGGTCGACGCCGCGCGATGCGGCGGGTCAGTGCTCGCCAGTTGACGGTGTAGAGGGCGACACCCGCAGCAAGTGCGGCTGCCTGAACGAGCGTGCGGGTGGCATAGGACACGCCGAGCGCGAGCACGAACTGATCGAGCTGCGACAGGAAGAGCGCCGCGATCGCGGTCGCGACGATGTTGCCGCGACCGCCGAGGAGCGACGTGCCGCCGAGCACGACCGCCGCGACCGTCGGTAGGAGGTAGTTGTTGCCCTCATAGGCCGTCGGCTGGTTGACGATTCCCGCATGCAGGATCGCGGCGAGGCAGTAGAGGAGCTGCGCCCAGACGTAGGCCGCGGACCGATGCCGTCTCACAGGCAGGCCGGCTGTACGAGCCGCCGTCTCGTTCGCCCCGACACCTTCGAAGCGACGTCCGGCGGGCGTGAGCTTGACGACCGCGGCGACAATCGCCGTGGTGGCCACCGCGAAGTACACGGGCGCCGGGATCCCGAGCCAGGTGCCGCCCCCGACTCTCGCCAGGCGAGCGGTCGTCGTGGTCGGGATGCCGGCTGAATACCAGAGCACGGCGCCGAACAGCAGCGCGTTCGTCCCCAGTGTTGCGACGATCGGGTTGAGCCGCATCCGACCGATCAGGAACCCGTTCAGCAGGCCGGCCGCGATGGCTGCAAGCACCGCGATGCCGATTGCGGCCCAGAGTCGGCTGTTGTCACCGGCCGGGTACTTCGTGACGATCACGACGTAGAGCGAGAATCCGCCCGCCACCGAGAGGTCGATGCCGCCCTGCATCACGACGAGCGTCTGACCGAGCGAGGCGATCGCCAGAGCAGACGCGAACGGAAGCATCGTCAGCAGCGTTCCTCGTGTGACGCTCGAGGACGCGAAGACGAGGCTGACTGCGAAGAGCGCGGCGGTGGCCACGAGCACCGTCGCCATCCCCCGCGACAGGAGATGCCTCGACCCTCGGGGGATGGTGTAATCCGACCGCGTCGAACCGCTGCGTTGCGCGTCCGGCGTCACGTGGTCAGCGATACTAACGGCCCGGCGTTCTGTTCACAAGACCTGATTAACGTTCATCCAGTGAGACCGAATACGAGATGGCGCCTCGAGTGGTCAGTCGACCGACGCCTTGTATGATGCGCTTCACCGCGTCGATTGTCGTCCCGAATGGGTGTGTCGGGGCGCCCGATACGGTGTTCTGTGCAAGTGAACAATCGGGCGGTGATGTGATGAACGGCCGTTCATGCGAGTCGCCATGTGAGGAGCGATGGATGGGCGTCTGCATGCCGGGACACCCGAGGGCGAGGCTCTAGAGGCATCGACCGCGATGGGACGAGTCGAGGACCGAGTTGTCATCGTGACCGGCGCCGCCGGTGGTATCGGGTCAGCGGCCTGCCGGGCCATCGCCGCCGAAGGCGGGAAGGTCGTCGTCGCGGATCTCGACGAACACGCTGCACGAGCGGTCGCAGAGGCGATCGTCGGAAGCGGAGGCTCGGCAACGTCGACCCGGGTCGACGTGACGGATCGTTCCCAGGTGCGAGCCATGATCCGACTGGCGGTCGAGACCTTCGGCCGGCTCGACGTGATCTTCAACAACGCCGGGATGAACCGGCCGCGCGGCTTCATGGACGTCGACGAGGCCAACTTCGACGAGATCGTCCGCGTCAACACCTGGGGCGTGATCGTCTGCACCCAGGAAGCGGCGAAGCAGATGATCGCGCAGGGCACGGGCGGAAAGATCGTCAACACCGGCTCGATCGCCAGCAGGCAGGGATTCTGGGATTTCGTCCCCTATTGCGTGGCGAAGTTCGGCACTCTCGCCGTAACCCAGGCGACTGCCCGTGGGCTGATCGAGCACGGCATCACCGTCAATGCCTTCGCTCCCGGCGTCGTCGACACTCCGATGTGGGTCGGGCTCAACGAGGACATCCGCGCGATCCACGCGCAACCCTCCGACG
>Ga0207709_10002615_pt1 | contig 11209 bp, 8 predicted proteins | sample KBSM34metaG_FD_184397 | JGI IMG/M metagenome (GOLD analysis project Ga0207709, IMG submission 184397) | Miscanthus rhizosphere microbial communities from Kellogg Biological Station, Michigan, USA - KBS M3-4 metaG (SPAdes) (version 2) | ecosystem: Host-associated > Plants > Roots > Rhizosphere >...
CGCCACTACTCAGTGCTTCAAAAATGTCAGTTGCTTCAATTGTTTTACGACCCTGTGTTCTGGCTCGCTCCATGGCCCGCTTAAACAGGTCAGTTGTATCAGGCCCGATGCGAAATCCTTTTCCGACATGTTGCTGCCGGCTGCCGCTGAGGCGTTTTTCAATCGCCATCTTGACCACGACAGGGTCGAGTGATAACTCCCGCATCGCAGAGTTGAACATGTCAGGCTCTTCCATCGTCAAAGCCTGAAGAATGTGCTCCACGGAAACGAAGTTTTGGTCGCGACGACGCGATTCATCCAACGCGTGTTCAAGAATGCGCTGGCCGCTATCGCCAAACTTGTCTTTATATGCACCTAAATCAGCCATATTTCATTTACGAACGTCGCGCTTGATTTGACTAAACATTTAAGCGCCACGATTCTCTCAACTTTCAAACAACTCGCCTCGATCCAAGTTGCTGCACTTGGATGTTGTCAGCATAAGCGCCGTTGCGTTTCGATGCAATAACTATCACCGGCACGGCGTCTCCTGCAAATTTATTGCCGCAAAAAGGCACATAGCTTCTAATTGAAATGCCGTGTTTGTGCTTTTTGTGCCTTTTGTGCTTTTTGTGGCTAATAATCGTAGTCATCGCCACCGCCCATCGGTGGACCTGACTTCTTCTTTTCAGGCAGCTCAGTCACAGCAGCGTCAGTGGTTAACAACAATCCGGCGATGGACGCGGCGTTTTGCAACGCTGTGCGCACAACTTTAGTTGGATCGATGATTCCGGCTGCGGCGAGATCTTCGTAGTCGCCGGTGACCGCGTTGTAGCCTTTGTTTCCCTTTAGCTGTTCCACTTCACCTACGACGACGGCGCCTTCAGTTCCGGCATTCTCAGCAATACGACGGATCGGCTCCTGCAACGCACGGCGGACGATATTTATGCCGGTGCGAACATCCGGATCCGCAGCGTCGTGATTATCAAGAACCTTCGCTGCTCTCAGGAGTGCGACGCCACCGCCTACGACAATCCCTTCCTGCGCTGCTGCTCGGGTCGCGTTCAACGCGTCTTCGACGCGCATCTTCACTTCTTTCATGGCCGTTTCCGTCACCGCGCCGACTCTTACGACTGCAACACCGCCGGATATTTTCGCCAATCGCTCCTGGAGCTTTTCACGGTCATAATCCGAGGTCGACTCTTCGATTTGTTTACGTATAGTTGCGACTCGACCCTGAATGGCTTTGCTGTCGCCGCCACCTTCAACGATTGTCGTGTGTTCTTTATCAACAATCACACGTTTTGCCGTTCCCAGATCTGCGAGCGTGATACTCTCCAACTTGATACCGAGATCTTCAGAGATAACGTTTCCGCCGGTCAGGATTGCAAGGTCCTCGAGGATCGCTTTACGTCGATCGCCAAACGCAGGTGCTTTCACAGCGCAGACTTTGAGTGTTCCACGCAAGCGATTCACGACCAGAGTCGCAAGCGCATCGCCTTCGATGTCTTCAGCAATGATGAGTAATGCGCGTCCGGCTCCGGCAGTTTGTTCCAGCAACGGCAGCAGGTCGCGCATGGCGGAAATCTTTTTCTCGTAGAGCAGGATGTACGGCTCTTCGAGAATCGCTTCCATGCGATCGGCGTTAGTCACGAAGTACGGCGATGAATAACCGCGATCGAACTGCATTCCTTCGACGATATCGAGCTCGGTTTGCAGTGTCTTTGATTCTTCAACCGTGACGACGCCGTCCTGTCCAACTCGATCCATCGCTTCAGAAATGAGTTGACCGATTGCGCGATCGTTATTGGCCGAAACCGTAGCAACGGCGGTCAGCTCTTCCTTGCTCTTGACCTTCTTCGACATTCGTTCGAGCTCGGCGACCACCTTGTCGGTCGCGATCTGAATCCCACGTTGCAGCGACATTGGGTTTGCACCGGCGGCAACGTTCTTCACGCCTTCACGAAAGATGGCCTGGGCCAAAACGGTTGCAGTCGTGGTTCCATCGCCGGCTTTATCGTTGGTCTTAACAGCGACCTCGCGAACCATCTGCGCGCCCATGTTTTCATACTTGTTTTTGAGCTCGATTTCTTTCGCTACGGTGACGCCGTCTTTGGTGATCACGGGGGAGCCAAATTTCTTTCCCAGAACCACGTTGCGGCCCTTTGGTCCCAACGTTACGCGCACTGCATTCGCAAGCACGTCCACACCCTGAAGCATCGCATTGCGCGCTTCTTCTCTAAACTTCAATTCTTTTGCCGGCACTCTCGTCTCTCCTTAGTCCACAGATTACACAGATTCTTGTTTGAACTGCTCGGCTGCACGTCCGACCTTCACACGCGCAGGGCGAAGCAGTCGGTCTCCCATTCGGAAACCGCGACTATATTCCGCAATTACTTTCCCGTCCATCTCCCGGTCCGTTTCTTCTGTATCGACGGCTTCATGTAGCTCAGGATCAAACTGTTCACCGACAGACGAGATTGGTTCCACGCCTGCATTGGTCAACGCAGATTCAAAGCTCGTGGCGATGCTGCGAATGCCTTCCAGAATCGTTTCTCGCGGTGCGTTTTCTGCTTCGATCGCGCGGTTCAAGTCGTCCAAAGCAGGTAGTAACGACGCAATAAACTTTGCCTTCTCGCCTGCAGCGCGCTCATCTGCTGAACGATTCAAACGCTGGCGCGTTTCGTCCGTTTCGCGTTGTAGTTGTTGGCGCAACTGATCGAAGCGAGCCTTAACTTCCTGCACCTGCTTTTCAGCCGCTGCGGTACGTGCTTCGAGTTCTTCAACATACTTAGGTTTGAGACTTGGCTCTTCGACCTCTGGGTTTAGTGGTTCAGCACCGAAGATGCGCCGACGATCGGTCACCCTCAATTCGTTCTCTTCTCTATCCATGATCCGTTCCCCAATCCGTGTTCATCCGTGCTACCCGATTTTGATGTCGATCCTCTTCGACTTTTGCTCGCCGCGTTTTGGAAGCCGGATTTGCAAAACACCGTCTTTGTATTCGGCCCCGATCTTTCCCTGATCGACTGAACCCGGCACGCTGAAGGTGCGCAGAAACTTTCCTTTCGGTCTTTCGGAACGATGCTGCTTCGACTCGCTAATCGGTCGAGTTCCTCTAACGACCAGGCGGTTGTCGTCAACGTCGATCTCCAGCGCTTGACGATCGATTCCCGGCAAGTCCATCGCGATCAGGTAGTCTGACTCAGTTTCGTAAATGTCCGCGGCGGGAGTCCAATCGGCCCGCTCAAACTCATCGCCGGATGTTGCCTCCGCCTGATTGCGTCTCTGTGTAGCGTCCTCAAAGAGCCTGTTCATTCGATCCTGCAGGACCATCAGATCCTGCAAAGGGTTCCACTGTTGTGACATCTTCCAATCTCCATTATTCCGACTTGGACAGGGTCAGAACCACCTCGCGGTAGCGGGTGGGTGCGCAGCCTTATTCGATTGGAGCCTACGGCGTACCCACCCGCTACCGCGAGGTGGTTCTGACTGTGTCCAAGTATGACTCATAAGGCAATACGTTTATGCGGTTGCAAAGGCCGCGTCGGTCTTGAACTCCATCGTGTCGCCGTTTGCCAAAACGTGTACGGTTTGGCCCGGCAGAATTTCGCCCTGCAGCAGTTTTACCGCGAGCGGATTCTGAATCAGCGACTGAATCGCACGCTTCAACGGCCGCGCACCGTATGTCGGGTCGTAACCTTCGCGCATCAAGAGCTCCCGCGCTGAAGGTTCGAGCACGAGCTTGACGTTGCGCTCGTTCAGCATCGAGATCAGGCGCTCCAGTTGCACGTCGATGATCTTGCCGATCTGGTCGCGCGAGAGCTGATGAAAGACCACGATGTCGTCGATGCGATTCAGAAACTCCGGTTTGAAGTGCAGGCGCAACTCCTGAAGGACGGCTTCACGCACCTGCTTCTCATCACCTTCCGCAGCCTGAATCTCACGCGAACCGAGATTCGACGTCATAATCAGGACCGTGTTCTTGAAATCGACCGTTCGACCTTTCGAATCCGTGAGTCTGCCGTCGTCGAGAATCTGAAGCAGCACGTTAAAAACATCGGTGTGCGCTTTCTCGATCTCGTCAAAGAGAACCACTGAATACGGGCGACGGCGCACGGCTTCCGTAAGCTGTCCGCCTTCCTCGTAGCCGACATATCCCGGAGGCGCGCCGATCATACGCGCGACGGCGTGCTTCTCCATGTACTCAGACATGTCGAGCCGTATCATCGCTCGCTCGTCGTCAAACATAAACTCCGCTAGTGCGCGAGCAGTTTCGGTCTTACCAACGCCGGTTGGTCCAAGAAAGATGAACGAACCAATCGGACGATTCGGATCCTGCAAGCCGGCACGTGCGCGTCTCACAGCATTCGCGACTGCCGCGAGTGCCTCTTCCTGTCCGATGACGCGATTGCCAAGCCGGTCTTCCATCGTCACCAGCTTCTGCATTTCGCCTTCCAGCATTCGCGAAACAGGAATGCCGGTCCACTTGGCGACGATTGTAGCGACGTCCTCTTCGTCAACTTCTTCTTTCAACATCACGCCGTCCTGTTGAAAGTTGCTGAGCTTGTCCTGCTCGACTTTGAGTTTCGACTCCAGCTCGGGAATCTTGCCGTACTGAATCTCTGAAGCGCGCGCGAGTTCGCCGGCGTTGCGCGCCTGGTCCAGTTGGAAGCGAAGCTTTTCGAGCTCAGCCTTCGAAGAACGAATGTGATCGATGGCCTCCTTTTCAGACTGCCACTTCGCTTTCATTCCCGCGGACGTTTCTTTCAGGTTGGCAATGCGCTGATCGATCTCCTTCAGACGCGCTTTCGACTTCTCGTCTTCTTCGCGTTGCAACGCCTGTCGCTCGATCTCGAGCTGGATGATCTCACGCTCCAGTTGATCGATTTCCTGGGGCAGGGAATCAATCTCGATGCGGAGTCGCGACGCTGCCTCATCTATCAGGTCGATTGCCTTGTCGGGCAGAAAACGATCCGTGATGTAACGATTTGAAAGTGTGGCGGCGGCGACGATTGCCGAGTCCTTGATACGAACGCCGTGATGCACTTCGTAACGCTCTTTCAAACCACGCAGGATCGCGATTGTGTCTTCGACAGTCGGCTCACCGACGTAGACTTGCTGGAAACGACGTTCGAGTGCCGCGTCTTTTTCGATGTGTTTCTTGTATTCGTTGAGCGTTGTCGCGCCGACGCAGCGAAGTTCACCACGAGCCAGCGCAGGCTTCAACATGTTCGACGCATCGATAGCGCCTTCAGCGGCGCCCGCCCCAACAAGTGTGTGCAGCTCGTCGATGAACAGAATGATTTGACCCTGCGCGTTCTCAATCTCTTTGAGGACGGATTTGAGTCGATCTTCAAACTCGCCGCGGTACTTCGCGCCCGCGAGCATCGCACCCAGATCGAGTGCGACAAGTCGCTTGTTGCGCAGAGTTTCGGGCACGTCTCCCGAGACGATTCGTTGGGCCAAGCCTTCAACAATCGCCGTTTTACCGACCCCGGGCTCGCCAATCAACACTGGATTGTTCTTTGTGCGGCGCGAGAGCACCTGAATCGTGCGACGAATCTCATCGTCACGACCGATCACTGGATCGAGTTTTCCTTTGCGTGCCTGCTCGGTCAGATCGCGCGCGTACTTCGAAAGCGCCTGGTAGTTTTGTTCGGCGTTCTGATCGGTAATTCGCGCCCCGCCACGCATCTGTTGGATAACCTTGAACAGATCGTCTCGGTTGACTCCGTGCTGGCGAAGGATCTTTCCCGCGTCGCCTTCTTTCTCATCGGCGATGGCAAGCAGCAAGTGTTCGGTCGAGATAAACTCGTCCTGCATCTTGTCTGCCTGAGTCTGCGACGCAGTAAAGATCTGCGTCATGCGATTGCTGAAGTATTGCTGCCCGCCCTGAACACGTGGAAAGCGCGCGACCGCCGCCTGCGTGTCGTTAAGAATGACGGCGACATTCGCGCCGAGCTTGCCGAGTATTGGTCTTACGATTCCTTCCGGTTGTTCGAGCATTGCGACGAGCAAATGCTCCGGCTCAACCTGTTGGTGCTGATTCTTCTCCGCCAGTTCAATCGCGGATTGAATCGCCTCCTGGCCTCTTAATGTGAACTTATCTAAACGCATCTTGATTAAGTAAGTCGTTTACAGGATTTCATAATCCTGTCAAAAATAATCGAACGGGCTCACGACGAGCCCGCTCGCATTTACCGACCCATCAAAGCTGTTTTAGCGCCCGCCAGTGGCTTCCTTCGCTTTTCCGGTTTCGGCAGTCGTGTCAATTGTCTTGGTCGCAGCGCCGGTATTTGTTCCGGACACCTGAATGCGACGGGCTTTGGTTTCTTCTCGTTTCGGCAACGTCACTCGCAACACACCGTTGTTGTATTCAGCGTTTGCTCCCTCGGCGGAAACCGTTTGCGGCAAAGTGAAAGAACGCGTGAATGATCCATACGAGCGCTCTACTCGATGGTAGTTGTCAGTCTCATCCGTCTTCTCAAACTTGCGCTCACCGCGAAGGGTGATGACATTGTTCTCGATCGAGAGATCGAAGTCTTCCTGCTTCATTCCGGGCAACTCGGCCTCGAGCACGATGTGATCTTTGTTCTCATAAATGTCGACGCTCGGCGCCCAGGCACCGCGTCCGATACCTTCGTCACCAAAGGCTCGGGTCAAATTAGTTGAGAACAGCCGGTTCACCTCTTCCTGCAGAGTCCGAAGGTCACGGAATGGATCGTAACGAACAATAGTCATGAGTCTCTCTCCTCCTAATATTCCTTGTTGAGTTCCACTCAGCCACCGATTGTCGCTGCTGAGCGTGCGGCCATAATAAAGGTTGAGTGCGTTCTTGTCAACTACCGCCACGAAGAAGATTTCTAGCCACAAAAAGGCACATAAAACACAAAAGGAAGAAGAGCAAAACCTACTGCTGTCTTTCTCTTTTTGTGCTTTATGTGCCTTTTTGTGGCTAAAAGACCTTTTTGTGGCTTGGCTAGAGACCGAAGAATCTCTTAATAGAGGACAGGATACCTGCTGAAGAGTGTGGGCTGGCGGCGCCGGAATCTGCCTGGGAGGCGAGGCCCTGGCGGCGTTCGGCCATGATGAAACTGAGCGACTCGACCAGATCCGGGTTGGTATCGAAGACACGTTTCATCGCGGCGTGGCCGATTTCCAGGACTTCAGTTTCTTCCAGAGCGACAACATTCGCAGTTCGCGGCTCACCTGTGAAGAGGGCCATCTCACCGAAGAAGTCGCCCTCGTTGAGCGTGGCAATATTCCTTGGCCGGCCGTTTTCAGTGATCTGGACACTGACTTTTCCGTTGTGAACGACAAACATCGAGGAGCCCGGATCGCCGGCCCGAATGACCATTTCGCCCGGCGCAAACACGTGGCGGACGGCGGCCTGGGCCAGCATAGTGGTTTCGTCCGCTGATAGAGGCGCGAATATATCGACTGCTGAAAGTCTCTCGGCGATCGCGCCGCCATCTCCGTCGCGCTTTTCGGCCCCCGTACGACGCTCGACGTGCAAGGTGCGCGTCGGGAAAGCGAAGTTCAAGCCCGCGCGGCGGAAGGCGTACCAGATACGCTGCCGGATGAGCGCGTCCGTGTCATTGTACTTGGCGTAATCGATCAGCCAGTACTTCACTTCGTAATCGACGCCGTTATCCCCAAGATTCTTGATTCTGACAATCGGCGTAACCTTCTCCGAAACGTTATCCGCTTCGCGCACTGCCTCGCGCACAACGTGGATCGTCTTTGCCGGCGAGTCAGTGTAGAGCGTGTTGAAAAAGACGAGACGAGCGTTGAGGTTGTCGCGTGGACAGACTTCAATCGGCTCTTTGGCGGCGTTGCTATTGGCGATCAGAACCACGTGATTCTGAAACGTTCTAATCTTGATCGCACGCCAGCTTATCTCTTCCACAACGCCGGTGTGACGTTGAGAGCCCACTGTTATCACGTCGCCCACCTGAAAGGGGCGGTCAGCCTGTAGAGAGATTCCGGCGAAGAAATTGCCGAGCGTGTCCTGAAGCGCAAGTCCGAGAATGACGCCGAATATCGCCGAGGTGGTGAAGAGCGCGCCGAGATTTACGCCCGGAAAGAGGAACGTGAAAGCGATCAGAAAGAAGATCGTGAAAACCACGATCGTGAAGATGTTTCGGATAAGTGTGGGCGCGTCGATCTTCTTGAACCAGAACGCGAGTCCAAAGAAGAGAGCATTGAGTGCGCGGACAAAAAAGTATCCGACGATGCCGACGAGAAACAGCTTGATCGCATTGACTATCGTGTCTGCCGAAGGCGACGGCGTGCTTCCCATCCGGTGCTCGAGCAGCGTTTTGACTTCACCTGAAAATGACCAAAACAGGTAGGTGGCCAGCAACGCGATTGCCGACGCAAACAGGAGGAGCGCGATTCTGTTAGTGAAACGGGGACGAGTCACGACTTTTCGAGGCACGTTTTATCACAGTCCGTGCCTATCTGTGGCCAAATATTGTGGGAAACAGCGTGATCAGTATATAGAGGAGCGACAAGACAGTGACCACAATCGCTGTCAGCCAGGCCGCAGCGTTGTAGATTGGACCATTCACATACTTGCCCATCACCTCGCGATTGTTCACGAGACGCAGCACCGCAAACAAGACGATTGGCAGTAACAATCCATTAATTACCTGCGTGACCAGCAACACGCGGATTAGCGGCAGGTTCGGAACGATCGCGATCGCGGCGCCCACAGCCACCAGAAAAGTAAACGTGCCGATGAATATCGGCGCCTCTCGAAAGCTTCTCGAAACGCCCTTCTCAAATCCGAGCGCTTCACTGATTGAGTAGGCGGTGGCGAGTGGTAAAACTCCCGCTGCCAGCATCGAGGCTCCGAAGAGTCCTAAACCAAAGAGCGTTTGTGCATATCTTCCAGCGAGTGGCCGCAAGGCGTGAGCGGCGTCGGCGGCAGACGTTATCTGGATGCCGGATTTGTGAAGCGTCGCCGCCGTCGAGACGATGATGAAAAAGACGATCAGAATCGCAAAGATTGTCCCGACCCACACGTCCAGTTTTGTCTTCCCGTAGTCGTCAGGAGTGACTCCTTTTTCCACCACTGAAGATTGGACGTACACCTGCATGTACGGCGAGATGGTCGTTCCGATCACGGCTACAAACGTGAAGAGAAATGCATATTCGAGTTTGAACTCGGGCCGCACCATACCGACTGCGACCGCGGACCAGTCTGGTCGAGAGAGAAATGCCGAAACAATGTAGCCAAGGAAAACGAGTGACATCAGCAGAAAGACTCGTTCGACTTTCTTGTAAGAGCCTTTCACGATGAGAAACCAGATAAGGATCGCCGAGAGAGGAACGGAGATGTAGTGCGAAGCGCCGAACAGCTCCGACGCTGCTGCAATGCCGACAAACTCCGAAACCGTCACGCCCGCGTTTGCTATCAACAGGGCGAGCATGATGAGCGCGGTCCAGCGTACGCCAAAGCGTTCGCGAATCAGATCCGCGAGGCCTTTGCCTGTGACTGCGCCCATGCGCGCGCACATCTCCTGAACAATACCCAAACTGATCGTGATTGGAATGAGAACCCAGAGGAGTGAGTAACCGAAGTCCGCGCCAACCGACGCGAATGTTGCGATGCCGCCGGCGTCGTTACCGGCGTTGGCCGTAATCATGCCCGGGCCAAGGATGGCGATGTATGCGAGCAGGCGTTTCCGGCGTGCGACTGTGCGACGCACACCTTGAGCGCCACGACGCATTAAGCGCCGTCCGGCAGCTCGTACTGCTGCTCCTTGCTCCGCCATTTGGAGGGTCATCCTTCATGTTTAGCACAATTATTTAGCCACGGATTTCACGGATTTATCAGCGGATTTTATCCGTGAAATCTGTGGCTAACCAAACAGTCGTGGCAACCGCTGGCGCCAGTCTTTTGGCAGGAGAATCTCCATCGCATCGTCCACCGTAATGATCCCGAGTATATCTCCTGAGTCGTCGATCACGGGAAGGGCGAGGAGATTATATTCCGCAATTCTTTGCGCAACTTCCTTCGCGGGCTCTTCCGGATCCGCCTGCTGAAACTCAGTTCGCATAACTCCCTCAAGCGGCATTGACGGATCGGCAAGGATCAAACTTCGCAGTGCGATCACCCCAAGCAGTTTCCATGACTCTTCCTTCTCCACAACGTAGAGGTAATAGATCATGTTTGGCGTCTCTGCCATCTCACGCAGTCGCGCGAGCGCCTCACCGACGGTAAGCGCCCGTGGCAGGGTGACAAACTCGGTGGTCATCAGTCCGCCCGCGGTATCGTCTTCATAAGGGAGCAACTCGACGACGTCCGCCTGCTCGTCGTGTTCCATCAGGCCGAGCAATTCTTCCGCTTTGTCTTCGGGAAGATCGCCGAGTACGTCGGCGGCTTCGTCAGGCGACATCCACTCGAGGATGTCTGCGGCGCGTTCCTGGTCCATGTCGCTGAGAATTCGTGCCTGACTCTCGGCCGGCATCTCTTCGAGTGTCTCCGCCGCAGTCTCGTCGTCAAGTGATTCGACGACTTCCGAGCCGTGATGGTACGACAGTGCTTCGGCGAGGCGTGCGATCTCGACGGGATGCAGACGCGCGAGCTTATCGCTGGAGGATTTCAACTGAACTGTCGCGGCGTCGGTTGCGAGGTATCCGACGTCGGCCCAGTCGAGCACTTCGACGGGTTTCTTACTGCCCACGAATCCGGCCGGTGCGAGTCGTCGCCAGAGACCCTGAAGACTCACGTCGGCGCCGGTGACGCGCCAGTCGCCCGCAGCCTCGATGATCTGAACATCGTTGACCCGAACTACTCGCTTACCATCAACGTCGATGAGTTGTTTATCGAGCACGTCGCGCGCCAGCAGCACTTCACTCTCACGGCGCACGAAGGGACGCAGATCGAGAATGTCGGAATTTAATCGCACGCCCTGTTGATTCAACATGGTGATGCGCCAGCGCGGGAGAAAGAAGTCGCGCCGTCGATAACGCGCCACAAGACCCGTCACCGGAGGATGATCACCGGCGCCGAGACGCACGATGACGTCCTTGATGGTGGCCACACGTTCTCCTTCAAGATCGCGTATCGGCCGACCTAAAACTTGCGACAGGTACAGCATGATATGAGGGACATGATAACAGGATTACAGGATTTACAGATGGGCATCCTGCTCATCGTGCTAGTCCTGCAATCCTGTCCAACATCAATCTGCGTCTAAGAACTTCCGGGCCAGTT
>Ga0207709_10002617_pt1 | contig 11207 bp, 9 predicted proteins | sample KBSM34metaG_FD_184397 | JGI IMG/M metagenome (GOLD analysis project Ga0207709, IMG submission 184397) | Miscanthus rhizosphere microbial communities from Kellogg Biological Station, Michigan, USA - KBS M3-4 metaG (SPAdes) (version 2) | ecosystem: Host-associated > Plants > Roots > Rhizosphere >...
CGACTGACTCCGAGCCGCTGTCTTCCCAGCCGGCGCCGGAGAGTGCGGTCTCCACCCGCGGGGCGAGAAAGCCGAGGCCGACTGCCAGCAGCGCCCAGATCGCGAAGACGGCGCGGCGGTGGGTCGCGGCGAGGCGCCCCAGGCGCCCGATCGGTCCGAGTGAGGGCGGCGCTACGGTGTCTGCAGTCACAACCTTCTCCTATCTACTCGTTTACAGCTACACAACTTAACAGTTGTACAAGGTACAATAACACCGATGGCGCGACGAGCCAACAAACACGTGCAGAGCCCCCTCAACCCCGATGCGGCGGAGCTGATCGCCCGCCGCTTCCGCGCCCTCGCCGATCCGACCCGGCTGCGCATCCTCGACCACCTGCGCAACCACGAGGAGGCCTCGGTCGGCGAGATCACCGAGTCCCTCGGCGCCTCCCAGCAGAACGTCTCCAAGCACCTCTCGGCCCTCCACGCCGAGGGCTTCGTCGCCCGCCGCAAACGCGGTACCAGCTCGCTCTACCGGATCGCCGACCCAGGCGTCCACGAACTCTGCGACGGCGTCACCGCCGGCATCGCCTCCCAGTTAGCGGACCTAGAGGCCGTCCTTAGCGCGTAGGGGGGAGAGTTCGAGGGGCGAGGCGCCTTAACGTCCTCGTGGTTTCGAAACGCGCCTCGGTCGATCTCGCTCTCGCGAAAGTCGCACGAGTTCAGCACGGGATCGTCACGACCAAGCAACTTCTCGAAGCGGGCCTCACGTCAGCGTCGATCTCGAAGCGGGTGCGACGAGGACGGCTCTTTCGCATCCATCAAGGGGTCTACGCGCTAGGCCATGACGGCCTCAACCAAGAGGCTCGGTGGATGGCGGCAGTTCTCGCTTGTGGACCCGAGACGGTATTGAGTCACGGAGCCGCCGCGGTTCACTGGGGTCTGTTGCGTCCCCTCGACGGCCCGATTGACGTCACGGTCCCCACCCAAAACGGTCGACGACGACGCCGCGGCGTCCGCATCCACCGATGCGGCACCCTCAAGGCGCATTTCCCACCCAGTGGTTTCGAAACGCGCCTTGCTCGGCCCGTGACCGTGCGCGATCGCATCCCTGTGACGACTGTGCCGCGCACGCTCGTCGATATACGCGCGACGTTGCCGCCTTTCCTTGTGCGACGCGCGGTTCGCCAGGCGGAGTTCCTTGGTCTTGGGATGGGGGAGATCAAGACGGATCGCACTCGCAGCGACCTCGAGCGTCTATTCCTTCGCCTTTGGCGACGCACGGGTCTGCTGCGCCCTGCGGTCAATGTGCCGATCGAGAAGATGACCGTCGACTTCCTCTGGCGCGAGGCGCGCCTTGTTGTCGAAACCGACAGCTATGTCACTCATGGCGGCACCGTCGCCTTCGAGGACGACCACATGCGTGACCTGCGGCTGCGGCGGCTCGGCTACGCGGTTCATCGCTTCACCGAACAGCAGCTGGAAACGGAACCCGAGGCGGTGATCGAGGACGTCATCGCGGCGCTTGGCGCTCGAACGCCGGGGGCGGCCCGATAATCCCCCCTATGGCCAGTCAGCCCGCGATCGAGACCGAGGGGCTGAGCAAGCGCTACGGTCGGCACCGCGGCATCGAGGACGTCACCTTCTCGGTGGAGGCAGGGGAGGTGTTCGGCTTTCTCGGGCCGAATGGGGCGGGGAAGACGACGACGATCCGCACCCTGCTCGACCTCATCCACCCGTCCTCGGGGCGGGCGCGGATCTTCGGGCTCGACAGCCGCCGCGACAGCGTCGCGATCCGCGCCCGGCTCGGCAATCTGCCGGGCGACTTCGGCTTCGGGCGGGAGGCGACGGGACGGCGTGCCGTCGAGCTGCTGGCGCGGTTGCGGGGCGTCGCCGAGACCGCCCGCGCCGGGGAGCTGGCGACGCGATTCCGCGCCGACCTCGACCGGCCGCTGGGACAGCTCTCGCGCGGCAACCGGCAGAAGGTCGGCCTCATCCTCGCAACCTTCCACCGGCCCGAGCTGCTGATCCTCGACGAGCCGACCAGCGGCCTCGACCCGCTGATGCAGGAGGAGTTCCTCGACCTCGTCGCCGAGGAACGCGACCGCGGCTGCGCCGTCTTCCTCTCCTCGCACGAGCTCGACGAGGTGCAGCGGGTCTGCGACCGGGTCGGGATCGTCCGCAGCGGCCGCCTGATCGCGGTCGAGCGGATCGCCGATCTGCTCGGCAAGGCCCGCCGCCGCTTCACGGTCGAGCTGGCCGAGCCGGAGGGGCTCGAGCGCCTGCGTTCGCTCCCGGGCGTCGCCGACCTCGAGCTCAGCGGCAACCGCGCCACCTTCACCGCGGGCGGCGACCTCGACGCGGTCGTCCGCGAGCTCGCCGGCCACCACGTCGTCGACCTCGAGGCGACCCATCCCTCGCTCGAGGAGGTCTTCCTTGGCTATTACGAGGAGGGGGAGGCGAGATGACCGCCCAGGTCGCGGCGCTGCTGCGCACCCACCTCTACGACCGCCGTCGCTCGGTCTGGGCCTGGGGGATCCCGCTCGGCCTGATGTCTGCCTTCATCGTCGCCATCTTCCCCTCGGTCGAAGACTCGATCTCGAAAGCGGTGCAGGGCTACCCGCAGGGGCTGAAGGAAGCGTTCGGGATCGGCGAGCTCAGCAACGTCGAGCAGTACCTGCAGGCGGAGATGTTGAGCCTGATCGTGCCGCTGGCGCTCGGCTATCTCGCGGTGCGGGCGATCGCCAGCGGCCTCACCGGCGCCGCCGAAAGCGGCCGCCTCGACGTCCTCCTCTCGGCGCCGGTCTCGCGCACCCGGCTCGTCCTTGCCGGCTTCCTTGCCACCGCCGTCGAGCTGGCGGCGGTCCTGCTGGTGACGGCCGCCCTCACCGGCCTCGGCTCGATTCTCTCCGGCGCCGGGCTCGACGCCGGCGCGGCGGCCGAAGGCTTTGCCAACGTCTGGCCGCTGGCGCTCCTCTTCGCCGGCTGCGGCGCCGTCGCCGCCGGCTTCTCCCTGCGGACCAGCGTCGTCACCGGTTCGGTCGCCGGGGTCCTCGTCGCGATGTACGTCGTCGACCTCGTCGGCAGGCTCGATCCCGACCTCGACGGTCTCCGCTACCTCTCGGTCTTCAAGTACTACGGCAACGCGATCGAGGACGGGATCGAACCGCTCGCCTTCGCCGGCGTCACCCTCGCCGCCTGCCTCCTCGCCGCCGTCGGCGCCTGGCTCTTCGAGCGCCGCGACCTCGCCGCCTGAACCGCTAGCCGCAGGTTGCGAGCAGCTTGCCCCAGAGCTCGTCGTCGAGATGGGATGGGGCGACGCTGCGGTAGAAGTGCTGGGTCGCCCCCCGGACCTGGCGCGTGCTGACCAGCTGGATCATCCCCAGCTCGCGCAGGACCCGCACGTGGTAGGCGACGTCGCCCACCGGCGCGTCCTGTTCGGCCGCGAGTTCGCTGGGGCTGGCGACCCGCTGGTTGAGGACCGTCAGCGCCCGTACCCGCACCGGGTGCGAGACCGCCTTGAGAATCTTCGCGTTGATTGCAGGAGCAGTGATCGTTCAACCATATTCACAGCAATGGACGGATTCGCGAACATCAGCGTTCTCGCGCTATCTCCTCCGCCTTTTGGGCGATTTCCTCGAGCATTTCGGCCTCGGCGACGGTTGCAATTAAGGCGTGAGCGTCACTGCCTAAGGCGTCGTCCCCGACGATCAGGTGCAAGGGCTTCCCAGCCTCGGCGTAGCGCCTCGCGATCTCCCCGACGATCTTGCCTTCGAAGCTCTGGGAGTCGAGCCGCCCCTCGCCGCTGATGACCGCGTCGGCCGCGGCCAGCCGCTCGTCGAAGCCGACCGCGTCGAGGACGAAGGCGGCGCCGGAACGGAGCCGGGCGCCGTGGGCCCAAAGGCCGCCGGAGAGCCCGCCGGCGCAGCCGCTCATCGGCACCCCGCGCGGGTCGCGGGGGAGCTCCGCGGCCAGAGCCTCCAGCCGCAGGCTCAGCCGCTCGACCGCGGCGGCGTCCGCTCCCTTCTGCGGAGCGAAGAGCCGCGCCGCGTCCTCGAAAGCCGTCTCCACATCGCACAGCACCTCGAGCCGAACTTCCTCGGCGTTCGTCCTTTCATGGTCATATGTGGGGGAAAGGACGAACGCCGCGTCGCTGTGGCGCAGCGCTTCGATCGCTCCCGCGCCGCCGTCGGTGGTGGCGCTGCCTCCGACCGCGACCAGGACCGTCGACGCGCCCGCCTCGACCCCGGCGGCGATCAGCTCGCCAGCGCCGTAGGTGTCGGCCCGCTCAGGGTCCCTGTCCTCGGGCGCAACCAGCGTCAGCCCGCAGGCCCGCGCGGTCTCGACCACCGCCGTCTCGCCGTCCCCGAGAAGTCCGAACTCAGCGACGACCGGGCGCCGCAGCGGGTCATGAACCCGCGCCTGCCGCCGCTCTCCCCCGAGCGCCGCGAGCAGCACCGCCATCGTCCCTTCGCCGCCGTCGGCGACGGGACAGCGGTCGGCCGTCGCCCCCACCCCCTCAACCCCGGCCGCGATCGCCTCGGCCACCTCCTCCGCACCGAAGGTCCCCTTGAACGAGTCCGGCGCGACGAGGAAGTGCACCAGCCGAGCCTAGCCCGGCGCCGGCACCTGCGAGGCCATCTGCGTGTAGCCGGTGGCGCTGGGGTGGATACCGGTGTCGCCGTTGATCACCCACGGCTTGCCGCCGCCGGCAGGGCCGGAGCAGAAGGAGAGGGCGTGCCCCTCGAGCTCGTCTTGGGTCCCGGTGGACTGCACACTCGGGCCGTCGACGGGATAGATGCGGCAGGTGTAGTTCGACGGGTAGACCGGCGAGATGTCGATGCCGACGTTGAAGTGCGGCGGCGCCACCACCTGCAGACGGCTGTTGCCGAGTTCGGCGGCGAGCGAGGCGATTTCCCCGTTCAGCAGCTTGCCCATCGCCGCGATCTCGGTCGAGCTGTAGGCGAGCGCGCTCCAGGGGACCGAGAGGTGGTACTGCATGACGAAGATCGTCGCCTTCGTCTTTTCGAGCAGGTCGGAGTAGACGGCCTTCAGGTCCTTGCGCAGTTCGACCTTGGCGAATTCGCGCCGTACGCATTCTTCAAATTCGGGCAGTTCGTCGAAGGCGCCGCACTCCATGTCCCGCAGCCCAAAGAGCATGTTCGAGAGCAGCGGGTTGGCGCCGAGGGTGAGCAGGACGTAGTCGGGATCTTCGGCCTCGATCTGCTTCGTCTTTTCGTAAAGGAAGCCGCCCGGTGCCCAGTTCCCCGGTTCCGAGCCGGTGACCGCGAGGTTCTTGTAGTCCGTGACGCCGTAGGAGTTCGCCCACTGCGCCGCCCAGGAGACGTTGTTGGAGAGCCCGTAGTCGGATGAGTAGTCGACCGGTCCTTCGACCGACTTCGTCAGCATCGAGTTGGAGGAGCAGGCGTCGTTGAATTCCTTCGCCGCGGGACGGCAGCCGTCGAGCTGCTTGAACCCCATTTCGGTCCCGTTCGAGTAGTAGCCGAAGCCGGCGGTGACGGAGTCGCCCAAGGCGCGGACGACAGCGCCGGGGGCGGCACCGACCGTGAAGCGCGCCTCCACGCCACCGCTGAGCTGGAGCGAGTCGGGGCCGCGGAATCCCGGGCTGGCTCGGTAGACGAGCCGCCCTTCCTGCAGCTGGGCGGAGCCATGCTGTGGCTGCCGGACGATCCGCCAGTGCCGGGGCGAGGTGCAGGCCGGGAGCGGCACCGAGGTCTTGTGGCCGGGGTCAAGGTGCAAGTGGGGAAGGCTGTTGCAGAGCGGCTGGCGCCGCGGGCCGAGTTGCGGCTTGCCGATGAAGCGATCCCCAGGGGTGACCACCTTGATCGTGCCGCCATCGCCGAGGGTGCGGGGGAGCTTGCCGCCGAAGTCAACCCGGTGGATGAAGACGAAGCTGCCGCGCCGCTCGGGCCGGCGCAGGTGGCCGCTGTTGAGGCGGTCCCGCAGGTCCCAGCGCTGGACCAGGTTGGCGTTGGCGTCGTGCAGCGCGACCGTCACCTGGCTGCGCTGCCCCGTGAGCCGGATCGGGTAGCGGATGGCGACCAAAGCGGAGGGTCGCCCGCCGACGGTGCTGCCTTGCGTCACCCTCAAGATCTTCGCTTTCGCAGCGACCGCCTTCGGCGCCGGCCGCGCCCGCGCCCCGGAGCCTCCCGGCTTCCCGCGCTGGTAGAGCCAGCGGTGGAAGAAGCGACCGAGGTCGCGGCCGGAGACCTCCTCGGCGAGGGCGATGAACTCGCCGATCTCGGCGCTGCCATACCGGTGCTCGGTAGTCCAGGTCTTGAGCACCCGCAGGAAGCGCTTGGTCCCGATCTTCACCCGCAGGGCCTGCAGCGCCATCGCCCCCCGCACGTAGACAGAGGGACCGAACATGTGGACGGGCGTCCCCGGGTGCCCCGAGGGCGGGTCCCAGAAACCCTTGTTCGAGGCTGGGACCCGGTAGAGCCGCTCGAAGATCTGCTGGGCGCTGCGGCGGCCGCTGCGCTCGGCGTAGTACCACTCGGTCCAGGTCGCGAAGCCCTCGTTGAGCCAAATGTTCGGCCACCGCTTCAGCCCGACCGAGTCGCCGAACCACTGGTGGGCGGTCTCGTGGACGAGGGTCGTCACGTCGGGGACGAAGGCGTAGATCGGGCGGCTCTGGCTCTCCAGCGCATAGCCGAGCCCCGGGGCGAAGTCGACGATCGAGCCGGCGGCGTCGAAGGGGTAGCCGGCGAAGAGCCCTCCCTCGAAGTCGATCACCGCGGGCAGTGATTCGACCACCAGCCGCGAGCCTCGCTCAAGCCGCGGGTCCATCAGGGTCCAGTAAGGCCGTTCGTCGACCACGCGCTTGCGCAGCGTGCCGCGGCCGATGTCCAGCACCGCCAGGTACGAGCTCATCGGGCTGTTTTCGCGCCAGGAGTAGGTGACCTCACCGTGCTTGCGGCTCACCTTCGTTAGTCGCCCGTTCGAGACCGCCTTCAACCCGCGCGGCACCGAGACCGAGATCCGGAACCTCGCCTTGTCCGCCGGGATGTTGTTGCACGGGATCCAGGCGGCGGTCCCCTGCGGCTCGCCGACCGCGAGGGCGCCGTCGTCGGTCCGGACCCAGCCCTCCTGCGTCCCGTCGGCATCGACGATCGTCGGCGGCACGCCCGCGTATTCGACCTCGACCGTCGCCAACTCTCCCTTCGGGATCGGCTGCGACGGGGTCACGATCAGCTTTCTCTTGCTCTGGCGGAACTTCGCCCGGGAGCCGACGAAGGCCTTCTCCACCCGCGGCCCGCGGAAATCAAGCGAGACCTGGGCTAGGCGCTGCCGGGGGACGAGGGCGATCTGTGCCGTGGCGCGGACCCCGCCGCTGGGCCCGTAGGTGAGGTCGACGTTGTAGCTCTTGACGTCGTAGGCGCGGCTGCCGGCGCCCGGGAAGAACGGTTCCCGCGCCGCGGCCGTGCCTGAACAGGCGAGCGCGGGTAGGGCGAGACAGATGGAGACGAGGATCAGCCGGAGGGTGCGCAAGAAGCGCATCCTACGATGAGGTCCATGGAGAACCTCGGCGAGTACGAGCGCAAGCGGGACTTCGAGAAGACCGCCGAGCCTGCCCCCAAACGCCGGCGCAAGAAGAAGGGCGCGCCGCGCTTCGTCGTCCAGGAACACAGCGCCCGTCGCCTGCACTGGGACCTGCGGCTCGAGCACGAGGGCGTCGCCGCCTCTTGGGCGATCCCCAACGGCATCCCGGAGACGCCGGAGGAGAACCGCAAGGCCGTCCACACCGAGGACCACCCGCTGGAGTACCTCGATTGGGAGGGGGAGATCCCGAAGGGCGAGTACGGCGCCGGGACGATGAAGATCTGGGACGCCGGCACCTACGAGCTCGAGAAGTGGGAGCCGGGGAAAGTGATGGTCGAGTTCCACGGCGAGCGGCTGCAGGGCCGTTACGCGCTCTTCCGCGCCGGCAAAGCCGAGAAGGACTGGATGATCCACCGGATCGACCCACCGGCGCGCGAGCGCGACCCGTTCCCGGAGAACGTCGTGCCGATGCTGGCGCGGCTATCGGAGCTGCCGCGCGACGACGGCAAGTGGGCGGTCGAGGTGAAGTGGGACGGGATCCGGGCGATCGCCTACTGCAAACCCGGCCGGGTGGAGCTGCAGACGCGCAACCTCAACGACGTCACCGTCCAGTATCCGGAGGTGCGGCGGATCACCCGCGCACTCGGCTCCCACGAGGCCGTTCTCGACGGCGAGCTCGTCGCCTTCGACGCCGACGGCAAGCCGAGCTTCGAGCGCCTGCAGCAGCGGATCCACAACACCGACCCCAACGTCGTACGCCGGCGGATGGAGAGCTACCCCGTCGTCTACGTTGTCTTCGACCTTCTTTATCTAGACGGCGAAGACCTCTGCTGCGAGCCCTACAGCCGCCGCCGCCAGCTGCTCGTGGGGCTCGACTTAAACGGCGAGAGCTGGCAGACCCCCGGGCACTCGGTCGGCCACGCAAAGGAGTTGCTGGCGGCGAGCAAGGAGCAAGGCCTCGAGGGGGTGATGCTGAAGCGGGTCGACTCCACCTACGCCCCCGGCAAGCGCACCGGCGCCTGGCTGAAGGTGAAAAACGTCAGCCGCCAGGAGTTCGTCGTCGGCGGCTGGACCCCGGGCGAAGGCCGGCGGAAGAGCTCGGTCGGTGCGCTGCTCGTCGGCTACTTCGAGGAGGACGGCGGCAAGCCGGTCCTCCGCTACGGCGGCAAAGTCGGGACGGGATTCACCGATAAGGAGCTGGCGGCGCTGACCGCGCGGCTGGCCCCGCTGGAGCAGAAGGAGAACCCGTTCGGGGCCGGACCGAAAACGCCGAAAGGGGCCCACTTCGTCGAACCCCGCCTCGTCGCCGAGGTCGAGTTCCGCGAGCTGACCAAGGAGGGGGTGGTCCGCCACGGCGCCTACAAAGGGCTGCGCGAGGACAAGTCGGCGACCGAGGTCGGGCTGGAGCGGCCGGTCGCCGCCGAGGCCACCTCGGTCACCGCCGGCGCGACCAAACGCCCGCGCAACAAAGCGGCGGTCACCGTCGAAGGCCACGAGCTCGAACTCTCCAACCTCGACAAGGTGCTCTACCCACAGACCGGCTTCACCAAGGGCGAGCTGATCGACTGGTACGCCCGCATCGGCGAGGTGCTGCTGCCGCACCTGCGCGGGCGGCCGCTGACCCTGAAGCGCTATCCCGAAGGGGTCGAAGGAAAACACTTCTACGAGAAGCGCTGCCCCAAGCACCGTCCCGACTGGGTGAAGACGGCGAGCATCTACAGCGACCGCCACAAAGGCGAGATCGACTACTGCGTCGTCGAAGACACCGCCACCCTCGTCTGGCTCGCCAATCTCGCTGACATCGAGATGCATACCTCGCTCTCCCGTTGCGCCGACATGGAGCGGCCGACGGCGATGGTCTTCGACCTCGACCCGGGCGCGCCCGCCGACGTCATTGATTGCGCGCAGGTCGCCGTCTGGCTGCATGGGATGTTCGAGCAGCTCGGCCTCAACTGTTACCCGAAGACCTCCGGCTCGAAGGGGATGCAGCTCTACGTCCCCCTCAACTCCGACGTCACCTTCGCCCAGACCAAGCCCTTCGCCAAAGCCGTAGCTGAGACCCTCGAGCAGCGCTTCGGCGACCGCGTCGTCTCGCAGATGTCGAAGGCGAAGCGCCCCGGCAAGGTGCTGATGGACTGGAGCCAGAACGACCGCCACAAGACGACCGTCTGCGTCTACTCACTGCGGGCGAAAGAGCAGCCGACGGTCTCGACGCCGCTGGAGTGGGACGAGGTCGAGGCGGCCCTGGAGAGCGGCAAGGCCGAGCAGCTCGTCTTCGACCACGCGGCCGTCCTCGAGCGCGTAGCCGCCAAAGGAGACCTCTTCGCCCCCCTCCTAAGCGAAGAGCAGCAATTACCGCAAATCTGAAGATCGTTTCCAGCATTTGGGTTCCTATAGGGGCCAAAAGTCTGGAAACGACGCGGGATTAGGAGGCTGTGGGAACGGGCAACTAGGCGGTATGGAGGGAAATGGTGTCCGTCGCGATTACAGGCCCGAGGGCGAGGCCCCGAAGTCCGGCGTTCCGTCGACCTTCAAGCGGACGCTGACCGAGTTCCAGGAGGACAACCTCACGGACTGGGCCGCGGCGCTCACCTACTACGGCCTGCTCTCGCTCTTCCCGGCCCTGATCGCGATGGTCTCGCTGATTGGGATCTTCGGCGACCCGCAGACGACGACCTCGAAGCTGACCGAGATCATCACCGAAATCGGCCCCGAATCCGGCGCCGAGACCTTCGAAGGCCCGATCAAATCGATCACCGAAAACCAGAGCGCTGCCGGTTTCGCCTTCGTCTTCGGCCTTGCCGCCGCGCTCTGGTCGGCGTCGGGTTACGTCGGCGCCTTCACCCGCGCCTCGAACATCATCTACGAGACCCCCGAGGGCCGCCCGTTCTGGAAGCTGCGGCCGCTGCAGATCGCCGTCACCCTGGCGATGATCATCATGATGGCGCTGCTCGCCGTCGGCCTCGTCCTCACCGGCCCCGTGGTCGAAGCGGTCGCCGACCCGATCGGCCTCAGCAGCACCGCCGTCGACGTCTGGAACATCGCCAAGTGGCCGGTGATGGCGGCGATCTTCATCCTCATGGTCGACGTCCTCTACTACACGACCCCAAACGTGAAGATCCGCGGCTTCAAATGGGTGACGCCGGGGGCGATCGTTGCGATCGTCGTCTGGGCTATCGCCTCCGCCCTCTTCGCCCTCTATGTCTCCAACTTCAGCTCCTACGACAAGACCTACGGCACCCTTGCCGGCCTGGTCGTGCTGCTGCTCTGGTTCTGGATCACCAACCTGGCGATCCTCTTCGGCCACCAGATGAACGCCGAGCGGGAGCGCAGCGTCGAGATTGAGGAAGGGCGGCCGCGGGCAGAGAAAGAGATCCAGCTCGAGCCGCGTGACGAGCCGAAGGACCAGAAGACCACCTAGTCGAGGAGGCGCCGCCTGATGAAGTTCATCTTCGCTCCGATCAGCATCGTGCTGGGACTGATTGCCGGGATCGCCGGCAAGAAGATCTTCGAACAGGTCTGGGGCCTGATCGACGAAGAGGAGCCGCCGAAGCCCGAGCACCGCGAATTCTCCTGGCCGAAGCTGGTCGCGGCGCTGATCGTCGAGGGGGCGATCTTCCGCCTCGTCAAAGGCCTCGTCGACCACGGCACCCGCACCTCCTTCG
>Ga0207709_10002623_pt1 | contig 11193 bp, 4 predicted proteins | sample KBSM34metaG_FD_184397 | JGI IMG/M metagenome (GOLD analysis project Ga0207709, IMG submission 184397) | Miscanthus rhizosphere microbial communities from Kellogg Biological Station, Michigan, USA - KBS M3-4 metaG (SPAdes) (version 2) | ecosystem: Host-associated > Plants > Roots > Rhizosphere >...
TTTGTGTCCCGACTCCACTGCGCAAATTGTTTGCGCCTGTGGACCACCCTTGCAACGCAGGCGAAGCGCCAAGCCGGTGTGTCGCTAAAGCTCGTTCGACACTCTCTTTCAAATCCGGCGGCAACTCCTGAGGTGCTTCGAGGTGACCGTCCTTGTACAACCTGAATTGACAGCTTGCGTCATTGACCACCAGGAGAGGTTCTTCGCTCGCTACCGGTGAAGGCGTGGGCAGTTGGGTCTTGTTCGTCGCTGCAGGCGACGATTGCCGCTCAGCTTCCGGCGAGACTTTTTGGAACGTCTCAGACGCCGGATTCCGTGTCCACAAAAAAACCGCCCCGGACAGACCAAAGACTGCCGCAATTGCGGCAGCCGTAGCCCATGCAGGCAATGGCAATTGCGGGAACCACTGTCTCCGTCGTGATGATGGCTCGGCGATCGCGGCAACCGGCTGCTGCCGCTTAAACTCAAGCAGTTCGTTTAAGTCCGTCGCGCATTTGGAACAAAGCGCCACGTGACTATCTACAATCTCGCGATCGATCTCGTTCACCTTGCCGTCAACGTATGGCTCCAGGTGTTGTTCGTAATCGAGGTGAAAAGGTTCTTCGTTAGCCTCAAACAAGCTGCTCGCTCCGCGTGGGATACGAGTGAGACGTTCGTGACACAGATCACAAGACGCCAGGTGTCTGTCGACCGCGAGCAACTCCTGTGGATCGAGGCTGCGCTCACTGTAGCGCGTGAGCTGCGTCTCTGAAATATGTTCCAACGTCATCGTATCGGGTTTTCAGGGCAAAGCGCGGAATTTGCCCTTGTTCTTGTTAGAGTCTCACAAGCGGCAGATATTACTTAGCCGCCGCATTTTTCGCGATAAAGGCCTTAATCCTCCGCTCCAGGCGCTCGCGCGCACATTTGCGTAAGTTAATTACTTGCTGGCGCGTGGCGCCGAGCAACTCAGCAATCGTTGCATCGTCCAGCGGCAGCTTGATCCATAATTCGAGAAATTCCTCCAATGGGAAGTTTAATGACTCTGCGATCTGTTCAATTGTCGCGGTGCGAGTGTACGGCAGAAGACCAACCAGGTCCTGACCGCGCGCGTCTCTGAAGTTGAGCAACAACGCAAGACGTTGGCGCTGCGGTAACTGGCGAACTTCCTGCCAGAGTAACGACAACATGTGTTTCTGATCGAGAACAGTTTCAAAATCGATAGCGGGGGCAGCGAGATTCAGCACCGTGTCGAGTGACTCATCAGGGAGATCTTTCTCACGACAGATGTCCGCGACAATGTTTACAAGATCATCGAGTCTGATCGGATTGCCACACGACTCAAAGAGAGCGTTCAAGAGACTCGAGAGTTGCGCGCGATCGGTGCCAACGCTTGGCAGGCCAGCACTGTTGATCCACTCGACCGGATCCTGTCGTATGTTTTCGAAGAATCTTTGCGGCGTAGACGCAGGTTTGTCACGCCATTGTGGGAACCCGCCAATCAAACCCGCTGTCTCGTTGCTCCAAAGCGCAAACGCTGCATCGTGCGACAAGAGATAGCGCAACTTGTTTTTGAGTCGCGAGCGGCGAGGATATTTCTGACGCAGGTAGAGATTGCAGGCGTTGTAAGCCGTCGCGGCTATGTAACCGCGCAAGTCCGTGATTGCGCCGCGCGAGCTGTCGCTCCTGATCTGACGCAGTCGCGAAAGCAGGTTGGCAACGATGTCGTTGAATAGATCGTTGGCGTCCTGGGTTGATCCGGAGCCGTTGTTGTCGAGGTGAAAGCGCAGACTGGAGCCGAGGATCTCTCTGACTATCGGCACTGCGTGCTCATCGATGAGAGTCGCGAGATAGCGGTCAGCCTGCTCCTCGTCAGTCGCCTCGATAAACGTGAGCAAGCGGTGGTCCATCGCGCCACGCGTTTGTGAGTCGCGTTGCGAAGGATCGTCAATGCGAATGGAACTCGTGATGAACCTCCATGAGCGCAGTGAAACGATGTAAGGCTCGTCTCGCCGTCAATGCTGTTGAAGATATACCTCAGAACCAGGTTCCTCGCAACCGACGATTGCTGGACGCAGCGCCAAAGGCGCGAAATATGATAGCCAGGGGCAAGCGCGAAGCGCGGCGCCCCTGGTTAGAAAGATTTGATCGAATTGAGCACTGAAAGTGCGAAATAACAACGTGGGTTATTCCGCTCTTTCAGAGCTCCACGGTTCTTAATGCATTGGTCCAGGGGCGACGCGCCTCGCTTCGCTCGGCGCTTGCCCCTGGCTATCATATTGCGCGCCTTTGGCGCTGCTCGGCTCGTACACCCTGCTTGGACACAGTCAGTACCACCTGCGGTAGCGGGTGGGTACGAAGTAAGCTCAGCGCGCGGTGAGGACGAGCGCTTCGATTGCCACAAACATCAGCGTGATTACCAACGGTATCAAATAATTCAACGGCTCAAAGGCATGCTCATACCATCCGCGAGTGCCGGCGGGCCGCTTTTGAGGACGTCTTTCCGTTGCTCTCAGCGCATCGAGTTCTTCTACTGTCACAGGCGGGAGAAACGCCTCGCGCATCATCCAAAACACACAGAGGCTGAGCACAAATACATCCAAGGCAATCAAGAACGACCAGTAACTAGTCTGCACTGCCAACACAAACGACCACACGAGCGGCAACACCAACAACGCGGCGATCACGTACACACGGCCACGCGTTTCAAACGACGCAAGCTCGGCGTGCTTTGATAACGCGGCCATCGCCTGGGCCAAACTCTGCTTCGCAGTTCCGACATTTCTTTCCAGCGATCGCACCTGCGATGCATCAAGCCGCACAATACTCTCCGTCTCACAGTAGAGACACCGCACGAGAATATCGCCTGCTTTAACACTGAGCGGCGCACCACATTCGCGACAATTCAACTCACCGCTCTCCGACGGTATCGCCGCAAACGCAACGCCAATCCGTGCCGCGCCACTCACGAGCAGATTCCTCATCCCTATACTCGAAGCCAACAACGCCACCGGCGCAATGGGAATCCAAACGAAGATTGCGACGAGCCGAGGAAGATTTGCTACCCTCAGTATCAGCAGAACCGCGAGACCTCCCGTCATCAGCAGAAACGGAATGCTGGCGGTAACTACAAACAACCAACGCGGAACTTTAATACGATCGAGCCGCGCCCACTCTGCAATCGCACGGCGTGTAGTTTCATCAAGGTCCCGCGCGAGCCGAAGCTCTTCACGATACGCGGCCGGCAACTCGTTCACCGCGCCACAGTAGCGACATCTAGCAGTCGGAGTGTCAACCACTGCAAGAGCGGCATTACAGTGCGTGCATTGGAAGGGATCGAGCATGCAAATCGAGTTTACCTCGATTTCATAAAACATAGCTCTCGTAACCTGATCCCTTTTCTGATATGCTTCGCGCCCCCCGATCCCTTGGGCCCAGGAGCTCCCCATTGTTCGCCGCCCTCCTTAACCTGGTGGTAGATCTTTTCGGCGCGCTGTTCGGCCGCAGACCGCCATCACCAGTGCCTCGGCAAACACAGCCGAGAAGCTTCTCCGCTGAAGTCCTCCGCGCGGACGACCTGCTGGTTTTCCGTCTCGACTTTTACAACGCGCGCCTGAACACAACTGCCGCGGGCAAAGAAATCGCGTCTGATGGTCCCGGTGATTCTTTCGTCGTCGTTCAGTTCCCTTCTCAGCACATCGCCGAACGGGCTTTTCTCGAAGACGCTGTTACCAGTGGCCCGCCGCCACCTCCCTCGGACCCGGTGCGGCCACCGCCGGTTGAAGCGCGATTAGCCGGCGAGTCGAAACTCGTCTTTCATCTCAATCCAGCGTTGCTGCCACTCGAGTTCTCGCTCGAATCGATTCTCGGTGCGCTCCCGCAGTGCGCGACCCTGATGAAGGATCGCATCGGAATCCCACCACCAACACCGCCGATCGGAGGATCGTCGGAGTTTGGCGGCAGTCGTTCGCAATTCACTGCGATTGAAGCGCCCTGGCGTATGATTCTGTCGCCACACCAGGATGGACGCTGGACCCACTCTGCGGGTTCAGTGACGCACGGCAGCAGAACAGAGCTGTGGCACACTCGCCTCGGTGTTAAGCCGGAGAGCGGAACGGGGGTTGATGAGAAATCGACTAAAACGCGCACCGCTCGCGCTGTTTATTCGCCCGACTATCGCGGCTCGTTTCCATCTGCACCCGACACCGATCTGACGCCGTTTCGCAGCGCTCTAAGTCGATACCATCGCCACAATCTCGTGATGCTTACCGCTGATCGTGATGTGGACGGAAATGCGCCCGTGGCGATCGAGCGCTTGATGCTTTCGGCGTTGGGCGCTGGAATCAAACTTCACGGCGCGTGGGATACATCCGTCACCGACATTGTTGATTGGATCCATCAGTCCACACTCGGACGCGATCAGTATGTGCAAGTGGTCAAGAAAGGATTCCTGTTCCCACTCGGTAATCGCTCAGTTGAGATCACGCTCACTGAGCGCAAACTGGAAATGAGCCTCGGCAGTCCACCATTGGAAGGACATCCCGTAGCTTATGCGCGGCAACGAGTCTTCATCTTGTTGCGCGAGCCGATCAAGAAATACTTTCACCGCGCGGCTCCGTTTCGCAAGGTTGAATTCAAGACCCTGAAAACGCCAAATCTTTTGACGCCCACGCCGCCACACCAAATCGCGATCTCTTCCGCCGGAGCCTCCGTGTACTGGCCGCGATACAACGACGGCGCCGGGGAAAAGGACGTGATGTTCTTGATCGAAGGAACAGACTGGGACGGGAAAGTTTCCAGTCTCTCGGTTCCCTTGATCTTCGTGCCGTTCACGTTTGATGACGGTCCTAACATCGACGATCTCGTCGCTGCATACAACGGCGCGGGCGGAATGTTTTCACTAACAGACCTGGCTAAACGGACCACGGTTCCAACCGGTGGTCAGAAGATCGCTTTCGCGCCATCGATGAAGCCCGGCGATACGTCGCACGACACCGACGAGTTGATTCTGGGCGCACTCAACGCGAACGGTTTGCCGCACTTTTTGCCGGCCATGAGCGGAGCGCGAATCAACAACCCCGCGTTGCGAGCCGTTTCAAAGGGTGTCGGTCCGGTGCTAGTGCGATATGACGCGGGTTATCTGTCGGCCTCGCCTTCAAACTTCGGGAATGCAGGTGAAGTCTATATTCGAGTTGATGGGCCACCTGCCGTTAAGTTCCCGGCTGAAAAGACCGGTGGCCTGGTTGCGCCGGATTTTTCGCCACAGGGATTCTCGCGCACGTTTGGACCAGTAGGCGACGTTGGAAACTTCGCCGGCGGCACCTTCAATCCGGCAAATATTTTCGCTGGCATCAAGATTCTCGGCGCGATTGAACTCGACAAGGTTTTCAAACTCATACCGTTTCCGTTTCCGTCGCAGGCTGGACCGACAGTTCCGGGTCTGACAACTGTTCGCACGACGCGCGAAATCGGTGGAGTGCCGACTGAAGTTTTAGAGACGCGCTATCTGTGGACCGTCAATCGCGATCAACTTCAGAACCAGCCACTCTTTCTGCCACAAGCCGGTGCGCGGTTCGAACTTGATGCGATCGTTGACACACCACTTGATGGCAAGCCGTCAGTGTTCAGCGTCAATGGCAAGCTCGAGAAGTTCGAACTCGTATTGCCCCCGGGTAACAATCCGGATGGAACGCCGAAGGCACTCGTCGGCGCGAAGTTTGATCAGGTGAGCTTCAGTGCGGGTACCGGCAAGAAGGTCGACGTCTCAGTCAAGTTCGACGAACTCACCTTCCATGGCGTACTTGAATTCGTCAACGACATTCGCAAGTACATTCCACTCGACGGCTTCGTCGATCCGCCTTTCATCGATGTTGGTCCAGACGGGATAACTGCGGGATTCACACTCGCATTACCGACGATTGGTGTCGGCATTTTCACGCTTGCGGACGTCAGCCTCGGATCGAGTTTCCATCTGCCGTTGATTGGTGGCGAAGCAACGTTACGCTTTGCGTTCTGCGAACGCGACCATCCGTTTTTGTTGACGGTGTCACTATTCGGTGGCGGCGGATTCTTTGCTTTGGTGCTCGATACTGCGAAGGTTGTCAGCATCGAGGCATCGATCGAGTTTGGCGCGGCGATCGCGATAAACCTCGGCGTCGCGGCAGGAAAAGCCTCGATTACCGCGGGCGTTTATTACCAGGGCGCTGGTGCTGGTTTCATCGTTACCGCGTTCTTCCGTGCTGTGGGTGAACTAAGTGTGCTCGGCATTATCAGTGTTTCGGTCGAGCTCTACGTCGGACTCACGTATGCGTCGAAAGGAATGGGGCCGCATGGCGGACACTTGTATGGCACCGCGTCCGTCAAAGTGAAGATCAAGATTTGTTTTTTCAGTATTTCGGTGAGCATCAGTATTGAGCGTGAGTTTGCGGGCAGCGATCCGACGTTTGTCGACATGATTGGTCCAGGCGAGTGGGGTGAGTACTGCGGCGCCTTCGCACCCGAGCCGTAGGTAGCTTTGCGTCACAGTCAGTGCTCGATCTTGGATCGGGTCAGTACCGTAACGCGGTAGCGTCGGGTCGACGTGGGATAGTGATAACCAAAAGATATTTGCAGTCATGAGTCTTACCCGACGCTACCGCGTTACGGTACTGACCCGGTCCAAGCGCGGCTCGTGACTTCTAGCAAGGCGGGTCTTGAGATGGAGAAACAGACACTAACTTTCACTGCGTTGCCGAACGGATTTGCCCCGGACGGTAGTCCGCGTGTTTCTGTTTTCATCTCCCAACGCCTGTGGTCTGACACGCCTGGCGCGGGAAACACCACACTCGACAAGTATCCCGATCAACTGAATTGGCCGGCACGCCTGGCGGCACTAACCTGGGAAGCAAGCATCAACGGTGGACCAGGCATCGCGCTTACCGAACCCCTCAGCGAATTGGATCCCGCACTCTGGTCTGCGCTGTTCCACGACACGACGCAGGTGAAACCCTTTATCTTCGAAGATCTGCGCGGCATCCCAATCGAATCGTTTCCAATATTCAAAATTCACGATACGATTCGCGGCGTTTATGGTCGCGCTTCGTCAGACCCTGCTTACGGCAAAGGCGAGAACAGACCTGACCTCGGCGTGCTGGCCAATGACACTGATCTAATCGCGATCGCAAGGCCAACGCTGCCGGATCCCGAACCGCCGTGGAATCCAGTCGAGACTGCCGCCACGCCTTTCCCCGATGCGCCACCGGTGAAAGAAAAACCCGAACCTGGACCAGATCTTCCGCCGCCTGAACCCGTAGAAAAAGGCTGCGGTTGTGGCTGCCTGGCGTGGCCTCTTGAAATTCTGAGAAGAATTCTGGGCTTGCCAAAGAAAGACGCGAAAGGAGGAGCGGCGCCCGTTTACGATGTGCCGCCATCAACACCCGCTGCGACACCTTCGTTCAAAACTGATGTGACGCCACCTCCACCGCCGACACCACCTCCACCTCCTAAATCTTTTGTGCCACCGCCGTTGAGTGCGGCACAGCTACAGACGCAGGCAGCGTTCGATTCACTCGATGCGTTCCTGAAACCATTCGCAGGCGCTGAACCGAAATTACCTACTGCTGCACAGCTCGCTGCAAGCTGGGACTTTCATCAGGCAGTCTCATCGTTAGGTGACTATCCGAGAATGATGCGACGCCTTGGACTCGTGATCGATCTGGTGATGCCGGCGGGAACGGTCATTCCTGCAAATGGCACAATCAATGTCACCGCGACCGGCGTCGTTTTTCAACCAGGCACGACACTCGTTTCGCCGCACACGCGCTTCGTTTCCGCGCCCAATTTGTTCACCGCCGCGCCGCGTCCACTTCAACCGGAGATCGCAAACGGATTCCTGCGCGTCGATGACACTTTGCGATTTCGTGTGATTCAGAACGACGTCCCCGGTGATGCGACCAAGCTGCGCAACGCGGCGACGATTGCATTCAGATTTGCACTACCCACCGATCGGCCGGGAAACGTTCCCGGCAATGATGGACTTCCGGCATTGCGAACCGTCGGCATCTCGCTCGTGAAAAACGAAGTCACAACCGAACTGTCGGATCAGTTTCTGCGGTCGTGTGCACTCAATCTTTTTGTCGCCGCGAAAGACCTGTCGGCAGTGCCTCCCCCAGTTGCTCCGAGCGGCGCACCGCCCGCGCCGAGCGATGAATTGTTTGCAGAAGATCTGGTGCGCGGATATCGCATCGACGTGTTCGACACGAAGACGGGCGTTTGGCGTTCGCTGTGCGAGCGACAAGGCACGTATCGTTTTCTCGAAGCCGCCGGTGGTCCACGGAACGAAACTGCTAACGACGAAGGCTTCGTGCAATTCGCGGCCACCGAACCGCGCGATCCCGCGGCGCCCAAATCGCTTCGTGCCGGTGAAACACTCTTCACGTGGAACGGCTGGAGCCTCGCTGCGCCACGTCCAGGCAAGGCGATCATGCCCGACGATACGCACGCCGATCCGGGAAATGCAGCAGTTACTCCTTTCAAGATCGAAACGACCTTCAAAGCGAGACCCGCGAGCCTGCCGCGCCTGCGTTTCGGGCGACAGTATCGACTACGCGCACGAGTTGCAGATCTTGCAGGCAACAGCGTAACGAATCCGGACGACGCTTCATACAACGACGATGTCACTCAAAAGACAGACGAGTTTACGGCGCTCAGATACGAACCACTCGCGCCGCCGATTCTGATGTTGCAAAGCGCGCCGGTTGAGGGCGAATCAGTTGAGCGGCTGGTCCTTCGTACCCCGACAATCGGCGGCCTTGGCGCAAGCACGGCGCGGCACGTCGCACCGCCGAAGACGTCACAGCTCATGGTTGAGTGGCACGGTGGCTTCGATAATGGCGTGGTCGATGGTTCCGCTACCGGCTACGCTCGTGCATCGCGCGAATCGAACAGCGTCAATGATGGCGCACAACAAACGAAGCCTGCGCTCGACGGCTTGCCCGGCACGATTCCAGCAGTCCCGATCGAGTCTGATCCATGGATCCAAACGGCGCCGCTCGTCACAGTAAATTACCTGCCGGATCCACAGGCGCGCGGTGTCGCTTTCGTTGGCCTCCCGGGCGATGTGTCGCCTGATGGCATCTTTGTCGTCACATTCGCGAATGCTTGGCCCGATCTCAAACCGTTCCGCATTGAGCTGGTGCCCATTGGTGTTGGCGCGATCTCGGGCCCGCCGAGTTTTGCCGGCGATACTGTGAGAGTTGAACTGGCACCGTCGCAGCGTGCCACCGTGCGCATCAACAGTCTGATGGATCCTGCCGATCTCGATAAGCGCGGAGTCTGGCAGTGGACAGATGAACTTGGTCCACCGAATCTGGCCCAGGTAAGAACTTCAGTCATCAAAGGCCGGCACTGGGCGCACCTTCCATGGCGTGACATCACACTCGTCTACGCTACGCAGAAGCCGGTGGAGCCGCCTGAGGTCAAAACTCTCAATCCTGCGAAGACGTTGGGACAGACCTTCGCCGTCATCAACGGTGATATCAAAGTGCACTCTGCGAGTACGGTGCGGGTTCAGTTGTTGGCAAATTGGACCGATCCCATTGACGATGCGGCGACCGATCCGGCAGTCGGATTACCGGTTGTGCCAACCTTCCAGACTCAGAATTCGCACGTGTGTGAGATCGAAGTTCCCGAGACTGTCAGTCCGGTTGCGATTATCGACAGTGGAACGAAAGCAAATCCGAAGCACGAGTTCAACGACACGAAGTATCACCGAGTGAAATACACGCCTGTCGGCACGACCCGATTCCGCGAATACTTCCCTCCCAGCACGAACACACCTGTGAATACGACTGAGGCCGGTCCGGATTTCGACGTAGACGTGCTTAACTCAGCGCGTCCTGATATGCCGAAGTATCTGTACGCGGTGCCGGTGTTTGAATGGGACACGCCGCCGGGCACGCCGGGCATCGTGAAGCGGCGGCGCACCGGCGGTGGCATTCGAATCTATTTCGAGCGGCCGTGGTTCTCATCGGGCGACGGTGAGTTGCTCGGAGTCGTGTTCCAGGAGGGAACGAACTTCCTGACATTCGACGTAGCGTTTCGAAGCCTCGTGACGATCTGGGGAGCCGATCCGATCTGGCATGCCGAGCCCGCGTCCGATCAGGCGCAGAAGATTAACTTCAAGAATGTGATCGACGACGAGAGCGGAACGCTGCTGCAGGAAGATCCGAGTGCGAATGTGACGGTGGTCGGTTACGCAGTGAATTTCGACGCTGAACGAAGGCTCTGGTTTGCAGACATCCGTATCGAAACCGGCAACGCGTACTGGCCGTTTGTGCGACCGGCGCTTGCGAGATTTCAACCGAAGTCGATCAACGGCGCTTTCATCTCGCAAATCGTCCGCGCAGATTTCATCCAGCTTCCACCAGACCGCGTCGCCGAAATCATGGTGGGCGGAGCGTCAGTCCATCTGAAAGTAACTGGGCCAACTTACTTTCGCTCGGAAGTCGTCGAGACGGTCCGGGATTTTTCTCTCTTTGGTTCGCCTACGAGCAACGGCTTGAGTGAAGTCGAAGCTGTGATTGAGGAGCGCGATGCCGCCGACGATCCGGGGAATGAATTGTCGTGGAAGCCAATCGACGCGACACGAGTGTTACTGATCCAGAATCCCGCGACACGAGGAGAATGGGAAGGCGATGTGCCATTCGCGACTCCGCTCGCTCCGGGATTGATGAGGCTCACGTTGAAAGAATTCGAGTGGTATCGGACCGACGACGCCATCTCTGACGCCCAGCGCACCCAACTCCGCGTCGCCCGCCGCCTGGTCTACGCCGACGTGTTCTCTCTCTGATCGCGTTTTAGACAGCAGAATCCATCCTTAATCCCGGAACGTACTGTAGGGGCGGCCCTCCGTGGCCGCCCGGCGCGGAACTCGATCTCGGTAACACGCCCGCGGCCCAGAACGGAATTCCACGCCGGGCGGCCACGGAGGGCCGCCCCTACAGTACGTTTCACATCGCCCGAGTAACAATCACTTAACCAAAGCACCCTCTGAAGTAAAAATAAAACTGGTCGGTTACGTTTCTGCCTGAGAGTACATCGTACCCTTCTATGACGATTGTGCCGATGATAAACATCAGAACATATGCGGTGATTCGGAGTGTGCGACGTTGCATCATGGACCTAGTCTATAATTCGCGCGCTACAACTTCAATGCAACTCAACAGCCGGATTTAC
>Ga0207709_10002629_pt1 | contig 11178 bp, 9 predicted proteins | sample KBSM34metaG_FD_184397 | JGI IMG/M metagenome (GOLD analysis project Ga0207709, IMG submission 184397) | Miscanthus rhizosphere microbial communities from Kellogg Biological Station, Michigan, USA - KBS M3-4 metaG (SPAdes) (version 2) | ecosystem: Host-associated > Plants > Roots > Rhizosphere >...
GAGGCGATCAGCACCACCACGTACTGTTCCGGCGTCAGCGGCACGCCGCTGTACTGCGCGATGAACACCGCGCACAGCGCCGGGTAGATCGCGCCGCAGCCGTCCATCTTGATGCTCGCGCCCAGCGGCACGGCGAACGAACCGTAGTCCTTGTTCACACCCAGGTTGTGGGTGATCGAACGCAGCGCCACCGGCATCGCAGCGAAGCTGGACGAACTGACGAAGGCGACCTGCATGCCCGGCGCCGCACCACGGAAGAACTTCAGCGGGTTCAGGCCATGGGCAAGCAGCAGCGCGCTGTAGACCACCACGATGTGCAGCGCGCAGGCGACATACAGCGCCAGCACGAAATGACCCAGTGGCAGCAGCTTCTCGAAGCCATAGCTGCCGACCAGGCCGGCGATCAGGCCGAAGGTACCGATCGGGGTAACCTCCAGCACGAAGCGGGTCACCTGGATCATGATGTCGCTCATCTGCCCGACCAGCTTGCGCGCTTCGGTCACCTTCTCGCCCAGCTTGACGATGGCAAAGCCGACCAGGCCGGCGAAGAAGATCACCGGCAGGATCGAGCCTCGGCCGGCGGCCAGCACGGTTTCACCCGCTGCGTTGACCTTGGTGCCGATGCCGGACAGCGCGTAGAAGACATTGGCCGGTACCACGTCCAGCAGCACCTGCACCACGCTGGGCACTTCACGCGGCACGTAGTTGCTCGCCATCGACAGCTGCAGGCCACCGGCGCCGGGCTGCAGCACGGTGCCCACGCCCAGGCCGACGCAGACCGCCAGCGCTGCGGTGATCACGAACCACAGGAAGGTGCGGCCACTGAGCGCGGCGACCGACTTCTGGCCGTGCAGCGACGAGATCGCGTTGATGACCGCGAAGAACACCAGCGGCACCGCGATCATCTTGATCAGGGTGACGTACAGCTCGCCCAGCGGGCCGAACCAGGTTTCAGCAGCCGGGCCGAGCGCCCAGCCGGCCAGCGCGCCAAGCACGAAGCCACCGACCACGCGCTGCCAGAATGGAATCCGCAGCCAGGCAGAGACCAGCTTCATAGGCAATCCAGAGGGGAAGGAAGGGATGCTGGCACGATAGCCCAAGGCGGCCCGCAGAACGACCGCCGGGCGGGCAAATCAGTGTGTCATCGGCGTGCCTTGCTAGGGCGGGCATAATGAACGTCCCGTTACAGTTTGTGAGATCCCAGCGTCCATGCGCCGTTCCGTCTCCCTGTTGGCCGCCTGCGCCACCACCCTGCTGCTGGGCGCCTGCGCCAGCACCACCCCCGCGTCCGCCCCGGCCGGCCTGAAGGTCGCCGTCGATCCCGTTGCCCATCCGGCCGGCGAGACCCCGCAGTGGTGGTACCGCAGCGGCGCCGCCCAGGCCGCCGCCAACGGCGCGATGTCCGGCAAGGCCAGAAACGTCATCCTGTTCCTCGGCGACGGCATGAGCCTGACCACCGTGGCCGCCTCGCGCATCTACGAAGGCCAGCAGAAGGGCGGCTCGGGTGAAGAGAACCTGCTGTCCTGGGAGCGCTTCCCGGCCACGGCGTTCAGCAAGACCTACAACACCGATTCGCAGACACCGGATTCGGCCGGCACCATGACCGCCATCACCACCGGCGTGAAGACCCACATGGGCGCGATCGGCGTCAGCGCCGGCAGCCGCACTGACTGTGCCGACAGCCTGTCCAAGGGTCTGCTCACCTGGCTGCAGCTGGCCGACAGCGCCGGCCTGGCCACCGGCGTGGTCTCCACCGCGCGCCTGACCCATGCCACCCCGGCCGCCACCTACGCGCACTCGCCCGAGCGCAACTGGGAAAACGACACTGATCTGACCGAAGCGGCCAAGGCCGCCGGCTGCAAGGACATCGCCCAGCAGCTGCTGTCCACCTCGCGCTATGGCCGCGGCCCGCTGGTCGCCCTTGGCGGTGGCCGTGGTGAGTTCACCACCGTGGAAGAGCGCGACCCCGAGTACGACGACAAGGTCGGCCAGCGCCTGGACGGCCGCAGCCTGGTGCAGGAATGGCAGCATGCGCATCCGCAGGGTGCCTACGTCTGGAACAGCAAGCAGCTGGCCGCCGCCGCGAATGCGCCGGCCATCCTCGGCCTGTTCGAGCCGGACCACATGCGCTACGAATACGAGCGTCCGCAGGATCCGGGTGGTGAGCCGAGCCTGGCCGAACTGACTGCCGCCGCGATCAAGAATCTTTCAAAGCACCAGGAAGGTTACGTGCTGATGATCGAAGGCGCGCGCATCGACCACGCCAACCACAGCGGCAACGCCTACCGGGCGCTGACCGAGACCGTGGCGCTGTCCGACGCCGTGCGCGTGGCCAACGAACTGACTTCGGCCGATGACACCCTGATCATCGTCACCGCCGACCACTCGCACACCCTGAATTTCGTCGGCTACCCGGCGCGCGGCAACCCGATCCTGGGCAAGGTGAAGGACAAGGGCGGCGAAGATGGCGCCGGCAAGCTGGACTACGCACTGGACGGCACCGGCCAGCCCTACACCACCCTGAGCTACGCCAACGGCCCGGGCCACACCGGCAGCAGCAATCAGCAGCCGGCCGGCAGCAAGCGCTATCCGCACAATCCCAGCACCTTCGAACCGGCCAACGGCCGCCCGAACCTGCGCGAGGTCGACACCGAGCATCCGGACTACATGCAGGAAGCGCTGGTGCCGATGAAGTCCGAATCGCACGGTGGCGAGGACGTCGGCATCTGGGCCCGTGGCCCCGGCAGCAAGGCGATCCGCGGCACGCTGGAACAGAACGCGATCTACCACATGATCGTGCAGGCCACCCCGGCCCTGCGCGAGCGCCTGTGCCAGGCCGGTACCTGCGATGACAAGGGCGTGCCGGTGCAGTTGCCGGCGCCGACCGTCTTCGAGCGCAAGGCCGAGGCCAAGTGATGGTGTGGCCGGCACGCCCTGCCCCCCCAGCGGCCGCCTCGCGCGGTCGCTGGTCCTGCTCGGCGTGCTGGCCAGCGGCAGTGCGCTGGCGCAGGGACCGGCCTGCAAGGTCATGACCGAAGAGCATGGTCTCTGGATGCTGCCGGGCTGCGAGGTCGCCAACGGCCGGCCGCAGATCAGCCGGGACATCCTGGCGCAACTGCCGTACGACGATCACGGCCTGGCCGTGGTCTACGCAGGCGAAGGCTTCCACTACATCAACCGCAAGGGTCGCAGCCTGCCGGTGATCACCTGGGACAACGGCCCGGAAACACCGCAGGAAGGCCTGTTGCGCGGGCGCGTTGGCAATCGCGTGGCCTACTTCGATCTGAAGTTCCAGCAGACGGTACCAGGCACTTTCGATTTTGCGTGGCCATTCCAGGATGGCGTGGCTGAAGTCTGCAATGGCTGCCGTCGTGGCACGCCGGATGGCGATGGCCACACGCCGATGGAAGGAGGCGACTGGTTCCGCATCGACCGCAAGGGTCGTCGAGTGAAGTAGGTTTTCGGCAGGGCTGCGCCCTGCACCTGCAGACGCAACGGCAACAGCCGAAGCAACAGCGTGCATTCCGTGGGATGGCGGGGCACTGTGGGTTTGCGGGGACGGCGCAAGTACGTCCATGTAGCCTTGATCGCCGCATCCATGCGGCTCACACCCCGCAAACCCACAGTGCCCCGCCTTCGACAGTTTTCCGGCGGCCGGTAGATCCACGCCATGCGTGGATCAGATCTGTCAGATATCGAATTGAATCCGAGGTCAGATCCGTTTTCCTGCGGAAAACGGATCTGACCCCATCAACATGCCGGACAGCTCGCAGGAAACTGTCGAAGGCGGGGTGGGTCCGGTTGCGGGGGCGTGAGCCGCATGGATGCGGCGACCGAGCTTACATGGATGTACTTGCAGCGCCCCCCGCAACCGGACCCACCCCGCCTGCCCTCAGGAAACCCGCTTCTGCTGTTGCTTCGGCCGTTGCCGTTGCTTGCGCGTCTGCGGGTGCAGGGCGCAGCCCTGCCGACCAACCCTATACTTGCCGCCGTGACTGCCTTCCCTGCCCTTGTTCCGCTGGATGCGCCCGTGCTGGTGGGCTACAGCGGCGGTGTCGACTCGACCGTGCTGCTGCACTGGTTGTGGCGCTGCGCACAGGCCTCCGGTACCCCGCTGCGCGCGGTGCACATCCACCATGGCCTGCAAGCTGCAGCTGACGAGTGGGTACTGCACTGCCAACAGCAGTGCATAGCATTGGGCATCGAACTGGCCGTACACCGCGTGCAAGTCGAAAGCGATACAGGCCTGGGACCCGAAGGTGCGGCCCGGCAGGCACGGCGGGTGGCGTTCGCGGCCGAACTGCGCGAGGGCGAAACGCTGGCGCTGGCGCAGCACCAGGACGATCAGGCCGAAACGTTCCTGCTGCGCGCCTTGCGTGGCTCCGGCGTCGACGGCCTTGCGGCGATGTCCGCCGACAGCCTGCTCGACGGTCACCGTCTGTGGCGACCACTGCTGCAGGTGCCCCGCAGCACCCTGCTCGACCATGCCCGCCAGCACGCACTGCGCTGGATCGAAGACCCCAGCAATGGCGATGACCACGCCGATCGCAATTTCCTGCGCCTGCAGGTGCTGCCGCTGCTGCGCCAGCGCTGGCCGCATGCGGCCAGCGCATTGGCGGGCAGCGCGTTGCATTGCAGGCAGACGCGGGACCTGCTGGATGAAGAAGACGCGGAACTGATCACGCATCTGGAAGTGGCACCGCGCGTGCTGTCGCTGCAGCTGCTGCGCCAGGTTTCGCCGGGCCGCGCCGCGCGCGTGTTGCGTGCCTGGGTGGTCGGCCACGGTGCCGCGCCGCTGCCGGCCACGGTGCTGCAGCAGGCACTGGACGAACTGCTGCCGGCCGACAACGACCGCCAGGCGCGCGCGTGCTGGCACGATCACGCGATCCAGCAATGGCGCGACCATGCCTACCTGCTGCCCGCGCAGCTTCCCGTGCTGCCGAACGACTGGCAGACCGAATGGGACGGGCGAGCGCCGCTGCCCCTGCCCGACGGTGGCCAGCTGCGTCTGCAGGGCATCGCTGCCTTCGAACGCCCGCTGCAGGTGCGCGCGCGCGTGGGTGGCGAGCGCATCCAGCTGCCCGGACGCCAACATTCGCACGCGCTGAAGGACTGCCTGCAGCGCGAACATCTTGCGCCGTGGCGTCGCGCGCAGCTGCCGTTGATCTTTGATGGCGCGCAGTTGCTGGCCGCCGCCGACGTAGTGATCGCCGCACCACTGCAGGCCTGGTTGCAGGCGCACGACGCGCAGCTGCAGTGGCGGCCGGGCGGCTGGTGAATTGACCCCCGCGCGCGGCCCGTCCACACTTGCCGCATGGCCAAGAAGTCCCCCGAAAACGCCTCCCCGGTCGCCCAGTTCGAGCAGTCGCTCGAATCGCTGGAGCAGCTGGTGGAGCAGATGGAAACCGGCGAGCTGAGCCTGGAAGCGTCGCTCAGTGCTTACGAACGCGGCGTCGGTCTGTACCGCCAGTGCCAGCAGGCGCTGGAGCAGGCTGAACTGCGCGTGCGCCTGCTCAGCGATCCCGCCCAGCCGGAAACCGCCGAACCTTTCGACCCGCCCAGCCATGACGGCTGAGGCATTGTTCGCGCGCTGGCGCGACCGTATCGAAAGCCAGCTCGACGCCGCCCTGCCCTCGCCGGCCGAGGCGCCACAGCGCCTGCACCAGGCCATGCGCTATTCGGTGCTCGGCGGCGGCAAGCGCATGCGCCCGCTGCTGGTGTATGCCAGCGGCCAGCTGTTCGGCGCGCAGCCGGAAAGCCTGGACGGGGCGGCGATGGCGGTCGAGCTGATCCACGCCTATTCACTGGTGCATGACGACCTGCCGGCCATGGACGACGACGCCCTGCGCCGCGGCAAGCCGACCACCCACATCGCCTTCGACGAAGCCACCGCGATCCTCGCCGGCGATGCGCTGCAGACTCGTGCTTTTGGTCTGCTGGCCGATGCACCGCTGCCGGCAACGCTGCGCGTGGCCTGCCTGCAGACCCTGGCGCATGCCTCCGGTGCCTCCGGCATGTGCGGCGGCCAGGCGCTGGATATCGATGCCACCGGCCAGCAGCAGACGTTGGCGGCACTGACCCGCATGCACGCACTGAAGACCGGCGCGCTGATCCGTGCAGCGGTGCGCATGGGCGCGCTGTGCGGCCAGGCCCACGAACCTCAGCTCGCCCAGCTCGACAGCTTCGCCGATGCGCTCGGCCTGGCTTTCCAGGTGCGTGACGACATCCTTGATGTCGAAGCCAGTTCCGAGCAGTTGGGCAAGACCGCCGGCAAGGACCAGGCGCAGGACAAGAGTACCTTCCCCGCCCTGCTCGGCATGGACGGTGCGAAGGCCCAGCTGCGCGAACTCGCGGCCCGCATGCAGGCCACCTTGGCCGACTATGGCGAGGAAGCCGACGCGCTGCGTGAGCTGGCGACGCTGGCGGTGGAACGCGATCACTGATCGCTGGCGGTGATGCTGCCGCGCTGCGCGCTCGACGGGCATGGCCCGGCGCTACCGCCAAGCAAAAACGCCCGGCAATGCCGGGCGTTTTCGTTTCAGCATGCAGCCGGTCTTACTTGATCAGGCGCAGGGTGAACGGGTAGCGGTACGCTTCACCGTTGTTGGCCTTGACCGCTGCGATGATGCAGAACACCAGGTTGATGATGCCGACGATCGGGGCCAGGATGCCGCCGATGATCACGATCATCAGGATGATGCTGATGACCATGGCGATGGTCACGGTGATCTGGAAGTTCAGGGCTTCCTTGGCCTGGTCAGTGACGAACGACTTGGCAGCATCGTCCTTGTTGATCAACCAGATGATCAGCGGACCGATGAACCAGGTGAAGATACCCAGCAGGTGGGCAGCCAGGGCCATGGTGCGCTGGTCGGCCGGCACATCGGTGGTGACCGGCGGCGGCGGGACGTTATCGAATTCGCTCACGACAAAACTCCTTTTCATTGGGTGGTCTTGACCCACCAGCACCAAGCTGGTTGGGTCAGGCGGGCATAGCTTACGCCATCGACGCCATCAATCATTACCGGCGATGGTCATCCGCCCCAACAGGATCGAGCCGGTGCGGATGTGCGAGCGCGGGTCGACGTCGCTGCCGACCGCTTCGATCGAACGGAACATCTCGCGCAGGTTGCCAGCAACGGTGATGCCGTCCACCGGGTACTGGATCTCGCCGTTCTCGACACGGAAGCCGCCAGCCCCCCGCGAGTAGTCGCCGGTCACCCCGTTCACGCCCTGCCCCATCAGCTCGGTCACCAGCAGGCCGTCGCCCATCTGCCGGGCAATCTCCTGCAGGGAACCGGCGTTGGCGGCCAGCTGCAGGTTGTGCACGCCGCCGGCATTGGCGGTGGTCTGCAGGCCCAGCTTGCGCGCCGAGTAGCTGCCCAGCACATAACGCTGCAGCACGCCGTCGCGGACCAGGGCCGAGGCGCGGGTAGCCACGCCATCACCGTCAAAGGCGGCCGAGCGCAGGCCACGGCGCAGGTGCGGCAGTTCCTCGATCTGCATCCAGTCCGGGAACAGCTGCTGGCCGACGCTGTCCAGCAGGAAGCTGGCCTGGCGGTACAGCGCACCGCCGGACACGGCCGAGAGCAGATGGCCGACCAGGCTGCGCGCCACTTCCGGAGCGAACAGCACCGGCATGGTGCCGGTGGACAGCGACCGTGGCTGCAGGCGGGCAACGGTGCGTTCGGCGGCACGGCGGCCGACCAGGCCCACATCCTCCAGGTCTTCACGGGCCAGCGCACCGGTGTACCAGCCGTCGCGCTGCATGCCATCACCCTGGCCAGCGATCAGCGCACATCCGATCGAATGGTGGGTGCCGCGCTCACGGCCGATGAACCCATGCGAATTGGCGTACACCGACAGGCTCTGCATGCTCGACACCGAGGCACCGTCGGAATTGCGGATCTGCGCGTCAGCCTCACGGCCGGCGGTTTCACAGGCCAGGGCCAGGTCCACGGCCTCATCGGCCTGCAGCGCCCACGGATGCCAGGCATCCAGATCCGGGAAATCGGTGGCCATCAGCTCGGCCTCGGCCAGCCCGGCGGCCGGGTCGTCCTCGGTATGCCGGGCAATGGCGCAGGCCTGCTCGACGGTGGCCGCCAGGCTGGCCTCGTTCAGGTCGCCGGTGCTGGCACTGCCCTTGCGCTGGCCGAAATAGACGGTGACGGCGATGCCGCGGTCACGCGTGGATTGCACGGTCTCCACGTCCCCGAGGCGCACATTGACCTCCAGGCCACGGTCCTCGCTGCAGCTGACCTCGGCCTGGCTGGCGCCCAGCGCGCGGGCACGGTCGAGCAGCTGCTGGGAGAGGTCGGCCAGCCGTTCCAGCCGGGCCGGGCTGTCGTCACCGACGGCGACTTCAGGGGCGATCACGTTCAATGCTTTATCCTGTACAGGTTGGGCCCGGCATCACGCCGGGCGACTTTTTTTGAAATCAGGTATGGACGATGCGCGGACGCGACGAAGAAACCGGTGAATTCCACGACAAGAGCCGCAGCCAGAACCGGCGCGACGCGCTCGACGTTCTGGCCCTGGGCGAGAAGCTGGTGTCGCTGACCCCGGCCCAGTTGGCGCGCCTGCCGGTTCCGGAAGACCTGCTGCCGCACATCGCCGAGTGCAAGCGGATCACCGCCCACATCGCCCACAAGCGCCAGCTGGCGTTCCTGGCCAAGCACATGCGCCGCGAAGAAGATGCCACCCTGGATGCGATCCGCGATGCGCTGGATGCCAACAGTGAGACCGGCCGCCGCGAAGTGGCGATGATGCACCGTGCCGAAGACTGGCGCGAACGCCTGCTTGCCGAGGGCGACAAGGCGCTGGCCGCCCTGCTCGATGACTACCCGCAGGCCGACCGCCAGCAGCTGCGCACGCTGGTACGCAACGCCCAGGCCGAAAAGGCCAAGAACAAGCCGCCGCGCGCCTACCGCGAGATCTTCCAGGTGCTGCGTACGCTGATGCTGCCGGCCGCGCTGGGCCTGAAGGCCAGCGACGACGAGGTCGAGGCCGACGACACGGCCGACGCCAGCGACGAGGACTGAGTCCCCGCCGGGCCTGGCGGTGGCGCTGGCCATCGCCCGGTTCAGGCCTGGGTACCGCCGACGGTGATGCCTTCGATCAGCAACGACGGCTGGCCGACGCCCACCGGTACGCTCTGGCCGTCCTTGCCACAGATACCCACGCCTTCGTCGAGGGCCAGGTCGTTGCCGACCATGCGCACCTTCTGCATGGTTTCCGGGCCGTTGCCGATCAGGGTCGCGCCCTTCACCGGCGCGGTGATCCGGCCATCCTCGATCAGATACGCCTCGGTGGCCGAGAACACATACTTGCCGCTGGTGATGTCGACCTGGCCGCCGCCGAAGTTGACTGCATACAGGCCCTTCTTCACCGACCGGATCATTTCCTGCGGATCGTGCTGGCCGGCGCGCATGTAGGTATTGGTCATGCGCGGCATGGTCAGGTGCGCGAATGATTCGCGGCGACCGTTGCCGGTCGGCGCCATGCCCATCAGCCGTGCATTGAGGCTGTCCTGCATGTAGCCAACCAGGATGCCGTCCTCGATCAGCGTGGTGCACTGGGTCGGGTGGCCTTCATCGTCGATGTTCAACGAGCCACGGCGGCCGTCCAGCGTGCCGTCGTCGACGATGGTCACGCCCGGCGCGGCCACGCGCTCGCCGATGCGACCGGCGTAGACGCTGGTGCCCTTGCGGTTGAAGTCACCTTCCAGGCCGTGGCCGACCGCTTCGTGCAGCAGCACGCCGGGCCAGCCCGGCCCGAGCACCACCGGCATAACACCGGCCGGCGCCGGCACCGCGTCCAGGTTCACCAGCGCCTGGCGCAGCGCCTCGCGGGCGAACGCTTCCGGACGTCCCTCGGCGAACAGTTCGGCATAACCATAGCGGCCACCGCCGCCGGCATAGCCCGATTCACGGCGGCCGTTCTGCTCGACGATCACCTGCACGTTCAGGCGCACAAGCGGGCGCACGTCGGCGCCCAGCACGCCGTCGGTGCGGGCCACCAGCACGGTGTCCACGCCGCCGGACAGGCTGACCATCACCTGCTTTACGCGCGGGTCGGCGGCACGCAGGTAGCCATCCAGGCGCTTGAGCACCTCGACCTTGGCCTCGTTGCCCAGGCTGTCGATCGGGTCCAGGGTCGGGTACAGCGCGCGCGCGTTGCCGCGCAGCAGCGAACGCCCGGACTGGGCACCACCTTCACGCGAGATCGCACGCGCCGACTGCGCCGCCGCCAGCAGCGCGTCGGCATGGATGTCATCGGAGTAGGCGAAGCCGGTCTTCTCCCCGGCAATCGCGCGCACGCCCACGCCCTGCTCGATGGAATGGGCACCGTCCTTGACGATGCCGTCCTCCACGCTCCAGCTCTCGCGGCGGGCGTGCTGGAAATAGAGGTCGCCGAAGTCGACACCAGGGCCGAGCAACTGGCCGAAGGTGCGCTCCAGGCCAGCGGTATCCAGGCCACCGGGGCGCAACAGGCGGTCTTGGGCAAGCGTCAGGGCGGTATCAGTCATGGTCTCGATCTGGGGATGCGGGGGCGCTCAGGCAAGCCCCGTGAACAGGAGGGCCACGCTCAGCGCGAGCGCGGCAGGTCGGTGACGGTCGGCGGAATGGCCGGCGCCGGCTTCGGCGCGGGCGGCGGAGTCTTGTCGCGGCTGCGTTCGATCACTTCCACTTTCGGCTCCTTCCATGGACCGGTCACCTTGTACGTGCGGGCGCCGATTTCGCCCAGTGGCTTGGACAATACCGCATTGGTGGCGGCACCGAGCGCAGCGCCCACAGGCCCGCCGGCCACCGCACCGACCACGGTCAGCAGGTTGCCGGCACGCGGGTTGACGTCGATGGTCTGGTCGAACTGCTGGTTGCGAAGGTCAGCCTGGCCGCGGATGGTGATGTTCGCCGCCGGGCCCTCGATCAACACCTTGTCGGTACGTGCCATGCCCTGGCCGAACTGCATGCTGCCGTCGATCTGGTTGAACGCGAAGCCCTTGGAGAAGAAGTCGCGGAAGTCGAACATCAGGCGCCGCGGCAGCTGGGTGACGCTGAGCAGTCCCAGCACGCGGCCGGCACCCGGCTCCAGCTCCAGCAGCTGGCCGTTGCGTGCATGCAGATCGAGGGTGCCCTGCAGGTTGCCCAGCTGGAAGTCCGACGGACCGCCGCTCCA
>Ga0207709_10002632_pt1 | contig 11172 bp, 8 predicted proteins | sample KBSM34metaG_FD_184397 | JGI IMG/M metagenome (GOLD analysis project Ga0207709, IMG submission 184397) | Miscanthus rhizosphere microbial communities from Kellogg Biological Station, Michigan, USA - KBS M3-4 metaG (SPAdes) (version 2) | ecosystem: Host-associated > Plants > Roots > Rhizosphere >...
GCAGGTGATGACCAGCAACCCCGAGCTGTTCTGGGGCCTGATCGCCTCGATGTGGATCGGCAACGCCATGCTGATCATCCTGAACCTGCCCCTGATCGGCATGTGGATCAAGCTCCTGACGGTGCCCTACAAGTTCCTGTTCCCCGCCATCGTGCTGTTCTGCGCGATCGGCGTGTACTCGACCAACAACAACACCTTCGACGTGTGGATGGTCGCGATCTTCGGCTTCATCGGCTACCTGTTCCTGAAGCTGCGCACCGAGCCGGCCCCGCTGCTGCTGGGCTTCATCCTCGGGCCGATGATGGAAGAGAACCTGCGGCGCGCGCTGCTGCTGTCGCGCGGTGCGTGGAGCGTGTTCGTGACGCGGCCGTTGTCGGCGGGCCTGCTGATCGCCGCAGCCTTGCTGCTGGCCATCGTGCTGTTGCCCGCGATCAAGGCGAAGCGCGAAGAAGCCTTCGTTGAGGATTGAGCTGGAGGCTCCTTCCAGGAACACCGCGGAACCGGCTTTGCCGGGCCGCTGGTGTTGCCCCCGGTAGGGGGTTGGCGAAGCGACACGAAGTGCGCGAAGACTGGGGGCGAGCCTGTTGCTCCAGGGGCTTTTTTATTTCAGGAACGCGTCGTAGGCCGTTTTCAGGATCAGCGCACTCACCACCACGATGAACACGATCCGCACGAAACCCGCCCCGTGCTTCAGCGCCACGCGCGTGCCGACCAGGCTGCCGGCCACGTTGGCCACGGCCATCACCAGCCCGTAGTGCCACCAGACGTGGCCCTTGGCGGCCAGCAGGATCAGCGCGGCGGCGTTGGTCAGCGTGTTGATGACCTTGGCCGAGGCCGAGGCGTTGAGGAAGTCGTAGCCCATCCAGCGCACGAACAGGAACACCAGGAAGCTGCCCGTGCCCGGCCCGAAGAAGCCGTCGTAGAACCCAATGGTCAGGCCGATGGTGCTGGCCGCCAGCGTCTCGGCGCGGCCGCTGAAGCGCGGCGCGTGCAGCCGGCCCATGTCCTTGCGCGCCAGCGTGTAGACCAGCACGCCCAGCAGGATGACCGGCAGTGCCCTGCGCAGGAAATCGCCCGGGAAGACCGTGACGGTCCAGGCGCCGAGCATCGAGCCGCCGAAACCCAGCAGCGCGGCCGGCCACATGGCGCTCCATCGCATCTGCACCCGCTGGCTGAACTGGGCCGCGGAGGCCGCCGTGCCCCAGATGGACGCGCTCTTGTTGGTGCCCAGCAGCGTGGCCGGCGGCGCGCCCGGAAACACCGCAAAGAGGGCCGGCACCAGGATCAACCCGCCGCCGCCCACGATCGCATCGATAAAACCCGCGAGCAGTGAGGCGCCCGTGACCACCAGCATTTCCATGCGGGCGATTGTCTCACCGGAATCGCTATCGAAACGATAGCTATGGTGGCCGATACCGGCTGGCCAAGCGGCCTGTTTGGCTTGGAAGAAAGCGCCCACTTCCGCGCTGCGAACAGGCAAAAAAAAGCGCCGACCAGCGGCGCTTTTCAAATATCAGACAGGCATCTCGTACGGAGCCTTTGAAGAATGTTCTTGTTGATCGATCGGAAGCTTGTCTCCTCGGACCCTCGGCAGTACGAGCAGGGCCCGTCGCGAGTGCGCAGATTGTGCAAGCGCGCACCCGCCCGGTGCATTAGGAATTACCCGCTTCGTGTTACTTCGACCCTCCGGTTGGGAAACCAAAGTGTTTCAGTCAGTTAACAAGATGGCATGACTCGTGCACACAGGCCTCTTGTCCACCACTCCAAGAAGAAACGGTCATGGCCCTGCTGGCACCCCAAGCCTCCCTGAACGCGGCCGACACCGCCTGGATGATGACCTCGACCGCGCTGGTGCTGCTGATGACGCTGCCCGGCATCGCGCTCTTCTATGCCGGCATGGTGCGGCGCAAGAACGTGCTGGCCACCATGGCCGGGGTGGTGGCGATCGCCGCGGTGGTCTCGCTGACCTGGTTCGCACTCGGTTACTCGCTGGCCTTCACGCCGGGCTGGCCCTGGCTGGGCAAGCTCTCGCGCATCGGCTTCTCGGGCTTCGAGTACCTGAAGGAGGCTGGCCAGGTGGCCGTGAGCCACGTGGCGCCGAACGTGCCGGAGTCGGTCTACGCCATGTTCCAGCTGAGCTTCGCGATCATCACCACCGCGCTGGTGCTCGGCGCCTTTGTCGAGCGCATGCGCTTCTCGGCGCTGCTGTGGTTCGCGCTGCTGTGGAGCGTGCTCGTGTACGCGCCGGTCGCGCACTGGGTGTGGGAGCCGGGCGGCTGGCTCGCGCAGATGGGTGCGCTCGACTTCGCGGGCGGCTCGGTGGTGCACGTCAACGCGGGCATCGCGGGGCTGGTGTGCGCCTATGCGCTCGGGCCGCGCCGGGGCTACGGGCGCGAGGCCTTCGAGCCCTACAGCCTGGCGCTCACCATGACCGGCGCGGGCCTGCTGTGGGTGGGCTGGTTCGGCTTCAATGCCGGCTCGGCGGTGGCGGCCGACGGGCGCGCGGGCCTGGCGATGCTGGTGACGCACATCGCGGCGGCGGCCGGCGCCATGAGCTGGATGGTCGGCGAGTGGATCGTGCGCCGCAGCCCCTCGCTGCTGGGCCTGTGCTCCGGCCTCGTGGCCGGGCTGGTGGCGATCACGCCGGCGGCCGGCTTCGTCACGCCGCTGTCGGCGCTGGCCATCGGCGCCATCGCCGGGCTGGCCTGCTACTGGGGCGCCACGGGCCTGAAGCACCTGCTCGGTGCAGACGACTCGCTCGACGTGTTCGGCGTGCACGGCATCGGCGGCATCGTGGGCGCGCTGCTCACGGGCGTGTTCGCCGACCCGCGCATCTCGGGCGCGGCGGGCAGTGTGCTGACGCAGGCGATCGCGGTCGCCAGCGTGGCGATCTACAGCGCGGCGGGCACGGCCATCGTGTTGTTCCTGGTGCATGTGCTGGTCGGATTGCGCGTCGACCCCGAGAGCGAACTGGTGGGCCTCGATCTTGCTCAGCATCGTGAACACCTGGGAGCCTGACCACCCGAGGGAGACGCCATGCCATCCATGTCCGAAAGCGAACGCATCGCGCTTGCAGCACGTCTTCACGTGGCACTGCGGCGAAAGCACGGGCGCGTGACCGACACCGAATGGATGGCCACCAACGCCGAGTACGCCGCCGAGATCGTGCGCATGACGCGCCAGCACGCCGCCGAGACGAAGGACGACGAACTCGACCAGCTCGCCACGCGGCTGGAGCAGGCCATGGAACCGCTGGCCCGCGCCGCGCGCTTGGCGGCGCGCCAGCCCGACGGCCTGCCGCCCACGCCGCCGCCGCGCTACGTCGGCGGGCTGCGCTGACGACGCTTCAGTTCGCGGCCAGCGCCGCCTTGCGGATCGACTGCAGCGTGCTCGCGGGCGTGATCGCCTCCGGGTTCAGCAGGCAATGCAGGATCGCCGGCTTGCCGCTGGCACGCGCACGCGCGAGTGCGGGGCCGAACTCTTCCGTCGTGGTCACGCGTTCGCCGTGGCCGCCGAACACCTCGGCATAGCCACGGAAGTCGGGGTTCTTCAGCTGCGTGGCGCTGATGCGGCCGGGGTAGTGCTTTTCCTGGTGCATGCGGATCGTGCCGTACATGCCGTTGTCCAGCAGCACGACGAGGATCGGCTGGCCGTACTGCACGGCGGTCGCGAACTCCTGGCCGTGCATCATGAAATCGCCATCGCCCGCGAACACGACCACCTCGCGTTCGGGCCACAGCCGCTTGGCGCCGACGCCCGCCGGCAGGCCGTAGCCCATCGAGCCGCTGGTCGGTGCGAGCTGGCTCGCGAACGCGCGGAACGGCCAGAAGCGGTGCACCCAGGTCGCGAAGTTGCCCGCGCCGTTGCAGAAGATGGTGTCAGCCGGCAGCACCTCGCGCAGGTGCTGCATGACCTCGCCCATCTGCAGCGGGCCGGGGATGCGGATCGCGGCCGGGTCGCTCCAGCGCAGGAAGTCTTCGCGCGCGGTCTTCGTCTCGGCCTGCCACACGGGCGGTGACGCCGGACGCAACGCGGACACCGCCTCGGCAAACGCCTGCGGCGTGGCGTGGATGCCCTGCGTCGGGCGATAGAGCTTGCCGAGCTCGTCGGCATCGGCATGCACATGCACCAGCGCCTGCTTCGGCTGCGGGATCGCGAACAGCTCATAGCCTTGCGACGGCACTTCCGACAGACGCCCGCCGACCAGCAGCACCAAGTCCGCATTGCGGATGCGTTCCAGCATGCGCGGGTTCGCGCCGAGCCCCAGGTCGCCCGCGTAGCAGGGGTGCTCGGCGGACATCAGCATCTGGCGGCGGAACGAGCAGTACACGGGCAGCGAATACGCCTCGGCGAACTGCGCGAACTGCTGCGTCGCGGCTTCGGACCAGCGGCTGCCACCCAGGATGACGACCGGCCGCTGCGCCTGCGACAGGCGCTGCTGCAACTCGGCGATCTGCGCCGCGCCCGGATGCGTTTCGGTGACGGCATACGGCAGCGCATCGGCCACCACGGCGGCTTCGGTCAGCATGTCTTCGGGCAGCGCGATCACCACCGGACCGGGCCGGCCCGAGGTCGCGACGTGGAAGGCGCGCGACACCAGTTCGGGCACGCGCGCCGGATCGTCGATCTGCACGACCCACTTGGCCATCGTGCCGAAGACCGCGCCGTAGTCCAGCTCCTGGAAGGCTTCGCGGCCGAGTGCGTCGCGCGCGACCTGGCCGACGAACAGCAGGAGCGGCGTCGAATCCTGGTGCGCGATGTGCACGCCCGCCGCCGCGTTGGTGGCACCAGGGCCGCGCGTGACGAAGCAGATGCCGGGCCTGCCGGTGAGCTTGCCCTGCGCCTCGGCCATCATCGTCGCGCCGCCTTCCTGCCGGCACACCGTCACGTCGATCGATGCATCGTGCAGCGCGTCGAGCACGGCCAGGAAGCTTTCGCCGGGCACGCAGAAGAGCTGTTTGACGCCGTGGGTGATGAGCTGGTCGACCAGGATCTGGCCGCCGGTGCGGGAGGAAGTCATGAGGGTTCCAGTGGAATGAAGATGTTCAGGAGAGCGCGGCGCAGGCGGCGGCGATGCGCGCGCACGCCTCTTCGAGCTGCGCCATCGACGTCGCATACGAGATGCGGAAATACGGTGCGAGTCCGAACACGCTGCCCGGCACCACCGCCACGTCGAAGTCCTGCAGCAGGTAGCGGCAGAAGTCGCTGTCGGTCTGCAGCAGCGCGCCAGCGGCGGTGCGCTTGCCGAGCGCGCCCGCGCAACTTGCGAATGTGTAGAAGGCGCCTTCGGGCACGCGGCAATGCAGGCCTTGCGTGCGGTTGAGCGCGGCCACGACGAAGTCGCGGCGCTGTTGAAACGACGCGCAGCGCTCGGCCACGATGCCCTGCGGCCCGGTGAGCGCCTCGATCGCCGCGGCCTGGCTCACCGACGACGGGCACGAGGTCGACTGGCTTTGCACCACGGCCATCGCCGCGATCAACGGGCGCGGTCCCGCGCCGTAGCCGACGCGCCAGCCGGTCATTGCATAGGCCTTCGACACGCCGTTCACCGTCAACGTGCGTTCGCGCAGCCGCGGCTCCACGGCCACCGGCGTTGCGAATGCAAGGCCGTCGTAGAGGATGTGTTCGTAGATGTCGTCCGCCAGCACCCAGACATGGGGGTGCTCGAGCAGCACATCGGTGATCGGCTTCAGTTGCGCAGCGCTGTAGGCCGCGCCGCTCGGGTTCGACGGCGAGTTGAGAAACAGCCAACGCGTGCGTGGCGTGATGGCCGTCTGCAACTGCGCCGCCGTCAGGCGAAAGCCGTTCTCCTCGCCGCACGCCACCGACACCGGCACACCGCCGCAGATCTGCACGATGTCCGCGTACGAAGTCCAGTACGGCGCGGGCAGGATCACTTCGTCGCCCGGGTTCAGGCTCGCCATCAGCGCATTGAAGATCACCTGCTTGGCGCCCGCGCTCACGCTGATCTCGTCGAGTGCGAAGTCCATCGCGTTGTCGCGCTTGAACTTCAGCTGCACCGCCGCCTTCATCGCCGGGCTGCCGTCGAGCACCGTGTAGCGCGTGTCGCCGCGCGCAATCGCCTGCGAGGCGGCATGCCGGATGTTCTCGGGCGTGTCGAAGTCGGGCTCGCCCGCGCCCAGCACGATCACCGAGCGGCCGGCGCGCTTGAGCGCCTGCGCGTGGTCGGTGATGCGCAGGATCTCCGAGACGTTGATGGCGCGCACACGTTGCGCCGGCGAGAACACGGCTGCGTCTGTCACTTCGCGTAGGCTTCCAATGGCTTGTCGTTGGGTTCGAGCAAGAGCTGCTTGAGCGCGGGACTCATCGGCAGGTTGAGGCTGGTGTTCTTCGGCGGAATCGCGGCCACGAACCACTTGGTGTAGATCTTCTCGAGCTCGCCGCTCTTCATGAGCTTGCGCAGCGAATCGTCCACCGCCGCCTTGAAGGCCGGGTCGTCCTTGCGGAACAGCAGCGCGATCGGCTCCGAGCCCAGCGCCTCGCCGGTGATGCGGTAGGCCGTCGGGTTCTTCGAGTTCGCGATGATGCCGGCGAGCAGGTTGTCGTCGAGCACGAAGGCATCGGCGCGGCCCGACTCCATGAGCAGGAAGCTCTCCAGGTGGTCCTTGCCGAGCATGGTGTTGTACGAGACGTTCTGCGCGCGCTCGCGTTTGCGCAGCAGCTGCACGGCGGTGGTGCCGGTCGAGGCCGACACGTTGCGGCCCGCGAGCTGGTCGAGCGTGGTGATGCCCGAGTCGACCTTGGTCGCCATGCGCACTTCGCTCACGTACGTGGTGAGCGCAAAGGCCACCTGCTGCTGGCGCGCGGTGTTGTTGGTGGTGGGGCCGCAGCCGATGTCCAGCGTGCCGTTCTGCACCAGCGGGATGGTGTTCTGCGCGGTCACGGCCATGTACTCGAGCTTGGCGTTGGGCGTGATGTCCTTGAGCACGCGCTCGCAGAGCTCGACGTGGTAGCCCACGTACTTCTCGCCCGCGCCCAGCATGTAGGCCATGGGCGGCGAGGCTTCGCGCACGCCGAGCACGACCTTGCCGCTCGCCTTGATCTTGTCGAGCGTGCCGCCGGTGGGCGCCTGCTGCGCGGTGGCAGTGGTGCCGAAGGCGAGCGCAAGCAGCGCGGCGGTGGCGAGGGTCTTCAGTTGCATCTTCATCTTTGCTGTCTCCTGGTGGTTTTTCTGGGGGAATAGGTACGGCCGCTGCCTGGCCGCTGCGGCGAAATGCCGCGCAGCAGGCACCACGGGCCGGGGTTGTTCAGTCGCCGATGTCGAAGGTCACGCCCTGCGCGAGGGGGAGTGCCGTCGAGTAGTTGATGGTGTTGGTCGCGCGGCGCATGTAGGCCTTCCAGCTGTCCGAGCCCGCTTCGCGCCCGCCGCCGGTTTCCTTCTCGCCACCGAAGGCGCCGCCGATCTCGGCGCCGCTCGGGCCGATGTTGACGTTGGCGATGCCGCAGTCCGAACCCGCGCTGGACATGAAGCGCTCGGCCTCGCGCACATTGAGCGTGAAGATCGACGACGACAGGCCCGCGCCCACCGCGTTGTGCCATTCGATGGCTTCGTCGAGCGAGCTGTAGCGCACCACGTAGAGGATGGGCGCGAAGGTCTCGCGCAGCACGGGGCCGGCGTGCGACTTCAGCTCCACCAGCGCGGGGCGCACATAGAACGCGTCCTGCGTGCCGATGCCCTCGACGCGCTGGCCGCCGTGCACCGTGGCGCCGGTCTCGCGGATTTCGTTCAGGGCCTTCTGCATGCCGTCGAAGGCCGCGCGGTCGATCAGCGGACCGACCAGCGTGCCGGCCTCGCGCGGGTCGCCCACCTGCACGTTGCCGTAGACCTTCACGAGCTTGGGCACCAGCTGGTCGTACACGCTCTCGTGCACGAACAGGCGCCGCAGCGTGGTGCAGCGCTGGCCGGCCGTGCCCATGGCCGCGAAGGCGATACCGCGCAGCGTGAGGTCCAGGTCGGCCGAGGGCGTGACGATGGCGGCGTTGTTGCCGCCCAGTTCGAGGATCGCGCGGGCGAAGCGCGCCGCCAGCTTCGGCCCGACCTGCCGGCCCATCGCCGTGGAGCCGGTGGCCGAGAGGATCGGCACGCGGGGGTCGTCGACCAGCACCTCGCCGATGTCGCGCCGGCCCAGCAGCAGGCCGAGCAGGCCTTCAGGTGCGTCGCCGAAACGTTCGATGGCGCGCTGCGCGATGGCGTGCACGGCCAATGCGGTGAGCGGGGTTTTTTCCGACGGCTTCCACACCACCGGGTCGCCGCACACCAGCGCGAGCGCCGCGTTCCACGACCACACGGCCACGGGAAAGTTGAAGGCCGAGATCACGCCGCACACGCCCAGCGGATGCCAGGTTTCCATCATCCGGTGCTCGGCGCGCTCGGTGGCCAGCGTGAGGCCGTAGAGCTGGCGCGAGAGGCCGACCGCGAAGTCGCAGATGTCGATCATTTCCTGCACCTCGCCCGCGCCTTCGGACGGAATCTTGCCGGCCTCCAGCGTGACGAGGCGGCCCAGGTCGCGCTTGGCGGCGCGCAGCTCTTCGCCCAGCAGGCGCACCAGTTCGCCACGGCGTGGCGCCGGCACCAGGCGCCAGGCCTTGAAGGCCTCGTGCGCGCGGCCGATGGCGCCGGTGGCTTCCACCGCCGTGGTCTGCGGCACCTGCGCGATCACTTCGCCGCTGACCGGCGAGCGCACCGTGAGGTCGCCGCGGGTGTGGGCGGTGCGGGGCACGCCCAGGCGATGCAGCAGTTGGTCGACCTCGGCGGGGAGGGACACGGGGGTCTGGGCTTCTGGCATGGACGCTCCAGGGAGAAGGAAGGACAGAAGAAGAAATGCGACAGCAGGAACGAGCCAATATGTGCGAAACCCGCGCCCTTGCCTAGCGAAAAAATGGAAGGACTTGGTGCGTTTTGCGAATGAACTCGGTGACGACACCTTCCTTCAACGCACGACAAACGCCCACCCGCACAATGCGCACGTGCCCCGAAAACCGCCCGATCCCTCGCCGCCCCGACCCTATTGGCTCTACCTGCTGGAATGCGAAGGCGGCGTGTACTACGCGGGCATCGCGCTCGACGTGGAGCAGCGCTTCTTCCAGCACGTCTTCGGGCTGGGCGCCAAGTTCACGCGCGCGCGTCCGCCGCAGCGCGTGCTGGCGGCACGCCAGTACCCCGACAAGGGCGCCGCGCTGCGGGCGGAGATCGCGCTCAAGGCGCTGCCTCGCGCGCGCAAGCTGGCGTTCTTCGAGAGCTAGCCCTCCGCCGCAGGCGACCTGCACAGCATCACCGGCAGGCACAGCAGATAGCGCACGGCGCCGGCCAGCCCTGCGCCGTGGGCTGGAGGAGCAGGCGGCACCGCCCGATGCGGAAATCCGGCAGCAGGCGCTCAATGCCGCCGCGGCCTCGCGCCCGCTGCTGGCCGAGGCCTTCGCCAGCTACCGCAAGGCCGGCCCCGATGCGATGTTCGAGGTCGGCGTGGACCTCATGCTCGAAGGCGCGAAGGCGCGCCTGGCGGCTGACACCCAGCGCGGCGCCAAGCCGCGCCGCTGAAGCCGCCTCAGCGGTTGCGGTTGTCTTCCAGAATCCAGCCCGCCGTCTTCTCCGCCATCATCAGCGTCGGACTGTTGGTGTTGCCGCTCGTGATGGTGGGCATCGCGCCCGCATCGACCACGCGCAGGCCGCGCACGCCGCGCACGCGCAGGCGCGCATCGAGCACCGCCATCGGGTCGCCGTCGGCGCCCATCTTGGTGGTGCCGACCGGGTGGAAGATGGTGGTGGCGATGTCGCCGGCCAGCCGCGCGAGGTCTTCGTCGGTCTGGTACTGCACGCCGGGCTTCCACTCCTGCGGCTTGTACTTGGCGAGCGCGGGCTGCTGCGCGATGCGGCGCGTCACGCGCAGCGAATCGGCCGCGACCTTGCGGTCTTCCTCGGTGCTCAGGTAGTTGGGCGCGATGGCGGGCGCGTCTTCGAAACGCGCGCTCTTGATGCGCACCGAGCCCCGGCTCGTCGGGTTCAGGTTGCACACGCTCGCGGTGAAGGCCGGGAAGCTGTGCAGCGGCTCGCCGAAGGCATCGAGCGACAGCGGCTGCACGTGGTACTGGATGTTGGGCCACGCGCGGTCGGGCGAGCTGCGCGTGAAGGCGCCCAGCTGCGACGGCGCCATGCTCATCGGGCCGCTGCGTTTCAGCAGGTATTCGAGGCCGATCTTCGCCTTGCCGACCAGCGACGAGGCCAGCACGTTGAGCGTGGGCGCGCCCTCGATCTTGTAGACCGCGCGGATCTGCAGGTGGTCCTGCAGGTTGGCGCCGACGCCGGGCGCGTCCAGCGCCACCTCGATGCCGTGCTGGCGCAGCAGCTCGGCCGGGCCGACGCCCGACAGCTGCAGGATCTGCGGCGAGCCGATGGCGCCCGCGCTCAGGATCACTTCGCACTCGGCATGCGCCGTGGTCATCTCGGTGCCGTCCCACACCTGCGCGCCGGTGCAGCGTTTCGTGCCGTCGGGCAGCGTCTCGAACAGCAGGCGCGACACCTGCGCGCCGGTCCACAGTTCGAAGTTGGGGCGGCCGTAGCAGGTGGGCCGCAGGAAGGCCTTGGCGGTGTTCCAGCGCCAGCCGTTCTTCTGGTTGACCTGGAAGTAACCCACGCCTTCGTTGCTGCCGCGGTTGAAGTCGGCGGTGTGCGGCACGCCGGCCTGCACGGCCGCGTCAGCAAACGCATCGAGGATGTCCCAGCGCAGCCGCTGTTTCTCGACACGCCACTCGCCGCCCGCGCCGTGCATCTCGTCGGCGCCCAGGTAGAAGTCTTCGTGCTTGCGAAAGGCCGGCAGCACGTTCTCCCAGCGCCAGCCCTCGTCGCCCGTGAGCTCAGCCCAGTGCTCGTAGTCGCGCGACTGGCCGCGCATGTAGATCATGCCGTTGATGCTGGAGCAGCCGCCCAGCGTCTTGCCGCGCGGATAGCGCAGCGTGCGGCCGTTGAGGCCCGCGTCGGGCTCGGTGTTGTAGAGCCAGTCGGTGCGCGGGTTGCCGATGCAATACAGGTAGCCCACCGGAATGTGAATCCAGTGGTAGTCGTCCTTGCGGCCGGCCTCGATGAGCAGCACGCGCTTGGTCTTGTCGGCGCTCAGGCGGTTGGCGATGAGCGAGCCGGCGGTGCCGGCGCCGATG
>Ga0207709_10002634_pt1 | contig 11158 bp, 11 predicted proteins | sample KBSM34metaG_FD_184397 | JGI IMG/M metagenome (GOLD analysis project Ga0207709, IMG submission 184397) | Miscanthus rhizosphere microbial communities from Kellogg Biological Station, Michigan, USA - KBS M3-4 metaG (SPAdes) (version 2) | ecosystem: Host-associated > Plants > Roots > Rhizosphere >...
CGGATGCTCGGGGTCGAGGTCTACGACGGCCCGGCCGCCGAAGCCGAAGCGAAGGGCCTCGAGGTCGCCCGCGTCGACCTCGAAACCGGTCGCTTCCCCTGGGAGGACAGCAGCGTCGACGTCGTTGTCTGCAATCAGGTGCTCGAGCACCTGAAGAACGTCTGGCTGCCGATGACCGAGATGCACCGGGTGCTGCGCCCAGGCGGCCACGCGGTCCTCTCGGTCCCGAACCTGGCCAGCCTTCACAACCGCGTCCTGCTCGCGCTCGGGCGGCAGCCGACTTCGATCCGCGTCCTCGGCCCGCACGTCCGCGGCTACGCCTTCGGCGAGTTCCGCGACCTCGTCGCCCTCGGCGGCGCCTACGAGGTGGAGCGGGCCCTCACCGCCGGCTTCTACCCCCTGCCGGCCGCCTGGAGCCGCCCCTTCTCGTCGCTATGGACGAGCGCCGGGCACACCACCGTCGTCCTCGCCCGCAAGACCGCCGCCGCCCCGCCCTGGCTCGACTACATCGAGGGCGAAGTCGAGGGCGGAATGCAGACCTTCTACGCGGACGCCTAGGCGGAACGGTTCGCTACCTGCGGGCGATCCAGAAGGCGGCCGGGCCGACCAGGCGCCCCGGGGGCGGGTCGAAGGAGGGGATCGCCGCGGTGAGGCGGCCGGGGTGCTCGCGCGCCACCGCGTGGGCGGGGAGCAATACCTCGAACTCGTCGTTGAAGGCGAGGAACGCCTGCAGCAGGTACTGCTCGCCCCAGTAGTACTGCCGCTCCTCGATCCAGACCCGCGGGTACTCCCAGGGCAGGAAGACGTCGTGGAAGTGGACGACGACGCCCGGGGCCAGCGTCGGCAGGAGGTCGAGGACGATGCGGTTGACGTCGCTGCCGAGCTTGACGGTATGGGTGGTGTCGACGAAGAGGAAGTCGCCACTCCCGAGCGCTTCGAACTCCGCCGCCGGAACGTCCATGGCCGAGACCGGCTCCAGCCGCGTCGGCGGGGGAGGCTCCTCCCCCACCACCTGCGGGCGTGGGTAGGGGTCGAAGGCGACGTGCTCGGTCTCGACCCCTTCTTCGGCGTTGCGGCGGGCAGCCATCCCGATCAGCAGGGTCGTGTACCCGGAGCCGAGCTCGAGGACCCGCCGCGGCCTCCGCTGCCGCACCATCGCGTAGAGCAGCTCGGCGTCGACGGACTGGTAGTTCTGGTTGCGAAGGAAGAACTGGCCCGGCGCCGCCGGCCCCTCCAGCGGGAAGTCAAGCTCGGCGACGTACGGCGCCAGCTCCGACTCGATCGCGTCGATCGCCCTCCCGACGTTCAGCTCAATGCCGCCGGCGAGATCGCTGCGGCGGTCGCAGATGTCGGCGGGCAGCTCATCGAGGTGCGGGATCGGGCTGTCGTAGGAGCGACGCACCAGGTCGTACTCGCCGGGCCCGGGCTTCGCCAGCACTTCGTCACCGCGAACGAGCGCGTAGCCGCGCCGCGCCGCCGCCCGGCGCAGGGTGTCGAAGGCGATTTCGCGGAGCCGGCCTGCTGAGGGTCGCGGCATCTCTAGAACGGCAGCTCGTCGCCGATCTCGGCCAGCGTCGGCGCAGTCTTGTCGCGCTCGGAGAGGAGCGGCTCGGAGACCTCCCAGTCGACGCCAACGCCCGGGTCGTCCCAGGCGATCCCCTTCTCGGTCGCCGGGTCGTAGTAGCTGGAGACCTGGTAGGCGACGTCGGCTTCCTCGGAGAGGACGGCGAAGCCGTGGCCGAAGCCGACCGGGACGAAGAGCTGGCGGTGGCGGACGTCGTCGAGGCGGTGGGCCTCCCACTGCCCATAGGTCGGCGAGTTGCGACGGAGGTCAACGGCGACGTCGAGGATCTCGCCACGGGCGCAGCGGACCAGCTTCGCCTGGCCCGGCTCGGTCTGGAAGTGGATCCCACGCAGCGTTCCCTTGCGTGAGCGCGAGTGGTTGTGCTGGACGAACTCGACGTCGACGCCGAGCTCTGCCCAGGCGTTACGGCTGAAGGACTCGACCATGAAGCCGCGCTCGTCGCCGTGGACCTGCGGCTCGACGAGGACCACCCCGTCGAGCTTCGTCTCCAGCCGCTCAGCCATCAGCGCAGGCTCTTCCCGTACTGCTTTTCGTAGTACTCGCGGTACTCGCCCGAGCGGATCGGGCCCCACCAGTCCTCGTTGTCGCGGTACCACTGCACGGTCCGCTCGAGGCCCTCGGCGAAGTGGACCTGCGCCTCCCAGCCCAGCTCCGTCTTCAGCTTCTCGGAGGAGAGCGAGTAGCGGCGGTCGTGGCCCGGCCGGTCGGTGACGTATTCGATCAGCGACTCGTCGCCGCCGGTCAGCTCGATCACCCGCTTGACGACCTCGATGTTCTCGCACTCGTCGGGGCCGCCGACGTTGTAGGCCTCGCCGGCCTTGCCCTTGGTGAGGACGGTGTGGATGCCGGTGCAGAAGTCCTCGACGTAGAGCCAGTTGCGGACCTGGCGGCCGTCGCCGTAGACCGGCAGCGGGTCACGGTGCAGGGCGTTTAGCGTGATCAGCGGGATCAGCTTCTCCGGGTACTGGCGCGGGCCGTAGTTGTTGGAGCCGCGGACGATCGAGGCGTCGATCCCATAGGTGTGGAAGTGGGCGGAGACGAGCAGGTCGCCGGCCGCCTTCGTCGCCGAGTAGGGCGAAGAGGGGTCGATCGGCGAGGTCTCGGTGAAGGAGCCGGACTCGATCGAGCCGTAGACCTCGTCGGTGGAGACCTGTAGGTAGCGCTCGACGCCGAGCTCGCGGGCCGCGTCCAGCAGCGTGCCGGTGCCGACGACGTGGGTGCGGGCGAACGCTTCCTGGTCGTCGATCGAGCGGTCGACGTGGCTCTCGGCGGCGAAGTTGACGACGGCGTCGACGCCCTGCATCGCTTCGCGGACGACGGCCGGGTCCTCGATCGCCCCCTCGATCAGGTTCGTCCCCTCGGGCAGGTTCTCGCGCCGCCCGGCATAGGTGAGCTTGTCGAGGACGACGACGTCGTGCTCGTCGCCGACCAGCCGCACGTAGGTGGAGCCGATGAAGCCGGCCGCGCCGGTCACCAGGAGTCTCATTCGCTTGCCTCCGCTTGTCGTTGGGCGAGATAGCCTGCCAGCCCGTCCTGCCAGCTGGGGAGCCGGATCGCGTGCTCGCGCTGGCTGACCAGGGCCGAGAAGGGCGGTCGCGGCGCCGCGGCGCCGAATTCATCGCTGGTGATCGAGAGCACCCGGCACTCGACCTTTGCCTGCTCGAAGATCTCCCCGGCGAACTCGTACCAAGAGCACTGCCCGGCGGCCGCCATGTGGTGGATCCCGTACTCGATCCCCTCGATCAGGCGGACGATCCCGTAGGCGAGGTGCCAGGTGTAGGTGGGCGAGCCGACCTGGTCGCGGACGACGGTGACCTCGCTCCGGGTCCGGGCCAGCTGCAGCATCGTGTCGACGAAGTTGCGACCCCCGAGACCGAAGAGGCCGGCCGAGCGGACGATGAAGTGGCGCTTGTTAGCCGCCGCGACCGCCTCCTCACCGGCGAGCTTGGTGCGGCCGTAGGCCGAGAGCGGCGCCGGCTGGTCGCTCTCCACGTAGGGCGCGCCCTTGAGGCCGTCGAAGACGTAGTCGGTGGAGACGTGAAGGACCCGCGCTTCCACCTTCGCGGCCGCCGCGGCGACGTTGCCGGCACCGCTGCCGTTGACGGCGAAGGCGGCCTCCTCGGCCGTCTCGGCGCCGTCGACGTCGGTCCAGGCGGCGCAGTTGATGACGACATCGGGCCGCTCGAGGTCGAGCTTGCGGTCGAGCGTCCCTGGATTGGTGACGTCGAGCTCGGCGCGGCCGTAGCCGACGACGTCGTGGCCGGCGTTACCGGCGGCGAGGAGGACGTCGCGTCCCAGCATCCCGGCGGCTCCGGTGACAAGCAGCTTCATTTCGTGCGGGGTGACGTTTGCACCCGCAGCAGGCTAGCTATCTGGAAACGCTCACGACAGGGAGGCCAGCCTCCGATCCCCGCTCGACGAAACGTCTGTCGCCGCTGATCACGGTCCCGCCCAGCTGCACCGCCAAAGCTGCGTACAGAGCGTCATAGGAGGTCAGGGAGTGGGCGATCGCGAGGGAAAGGGCCGGCTGGACGAGCGGACGGGATCGTGCCCGGCTTCGCTATCGGAGAGCAGAACCGACCTAGCCGGGCCGGACATGTCCTCTTCGACTAACAAAGGCACTATGACGCTGGCGTCAACGACGACCGCCGCCATGCGCTTACCGGTCGCGGTCTTCGCGAATCAGCTCGGCGGCGGTCGGAGAGTCGCCGGGAAGAACGTGTTCTGAGCGAATCCGATCGGCATCGCGGAGAAATTGATCCAGCGAGGTGCTCGTACGGGACGAGAGGCTGCGACGCAGCCGCTCGATCGCCTCAGCGCCGATCGAGCGGCGGGCTGACTTCGCCTCTCTGCGCAGCCGCTCGTAGAGCTCCGGAGGAACGTCCCTGACATAGAGAGTGGGCATTACTTGCAAAATGCTAGCCGGCTCGCCGATCAAGGCGTGGGGCCGATAAAGGCGTCCTCGACGTGGACCCCGCGTCGATTAGCTCCTGGATTGTCTCGGTGATCTCTAGCTTGCCGAACCAGAAACGAGAATGAACCGGAGCCCTGTCGCCACGCAGGCGGACAGGGCTCCGATGGGGAACGTCTTCACAGGCCTAATCGATCAATACAGCCAGGTAAACGCAATGGCAGGACTCGTCCCAGCCAACATTCCCTGGGTGGTGTTTTCTTTCCCGGCCGTTCCCCAGAGGAAAAGCTGGCCGCCACTTGACTGGAAGGCGATTTCCCAGCCGTTGTTATCGAGGCCGGTGATAGCCGGACTCGTACCCGACTTCATGCCTTGTTCCGTGTTTTCGTTCCCGGCAGTGCCCCAGCGGAAGAGTTTGCCGCCACTTGACTGGAAGGCGATCTCATAACCGCCGCCGGAAAGGCCCGTGATCGCAGGGCTCGTACTCGCAGCCATCCCCTGAGTCGTCCCAACGTTCCCGGCGGTGCCCCAGTAAAAGAGCTTGCCGGTGTTCGCTTGGAAGGCGATCTCATAACCGCCACCAGCCAGCCCGGTGATGCTTGGGCTGGTGCCCGGCATCATGCCTTGCCCGGTGTTTTCATTTCCAGCAGTTCCCCAGCGGACGAGTTTGCCGCCACTCGCTTGGAAGGCGATCTCCCATCCGTTATTCAAGAGCGCCGTGATACTCGGACTCGTGCCCGCTGCCATCCCCTGGGCCGTATTAGTCACGGTCCCCGAGGACGTAATCGTTCTCAGTTCGCCACCGGGCGACTGGTAGGCAATGATGTAACCGGACCCGAGGCTGGCGATGCTTGGACTAGTCCCTTCCCTGACTTTGACGCCCCAGTTGGTCCAGCCAAGGTCGCCCACGGTACTGAGTTCCCCGGTGTTGGCCTGGAATGCCATCTCCCAGCCACCACTCACCTTGGCAATATCTGGGCTGGTATTGGCGGCTAGGCCCAATTGCCAGTTTTTGCTTCCAATCGAACCCCACTGCATAAGCTGCGTTCCGTTGTTCTGGAAAGCGATACTGCCCCGAGCCGGAGGGACCGGAGGGGGCGGAGGGCCTGGGGGAGGTGGGTCTTCCCAATAGATGACCCCGTAGATCGTGGTTGAGCCCGAAGCCGCAGGGTGTTGGTAAAGCCATCCATAGTCGGAGTATTCCGTGGGTTTGACGTTGAAAAATGCACCCTGCCCAGGACCCCCGCTGCAGACGTGTTCACTTTGATGCATGAACGTCGTCGCACACACTGCATGCTCGACGCCGGAGACATAGACCCCGGTAACCCACTTATGCACGCTTCCTTCGTTAAGCCCGAGGCAGGGCTGCCCTGAGGCAACCGTTTTGCCCCAGCAGAAGTGTTCTTCGTGGATCGCCGCCTGAACAGTAGGTCCAGAACTCAGACAGACGAAAAACATTGCCGCTGCGCTTAAAGCCGCAGGCAACAGCCTTCTTTTAAATATGACACGTGCTTCCATGGCGCCTCCGCGTTCCTTTCGGATTTCTGAGGCTGGCCCCGTGCGCGTCATGAAAGCCTCTCGATCGGGAGAAGACTGAACCGGTGCACACGTGGCTGCCTCTTGGTACGGGAAGGTTTATCGCAGCTACACCATCGGTTCACTTTAATGAAAGAAAATAAGAATATTGATGAGAGACAGTCTGTCTATCGTCATGACGCGCCGAACCTTGGTCGCTTATGCACCCAGCACCTAAAGCTGGCTCTCGGCCCAGAAGCGCACTACCTCCAAGGTGATCTCATCGACCGTCCCGACACCCGCACCGCGTAGCTCTTCTAAAGACGCAATTCTCCAAGAGCTCAATTCGCCCCATAGCTCGATTCCTGCGCGGCCCAGGCAGTTAAAGGCACGAGTAGAGAGATCACAGTCAGATATCGCGAGTTCGCACTCCTCGAGGCCTGGGAGCAGCACCCCGAGGGCTGTCGCAGAGTGACGGGGGTCCCGCATCAGGGCAATGGCGCGGCGGCGCATGAGGCTCTCCCCGCTGGCGAGAAGCTGGACGCCCTGCCTGCTCATCGTCCCCAGAGGCGGACTACCCGCCGGCTGATCGTCGGCCACCAGTGGGTTCAGCTCTCGGGCTCAGATCGAGATCGCTGAGGCAGCATCGGCTGGACAGCTGAACCGTTGACTCGGCCCGCTTGGGACGGAGGGCGCACCAGTCAGACGCCCCTTCAAGCCAGGGCCCGAGCAACGGTTCAGCTCTCCATGCGACACCATTTCGGGAACCTCAACCGGTTTCACTGCCTGTTCGTCCTCCTGCCGGTGTTTTGAAAAACACCGGCGACTACCGCCACTGAAATCCCGTCCTTGTCCTTGAGCCTTCGGCGACTCTTTTTGGCGACCGCTTTGAAGTCGGCGTCGACCCCGCTGAGGATGTCGGCAATTTCGCTCCAACCAAGTTCGTCGACTGATAGTGGCTGCCAGGAAATGTGGGAGCCGTCAGGGTGCTCGAAGGTTTCGGGCTTGAGAGCACCAGCCACCTGCGCAGTCAGTGTTTCGAATGAAGCCGCAGCAATGCTCTGCCTGACTGCAGGAGGGAGGGTGTCCCACCTCATCGACCCGAGTGAGCTACGGGGGGTCGCCTTGAAGTAGTGCTCAAGAGCTCCTCGTCTCCGCGCTGGTCGTACTTTTTCGATGCAGCCTGACTCCTTCAGGACATTTGCGTGGTACGAGACCTTCACCAGCGGCTCGTCTAATTCCTTTGCCATCTCGTTTGGACTAGCGACTCGGCCCCCAAGGACCCAGAGAATTCGCACCCGCAGCGGATGCGCGAGAGCGCTCATGAGGTTGTGGTCTATCCCTCCCGGTTCGCTCATCTTTAAGCCACGTTTGATTCGAGGCGGGCCATAGCCCTTGGGAGGATCTTTTTGACTACATGAAGGATGATGCGCGCAACCCTAGGGATCGAAAGGGGTGTATGCAAAAACTTTTGGGCGCAAAATCAGCTCAGATTGCACAACCCTCAGCAGGCAGCCTGGCGGAGCCCTGCAAAGAAGAAGGTAAAGGGATTCGACGGCCGTGCCGTAGCGACAGGGCCTTTCCGACGGATTTCCTCGATCTTGCATTTGCAATCACGCATGACACGGTGAGCCGCCTCCCAACCTTCCTCGTCAAGGGAGAGGACATCCCAAGTCAAATGGCGGTCGGGCCGCTTGTTGAAATTTCCTTCGTTCGCGGCCGACACTGCCCGATTCACAAAGCGCTGATACACCTCCCAGACCGGTCCTACTCTCCTTTCGAGCGCGATCGGTCTGACGATCTCGTTCGATGAAAGGACCGGACGCAATGCTCGATAGAAGTGCCCCTGAGCATCCGACCGCTCCACGCGCGTTATCCATCCCAAATCAACTAAGGCATTGAAGCGCTTCGTTATCGCCTGCGGATAAGTATCTAGACGACGAGCGACCTCAGATGCATTCATGACATCGCAGTTAAGAAGGGTCACGATGTCAAGGCTCATTTGGTCTACGAAGACCTTTGCAAGACGCACATTCCACGGAACATCGCTGTGGACGGCGAGGGCTTTCCTCCTTGCTTCCGGATGAGCCTGCTGGTTCGCAATTTGAGAAGGACCTTCGAACGCTGCCAAAGCAACGAGCATGGAAGATGGCTCGGAAGAGGGTTCCCGTCTCTTGCTGGTCGCGACTTGTAGCTGGGCGAGTAGTTGATAGCAGCGGTTTACGGCGCTGATGCTCGATCGCCAACCCGACTCGTCCAACTCGTGGCAAGCTAGATCAACAAAGTCGCCGGCGGGCTCGGTGGGCCTTAGATATGAGCCCGAAGCAAGGCGCTCGCTCAGCTGAACTAGCAGCTGAGCGGTGAACTCATCCCGAATTGAAATCGGAATCTGAGCCCATGACTCGTCGTCGAACACCGCTTGTTCGGTGGCGCGGTAGACATGCTGAGGGCGGCCCCGAGCCTGGGGCCTCTCCCCTACCTTGGTAAGCCAATCTTTTTCCAACAGGACCTGGAAGTGATTCCGGATAGCACCCAGGGAGGCCCCCCCGATCTCATCAAAGAACTCCTTGCTGCTCATCTCGCGGCGGGATAGCTCGGTCATGATCGTTAGGCGCAGATGGTCCGCATAGACGACGCCGAGACGCGCAACACGAGAATCGGCCCACCCCGCTCGCACTATCCAAGATGCTCGCGGTCGGCATGCAGATTCAGCCTGCTGTTTAGCAATTGATGAGGGAGACACGGGAGATAGTCCGAATCAAGCCCGGCCTACCGGAATGTCAGGTGCCCTGCCGTATCTCTTGACTGCTGCCATCTGTCCTAGCCCCGCAGAGATCAATCCACTCAATTGCGAATGAAACTTTGGCGCAGTCAAACGGACTGAGTGGGGAGCGTCAAGACCCGAGATTTTTCGGTGTACTCAGCCCTCCTTTGGCGCCACCTCGGCGGATATCAACCCGAGGGTCAGTGGAATCGGCCTCGCCCCGGATCTCTCCAACCGCTGAGTTGCCGCCATAACGACTTCCAGAAACCTGTCATAGACCTCGTCGAAGAGGATCCTGACTTCGGCCATAGCCTGGTCATCGACCATCTGGCGATCCCGCAAGAGGACGTGATCCTCACTCTCGTAGAGGGTTCCGTCCACAAGGCCTCGCGAGAGGTCCTCGGTGAGGAGCGTGACAATGTTGGTAGAGGACACTGCTTGCTCAACCGGAGAGAGCGTTTTCCAATCCTCAACCGAGATGTTGAACCGAGCCGCCTTATACATCCGCATCGAGCCACGTTTCTTGCTCGGTTTCTTGCCAACGAACTCCAGCAAAGGCGGATTCGCCTTCTTTAGTTCTTCTATCTGATCGCTCACCTTTCGCCGCGATATACCTAAATCGGCCGCAAGTTCGGTCGCGCTGTACGGCCGTTCTCCGCACCGCATGAGGATCTTGTGCCTCACCTCGTTGGCAAGAACTCCGTGAAGAGCATGCGGCAGATGGGTTGGGGCTGCTTTGGTCTGCATGACCTTGCCGTCCGCCTCAGCGCTCATTCTTGATCTGTCCGCGATCCGGATTCCTGGGAAGGGAGGTGAGCGATTTGACGATCGAGAAAGAAGCCAGCGTGTGCCCGCAGCTCAGCACCTCGAAGGGGGTCTGAAGCACTTGGGCCGGGTCGGTCTTGAATGAGATCGACCCGGCTACCCATCGTGACGAGCTATATAGATCGTCTTTAGATGACGGCTCTCATCTGGGGTGGGGTCCAGATATATCCCGCTCTTGTCCTCAGTCATTCCTAGGGCCCCTAAGCGTTGAAGGCCTGCACCGGTCAGCGCGGCTTCAATCCTCTGCCGCGTCCAGTGGCGCTGGAGGTGGCGGTGGGCCTGTATGCGCTCGCCTGCGAGTTCGGCTTCGAAGATCCCGCCCGCGACCGCATCCTTGTTCAGACCAGTCCACTCCCATCCTCTGTCGCTCATCGACGATTTCCTACCGGCGATCCAGTTCGCCTTAAACAGACCCAGCGTATTGGCGTCGAAACAGACCAGCCCGCCCGGAGTGAGGTTCCTCGTGACACCCTCAAGGAACAGCTCGAGGTCCCCGGTCCCAGATAGGTAGTTGACAACATCGTTCAGGGCAAGGATGAGGTCAAAGGAATTACCGCAGCAGTAGGTGGGAAGGTTGGTGGCGCTGGCATTTCGCAGATCGACATCTGGATGCTTAAGAGCTGCAATCGCAAGCATCTGCTGAGAGATGTCGCAGCCGGAGATGGCCCACCCGCGCCTCTGCAGGGGCTCAAACGCTCGTCCGGTCCCGCAACCGACATCAAGCACCCGATCGTTCGAGCGTTGCAGACCACGGCGCTCTAGCTCCGGTAGCAGCACCCCACCCAGCCAGATCTCATAATTGTTCTGAGCGTTGAACTCATCGTAAACCGGCGCAAAGTGGTCATAGGGCGCGCGAGCCGAATTGTCCTCGACCATTCTGGGATCTTACGGCGCCTGCGCAGCCCCCTCGGTTACGGATAGCGAATACTTAACGATTCTTCATTAAAGTTCTAGAACCGTTAAGCAACAAAAAGAAGGGTGGCCGCGATGGAACTCGCCGCGATAAAGCAGTCATCGCCAATGGTGAAAATTCATAAGTCCGGCTAGGGGAAGAAACAGCTGGTGCCCGTCCTGGGTTGAGTAGAGCGCGGGACGGGTGCCTCACCTGGGGCGAGGTTGAGAGCTGGGTACTGGTCAGCACCAGCTGCACGACGCCAGCTCGAACAGGCTGCCGCCGGTCATCTAGACGAGTTTGATCTCGGAGCGGTCGCCGACCAGGAGCTGCAGGGTCTGCGGCATTCCCTGGCTGCGGGTCAGCTTCACTTCCTTGCCGAGCAGGCTCGCCTCCATCCGCGTGCCGAGGTCCTCGACCACGGAGCCGGAGAGGACGATCGAGTTCTCGACTTCGGAGCGGCGGACATGGACGTCATCGCCGATTGAGGTGTAGGGGCCGATGAAGGCGTCCTCAATGTGGGCGCCGGCGCCGATCACGGCGGGGCCGCGGACGACCGCTCGCTCGAGCTTGGCGCCGGGGCCGATCACGACCCGGCCCTCGACCTTGGACCCCTCGTCGACGTCGCCCTCGATCTCGGTCACGAGCTCCTCCAGCACGAGCCGG
>Ga0207709_10002642_pt1 | contig 11133 bp, 9 predicted proteins | sample KBSM34metaG_FD_184397 | JGI IMG/M metagenome (GOLD analysis project Ga0207709, IMG submission 184397) | Miscanthus rhizosphere microbial communities from Kellogg Biological Station, Michigan, USA - KBS M3-4 metaG (SPAdes) (version 2) | ecosystem: Host-associated > Plants > Roots > Rhizosphere >...
AAGCTGTGGAAAGCGTTTGCAAGCCCAAAGAGATAATTCGCCAAAAGATTGGGCCGAAAGTCTTCTAATACTCTGGGGACTGTTTCCCCAAATTGAAGAAGCCTAAGAGCAAGGACACGCTCTTCAGGAACGTTGAGACAGAAGGAAGAAGCATCTGGTAAGGTTCCCTGTAATTTTCTAAAAATCGACCGGATGCGCACATAGGCATTCTGAAGATATGGAGCAGTATTACCCTGGAAAGAAAGCATTCTTTCCCAAGAGAAGACATAGTCAGTAAGACGATTTTGGGAAAGCTCGGCGTACTTTACTGCGCCGATACCAATCACGTGGGCCACCTCTGTCTTCTCTTCAACGGAAAGTGAGGGATTCTTCTTTCCTATAACCTGGATAGCTCTAGTAATAGCCTCCTGGAGGAGATTTGCTAGCGGAACGCTATCACCGGACCGGGTTTTCATCATCCTACGGTCTTTTCCAAGGATGCTGCCAAAAGCAATGTGAGTCAGTTCAGCCTGAACACCCAATCGGCGAGCTATCTCAAAAACTTGTCGAAAATGAAGGGACTGCGGGGCACCAGCCACATACCAAATAGCATCCGGGTTCCAAGCTTTGATACGGTACTCCAGTGTAGCAAGATCTGTCGTAGCATATAAGAATCCTCCATCGCTTTTTCTAACCATGCACGGTTTATCTATTAGCTCCGGAGTTTCTGGGAAAAAGACACAGACGGCCCCTTGACTTAAACGAGCGATACCTGCAGCTAGCAGACGTTCTACTAGAGGAGAGAGCTCCTGGTTATAGAAGCTCTCCCCCAACCGATAGTCAAAATGAACATCGAGGATCTTGTAGACATCCTCGAACTCTTTCCAAGAAAGCTCGACAATTTTGCTCCAAATGGCAAGGCTTGCAGGACTGCCTTGCTGTAATAGGACCAGCTCTTCGCGTATTTTATGAGACACATTTGGGGTTTCCTCCTCTAGACGATTAACCTTCCGATAGAGGCGCACTAACTCAGCTATTGGGTTACGGGCCAAGTGATCCGAATCTAGGAAATGCTTCCAGCCGTAAATCACCTTGCCAAATTGAGTACCCCAATCTCCAATGTGGTTATCGGTGATGACTTTATGCCCAAGAAATTGGGCAATACGAGCAAGGGCATCGCCTAGCACCGTAGTTCGAATGTGTCCAACGTGCATAGGCTTAGCTACGTTGGGGGAACTGAAATCGATCACGATACACCTAGGAGAAGGTGCGCAAGGGACACCAAGACGGGGGTCATGGGAGAGCCGTACCAAATGTCGAACAAGGTGACTATCTAGAATGCGAAAATTCAGAAACCCTGCTCCAGCGATTCTTGGCTGAAGGCTAAGGTCAGAAACGTCCATGCGGGAGAGAATTTGTGCAGCGACTGTTTTTGGATCTTTTCTGAGAGACTTGGCTAACGCCATAGCAGTATTCGACTGATAGTCCCCAAAGTAAGCCGCTGTAGTTGGGGAAATCTCGGCGGAACCTTCTGGGAGTCCGAGCTCTGCAAGAGCTTTGCTAAGCCTAGCTATTAGCTCCTTGCCTAGGGAGAGGTTCATGGAGATGGGAAATAGCCTCGGTTAACGGGACTACATGCGACTTGTAAACACGCCTAAAATTTGTTGCACATCCTTGGCTTTAGCCAGACCATCCCGCACGGTTTTGTCGTTCAGAAACTTAGCAATGGCCGCAAGGGTACGAAGATGGATCTGGAACTGGCTACTTGGCACGATAAAAAGGACAATAAAGTACACCGGAGCATTGTCCAAAGCATCAAAAGAGATACCTTTAGAGGATCTCCCGAAACCGGCAACTACGCTGGAGATGCATTCAGACGAAGCGTGAGGGATGGCAATACCATAACCAATGCCGGTACTCATCGTTTCTTCTCTTTGCCGCAAAGCTTCCAAGACATTCTGCTTATCTTTTTTCTCAATCTTTCCATGCTGGACTAAAAGGGATGCCAACTCTGTAATGGCGTCCCACCGCTTAGTGGATTTCATTTCCAGGATGATCTGCTGGGCAGATAAGAGGTTGGCTAACATCATTGCTTGGAACATCTGCAGATTACTAGTGGTTTCCTTGATTACAAGCATGGATTCTCCCCATGATTGGTATAGATTCAGGCCATAACCAGATCAACTGAGAATCGCCGAGAATATATCCATTGAATCCATTTTGACAAGAGAGGCGCCAAAAAGCAGACAGATGCCCATGGAAAGGCGGGAACACTGCTGTATTATACCTTCTCTTACCTAGTGTGAGAACGTTGGACGTTATTTATTGGGAGTAACGCGCAGTTTGGTCACCTTTGTCTCTTGAGGGAGATCCACTTGCAATAACCCCATCGTCAGACGCCTCAGAAGAAATTCCAAGGAAAGCACGTGCTGCTGGTACCTTTTCTCATCAGCGGATGTCCCCCAGACTACTAAGTAGCTCTTGTCAGAAAGGAAAAGACCCACAAGCGGAAACCAGGATAGCACAACGCCAGCCCCCCATCCACCTGAGCTACATCTAAGAAAGACTCTTCCAACAGTCGGAGTGAACGGACAACGACAAGCGCACTTGCGGGGAGAGGATTTGAACCTCCGACCTTCAGGTTATGAGCCTGACGAGCTACCGGACTGCTCCACCCCGCGATTGTACGCATATTTATTAACCTACATACCGCACGGGTAGGGTAGACTAAGCAGCTTAGAACCTGCAAGAGGAATTTATAAATTACCTGAACCGCCTCTTCTCAGGAATTGGCTGGAAAGTAGTAGAACCCACACAATAAAGTGCACCATGGCGGTGGCTTGGTATTGGTGGATAGTCTTCGGGGGATTTGTTGCAATCCTGTTTGCCTTTGATCTAGGAATGCTAGGCCGATATGGAAGAGGTTCTTCTGTCGGTTTTCATTCAGCCTTACCCGCTATAGCGTTCCGCGTTGGACTGGCGGCAATCTTCAATGCGGGAATCTATATGGGATGGGTTGGTGGATACGAGACGCTAAAACTGCAGCAAGCTGCTGGGCTAGAATTTTTGACTGCTTACCTCGTAGAGGTAGTCCTGAGCCTAGATAACATGTTTGTATTCGCTCTTATTTTTCGCCATTTTCGGGTGAGGGGCAGTGCGCAGCGCCGTGTCCTGCTTTGGGGAGTGCTTGGAGCACTGGTAATGCGGGCTATTCTTGTCCTCGCCGGACTCCAGGTTTTGCACTTCTTCCAATGGGCCACCTATCTTTTTGGCGGGATATTGATAGTGGCTGGAGCGCGTATGCTTGTATGGCCAAGTGAACACTCCTTTGCCTTGCTAGTAGAAAGGCGGGCAAGACAATTCCTTCCGATTTCAAAAGATTTCCATGGTAGCTCTTTTTTCATCCGAAAAAATGATGCCATCTTGGCAACTCCCTTATTTGTTATACTGTTGATCATCGAGGCGACGGATCTAGTTTTTGCAGTCGACTCTATTCCTGCTGCGCTGGGAGTAACCTGTGACGCATTTGTTCTGCTAACGTCGAATGTCTTTGCAATTTTAGGGCTACGGGCAATATATTTTGCCTTGGTGGATTGTGTGGATCGATTTCGCTTCTTGCACTTGGGGCTTTCTGCTATCCTGGTGTTCATCGGACTCAAGATGGTACTTAGTCATACGTCGCTGTCTATAAGTGCGGTGTGGTCCCTTGCCGTGATTCTTACTCTTTTGTCTGGTTCTGTCTTTGCCTCCCTTATTTTGGTGACACCCAAAAAATAGCACACTTGTGCATGACTCACAGTAAGATGGCTGTGTCGCCTTACTTTTATCCCCCTTCCTTTCGCATGGAGCTTGCCCTGTAAGCCTCTCGGCACACCACGCTGACCTGGGGGCCCCCCTTGTTAAAAACTTAATCGTCCGAAGAGTGACACAGGTTTTGTGTCTACTCCAAGTCTCCCGTCCATTCCGGATCAACTCGCAAGCACGAAAATCAAACTGAACCTAGAGTAATTGTCAGTAGTGCACGAGATAAGGCCAGACGTCTTTTGGATGTGTTAATTGCCGCTACCGTTAGATTACTCGCAGTGGTCTTTCTTCTTCAGTCTGTGTTGAAAACGTATCTGAATAAAAGCCATCTTCTTTCTGGCGTGAAGATAGCAGGATGGAGAAGAATTACAGGAAATGCAGCACTCGGAAACACAAGCTCGGAAGCTGATTTTTCATAGCCAGCGAATCAAGGCATAGGTTTTATTACTCCCTTACAAAGGTGCGGGAGCTCTCTCCATGGCCAAAAGGACCTGCGGCTTTTTGTTAGTCGTAACATCTCAACGTAAGTGGGTCGCGTAGCTGTAACTTGTCCTAGGCTTTTGCAGAGACAGAGCACGTGTCTATCCTAAGGCTAAGGTTGTGGTAACTGAACTTTACAAGTGTGCACCCATAAGTCGTTCCCAAACTCTAAGGCAGCCGCGGTCTCTAATTCACGCGAGGCAGCTCCCTGTCGTAAGATCGCGAAAAGTGTTGGTCCTGAGCCAGACATTAGGGCGCACTCTGTCTCCTGGCAGCTCAAGAGCCATTGTTTAATGAGGCCTAAAATGGGGAATTTCTCAAAAACTGGTATCTCTAAGTCGTTGTAGATTCCGCCCCATGGAGAGGATTGCTCCCGATAAGGGAGACCTAGTATTTTTCTCGCATTGCTCCAGCGTTGATAAGCCCATTGGGCTTCTACTGTAAATGGAGGCTTGATTAGCACCGCTGTACGGTCCTCGAAGTAACGGAATTTTGCAGCCTCCAAAATCTCTCCTCGACCATGACACCAAGTCGCTCTCTGCCCTAAAAAAAGGGGAACATCTGAACCAATACTAGCAGCAATAGAATGAAGAATCCCCTGCCCTAATGAGTGGCTATGCAAAGTGTCAAGAGCGAGCAGCACAGAGGCCGCATCACTACTACCGCCTCCTAATCCGGCAGCCGCCGGAATACGTTTTTCCAAAGTAATGTGGGCACCGAGATCGGAACCGCTTGCTTCCAGATAGAATTTAGCAGCAAGAAAGGCCAAGTTGGTGTCGCCGCACGGGATGGAGGGATCATTACACTCAAAAACAACCCCCTGATTTGGAGTCAGTTCTATATAGAGGATGTCCTCCAGTGTGAGAAGGGTAACTAGCGTTTTGACCTCATGGTATCCATCTGGCCTTTGTCCAACAATCCTTAGGAAGAGGTTGATCTTAGCTGGAGGATGCAGTTCTATTCTCCTCGACTCCATACAAAAAATGCACAGCCTGATGAAAACAAAAATCGCCGTGGCGCTGGATGTACACACATTACATGACGCTGTGCGAATCGTAAACATTCTTAGGTCTGAAGCTGATGCCTTTAAGGTAGGACTGCAACTCTTTATGCGCGAAGGGCCAGAAGTAGTGCGAAGATTGAAGGGTATAGGGGTGCAGATCTTTTTGGACCTGAAATTTCACGATATTCCCAATACAGTAGCACGAGCCGTGGCATTTGCATGCTCACTCGGCGCGGATCTAATAAGTGTCCATCTTTGTGGAGGGGTTGATATGTTGGAAGCAGCCGCTCAGAGCGTAGAGGGAACTTCCACTCTTTTGGTAGGGGTGAGTGTCCTTACAAGCTGCGATGTAAACACCCTTACTGCTACTGGAGTTTTATCGACCGTAGAAGAACAGGTGATCCGGCTTTCCAGTCTTGCCGTGCGGTATCTAAAGGGAGGAGTAGTTGCAAGCCCGCTGGAAATCCTTCCCCTAAGGAACTTCTTTGGAAATTCTCTTCAAATTGTAACACCTGGAATTCGACCAACTTGGGCTCCTAGGGACGACCAAAAACGCATTCTGACTCCACTGCAAGCAGCTCAATTGGGAGCCAACTGGTTAGTCATTGGGCGTCCAATCATTACTGCCTCATCACCCCTTGAGGCACTGCTTAGGGTTAGGAAGGAAATAATGACAGGATTTGCTTCAAAAAGTTGAGGAATGTCAGAGGGGCGTCAACATCCCCTTTGAGCAACACTCAAGAATGCCCTATGGTGGGCGGTAGGGGAGACACGCGTGGTGCCTAAACCATCGGCAGAAATCTAAGGTAATTTTTATAACATCCTTATTTTTTCTGCCTCTCCTGTGGTGCGCTTGGCTGCCTATTTAACGCCGAAACCAATAAAGTCCAGGATAGTGTGCCGCCAAAAAGGGCTCTGCGATCGGAACGACTAGCAGTGTCGACTAAAATAATAATAATTGAAATAACCTTTTTTCTTATTGAGCTTCTTCTAAAGATAGAAAAGAGGATTTCATGAAGATAACCTGTTTGAACCTCTCCTTACAGATTGCCTCTATACGCCAAGAACTCGAGAAGGCGATAAAAAAAACTATAGAACGCCGCAGTTTTTGCCTGGGACCCGATGTCACAGATTTCGAACAGCAATTTGCTAGATTCTGCAACGTACAATACGCTGTAGCAGTCAATAGTGGGACCTCCGCATTGCATCTTGCTCTTCGTCTCCTCTGTATAGGATCTGGGGATGAGGTCATTACTACACCATACACCTTTGCAGCCACAAGTTGGGCCATCTCCTATATGGGTGCAAGACCAGTGTATGTGGATATTGAGGATCCCACTTTTAACATTGATGCTGCAAAAGTGGAAAAAGCCATTACCCCAAAGACCAAAGCCATTCTTCCAGTACATCTTTATGGTCTGCCTTGCGAGCTCTCTCACCTTCTAAAAGTTGCCAATGCCCATTCGCTACCTTTAGTAGAAGATGCGGCCCAAGCACATGGTGGCATTTACCATGGAAGTAGGGTGGGTTCATTTGGCGCACTGTCCTGCTTTAGTTTCCATCCTACAAAGAATCTTGGGGCTTTTGGGGAAGGGGGGGCTCTTCTTACTAACGATGCAGCTCTTGCAGCACGCGCTCGTTTGCTTCGCGAGCATGGTGCAAGTCGGCGTTACCATCACAACGAGATTGGCTATAATTACCGGATGGAAGGACTCCAAGCCGCAGTACTTTGTGTTAAACTAAAGTACCTAATGGCCTGGATTAGAGGAAGACGCCGGGTGGCAGAACTGTACTCCAAGATGTTGGCGGATGTACCACTACGTCTGCCTATTGAACCACAAGGCCACAGAAGCGCGTGGCACTTGTACACCATACGACATCCAAAACGTGATCAACTCAAAAAATTTCTGCTACAGCGAGGAATAGAGTGTTCTGTACACTACCCGCGGCCTCTGCATCTGCAGCAATGCTATACCTCCCTTGGATATCGGGTTGGTGATTTTCCGGTAGCCGAGCGTGCTTCGGCCGAGTGCCTCAGCCTTCCGATTTACCCAGAGCTAACGAGAGAGCAAGTCGAGTTCGTCTGTACCCAAATTCGGCGCTTCTTCTTTGGGTGATTTAAGAAAGGCGGGCCCCACAGCGCTGTAAGAGACTTCTGCAGCAAGAAGTCGCTCCTGCGCGCGCTTTTAGCAAAGGCAAGCGAAGCGGTTTATGGATTCGTTCTTAGAACAGACAACCCAACAACCTCCCCCTCAGCCGTTTTGCTCCCCTAGCAGAACTGGCACGCGGTGCGCCCTTGCGTGTTTTTGTGTGGATTCCCCCTTGCCGCCAGTTTCTACGTGATCCCTAAATTCTTACACTAGTTATCAAGCCCCAGGTGGGAAAGGAGCCAGCCTTCTCCCCTTTTTGGAATTGATCTGGGTCAAGTCTCACTTGCTCGAGGAATGAAACTGGTACTGTAGATAAAATTCCGCTGGGCAAAAAACTCGTGCGGTTAGCAGATGGCAGGGATTTTAAATACAGGTAGATCCAGCTCAATAATGGTAGTGTTCAGATTTATATGGTCCTCCCACAGGGACACCAAGATAGTCTGCTTGGACAGGTGTTAATCGTGTAAGTTGAGCTCCAATTTTTTCCAGATGCAGACGAGCTACCTCCTCATCTAAATGCTTAGGTAGGCGATAAATCCCAGCTTTGTATTTGTCACGGTTTTCCCACAGATCAATCTGTGCAAGTACCTGGTTAGTAAAGGAATAGGACATCACAAAGCTGGGATGTCCAGTGGCACATCCTAAATTAACTAAGCGCCCTTCTGCTAGCAGGTAAATCTGGCGCCCATTGGGGAGTGTATAACAGTCTACTTGCGGCTTGATGTTTAACTTAGTAACTCCAGGGCATCGGTTTAGACGTCCTACTTGGATCTCGTTGTCAAAATGTCCAATATTACAGATGATGGCTTGGTCCTTCATTTCGAGGATGTGCTCTAGGGTTATGACATCACAATTGCCGGTGGCCGTCACATAAATGTCAGCCCTCTCAAGCAATTTCTCCATACGGTTAACCTCAAACCCTTCCATTGCTGCTTGTAGAGCACTGATAGGATCAATCTCTGTTACGATCACACGTGCACCAAACCTACAAAGTGCGTGTGCACACCCTTTACCTACAGGCCCGTACCCACAAATGACTGCGACTTTTCCAGCAATCATCACATCAGTGGCCCGCTTAATTCCATCCACTATAGACTCGCGGCAACCATACAAGTTATCGAATTTGGACTTAGTAACAGAGTCGTTGACATTGATGGCAGGCACCAAGAGCTTTCCCTTTTCCAACATCTTATAAAGGCGGCGGATGCCAGTAGTAGTTTCTTCTGCAACTCCACACCACCTCCTGACAATCTCATGCCAGCGGGAGGGAGCCTTTGCGTGGATTCGCTTCAGAAGATTTTTAATGATGCCTTCTTCGTGGATTGTAGACGAAGTGTTTACCCAGTCGCTGCCTTCTTCTAGCTCATAGCCCTTATGGACAAGAAGAGTGGCATCTCCACCATCATCTATGATAAGATGGGGTCCCTTCCCTCCTGGGAAACGAAGGGAGCGGTAAACACATTGCCAGTACTCTTCCAGCGTTTCTCCCTTCCATGCAAAAACAGCTACCCCCATCTGGGCAATAGCAGCCGCAGCGTGGTCTTGCGTAGAGAAAATATTGCAACTTGCCCAACGTACAGAAGCACCAAGCTTACAGAGAGTCTCGATAAGAACTGCCGTTTGGACAGTCATATGGACCAATCCAGTAATCCGCACATCTTGTAGGGGTTTTTTTTCACTCCACTTTATCCGCAGTGCCATGAGCCCTGGCATCTCATGCTCGGCCATAGTAATCTCCCTTCGACCCCAGTTGGCAAACGCAAGATTTGCTACTCGGTAGTCCCTCTGACGAGAAATTAGGGCTTCAGTATTCATGGGATTAAGTCCTTGTCTTTATAGCTTCCTGGAGATCATCGATTTTATCAGTCCTTTCCCAGGAAAATTCCCAGCTTATCTTACCAAAGTGCCCGTAGTTAGTGGTTCTAGAATAGATAGGTCTGAGCAAATCTAGCTGTCTAATAATTTCGGCTGGCCTAAACCCAAAAACAGCTTTTACAGCAGTTTCAATGCGTGCTTCATCTACCTTCGATGTCCCGAAGGTATTGACGTGTAGACTAACCGGATCAGCACATCCGATAGCGTAAGCAAGTTGAACCTCGCACTGGTCTGCTATTTTGGCTGCTACTACATTTTTTGCTACGTAGCGCCCCATGTAGGCTGCAGAACGGTCCACTTTGGAGGGATCCTTTCCTGAAAAGGCCCCTCCACCATGTCTCCCCATCCCACCATAAGTATCTACAATAATTTTCCTCCCTGTAAGCCCTGCATCGCCTTGAGGTCCTCCTATCACGAAGTTCCCGGTGGGATTAATTAGAAAACGTGTCCTGCTATTAAGTAATTCTTGGGGCAGTACCTTCCAGACCACCTCTTCAATAATGAAGGACTTAATCTCCTTTTGCGAGATGTCCGGAGTATGCTGAGTAGAAACTACCACGCTAGAAATGGCGGTGGGTTTATTTCCATTATAAACAACGGAAACTTGGCTTTTGGTATCAGGCCGCATCCAGTTAATTCCACCCTGCTTACGTAGACGAGTCAATTCATAGCCGAGACGGTGTGCGAACATAATAGGTGCTGGCATTAATTCTGGGGTCTCAATGCAAGCATATCCGAACATTAAGCCCTGATCACCAGCGCATTGTTCAGTAATACTCCTTCTGCTGGCCTTTTTGGCTATCCCCCTGGCAATGTCCTCACTTTGCTTTGTGATGGCATTGATAATGAAAACCTTATCGGCGTGGAAGACGTCTTCATCATCTGCATATCCAATTTCCCGGATTACTCTCCTGGCAACGTCGTTGTAAGTCACCTTGGCCTGCGTCGTGATTTCACCCCCAATCACCAGTAGATTGCTCTTGGCATAAACTTCACAGGCAACGCGACACTCTTCATCTTGAACCAAACACGCGTCTAAGATGGCATCGGAAATTGTGTCACACACTTTGTCCGGATGCCCTTCTCCCACGGACTCAGAGGAAAAAACGAATTGGCGTGGCATTGGTCCTAAAGAGGTAAATCTACATATCAAAACACGTCAATAACTTCGTAGATCTAATATGGGCTCCCTCCTTAAGTGCTCAAAGTACTCACTGAACCTACTCGCCTCCGACTCCTCTCCCTGTTACTAGAGGAAGAACTTACCGTAGCAGAGCTTCAAGGAATCCTTGGCATGGGCCCCCAGTCCAGAATTTCAGCCAATCTAGCGTTACTTTATCAAGAAGCCTTGGTCACTCAGCGTCGAGTCGGAAAAAATGTTTTTTTCACTCCGCCGTGCTCTCTCCAGAGTGGCTCATCCTGAAAACATGAATGAGGCCCCTACGGATGGCCTTGCCAATTAGGCTAGGCAAATGCGACACGCACACGTGTTCAGTCACCTCTCTCCTCTGCCTATGAGAGGAATGAGAGGAAACGGCTACGGGGAGGATGCGAGACATTCTTGCATGGAGGGACACACTCTACCCAAGTTTCAAGTCCGCCGTACGTAAAGTTTTTCATGCTGAAGAAAAAGTTTCCAGCAATAAGCCTCCTTGTGATAAGGGATACAGCAGTATTGGAAGGCTGTCGTGCATATGCGTGATCCTCGCTATAACCAATTGGCCAAACGTCTTGTTGAGTACTCCATACGCTTGAAAGCGGGAGAACGAGTGCTAATAGATGCTTTTGACGTTTCGGATGAGGTGGTTATTGCACTCATCCGTGCAGTGCGTTCTAGGGGGG
>Ga0207709_10002645_pt1 | contig 11131 bp, 6 predicted proteins | sample KBSM34metaG_FD_184397 | JGI IMG/M metagenome (GOLD analysis project Ga0207709, IMG submission 184397) | Miscanthus rhizosphere microbial communities from Kellogg Biological Station, Michigan, USA - KBS M3-4 metaG (SPAdes) (version 2) | ecosystem: Host-associated > Plants > Roots > Rhizosphere >...
CATCGAACCTCATAGTAGCGTCGATTCACACATTCGAAAACAAAAAAAGGACGCTGCTTGATCGCAACGTCCTCAACCTGTGCCTTGCCATTGGAACTACGAAGCTTATCTTCGCAAGAACGTGATCTGACCACTAAAATTTATGATCGACACAGAGGAGCGGCCATCACCGACGTCGCCGACATACTTTCTTCCGTCCTGTGTCTTGAAGTTATTATTCCAAAAGTCATTCAACGCGATCTTTCGCGCCGGCGATGCAGCCTCCAGTCGGAAAGCTGAGTTACCGGGAATACGAATCGTTATGTCGCCCTTGTTTGACTTGAACTCGTAAGTGCCGCCGCGCGAAAACTCGCCATCGAAAAATATGTTGCCGATAACGTTCTGCGCGATCACGTGCGACGCAGTGACGTTCGTCAACTCGATGTCACCTTCAGAAGAAACGTGCGCTCGCACCAGACCACTGCGAATGTTTGCCACGCTGATGTTCCCGCGACGCGTTTCAAGGTCCACCGACGAGTTAACCGGCACCTGCAGTTTGAAATTGATATCGCCCACGTCTCCACGCCCGCGATTGTCGCTCATCACATCAATCACGAGACTCTCATTAACCTGTTTGGGAACAACGTGAGCGCCCTTCGCTTCAATCGTCGCTGAAAGCTTGATCTCGTCTTTGTTCCACGACTCGACCACGATCGTGCCGGAGATATTCCTCAACTCGATGCGAACATTCTTTCCCGCCGGATAGTGCTTGGAAAGTTGCTGCTGCGCGTAAATACTGAATGAAGCGGAGGTCAATGCGAGGAGTGCGCCAAGCGCAAGGGCACCAGCGCGAACTGACAGCCGCGAGGTTAAAAATCTGGTTTTCATTAGCGTGGGGCTTTTAATCAAAACAAGTTCAGGGTACTACACAACAGTATTACAGATCGGAGAAGTCTTTAAGCAAATTCAGTTTGTCGTTGAACGACTCGTTGAGCATCTGTTCCGAAACCTCATCGTGTGGATTTCGCTTCAGTTCTTCGAGTGAGTTCGCAATGGCTTTGTCGATCTCTTTCAAGTTGCGGTCGAAGGTATCGCGCATTTCCGGACTCCAGCGCGCTTTATTCAGCTCGACTCGCTGGTTCCAGTAATCGATCACCTGACTACGCTGCCAGAAACGATCGTTTATGTTCGTCGCTTGAACTGGTTGCGGTGGAGCATCCGGCCCGCCATAACCACCCCAGCGACGCAACCCAACGACTGTAGCAAGCGAAACCAACAACACAATCGCGACTGCTGACGCTGCCAATTGCGGCAATGAAAGTTCCCAACTGTGGCCCAATAACCTGCCAAAGAATGACGGCCGCCGTTCAGTATCAGCCGCAGCGCGGCTCGGCAGCTCGGCTTCGATGGAGTTACGAATCCGCAGCCACAGCGCGTGTTCGTTTGGCGGCGCCTGGTACTCATCTCGCATGGTGCGAGAGAGGCTCACAATCGACGCCAGATCCTGGCGCACGCTGTCGCAATCCAAACACTCTTTCAAGTGCGTATTTAGTGTGAACTCATCGCGTTGTGTAATCGATCCGTCAATCAGATCGTGGATGAGCTCCTGACATATCTCGCAGTTCATTGCTTACCACCTTCGTTCTGTCTCATAAATGCGCACAATTCGAATCAAAACCTGCCTGACAGAACCTAAACCCGGTTGTCATCAATCAAGGGAAGACTGCGTTTGAACAAACCATTTTGTTGACTCATACCTTCGAGGCTATTCCGCCAATTTCTGTTGCCTCAAAAGTCCGCGCAATTTCATCCTGGCCTTGTGCAGCTGCGACTTCGAAGTTCCCACCGAACACCCAAGCATCCTCGCAATTTCCTCGTGTTCGTGTCCTTCGATGTCGTGAAGCGTAAATACCGTTCGATAACCGGGCGGGAGTTGAGCAATGGCTTTATCCAGCGCTATCCGGTCAACTACTGGCATGGAATTGGGGTTTTCCGTGCCTTTTACTATCTGAATCGGCGTTTCGCCGTCCTCGGTCGTCGTTTCCATACGAACGCCGCGCTTGCGGAAGTGCATCAACACCTGGTTGACGGTGAGACGATGTAGCCAGGTAGTAAAGGCGGACTCGCCCCGGAAACTACCGATTTTTCTAAAGAGCTGAATGAAGACCTCCTGTGCGAGATCTTCAGCTTCCGAGACGTTTCCGGTCATTCTCAGACAGAGCGAGTAGACGCGACGATTGTGGCGCTGGTAAAGCTCTTCGAAAGCTCCCATGTCGCCATTGGCCGCTTTCTGCGCCAGCTCATAGTCTGTCGATTGCGGTGTCTCGGTTTCGGCTGCGGTCACGTAGCTCGTTAATCGGGCAAGCTCGGAAGAAATTTCACAAAACTTCAGGCTTGTTTGGCACGATGTCACGGTTCCGCGAGTCTCAAGGGAGCAGCACTGTTACCTTTGAATGCCCCGCGTGGGGATGCGGTGCGAAAGTCCAGTACCCTCAACGCGGGCTGTGATGCGGCGCTGCGCGCGCGTCGTTGCCTTACCCGACCCTAAAAATAGTGATTTTCCCAGCCGAATCAATAGTTACGTACGGCTGGATTGCAGGATAGGTGATACGTGTTGTTGCTGACAAGCGCTGACCGGCGAATACAGAAGTAACGTGAGGTCTTTCTTCAAACGCGACCGAGCCAGAGCTATCGAGGGTGATAGGGCGTCATCATTATAGAGCCATGTCCCTCAGGATTAGGCAGTACTTCTTCTTTCTCTTCCTGTTGAAAGTGATCACCTTGCCATTTATATCGTGCACGCGTAAAAAACTTCGGGCAGCAAAGACCTTCCGTGGCGTACGGATCGGAGTTGTAAAGAGACTTTCCTATTAACTTATCTTTGCCGTACAGTTCAACAACTAGTCCTCCTCGCTCGGAATACACCCAGTAGCAAGGACGTGCCTGAACGTGCTTCTCAGATCGCCTCGGGGATTGCAGCCAATCTTTGAAAGGGGAACGTTTTGTTACTGCAAACTCAGCAGCACCAGTATCTCGCCGGTGCCGTTTGCCAATGGCTCGAGCGCTTTGCCGATCAGAGTTCCGGGACGATGCATCCGCACACCGCCGAATTCTACCGGAACCGACTTCATCGCGAAGCCTTCCTTATCGCTCGTCACCAGCAGGTCACCGATTTTGATTGGGCCATTACTCGCATCAACCTTCACTTTGACTCGTCCGGTTGCCGCCACAAGCACACGTCCTTCACCGCGCTCGCCAAGCGTGATGCCTGGTTGCGGTGAGATCACACCCGCCACACGACTGTCATATGACTCCGTCGAAGCAACTACCTGATTATTTTTGTCTGGATCGAGAACTACTACCGTGCCGGCTGACAACGGTTGTGAAGAATCAACCCACTCAGCCACGTCCTGATACTTGGCCTGGATGGTGCCGCCTGTGATCGTTCCGACGGCGTTTATGTCGCCATTAACATCGAGTGTCTTTCCAGGTGAGGTTGTACCGATGCCGACGTTTCCATTCGCGCGCACGATCATCTTGATCGCGCTGTTATTTTCGAAGGTTGCAATCGTATCGCCTGCTGCGGCACTTGCCGCTTTGGCACGAAAGCCATTTACTCCGCCATTAACATCCAGCGAATAGAGAGGCGAGCTGGTGCCGATGCCAACACTGCCAGCGGTGTAGTTTATCGATCCACTGCCACTGGTCCACGGGCCGGTAACCGCGGCCCACGATCCCCTACAATCGTTATTAATGCACAGGTTCTGCGAGGTATTGATCGAGCCGCCTTGCACGTCGAGTCTATAATTCGGGGCTGGAGTTCCAATACCAACGTTTCCTGAAAGATCCAGAATCATCCGATCGTTGACATTGTTGGATCCAAATGATGTTTTTACGCCTGCGACGCTGGTGAGTCGTGTCGTTGTCGTGCCGCCATCGTATGTCCACGACGCACGAGGATCTCCCGGGCCACTCACAACCAATCGAAATCCCTGGTTGTAAAATGCTTCTATGTACGACGAAGAGTAGACGCTACCCACCACGTGCAATTTTGCGCCGGGAGTCGTCGTGCCGAGTCCCATATCACCGTTTGACGCAATCCGGACCCGTTCAGCCAGGGTTCCCGAGCCACGCGTGTAGAACGCCATGACGCCATTCTCGGCGCCCGCTGTATTGCCGGCGATGCCGCCGCTGATCTGCGCATAATCAGTGGCCACGCCACTACTGTTATTGAGCGAGAAGAAGTGAGCCACGCCCCAGGCCGGTGTGTTTGCGTTTCGATATACGCGCAAAGCGTCACCATTAGGAGCCAGGATGTGAAACTGAGCTGTCGGCGTGTTGAGGCCAACGCCGATCTTGCCGCTACCATCAATCGTCATTCGTAATGTGCCGGTATCAACGTTGGTGGTGGGCGCGGTAAAGAAATCGATCTGGGTCGCTGCCGACATGCCACCAACTTCACCACCGAGCGCGACTATGTTAGCAGTAGATGTTGTGGCGCCTCCCAAAAGAGCAAAACGCATGTTGGCCGTTGTGTAAGGCGGCATCGCGACGCGAGCCAATTTGATCGTATTGTTCCCGCGAATTTTGGTGCCCGTTTCTGAACCGAGATTGAAAACATTTCCAAAGAGATCCAATGAGGCGCCGGCGCCGGGAGTATTTCCGATGCCGACATTCCCGGTGTTTGTATTGTTGATATTCCCGCTGCCATCAGGGGTGGTCCATTGCGCACTGGCGTTTGCAAAACAACCAACGACCAGCACAATTGCCAAAGCGATTACATTGCGTAGTGGTGAGACTGGGGGGACGATGTCCTGCTCATTGATGTTCATGTTGTCCTCTCTGATTCAGGTGAATGGGTTTGCTTCAAACCCGGTAATTGTTCCGGTTGCCGGCAGCGCAAACTGATACCAGGCAGTCACGGAGTAACGGCAGCAAAGGTCGGGGAGAGTTAGGATTTTCCTCGGTACCAGGAGGCTATCTTGAAGACTGCGAGGCAGTGGGCTATTTCAGATAGCTTGTCGAGTGTGCGCTTCTAGAAATCGCTCATTTAAGATCCGTTGGGTTGTAGCAACGCCAGTAAACTCTCGATAAATGAATTGGCTTGTCAGCACGGATTCGTACCGTTCGATAAGCTCGATCTCTGGGCAGATCTGAGTTTTTGAAAGCAATTCCTTTTTCATCCAAGGCCGGAGACGTCAGATCGTATGCGTTACCTGATTCATCGATCAGTCGTACATTTGGCTGCACTAGAGATCCGTCTTTCAAGCGTAATGACCAGCTTTCATAAACCGGCTCGAAAGGATCGGCAACATCGAGAACCAGGTACTGGACTTGCCGTTCCGTGCGGAGGGGTGGTTCGGGCACAATCTCCAGCCACTCAGACGAGATGGTTGTTGGGCCAGCGATTTCGCGGTCCAAATACGGATTGAAGAAGCGATAGATCTGTCCCACCACTGAGAAATTACCGAGCGCTATCGCGAGCACCCCGACCAGGACCAAGATCCCTAATATAATCAAGACGCTTTTACTCACGGCCTTGCCCTCATGGTCTAATTTGCTGTGTCGTCGCAACTCCCCGTTTATAAGTAATGATTGCCTTGATGTAGGGCCGCAATTTATTCATGATGTAGGCCTTGTGTTCCACCGGAGCAATCCCCCGATTTGTGGGCAACCCTGGTGTATTGTTGACGGCCCTGCAAAATGCCTCACCGCAATTATCTCTGATAAGACCATAGGGGCCAAAACCAGGAATGAGACTGTCTCCATCCCCCTTAAAGCTCTTTATTAGCTCAGCCAGGTTTGCGGCGAAGTCGGGATCATTCGGGTCATCAAGTACGAAACCCGTTGCATCTCGATAGTCATTTTCCTTGATGTACTCACCTATCGGCCTACGTTTTTCCCAACCCCCGAGTTGCCACGACCACGAGACGCCATCGATGTTATAGGACACATGGCCGAAAACTCCAGTAAGGGTAAGGCTCTGACGCCAGATGATTACTTCAAGGTAAACGCGACGGCCTTCGTAAACCTGAACCGGTCCTGCACCTGTGAAGAAGGACGAGACATCAACCTGGTATCCAATATAAACAGTGGGATTCTGGAGATGTTCGTTTAATTTCTTTGCGTTTACACCGAGAAGCTTGGCCAGACTAGATATGGTGTCTGTCTTTTTATCCGATACCCAGCACATACCCCTGCCGGATGAGCAGGGAACCTGCTTCCATAATCCGAATGGGTCCGTGAATGTAAGCGGTTTGTTCCCGACATAGCTGTAAAGATTCCAGCTCTGAGGACTGGTCTTGTTTTGATCCATCAGCGGTATGTCGGCACTTGTGAAGCGACCTTGAGACGATGAGTAATACCGCGCGTGTGCATAATCCAGGCCGGTCGCATCCCTTTCATAACCAGTAAACTGTTGGCGCAAATTATCAGTCGCTGGATAACCCGCAACGCCTGACCGGCCAGCACTCACAGGAATGGTCTCGCCAAAAGGCTGGAAGTCGCGCCTGCTGATGGAACCGTTCGACGCCGTGATGACCCTGGGAGAACCAAGATTGTCCGCGGTAATGTAGCTGGTCCCACCTATTGGTGCTGGTGCGGAATCAGAATACTCAGCGAGCAGTTGTCCATTGATGTTGTAAACAAACACCGTCGTGACGGTGCCGGACAGTTTCTTAACCCGCTTGCCGTCACCGTCATAAATGTAGCTTTCACCGCCGCTGCCTGCCCCACCTCCAGCCGCTGTCAATCGGTTGTCGGCATCGTAAGTGTAGTAAGCGGGAAAAGGTGCACTTGCGCCGCACGGATGCGAGGGATCGCATTCCAAATTGCCGGCACTGTCGTATCTATAGCCCGCGCCGGAGATTCGATTATTAGTGCCGCTGATTTCAGGATTGATAGCGTTCTCACTTCCGGGTGGAATTGCAGGCAAAGTTGTACCCGAATCAAAACGCCGATTGCCAAACTGATCGTACTTATAGAACTGTGCCCAGGTGGGAGTAGTGCCGTTCTTCTCTGTCGCGGAGAACAAACGCCCCAACTCGTCATAGGTGTAGCTTTGCACCAGAACCATTCCCGGAGCCGTAATGGTCTGTCTTTGAAGATTGCCATTGTTCTTTGAATTGTCGGGTGTGCCGGCTACCAGTAATCCATAGTCATAGCTCAACTTTAATTTACTGGAGTCACTACTCGAAGTTCCTAATCCGATTTCAGTCGTCTGGAATCGAGAATTAAAGGTGGAATGTTCCCAATTTGTATTACCGAGCTTCATGGTGCTAATGGCGCCATGAGCTGAATACTGGATCGCATTCGCGTCGCCGGGTGCAGCACCCGCGTAGTACGCGCCACTGCCGTTCTTTATACCGGCGATTCTGCCGGCGTTGTCGTACTCAGTGTTGACGATTCTTCCAGAGGGGTAAGTTTGCTTGATGAGGCTTCCGGCACGATTGTAGTCATAGCTCATCGTGTAGGAAACGCCATCGGTAAGCTGAGTGGAAGTTTTGATTCTGCCCGCGCTATCGTAGGACCCGGTCGAATAAGTAGTGGCTGTGGTAGTAACGCCGGCTAAACGTCCGACACCGAGCGTGGCTGTGTCGTAGCTGTACGTGACAGCCGGTGTACCGTCACTATGAGTCTTCGATTGCAGGCGATTTAAGTCGTCGTATGCGAAGGTGGTGACAAAGCCGCGGGCATCGGTCTTGGTTGTGAGATTGCCGTTCTCATCATAGACGTAAACGGTTGTGCCACTCTCTGGATTTGCTGCGTCCTTGAGTCGACTTAAGGAGTCATAGTTATACAGACGCGCTGGTTGAGAACCTTGCGTAACTTTCTTCAAGTTGCTCGATGCGTCGTATTCGTAGTTTGTAAGATAGCCGTTGAGAGTCTGTCCGCCGAACGCAATCGTAGTGGTGAATGGATCCGATGGTTTGATTTCCCAAACGTCAATCAAATTTCCGAGGCCATTGCTTCGACTCATGCGTCTGTTGCCTACCTCATCCGTCACCAGTGCTTTATTACCGTCGTACGCGGTTACTACAATTCCGGTTGAGCTCCCGGCCGAATCGAAAGACTCGGTTTGAATCACTCGTGAGAGCCCGTCGTAGCTGTTCACCGTATACCCATAGGTTTCATCCCCAGTGCTGCGGTAAGGATTGTAAGAGCGGGTTACCCGGCCAAAGACACCAAACTCAACTTTGCTGATGATGTAACTGGAGGCCGTTTCAAAGGTGTGAGTTTCGGTATTTCGGCCGAGGCCATCGAAGAATGACTCTTTCTTAACGAGGTTGTCATCAAAGGCATTTAGATCACTCGTGCTGGTAACGATGCGATTAGCATCGTCATATACCATCCTGGTCTGACTTTTTTCACTCGTATTTATCGCCTTGACCATACGGCTGGGCCGGTCCAGCAGATCAGCCGTGCCGTTGATTCCGCCACCGCCGTATTCCATGCTCGAAACGATCCCGTTGGGATCTTTCATGTTTACTAACTTACCGAGGAAGTAGTTGTACTGGTTGTAGGTGATTTGATCTTTAGCGTTCTTGATCGAAGTGGCAAAGGCAAAGGTTTGCAATGTACCCAGTTGCGAGGGTGTGGAATTTGTTGTGGCCTCATCATCGGGTGTTCCGAAACAATCGTCGTATTCAATTGTAGTAACCTTCCCACGCCCATCAATCGACTTCACGCGATTGCCTGCAATGTCGAATTGTCCGTTGCTTCTAATGCTGGACGTTCCGGGCAAATTAATGTAGCCAGTCACCTGTGTGACGTTACCGCGTCTGATGTATGAAGTGTCTGAAGCGTTAAGACAGGTGCTGCCACCATCGTCAAGACGCAGGCACAAGTTTGTGATGCTGGACCTGGGTTTCAATGCAGCGTGCCGAGTAGCCGGCGTCTCCGGCGTATAATTGTCGTACTCAAAATCAGTTTGGCCCACCTTGTTGGTTCCCGTGAGGTCTGAGGAAACCCACTGTGTGGCAACAAGATTTTTAATGTGCACTGCAGAGTTTGACGTGTATAAAAAATCCGGTACCCCTGTGTATAACGGATCTGAGACGTAATCCACGTGGGTGTGGCGGAGTAGTGGACCAGGCGTACCAGCGGCGCCAAAGTCGTATTCGTAGATGTCCGTCTTGTTGCCATGACGATCGTAGGCAAAAGTCTGTTGCGACGCCTGATTCGTGTCACCGAGCGTTACTTTTATCGCCGTCAATGCACAATCGAAGTTTGTCGGATGAGTCCATGTGAATTGCGGCGGATTTGTCGGAACACCATTCTGATCAAGTGTTCGATACGTATAGTCAGTACGACGCAAAACCTGCGCTGGGTTCTGAGGATTCAGAATCTCTGTGGTGAGCTCTTTACCATTGTCAAAAGCTGGATAGGTACCTGTGAACATAGAGTCGGCGCCTGGACTGCCTTTGAAGGTATGGCGTTCAATACTGACAACAGTGCCGGCTGAATCTTTGGTAGTAATCTTTCCAGTCGTGAAGTCGTAGAGCTCCCGGGTCTGAAGGTGGGTGGGAGAATCGTAGATACGACGTTCGCTGATAAATCGGAACGCTTGTGGAACATCCGAAGACCCGGCGTAAGTCACGGGGCTGTAGTCGTACTCAATAACGCCTCCAGTAGGTAGCTCAATGCGAGCTAACGCACCATACAAATCGTAAAAAAATCGATATTCCGTGTTGTTTGGCAAGTGAACGGTCTTTGTGACCTCTGGATCAAAACCGTTCGTTGGGCCTTCGAATTTCCCGGAAATGGAAGGAAAAAGTTGCGCCAGTGTCTGGACACCCGCTGCCTGGAAATCACTTCGAAGCGCAGTACTGAGGTTGCCTGCAACTACGTCAATGGTGCGATCGACGCCATCGTGGTCTTTGTAAGTGACCGAACCGCCGAATCGGCCACCACCACTAATCTGGTATTGCCGTCCGAGAGGGTCGGTCGTAGTCGAGCCAAACGTCATCGTGTTCCCGTTTCGATCCCGCGCCCATTTAGCGATTCCACTAACAAAACGATATTGCGTGCCATCATTCATTAGCAGATAGCCGGTCGGGAAAATCACATTGATGCCATTCATGGCTGGAAAATCAATATCAGTACACCTCTCGTCAAGGATGTCAGAGTCAGAAACGAAGGTGATGCCGGAACCATCAACGGAATGCCATTGTTTTAGACGGTTGTAGAGTTCACCGGCACCGTTGTGAGGCTCGCCATTGGTCAAAACGTCCCGAAGCTCAACTTCGCCACCAGGCAATCTCAAATACAGTTTGGTGAGTGTGTAGCAGTCGCTGGAACTGGGAGGAATCGTCCCTGAAATACTCGGATCGTGATCGCGAGTTTTGCGGCCAATGATTACTCCAGGTCCCAAGTCCGCCCGGAAACTCGAATAGTCGTAACTGTCCATGTAGTTTTCAGAGATGACTTTAAGTTGTGGCGGGGTCGTCGATCCTGGACTTCCTGCTGGAACCCAGTACCGGAACGGACGCATCATAAAACCCCTTGAGATTGTCACCGTCGGTGAATAGGAGACCCCTCCTCTACCACTGATATTCAGCAAAGGCAGATTAACGCTCACCTGCCCGTTATAAAGATTGACGTTGTCGATATTGGTGCCTCGACCTGAGGCAAAGCCGGCCGTAACACCGTTGTCAGTTGGACCGTATAATTGCTGCGCGGTTATGGCCGAACAAAAAATGATCGTCGAGGCTATTACAAAAAGCGACCGGACGAGGCGACTATTGAATGAAGACTGTTGGTAAGCTGAGGAAGTCATGGATAACTCCTTAATAGGTCGTCATTGAATAAAGACTTCGATCACTTCACGCGATCACGAAGCTGTGTGATTGGGCCAGTCTGTATCGGTTGGCCGGCGAGAGACGCAGGCGTGTATCCACCTGCCTGCAAGCCCAGGATATTCATCGCATCGTCAAGTGCTGTTCGCAGTTCATCGATGTCATTCGCCTTTATCAGCGCTCCGACCAGCGTGGCAGAACTCTGTTGCCAGTTATAGTCCTGTAAAGTTGGTGTCAGGTGTCGTACAGCGTTAATAGCTGTTCTGAGTTGCCGGATGTGGTCAGCTCTTACCAGTGTTTGAGACTGAAGCGGATCGTCTGAAAACATGATTGTCGTCGCCAGATCGACATTGCTT
>Ga0207709_10002647_pt1 | contig 11129 bp, 9 predicted proteins | sample KBSM34metaG_FD_184397 | JGI IMG/M metagenome (GOLD analysis project Ga0207709, IMG submission 184397) | Miscanthus rhizosphere microbial communities from Kellogg Biological Station, Michigan, USA - KBS M3-4 metaG (SPAdes) (version 2) | ecosystem: Host-associated > Plants > Roots > Rhizosphere >...
GGCCGTGGCAGCGAAGCCCATCGATGTCCTGCTGACCGGTTTCGATCCGTTCGAGCGGGAAGCCATCAACCCCTCGTGGGAAGCCGTGCGCGCGCTCGACGGCTGGAAGGTCGGCCGCGCGACGGTGCATGCGCGCCAGATGCCCTGCGTGTTCGGCGAGGCCATCGACGCACTCGCCAGCGCGATGGACGAAGTCCAGCCGCAGCTGGTGCTGTGCGTCGGCCAGGCCGGCGGGCGCGCAGAGGTGACGCCGGAGCGCATCGCCATCAACATCGACGATGCCCGCGTGGCCGACAACAAGGGCCGCGAACCCGTCGACTCGCCCGTGGTGCCCGGGGCGCCCGCGGCATACTTCTCGACGCTGCCGATCAAGGCCATGGTGCGCGAACTGCGCGCGGCCGGCATACCGGCCTCGGTGTCGAACAGCGCCGGCACCTTCGTCTGCAACCACATCTTCTACGGCCTGATGCACCGCATCGCAATGCACCCGATGCCGGGGCTGCGCGGCGGCTTCATCCACATTCCGTACCTGCCCGAGCAGGCGGCGCGCTTTCCGGGGGCGCCGAGCATGTCGCTGGAAACGATGATCGCGGCCCTGCGCATCGCCGTGAGCACCGCGCTCGCGGTGAAGCGCGACATCGCCGAAACCGGCGGCCAGTTGCACTGAACCGCCGAGGCGGCTCAGGTGCCCGGGAAGTGCTTCGCCAACCAGCCGTTGAGCGCGGCGTTGACGAACTTGGGCTTTTCCATCGTCAGCATGTGGCCGCAGTCAGGCACCCACGCGACTTGTGCCTGCGGCAGCAGCGCCGCCATCTCGCGCGTGCACTCGGGCGGTGCGAGCCGGTCATCGTCGCCGCACACCAGCAGCACCGGCACGCGCACAGACGCAAGATGCAGCCGCGCATCGGGCCGGCGCATCACCGCGCGGTTCTGGCTGATGAGCTGCTGCGCGCCCGCGCCGAGCACGATGTCGAGATAGCGCTGCACCAGCACCTGATCGGCCGCCTGCGCGGGGTGGAAGGCGAAGTAGACGTTCGGCTCGATCACGTCGCGCACCTCGCCGCGCTCGAAGTATTCGATGGCGCCTGCGCGCAGCCTGGACATGTCGGGCGTCTCGGGCCGCGCGCTGGTGCCGAGCAGCGCGAGCCCCGCGATGCGCCCGGGCGCCTGGCGGGCCGCTTCCATGGCGACCATGCCGCCCATCGAGGCGCCGCACAGCACCAGCGGTCCGTCGTTGTCGCGCAGCACGGCGGCGGCCATGCCCTCGATGGTGTCGTGGTGCCGCTGGGCGTCGCTCACGCGAGCGCCGAAGGCGGGGGGAAGTGCGAGCAACTGGGCTTCCCAGATGCGCTCGTCGCAGGCGAGACCGGGCAGCAGGATGAGATTGGGCATGGAGAGAGATTCTGCGCGAATGCGGTGGAAAATGGATGCCGATGCCAACGCCCAAGCCCGACACCACCACCGACCTGATCCTCATCCGCCATGGCGAAACCGCCTGGAATCGCGAACTGCGCTTCCAGGGGCACGCGGATGTCCCGCTCAACGACATTGGCCATGAACAGGCGCGCCGCATCGGCCTGCGCCTGGCCGGCGAGAGCGCGGTGCAGCACATCATCAGCAGCGACCTGATGCGCGCGCAGCAGACTGCCGCGCCCGCCGCGTCGCAGCTGTCGCTGCCGGTGGTGACCTCGGCGGCGCTGCGCGAGCAGTTCTTCGGCGTGGTCGAAGGCATGCGCTCCGACGAAATCCAGAACCTGCATCCGCGCGCCTGGGAAGAATGGCTGGAGTTTCGCGAGGACCACGCCATGCCCGAGGGCGAGACGGCGCGCGAGTTCCACGCGCGCATCATCGCGGCGCTGGGCGGCATCGCCTCGGAACATCGGGGCCAGCACCTGATCGTCGTCACCCATGGCGGCGTGCTTGACATGGTGTGGCGCACCGCCAGGGGCCTGAGCCTGAGCGGCCCGCGCCGCAGCGACATTCCCAACGCGGGCTTCAACCGCATCCGCATCGCCGATCCGGCCGAGCCCGAGGCGATCGAGATCGTGGAATGGGCCGACACGCGGCACCTGGCCGACCTGCCGCCGCAGCCGACCTACGACCAGACGCGGCACCTGAAGGACAAGGACTGAGGAGAGCCCTCAGCTACAGCTGCCGGCCTTCGGCATGCGCAGCAGCGGCTGGCCAGCGCCCACGCCCGTGGGCTTGCCGTCATCGACGGCGAGCTGGCCGTTCACCAGCACCGTGCTGACGCCCTCCGACAGCAGCGCAGGCTGCGTGTAGGTGGCTTTCGCCGCATAGCGCGCCGGGTCGAACACCACCACGTCCGCGTAGTAGCCAGGGCGCAGGTGCCCGCGCTGCTTCAGCCCCAGCGTGTCGGCCGTGAGCGAAGAGCTGCTGCGGATGAACTGCGCCAGCGAGATCGTGTGCTCCTTCACCACGTACTGCTCGTACTTGCGCGCGAAGGTGCCGTAGGCGCGCGGATGGCCCAGCGACGAGTCGGACGAGGTCATGACCCAGGGCCGCTTCATGAAGGCGCGTACGTCGTCGTCGCTCTGGTTGAACGAGGCGATCATCAGGTCGCCGTCGCGCAGCACCGCGATGGCGGCTTCCACTGGATCGGCGTTCGATGCCTTGGCCACGTCGGCCAGCGTCTTGCCCACGTACTTCGTGCTGCCGGCCGAGAACAGGATGGCCTCGGGGCCACCGCGCAGCCGCAGGTTCTCGCGCACGTCCTTGCGCAGGCGCTCCTGCTGCGAGGCGTCGTCGAAGCGCTGCAGCGTCGCCGCACGGCCGCCCTCGTTGGCCCAGGGCGGCAGCAGCGCGGCCGAGAAGCGCGTGCTCGACGCGGTCCACGGATAGTGGTCGGCCGTGATGTCCAGTCCGCCCGCGCGTTCCTTCTCGATGCGCTTGATGATGTCGCCGCTCTGGCCCTGCACGTCGACGCCCAGCGCCTTGATGTGCGCCACATGCACCGGCAGCTTCGCCTCGTGGCCGATGCGGATCGCCTCGTCGATGGAGCCTTTCAGGCCGATGTTGTACATGGACTCGTCGCGGATGTGGCTGTCGTACAGGCCGCCGTGCCGCGCCGCCACCTTCGCGAGCTCGATGACCTCCTCGGTCTTCGAGAAGTTCTGCGGCGTGTAGAAGAGCCCGGTCGAAAGGCCAAGGGCGCCTTCACACATGCCCTGGCTCACACGCTTCTTCATCGCCTCGAGCTGCTCGGGCGTCGGTGCCCGGTTGGCCTCGCCCAACTCGCTCATGCGCACCGGGCCGAAGCCCACGTACATGGCCACGTTGGTGCCTACCGGCGTGGCACGCAGCTTCTGCGCCTGCGCCGCGATGTCGAAGCCGCCGAAGCCGTCGTTGCCGATCACCGCGGTGGTCACGCCCTGCGTGATGAACGGGATGTTCAGCCGCTTCTTCGGATCGTTCGAGTGCAGGTCGGCATCCGCATGCGTGTGGGCGTCGATGAAGCCCGGCGCCACCACCATGCCCGTGGCATCGATGACGCGCCTGGCCGTGAACTGCGCCGGCGCCGCCTTGCCCGCGAACACGATGCGATCGCCCGCGATGCCGACATCGCCCACCACCGGCGTGTCGGAGTCGCCCGTGTAGACGGTGCCGCCGCGCAGCAGCAGGTCCAGCGCGACGGGCGTTCCGTCGGCGGCATGCAGGGTGGGTGCGAAGGGTGCGAGGGCTGAGAGCGCGGCCAGCGTGACGAGAGACTTGCGCATGGGCGATGGTGCCTTGAAGGCTTCTTGTCGATAGGGAGCGGCCAGTTTAGGAGCCGCCTCCGGGCCATCGCCAATTCCTTTTGCACCATGCCCCATGACCTGAAGGCATGGGCTGCCGGGCGGTGCTCGCAGATGCGCTCAGGCGTGCGTCGCAAGCTGCCCGAGGCCGAGGCGCTCGTACACCGCCGCCGTCTGCCGGCGCAGGCGCAGCGACTCGGGCTGGCCATTGAGCTGCTGCTGCAGGATGCCCTGGGCAGCGGACAGCGAAGCCTCCGTGCCGCTGCGCACCAGCGCATCGAGATACACCTGCTCGAACAGGTCGCGCTGCGCGTGGCTGCCGCCGATCTCGATCATGCGCGGCAGGGCAGTGCCCAGCCCTTCGATGGCTGCCGCGAGATCGCCGCGCGCATGCGCCACCAGCCCATGCGCGGCCGGTACGCACACGCGCTGCCATGCCGCGCGCGTCGATGCCGGTGCGTTCGGCGTGAAGGCCACTATGTTGCGCAGCAGAACCGCCGCCTCGGGGCGCCCGGCGCGCGCCAGGCCATAGAGGTACTGCAGGTCGAGAAAGGGCAGCACGTGGTCGGCCTGGCGCTGCCGCAGGTAGCCCGCCACGTCGTTCCAGCGCGCGCCCACGTCGATGCCCGCGAGCTCGAGCCGCGCGAGCAGCGAGACGGCGCCGATCTGGTCCTGCGAGTAGTCCTTGACCACGCCCCAGGCGTGCTCGTCGTACACCGCGAGCGCCTCGGCATCGCGGCCCAGGTCGATCAGGAACAGCGCCACATGCCACCAGTTGTGCGTGACCATGAAGGAGTTGAGCCCGCTCCACGTGTCGCTCACGCCCTGCATGAACGCCAGCCCTTCAGTGAGCCGGCCTTCGGTGAGCATCACGTGCGCCAGCGCATGGTGCGCCCACGGCTCCTTGCGGCACATGGCGATGGCATGGCGGGCGCTGGCCTCGGCCTCGCGCAGCAGGTGGCACTGCTCGTAGCCGAAGGCCGCCATGCCGTGCACGTAGGGCACGTCGGCCGCATGCGGCAGCACCGCCAGCGCGAGCTTAAGCATGCCGGGGCAGTCGCCGGTGTTGAAGCAGTGGTACTGGCCGAGCTTGACCGACACCAGGTCGCGCGGATGCTCGCGGGCCTGCTCGGCGTGCAGCGCGATGGCGCGGGCGATGTCACCGTCGGCCCAGGCTTCGACGGACGCGATGTATCGCTGCTCGCGCGGGGTGGCGCGCGCGGCGCCGGCACGGGCCTTCGCAAGGAACGGGCGGGCATTGGCGACGGCCTCCCGCGACTCGGCGAACAGGTGCAGCGTGGCGCAATAGGCCTGCACGATCGGGCTCGCATCGGCTTCGGCCACGGCGAGCAGGTTGACTGCACGCGCCTCGGTCGAGATGAAGCCCATGACGAAATCGTCGACCAGCGGCAGGCTGGCGGGGTCGCCGAGGGTGAGGGTGTTGCCGAGGCTGTCGGCGAGCGTTTTTCCGGGGGGCATGGCGGCATCGTGCCATGCCCCCGGCGATGCTTCAACGATCCGTCGTCAGACGCCGGCCTGCTGGTGGCGGTACTCCTGCGTCTTGCCGCCGTAGCCGTAGGCCGCGCCGCGTGCATCGATCACGTGGATGTACGACACCTCGTGCAGGTCCGGCCGGATCTACGCCATGGCCGCATGCACCTCGCGCAGGTAGCGCGCCTTCTCGGCCTTGGTGTTGGTCTCGTCGGTGACGCTGATGTCGAGGTGGAACGCAGACTTGCCGAGCGAGGCCAAAGACTGGCCCCCGATGAACCAGGCGTCGGCGGCGATGTACTGCACGGTGATGGCGATCACTGGCAATTGCTTGCCCAGCACGCTCTGGGTGAGCTCGGCGACGGCGTCGACGGTCTTGCGGGTGAGGTCGGCGTCGGGTTGGCCGGAGAGGTGGACGACGATGTGGGGCATGACTGGCTCCTTGGATGGATGGGTTGTCGATGGGGTGATTGTGGGAGCCTCCTGGTCATCGGAAAAGCGGGAAGATATGATGAATTACATCGGATAAACGGATGGATTGACCATGCAGGGATTCGACCTGGAGCAACTGCGCACGCTGGCCGCCGTCGCCGACGCTGGCAGCCTCACGGCGGCCGCGCCGCGCGTCTTCCTCTCGCAGTCGTCAGTGAGCGAGCAGATCCGCAAGTTGGAAGAGCGGGCAGGGCAGTCGCTGCTCACGCGCAGCAAGGCAGGCGTGGCCCCCACCGAGGCGGGTGTGCGGCTGTTGGGCTATGCGCGGCGCATCCTCGCGCTGAGCGACGAAGCATTTCGCGACCTGCATGGCGAGACGCTGCATGGCGAGCTGCGCCTCGCGGTCACCGACTACTTCCGCCCCGGCGACCTGACGCGGCTGCTGGGGCGGCTCGGCGAGAGCTATCCGCAGGTGCGACTGCACGTCAGCATCCTGAAGAGCGATGCGCTGCGGGCGGCCTATGCGCACGGCGATTTCGACGTGGGCCTTGCGATGAACATCGCGGGGGCTTCCACGCCGCAGGCCCGGGGCGCGGTGCTGCGGCGCGAATCGCTGGTGTGGCTCGGCGCGGAGGGCATGCGGCTCGCGCGCGGGGAGCCGGTGCGGCTGCTGGCCTTGCCCGACACCTGCTCGCTGCATCAGTTCACCGTGGCGCTGCTGCGGCGCCGGCGCGTGCCCTATGCGCTCGCGCACGTCGCGTCGGGTGTCGCGGGCCTGCAGTCCGCGCTGGCCGCGGGGCTGGGCGTTGCCTGCCTCAACGAGTCCTCGATCAGCGACGGCGTGACGCGGCTGGCGGCACCGCACGGTCTGCCGGCCCTGCCGCGTGTCGCTTTCCAGCTCCTGTCGGGGCGCAAGGGCGAAACCGCATTCGTGACCCGGGCGAGGGAGATGCTGGCAACCCACCTGATGTGAAGAATCTCTCCAGGGGTGGCGCGGGATTTGCGTCAGCCCCTGTCATGGATGCGCCACCTCCCACAACTGCGCCGAATCTGCTGCGCCACACCCGCTCCGACGACGCACAGGCCATTTTCTCGGGCACGCTGTTCGTCGCCATCGCGATGATGCTGTTCGGCCAGGCGGGGCTGCTTACAGGCGGCACGGCCGGCGTCGCGTTTCTCCTGCACTACGCCACCGGCCTGAGCTTCGGAAAGCTGTTCTTCCTGGTCAACCTGCCGTTCTACTGGTTCGCCTGGCGCCACATGGGCCGCGCGTTCACGGTCAAGACCTTCTCGGCCATCGCATTGCTCTCGGTGATGACCGACCTGGCGCCGCGCTACCTGTCCATCGACTCCCTGCACCCGGCCTTCGCGGCCGTGCTCGGCGGCCTGCTGCTGGGCACCGGCTGCCTGTTCCTCGCCCGCCACCGCGCCAGCCTGGGCGGCGCGACGGTGCTCACGCTGTACCTGCAGGAAAAGCGTGGCTGGCCCGCGGGCAAAGTGCAGATCGGCATCGACTGCACGGTGGTGCTGCTCGCCCTGTTCGTGATTCCGCCGCAGCGGGTCGGGTGGTCGGTGCTGGCTGCCGTGGTGATGGGGCTTTTTCTCTGGATCAACCACAAGCCGGGGCGGTATGCGGCGACCTGACGCTTCCCGTCAGCGGCCGGGCGGCAACGGCCAGGGCCGCTGCGGTTCGCGGATCTGCTCGAAGGCGCGCGACACGCGCAGCACCCCGAGGTCGTCGAAGCGCTGGCCGGCAATCTGCAGCCCGATCGGCAATCCACTCGCCGAGTAACCGCAGTTCACCGAAGCCGCCGGCTGCTCCGACATGTTGAACGGCACCGTGAACCCGATGTGCTCCAGCGGACGCAGGGGATCGTTCGTGGGTGAGGGCGCTTCGGCTGCCGCGGGCATGTTCGGCGACACGGGCGAAATCACGTAGTCGAAGCGCGCGCATGCAGCCACGGCGGCGACGCGCGTGGCGTGGAACTGGCTGAAGCCGCGGAACACGTGCTCGCCGCTGAACTCGGCCGCACTCTCCGCCCATTCGCGGATGTACGGCAGCACCTTCGCGCGCTGGTCGGCGCGCAGGCCCTTCATGTCCACCAGCGAGCGCATGCGCCAGAAGTGGTCCATGCCGTCGAGCATGGCCTGCGACATGAATGGCTGCATCGGCTCGATCACCGCGCCGGCCTTCTCGAGCAGCCGCGCGGCGTTTTCCACCGCTGCCTGGATCTCGGGCTCGACCGCCAGTCCGCAGCCCGCGTCGAGCAGCAGCCCGATGCGCAGGCCGCGCAGATGGTCCGGTGCCACGTCGAAGCCTGCCCAGGCGATGTCCTGCGGCGGCAGGCTCATGCTGTCGCGCGCGTCGGGCCGGGACAGCGCCTGCATCATCAGCGCCGCGTCGCCCACCGTGCGGGTCATCGGCCCAGCGGCGCGGCCCATGTAGGGCGGGTCGATCGGAATGCGCCCCAGGCTCGGTTTCAGCGTGAAGATGCCGCACCAGCTCGCGGGCAGGCGCAGCGACCCGCCGATGTCCGTGCCCAGGTGCAGCGGGCCGTAGCCGGCAGCCGCCGCGGCGCCAGCTCCTGCGCTGGAGCCGCCCGGCGTCAGGCGCAAGTCCCACGGGTTGCGCGCCAGTGTGTGAAAGCTCGACAGCCCCGAGGACAGCATGCCGTAGTCCGGCATGGTGGTCTTGCTCACGATCACCGCACCGGCTTCCTTGAGGCGCGCGGCTGGCGGCGCGTCGGCCGCAGCGGGCTTCAGGTCGACCGCGGCGGTGCCGGCTGGCATCGGGTCGCCGCGCGTGGCGATGTTTTCCTTGATGGTCGCGGGCACGCCATCGAGCGGGCCGAGTGCATCGCCGCGCTGCCAGCGCGCTTCCGAGGCGCGCGCCTGTTCGAGCGCGGCCTCGGGCCGGAACAGCCAGGTGGCCTGCAAGTGCGGCTCCCAGCGTTCCACTTGCGCGATCACGGCCTGCGTGACTTCCACCGGCGAGAGTTCGCGGCTGCGGTAGGCAGCGGCAAGCTCCTGGACGGACAGGTCGCTCAGCCCCACGACAGTGCCGACAGGTCGTTCACGAAGATCGGGTTCTCTTTCCAGATGCCCTTGACGTTCTTCTTCGCGACAGTGGGGAACTGCGGCTGGTACAGGAAGCCGTTGGCCGCGTCGGTGGCAAGCATCTTCTGTGCGTCGCCAAGCAGCTTGTTGCGCTCGGCCGCATTGCCGGTGGACTTGATCTTGTCGAACAGCGCGTTGAAGGCCTTCGACTGGTAGCCCCAGTAGTAGTCCGGCTTGGCATAGTTGCCGAGGTCGAAGGGCTCGACGTGCGAAATGATCGACAGGTCGTAGTCCTTGTTGCCGTAGGTGCCGCTGAGCCACTGCGCCCATTCGACGTTCTGAATCTTCACCACGATGCCGATCTTGGCGAGCTGGGCCACGATCACCTCGCCGCCCTGGCGCGCATAGGGTGGCGGCGGCAGCGTCATCGTCAGTTCGAGCGGCGTCTTCACGCCGGCCTCGGCCAGCAGCTTCTTGGCCTTCTCGACGTCGAAGGGGTTGATGCCCGTGGTGTCGACATAGCCCGCCGCGCCCGGCACGTAGTGGCTGCCGATGGGCACGCCGAAGCCGTCGGCCGCGCCTTCGATCACGGCCTTGCGATCGATGGCCGCAAGGATGGCGCGGCGCACGCGCACGTCGTCGAGCGGCTTCTTCCTGTTGTTGATCGACAGGATGGTCTTGGCGCGCGAACCCGCCAGGATGACCTGGAACTGCGGGTTCGCCTTGAACTGCGGCACCACGCGCGTGCCGATGCGCGCGAACACGTCGACGTCGCCCGACAGCATGGCGGCGGCCTGCGCGGCCGTGTCGGAGATGAAGCGGAACGTCACCTTGTTGATCTTCGCGGTGGCGGGGCTGCGGAAGCCCTCCCACTTGCTCAGCGTGAGCGACGAGCCCTTGGCCCAGTTGTCCAGCTTGTAGGGGCCGGTGCCGACCGGTTTGCTGGCGTTGGTCTCGGCGCTCTTGGGTTCGACGATCACGGCCGTGGCCTGGCCCAGCACGAAGGGCAGGTCGGGGTCGATCTCCTTGTTGATGACGACGACGGTGTAGTCGTCCACCACCTGCGTCGCGAGGTTGGCGAAGGTGCGCTTGTCCTTGTTGGTGCTCTTCTCGCCGCCGGCGCGGTCGAAGGAGAACTTGACGGCGGCGGCGTTGAAGGGCTCGCCGTTCTGGTACTTCACGCCGCGCCGCAGCTTGAAGGTGTAGGTCTTCAGGTCGGGCGAGACCTCCCAGCTCTCGGCCAGCAGCGGCGTGACGCTGCCGTCGGCGTTGATCTTGGTGAGCGTCTCGAGGATGTTGTAGTGCACGACCTCGGCGATGGCGGCGGCCGCGCCGGTGGTCGGGTCGAGCCCCGGCGGCTCGAGCGCCATGCCGATCACGATGGCGTCCTTCCGGCCCTGCGCCATGCCGGCGAGCGGGGTGGCCAGCGCAACGGTGGCGCCAGCGGTGGTGAGAAGGGTGCGGCGGTTCAACATACGTGTGATCTCCGGATAGACAAGCCAGGTTCGAATGACGACTGCTCCGGCGTGTGCCATGCCCCGAAGGGAGGCGCGACGCCGCGAAAGACACGACACGCAGCACGAAAGATGCCACGTGCGCAGCCGGTCATTCTCTCGCAGCGGGTGCGCCGCCGCGCGGTCCGCGAGGCGGTTTTTCCTCCGGACGTTCCCGTAGGCGAGGCCGTCCGGATCAAGCCCAGGACAGCGCCGCGATGTCGTTCACGAAGATCGGCGTGTCTTTCCAAAGCCCGCGCAGGTTGCGCGCGGCGACGGTGATGAACTGCGGCTGGTACAGGAAGACATTGGCCGCATCTTCCGCCAGCAGCCGCTGCGCATCGCCGAGGTAGCGCAGGCGGTCGGCGGGGCGCGCCGCGTTGCGCGCCTTGTCGAAGATCTCGTTGAACTTGGCCGACTGGTAGCCCCAGTAGTACTCGGGCTTGGTGTAGTTCACCAGGTCGAAGGGCTCGACGTGCAGGATCAGCGAGAGGTCGTAGTTCTTGTTGCCGTAGGTGCCGCTGATCCATTGCGCCCATTCGACGTTCTGGATCTTCGCGACGATGCCCACCTTGGCCAGCTGCGCGGCGATCAGCTCGCCGCCCTGGCGTGCATAGGGCGGGGGCGGCAGCACGAGCTCGAGTTCGAGCGGCGTCTTCACGCCGGCTTCGGCCAGCAGCTGCTTGGCCTTCTCGACGTTGTAGGGGTTGATGCCGGTGGTGTCGATGTATCCCGGCGCGCCCGGCACGTAGTGGCTGCCGATGGGCACGCCCCTGCCGTCGACGGCGGCTTCGATCACCGCCTTGCGGTCGATGGCCGCGGAAATCGCGCGGCGCACGCGCACGTCGTCCAGCGGCTTGCGCTTGTTGTTGATGGCGAGGATGGTCTTGCCGCGCGAGGC
>Ga0207709_10002649_pt1 | contig 11126 bp, 9 predicted proteins | sample KBSM34metaG_FD_184397 | JGI IMG/M metagenome (GOLD analysis project Ga0207709, IMG submission 184397) | Miscanthus rhizosphere microbial communities from Kellogg Biological Station, Michigan, USA - KBS M3-4 metaG (SPAdes) (version 2) | ecosystem: Host-associated > Plants > Roots > Rhizosphere >...
ATCTGGCCCTGGTAGCGGCCTTCGGCGTTCCACGGGGTTTCGCCGTGACGAGCGAGCAGGATGCGCATGCGCTGGAATTCCGTTGGGGGAGAGGTTGCCGTCTCGCGAGCGAAAACGGAGCGGCATGATACCTGCTCCGCCGCCGGAAACCCCCGAAACGCATCCCGCTCCGCGGCCGCTACGCCGGGCGTTTAACGCCCGGCAGGCCGCGCAATGGCGGCACAGGCCGCCGCCACGCCAGGCGCGGTTACTGCGCCAGGTTCAGTTCCTTCAGCAGCCGCGGCGCCGGCGCCACTTCCTGCATGATCCAGTGCAGGTAGCGCGAATCCACCGCGATCATCCGGGTCATGGCCGGGTCGAACACCCAGTTGGAACTCACCGACTCCCAGTTGCCGTCGAACGCCAGCCCGACCAACTTGCCCTGCGCATCGAGCACCGGCGAGCCGGAGTTGCCGCCGGTGATGTCCAGATCGGACAGGAAATCGACCGGCACCGAACCCAGCCGCTTGTCCTCCAGCCCGCCGTAGCGCTTGGCCTTGGCCGCGTCGAGCAGGGCCTTGGGCGAATCGAACGGATCGGCGCCGGTGTCCTTGGCCAGCACGCCTTCCAGCGTGGTGAACGGGGTATAGGCCACGCCATCCTTCGGCGCATAGCCCTTGACGTTGCCGAAGGTGATGCGCAACGAGGAGTTGGCGTCGGGGTAGACCGACTCGCCCTGGCTCTTCTTGTAGTCGGCCAAGGCCTGCAGGTAACGCGGACGCGCCAGCAGTTCCTCGCCTTCGCGGCGCTTCTCCTCGTGCTCGATCTGCAGCAGCGCCGGCATCAGCGCCACCGCATAGCGCAGCGCCGGGTCGTCGCTGGATTCGAACGCGGCACGGTCGGCGCGCAACCACTTCAGGCGCTCCTCGGTGCTGCCCAGCTTGGTGCCGGCCAGCCGCGCGGCGGCGGCCTGCGCATCGGCGCCGGCCAGCCACTGGTCCAGCGCCGGCAACCGCTGCGCCTTCGGCAGCTTCAGGTACTGGTCGAACCAGTAGCGCTGCAGTTGGCCGTCCATCGACGCGACGTAACGGCGTTCCATCTGCTTCTGCGCGCCCTCGATCTCCGGCAGGTCGCGTTCCTGGTAGCCGGGTTCGCGCTCGGCATCGGGCTTGGCCCGCTCGATCGACAGGCGGTACAGCGACAGCGCGCTGCCGAGCACGCCGGTGCGGCGCATCTGGCGCAGGATCAGGTCGCGGTCGCGGGTGGCCTTGGCCTGTTCGTCCAGCGCCAGCAGCTGCGCATGCGCCTGCAGCGCGGCGCGGCCGTCGCGGCCCTGGCGCTTGAGCCAGGCCAGCACCGCGCGTTCCTCGGCCTGCTTCTGCGCGGCCGCGTCGATGCGCTTGAAGCCTTCCAGCTGCCCTTCGTAGTTCTTGGCAACGTTGTTCCAGCTGGCCATCGTCGCCGCGTACTTCACCTGGATGTCCGGGTCCTGCTTGCCGGCCTGCTCGACCAGCGCGATCAGGTCGCGGTACTGGCGGCCGGCGGTGGGATAGGCCCAGTTGGCGGTGGCGTCGAATTCGGAGGCCAGCGCGTAGCGGTTGGTGCGGCCCGGATAGCCGGCCACCATCACGAAATCGCCGGCGCCCAGCGGCTGGTCGGCGAACTTCAGGAAATGCCTGGGCTGGTACGGCACGTTGTCCTTGGCATAGGCCGCGGGCTTGCCGTCCTTGCCGACATAGGCGCGGTAGAACGAGAAATCGCCGGTGTGGCGCGGCCACATCCAGTTGTCGACGTCGCCGCCGAACTTGCCGATGCCCGACGGCGGCGCGTACGCCAGGCGCACGTCGCGGATCTCCAGGGTGCGGAACAGCCGGTAGGTATTGCCGCCGGCGAAGCTGTACAGCTCGCAGCGGTAGCCGGCCTCGGCTTCGCAGGCCGCGACCTGCGCCTTGTCGAACGCCTCCAGCGCCTGGGTGCGCTTGAGCGCGTCGCTGCCGGCGGCGGCCATCGCGGCCTTGGCCTGCTCGGTGACGTCGCTGATGCGGTCGAGCACGTAGATGCGCGCGTTCGGCCCGGCGCTGAGCTCGGCGCCGTTGCTGGCCGCGCTGAAACCGTCGCGGATCAGGTTCTTCTGCGGCGTGGAATTGAGCTGGATCGCGCCGTAGGCGCAATGATGGTTGGTCACCACCAGGCCCTGCGGCGACACGAAGCTGGCGGTGCAGCCGACCAGCGACACCACCGCGCCCATCGGATCGCCGGTCAGGTCAGCCAGTTGCTGCGGCGACAGCTTCAACCCGGCCTGCTGCAGTTGGCCGGCGATATCCGGCAATTGCTGCGGCACCCACATGCCTTCGCCGGCACGGGCGGCCGGGGCACAGGCCAGGGTGGCGACGACGGCGACAGCCAATAGATTCGAGCGCATCGAATGGATTCCTTCGCGACAGGCATGAAATAGACGTTAGATTGTAACGAATGCAACCGCCGCCACGAGCATGACCAACGGCACCCCGCACGCGCCGCAACATGGCCGGATCGGCGGGCGGCTTATACTTCGCGCCCTCTCAACCCGAGTCTTGCACCGCCATGGCGCAAACAATGAAGGCGCTGGTCAAGCGCGACGCAGCCAAGGGCATCTGGCTGGAACAGGTGCCGGTGCCGGTGCCCGGCCCCAACGAAGTGCTGATCAAGCTGGAGAAGACCGCGATCTGCGGTACCGATCTGCACATCTATCTGTGGGACGAATGGAGCCAGCGCACGATCAAGCCCGGCCTGACCATCGGCCACGAGTTCGTCGGCCGCATCGCCGAACTCGGCTCGGCGGTCAGCGGCTACCAGGTCGGCCAGCGCGTCTCGGCCGAAGGCCACATCGTCTGCGGCCATTGCCGCAACTGCCGTGGCGGGCGCCCGCACCTGTGCCCGAACACGGTCGGCATCGGCGTCAACGTCAACGGCGCCTTCGCCGAATACATGGTGATGCCGGCCTCCAACCTGTGGCCGATCCCGGACCAGATCCCGTCCGAACTGGCCGCGTTCTTCGATCCGTACGGCAACGCCGCGCACTGCGCGCTGGAGTTCGACGTGATCGGCGAGGACGTGCTGATCACCGGCGCCGGCCCGATCGGCATCATCGCCGCCGGCATCTGCAAGCACATCGGCGCGCGCAACGTGGTGGTCACCGACGTCAACGATTTCCGCCTCAAGCTCGCCGCCGACATGGGCGCCACACGTGTGGTCAACGTCGCCAACACCTCGCTGAAGGAGGTGATGGCCGACCTGCACATGGAAGGCTTCGACGTCGGCCTGGAGATGAGCGGCAATCCGCGCGCGTTCAACGACATGCTCGACTGCATGTACCACGGCGGCAAGATCGCCATGCTCGGCATCATGCCGCGCGGCGCCGGCTGCGACTGGGACAAGATCATCTTCAAGGGCCTGACCGTGCAGGGCATCTACGGCCGCAAGATGTACGAGACCTGGTACAAGATGACCCAACTGGTGCTGTCCGGTTTCCCGCTCGGCAAGGTGCTGACCCACCAGCTGACCATCGACGAGTTCCAGAAGGGCTTCGACCTGATGGAAGAAGGCAAGGCCGGCAAGGTGGTGTTGAGCTGGTAAGGTCCGGCGCGGCGGCGGCGATGCCGCGCTGCGCCGCCAGGACGTGCGTCGTCGGCCTGGCGATCGCACAAAGAAGAAGGGCGCCGCAAGGCGCCCTTCTTCGTTCGCGACGGTGTTGCGCGGATCAGAACGCGATCGTTCCCGAGACCGCGAAGCGGTGGTCGGCCAGCTTCTCGGTGAAGTTCTGGTTGCCCTTGTCGTCGGTGTCGTAGTAGCCCACGCTCAACGCCAGCGGACCGACCATCTTGCCGACGCTGACGCTGTAGTCGGTGTAGTCCTGGTACTGCGACAACGCGCTGGCATAGGTGGTGCGGCCGACGTGCGCGCCGATGCTGAAGTCGTTCGGCAGGCTCCAGTTCCCGTCCAGCGCGTAGTAGAAGCTGTCCTCGTCTAGGTTGTAGACGTCGTCGGTATACGCCACGGTCAAGGAGTAGGTCTTGAGGAACTTGGTCTTGGTGATCAGTTCGTTGTAGTTCAACTTGCCGGCGCCCGGATAACCGTAGCGGTTGACCATCACGTCGAAGTTCCAGTTCTCGGAGAAATCGACGTTGTAGCCGATGAAGCCGTCCACTTCCCAATCAGGGTCGCCGGCGCCGAAATCGACGTTGGAACCCCAGGTGCCGACGTACAGGCCGAACGGCGAGGTGTAGGTGAGGCCGGCCTGGAACGCAGGGCCTTCGTTGGTCTGCGAGACGCCGCGGAACACGTAGTCGCTGACCACGCCATAGGAGCCGGTAATCGGCGAGGCAGCAGCCTCGTCCTGGGCCAACGCACTCAGCGGGGAGGCGGCCAGCGCCACGGCCAGGGCGACACCAAGCTTGATCTTGTTCACCGGTAATTCTCCTGCGGGTTGACGAGGGGGGTGGTTCCAGCGCGCACTGCAATGCTGGCTTCACACTTTTTTAACCGGTTTTTTCTTGCAGTGCAACACTTTCAAGACAAACCAAGTCATCGCAGGCCTTGCGGCTGCGTCCTTCGGGTCAAACCTTGTCTACGCCATGCGCCCGCGTTCTGCGCCGCGCCAGCGGACCGGCCCGCTTCTCGTTCTGATTGCCGGCCGGGAACACCGTGGGAGCGACTTCAGTCGCGACGGGCCTCCCCGGTAACGCGCGTCGCGACTGAAGTCGCTCCCACAGAAGTCGCTTGCGCACATGCCGTCGAGTGCAAAGACGACGAGCGAAACGCGCGAGCGCCGTTGCGCGCCGTATCCCGAATCCGTTAGCCGCGCTGCTGCGCGAACAGGCCGAAGCGGCGTGCGCTCAGCTGCAGCACCTGGCCGGGCGCATAGCGCGTCGCGCCCTCGCCCGCCGGCAACTCCACTTCCACTTCGTCCTGGCCATGCGCCAGCTGCGCGCGCAGGCGCAGGCGCGAGCCGCTGCGCTGCGAGGACAGCACCGTCGCCGCCCAGCCGCTGTCGCTGGGCGCCAGATCTTCCGGGCGCACGTACAGGTCGACCGGGCCGCTGGACAGCGGCGTATCCGGCGCCGGCAGCGCCAGGCCGGCGACCTGCAGCTGGCCGTCGTGCAGCTGTGCCGGCAGCCGGTTGACCGCGCCGACGAAGCCGTACACGAACGGCGACACCGGGCGGTCGTAGACGTCGGCCGGGCTGCCGAGCTGTTCGATGCGCCCGCGGTTGAGGATCGCCACGCGGTCGGCCAGTTCCAGCGCCTCTTCCTGGTCGTGGGTGACGAACACCGTGGTCAGCCCGGTGCGGTCGTGCAGCTCGCGCAGCCAGCGCCGCAGGTCGCGCCGCACCTGCGCGTCGAGCGCGCCGAACGGTTCGTCCAGCAGCAGCACGCGCGGCTCGATCGCCAGCGCGCGCGCCAGCGCCACGCGCTGGCGCTGGCCGCCGGACAGTTGGGTCGGATAGCGCGATTCCAGGCCGTCCAGTTGCACCAGCGCGAGCAACTCGGTCACCCGCGCGCGGATCGCCGATTCGGCCAGGCGCTCGGCGCCGCGGCGCACGCGCAGGCCGAAGGCGATATTGTCGCGCACGGTCATGTGCCGGAACAGCGCGTAGTGCTGGAACACGAAGCCGACCCGGCGCGACTGCACCGGCAGACCGGTCGCGTCCTCGCCGTCGATCAGCACGCGCCCGGCGTCGGCATGCTCCAGCCCGGCGATCACCCGCAGCAAGGTTGTCTTGCCCGAGCCGGACGGCCCCAGCAATGCCAGCAACTCGCCCTGGCGGATGTCCAGGCTGACGTCGTCGAGCGCGACGAACTCGTCGAAACGCTTGCCCAGGTGCTGTACGCGGATGGTCATCGCAACCTCAGTGTCGGTGATTGGCGGCCAGCGATTCGCCGTGGCGCCATTCCAGGTAGGACTTCAGCGCCAGGGTCAGCAGCGCGGTCAGCGCCAGCAGGCTGGCGCAGGCGAACGCGGCGCTGTAGGCGTACTCGTTGTAGAGGATCTCCACGTGCAGCGGCAGCGTGTTGGTGCGCCCGCGGATGTGCCCGGACACCACCGACACCGCGCCGAACTCGCCCATCGCCCGCGCACTGCACAGCAGCACGCCGTACAGCAGGCCCCAGCGGATGTTGGGCATGGTCACCCGCCAGAACATCTGCCAACCGTTGGCGCCCAGGCTCAACGCCGCCAGTTCCTCGTCGCTGCCCTGCTGCTCCATCAGCGGCATCAGCTCGCGGGCGATGAACGGGAAGGTGACGAAGGTCGTCGCCAGCACGATGCCGGGCAGCGCGAACACGATCCGCGGCAGCTGCAGCAGCACCTCGCCGAACACCGGCAGGTGCAGCCGCCAGCCTTCGTCGATCAGCGGCCAGGCCCAGCCGCTGCGGCCGAAGATCAGGATGAAGACCAGGCCGGCGACCACCGGCGACACCGAGAACGGCAGGTCGATCAGGCTCACCAGCAGGCGCTTGCCGGGGAAGGAGTGCTTGCTCACCGCCCACGCCGCGGCCACGCCGAACACCAAGTTCAACGGCACCACGATCGCGGTCACCAGCAGGGTCAGGCGGATCGCCGCGAGCGCATCGGGATCGGAGATCGCCCGCCAGAACACGCCGATACCGCCGCGCAGCGCCTCGACGAATACCAGCAGCAGCGGCAGGAACAGGAACGACAGCAGGAAGCCCAGCGCGCCGAGGATCAGCAGCACCTGCACCCACCACGGCTCGGTGGTGACCGAAGCGACGCGACGGCGGGCAGCAGGCGGCGATGCGCTCAACGCAGTCTCCGAAAACGGGATGGTCAAGCTGGACACGGTATCGTTCATCTCAATGCGCCGCCAGACCGCGCCGCGCGAAGCGCGCTTGCACGCCGTTGACCACCAGCAGCATCAGCAACGACAGCAGCAGCATCGCCGCGGCGATCGCGGTCGCGCCGGCGTAGTCGAATTCCTCCAGGCGGATGGTGATCAGCAGCGGCGCGATCTCGGTCGCGTTGGGCAGGTTGCCGGCGATGAAGATCACCGAGCCGTACTCGCCGATGCCGCGCGCGAAGGCCAGCGCGAATCCGGTCAGCACCGCCGGCCACAGCGCCGGCAGCACCACGCGGCGGATGGTCTGCCAGCGGCCGGCGCCGAGCGTGGCCGCGGCCTCTTCCACGTCGCGCTCGGCCTCGGCCAGCACCGGCTGCACGATCCGCACCACGAACGGCAGCCCCACGAACACCAGCGCCACCACGATGCCGAGCTGGGTGTAGGCGATCTTCAGCCCCAACGGTTCCAGCCAACGGCCGACCCAGCCGTTGCCGCCATACAGCGCGGTCAGCGCGATGCCGGCCACCGCGGTCGGCAGCGCGAACGGCAGGTCGATCATCGCGTCGAACAGGCGCTTGCCGGGGAAGCGGTAGCGCACGAACACCCAGGCCACCCAGGTGCCCATCACCGCATTGAACGCGGCGGCGGCGAAGGCGGTGCCGAAGCTGACCCGCAGCGCCGACAGCACCCGCGGTTCGCTCCACACCTGCCATACGCCGTGCCAGCCCAGGCCGCTGGTCTTGAGCACCACGCCCAGCAACGGGATCAGCACCACCAGTCCCAGCCAGGTCAGGGTGATGCCCAGGCTCAGGCCGAGCCCGGGAATCACCCTGCGCCGCGACGGAGCGCGCGTGGCCGCGGCGGCATTCACTCCCATCGCGTCACTTGCTCGCCTGGATCTGGTCGAACAGGCCGCCATCGTTGAAGTGCTCGGCCTGCGCCTTGGCCCAGGAGCCGAACGCCTGGTCGATGGTCACCAGCTGCACCTTCGGCAGGCGCGCGATGTCGGCGCGGTCGGCGTAGTCGGGATGGCGCGGGCGGTAGTAGTGCTTGGCCGCGATCTTCTGCCCTTCCGGCGAATACAGATATTTCAGGTATTCCTCGGCGACGTCGCGGGTACCGTGCTTGTCCACGTTCTTGTCGACCACCGCCACCGACGGCTCGGCCAGGATCGACAGCTTCGGCACCACAATCTCGAACTTGTCCTTGCCCAGTTCCTCCTGCGCCAGGAACGCCTCGTTCTCCCAGGCCAGCAGCACGTCGCCGATGCCGCGCTGGACGAAGGTGGTGGTGGCGCCGCGCGCGCCGGTGTCCAGCACCGGCACGTTGCGGAACAGCGCGCGCATGTAGCCGAGGATGCGCTCGCGGTCGCCCTTGAAGATGTGGTCGGCGTAGGCCCAGGCGGCCAGGTAGTTCCAGCGCGCGCCGCCGGAGGTCTTCGGATTCGGGGTGATCACCGACACGCCGGTGCGCAGCAGGTCCGGCCAGTCCTTGATCTTCTTCGGGTTGCCCTTGCGCACCAGGAACACGATGGTGGAGGTGTACGGCGCGCTGTTGTCGGGCAGGCGCTTGGCCCAGCCCGGATCGATCAGCTTGCCCTTGTCGGCGATCGCGTCCACGTCGTAGGCCAGCGCCAGCGTCACCACATCGGCCTCGACCCCGTCGATGACCGAGCGCGCCTGCTTGCCGGAACCGCCATGCGAGGTTTCCACCGTCACCTTGTCGCCGCTGTGGGTCTGCTCCCAGTGCTTGGCGAAGGCGGCGTTGTAGTCGCGGTACAGCTCGCGCGTGGGATCGTAGGACACGTTGAGCAGCTGCACGTCGCGCGCGGCGGCGGTGCCGGCGAACGCGCACAGCGCGAGCGCGAGCAGCGGGCTGAATCGGCGCGGCAGGAGGCTGGGCATGGACGGATCTCCGGAAGAGGGTCAGGGGGCACGGGCGGTCCGGCCATGCGACCACGGCCAGTGCGCCATGCTGCGCAGCCGCATTGGTCCGGTGAAATGACTTCGCCGTCGATGCTTATGCCATTTTTGCATGACGCCCGCCGACCTTCGCACACGCCGCGTTAAAATCTCCACCTCTCCCGCCTGCGCGTGCCCGTCATGACCGATTCCCGCCTCACCCAGCACTACGCCGACGAACTGGACGCGATCCGCGCGCAGGGCCTGTTCAAGTCCGAACGCATCATCGTCGGCCCGCAGTCGGCCGAGATCGTGCTGGCCGACGGCCGCCGCGTGCTGAACTTCTGCGCCAACAACTACCTGGGCCTGGCCGACCACCCGGCGCTGATCGCCGCGGCCAAGGACGCGCTGGACACCCACGGCTTCGGCATGGCCTCGGTGCGCTTCATCTGCGGCACCCAGGACCTGCACAAGCAACTGGAAGCGCGCATCGCCGAGTTCTTCGGCACCGAGGACACCATCCTCTACGCCGCCTGCTTCGACGCCAACGGCGGCCTGTTCGAGCCGCTGCTCGGCGAGGCCGATGCGATCATTTCCGACGCGCTCAACCATGCCTCGATCATCGACGGCGTGCGCCTGTGCAAGGCCAAGCGCTTCCGCTACGCCAACTGCGACATGGCCGACCTGGAAGCGCAGCTGCAGGCCGCCGACGCGGCCGGCTGCAAGACCAAGCTGATCACCAGCGACGGCGTGTTCTCGATGGACGGCTTCATCGCCCCGCTGGACGAGATCACCGCGCTGGCGAAGCAGTACGGCGCGCTGGTGCATATCGACGAGTGCCACGCCACCGGCTTCCTCGGCGCGACCGGCCGCGGCTCGGCCGAGGTCAAGGGCGTGATGGACAAGATCGACATCTTCACCGGCACCCTGGGCAAGGCGATGGGCGGCGCGCTGGGCGGCTTCACCACCGGCCGGCGCGAGGTGATCGAACTGCTGCGCCAGCGCTCGCGCCCCTACCTGTTCTCCAACTCGCTGCCGCCGCACGTGGTCGCCGCCGGGATCAAGGCCTTCGCGATGCTGGACGCGGCCGCCGACCTGCGCGCGCAACTGGTCGAGAACACCCGCCACTTCCGCGAGCGCATGGCCGCGGCCGGATTCGACATCAAGCCCGGCACCCACCCGATCTGCCCGGTGATGCTGTACGACGCGCCGCTGGCGCAGCGCTTCGCCGAACGGCTGCTGGAGGAAGGCATCTATGCGATCGGCTTCTTCTTCCCGGTGGTGCCCAAGGGGCAGGCGCGGATCCGCACCCAGATCAGCGCCGCGCATACCCGCGCGCAGCTGGACCGGGCGATCGACGCTTTCGTCCGCATCGGCCGCGAGTTGAACGTCATCCCCGCCTGAGCATGCGCATGGTCCTGCGCCAACGGCTGTTGCTGGCGGCGCGGACCGACACCCACGCGCAAGCGCTGGAGGACGGCTGGGAGACGCGCTGCCTGCATTGCCGCCGGCGCCTGCGCCTGCGCGCCGACGGCGAACCGCTCGGCCACAGCACGCTGGAGCACGTGGTGCCGCAGGCCTGGTTCGGCCGCCGCGCGGCAGCGCCGCTGTGCGCGCTGGTCGGCGGCGACCCGAACGATGCGCGCAATCTGGCGCTGGCCTGCGCCAGCTGCAACCACACCAAGGGCCGCCATCACGATGCGCGCGGCCCGCAGGATGCGCGCGCCTACGCGGTGGTCGCCGCCCTGCTCAGCGCACGGCTGGCGCGCTGGCGTCCGCTGCCGGCGCCAGCGCCCTGACCTCGGCGGCACTGAGTTCGCGCCAGGCGCCCTTGCCCAGTTCGCCCAGCGCCAGCCCGCCGATCGCCACCCGCACCAGACGCAGCACGCCCAGATCGAGTTCGGCCAGCAGGCGCCGGATCTGCCGGTTGCGGCCCTCGTCCAGTACCACTTCGAGCCAGGCGTGCTTGTCGCCTTGCCGCAGCAGCCGCACCTGCTTGGCGCGCAGCGGCTCGCCGTCGGCGACCACGCCGGCGCACATGCGCGCCAGCAATGCCGCATCGGGCAGCGCATCGACCTGCACGTGATAGGTCTTGTCCGGGCCGCTGGCCGGATCGGCGACCCGCGCCGCCCACTGCGGATCGTTGCAGAACAGCAACAGGCCCTCGCTGGCCTTGTCCAGGCGCCCGACCGGCGCCAGCCAGGGCAATCCGGCGCCGTCGAAACAGCGGTAGACGGTATCGCGGCCGCGCTCGTCCTGCGCGGTGGTGACCAGGCCGCGCGGCTTGTTGAGCATCAGGTACAGGCGCTGCGTGGCGGCCAGCGGAAGGCCATCGAGCGCCAGGCGGTGGCGGCCGCGCAGGATCGGGAATTCGGGATCGGTGACGGTGCTGCCGTCGACCGCGACGCGGC
>Ga0207709_10002653_pt1 | contig 11110 bp, 10 predicted proteins | sample KBSM34metaG_FD_184397 | JGI IMG/M metagenome (GOLD analysis project Ga0207709, IMG submission 184397) | Miscanthus rhizosphere microbial communities from Kellogg Biological Station, Michigan, USA - KBS M3-4 metaG (SPAdes) (version 2) | ecosystem: Host-associated > Plants > Roots > Rhizosphere >...
TTCAACCTGGGTGCTTAACAAGCAGTAACTGATTTCAATTCCCCTCGCACGAAAAAAGAGCTGCCGGACTAAGCGTCCGGCAGCTCTAATCGTTTTTGCAGGAACATGTTTACCGGTCACTCGAAACCGGTCAACGAATTGCTAAGAGTCAATCAGCCTTCGTCTTGCGGGAATTCTTGTCCCAACCGCGGTCGTCAGACGCCGCACTACTACTGCAGGCCCGCCACCGGATTCCCAAAGAATCCCATGGCTTTGGCATTCACCGGATTCCACTTGTCCAATGTGCCCATAACTTTTATGGGTAGAAAGATCTTATTCGTGGTGAGATTGCTCTGTTTTGCGATGCCATTATCGGCGTACGTGCCGTTGTTGCCGATGGTGAACTTTGTTTCGCGCACCTGTTCGCCGTTGTAGAAAACCTTGACTACATAATCACCCGGCATTTGATTAATAAACTTTGCTTTATTATAAGCGGTAAAGTTGCGCAACTCTTCAGTCATGATGAACTCGACTCGGTTGGGCCAGCGGAACTTGAACTCGCGCCAGAACAGAGACTTGTCGTCGCCGCGTTTATCGGCGTAATGATCGTCTCCGTGTTCGACCACGCCGCCATCGTCGGTGGTCGCCAGCTCCTGCCCGTTGTAAAAGATTCGCGCTTCAAGGTTGTCATTGCTGAGGTCGCCTTTGAACCACATGCGAATAATTGGAGTGGCGTTGTCTCGGTTATACTCGAGATCCGCCACGCCGATCGGCAGTTTCCAATCGTAATCTACGTAGTAATCAACTTCATTCTTGTAACGCGCGTCGGAGTATTGTGGTTTGTACCTGACGACTTTGAACTTACCTTGAAAGACGGTCGAGTTATCCCGAATGTTTGTAATCTTGATTCCGAACAGTCCGCCGACGACGATGGCTTTCTTATCGCGCTCGGAATCGCTCGGACTGGAAACTCTTGAAGTTCCAGAACTGGAGTCAAAGTCGCCGCGAAATTCCAAGGCTTCGCTGTACCAAAGCGAACCATCGGGCATGAAATAGTCGGCCTTGAAGCGCTGTTTCGCTGAACCGCCATAAAAGACATCGAAGTTAATTCGCGGCGCCCAGCTAGTGTTGTGATTATCGTTCGGTATTTTCCAGAAATAGTCCCAGTGTTCGAGCCCAATATCGAGTGTCTCTGCGAGGAACAGCGGCACTTGCGGAGACTCCGGCTTAACCGCATAAGGTCCGCCACTCTGTGAAGAACCGGCACTCCTTCGGCTTTCCGGTTGCGGTTGCGCCGGCTGTGACGTTGTTTCTGGCGCTGGTTCCGCTGCCGGAGTCGGAGTCGGTTTTGGCTTTTCGACTTTTGGCAGTTTGATTTTCGGGATTTGAGCTGGCGACGTGGCAGTGCTAATGGCAAAAACAAGAATTGCCAAACCATAGAGAAACGTTTTTTTCATAACAGGTCCTCCGTGAAATTGGTGCAGCGGTCCCGTGGGTCGCTGATTCTAACAGCGGCAATTATTGCGGGCAATAGATTTTCCGGCTGGTTGTGGAATTTGCGGAATCCATACCTGTCAAATTCAGATCTGCGGTACCATCGGTCCCTTTTTCAACTGATCACATGATCGCACCGCTGCAATGCGTTTCCTGTAATAGTCCGCTCCCTGTAGTCGACAGTCCGTCCGCCGCCTGTGCCTTCTGCGGAACCAGCAATCCGATTCCGCGGCAATACCGGGACGAATTGCGCTTGACTTGCGAACTTGACGACGCGACCCGTAACGCGGCGCGGGAGTGGTCGCGTTTGAACCAAATCAGCTTCCCTCGGTGGTGGTTCGTTTGCACTGCGTTCGCGCCGTTCACCTTGATGACTAGCGGCCTTGCCGCAATCCTGATCGCCGGACTCATTTGGAAAGCAAGCCGGAGCGCCCTGCCGCTCGTAAGCGGTGTTGGAATTTGGCTTCCACTCATTCCGGTCCAGGCCCTGGCGGCAATCGTCGGCATCAAGATGATCCTGGTAAGTGGCGCCGCAAGCGTCGGTGCAGCTTTTGCCGCCGCCCCACCATCTGCGCCAGGAGCGCCACCAAGTTGTCGGTTGTGCGGCGCGCCGTTGACCGTTGGCGAAGACGACCTCGTCGTGCGCTGCATTTACTGCAAGGCCGAAAGCATCATTTACCTCGATCTGCGTAATCTTCAGGTGCGTGTGGACTCGGCAAGATTGAGTCTTGCGCAGGCGATGGCGGCGCTGACGGCAAAAGCCAGGATCATCCGTCTCCAGATACGTGGCCGGGCGCTGATCATCTTTGCGTTTCTAATCTTGCCGCTCATCTGGTCTCTCTCTGCGGAAATGCAAACCAGCTATTGGTCTATGCTGATCACGCTTGATGTGTGGCTGCTGGCGCTGTGCCTCTTCTGGTACGTTCGCGAAGTATTCCTTCCGCCGGCGACCATTGAAGAGCTCGAAGCGCTGATCGATGGCCCGGGTGATTCCCGGACTGAGAAACAGTTAACCAAAGCCGCAACTCAGGCTGGAACTCGTGGCTGGTACGATCATACTTCCGAGAAACGGAATTTTGTCATCCCGGGAATTGTGGCGCTGATGTTCCTCGTCATCGAATTATTAGTTTTGAACGGATAAATCATCCCCAACGATCTGGCCTCACAAATCATTCATCGTTACAATTGCCATCGTGCCGGCGCGATTCAAATGGAGCATCATCTCCGACGAACGTTTGCTCGACACGCGCATCTGCGATCTGCCAATCAAAATCAAAGGTTCATTCATCGAGCCGCATATCAAACGTCTTTACAGCGAGCTGAACGATCGCGGCATTCGCTTCAAACCGCACGTTTGGTTGTCGGCCGAATGGTTTACGCCGGATGGCGTGCCGGGATTTGCGATTCCGTTTTATCTCGCGCATCCGCGCCTGATGAAGCTTGAACGAAAATTCATGCGCGAAGTCGAAGGTGGAACGGACGTTGAGTGCATGCGCATTCTGCGTCACGAAGCCGGCCACGCGATCGACAACGCGTTCCGGCTTCACTTCAAACGAAAGTGGATTCGCACGTTCGGGTCGTTCACTCAAAAATATCCGCCATCTTACAAACCCAAACCAAACAGCCGCCGCTACGTCTTGAATCTTGATGCGTGGTATGCGCAGGCACATCCGGCGGAAGATTTCGCTGAGACATTTGCCGTGTGGTTGCAGCCGCGCTCGAACTGGCGACGGCGATATCGCGGCTGGCCCGCATTGCGAAAAATCGAGTATGTCGATGGACTACTAAATGAGATCGCCGGCACACGACCAAAGAATCGTGTGCGCAAGAAAATTGAACGCTTGCCCGAGATTCGGATCACGTTGCGCGAACACTACGATCGGAAGAGGGCGAAGTATGCGTTCGAGTGGCCAGCGTATCTCGATAATGACTTGCGACGAATTTTTTCCAACGAGGCGCGTCATCGCGGGCGCGAGACAGCGGTCAGTTTTCTGCGGCGCACCGGACCGGAAATTCAACAACTTGTCTCAGACGGAACCGGCGTGCACGGTTATGCAATCGATCACTTGCTGGAATTGATGACCGAACGCGCGGCGCAACTGAAATTGCGCGCTGCTGGACGTGAAGAGCAACTGAAACGACAACTGATGGTGATGCTGACTGTTCAAACAATGAACGTCGTCCATTCGGGGTACTACCGGATTGCTTTGTGATTCTTGACTGCGATTTCAATCCGGAGATCGCGACCTAAACCTTGAGCGAACAGAAATCCCTAAGCAATAGCAAACCGGCGTCGAAGCGGCGCCGCTCAAAGGCTGTAGACAAAAACGGCGAGGTCTTCAAGAAACTTCGCGTGATGGTTCTTTGTCACGAAGATCTCGTGCCGCCGGATTCGATTGATGATCTCACGCCGAAAGAAATAGCGCCGTTCAAAACCGAATGGGACGTGATTTCGACCTTAAAGAAAATTGGCCACGAGGTTTTGCCCGTCGGCGTGTACAACAACCTCGGAGTGATCGGCAACGCGCTGCTCGAGTTCAAACCGCAAATGGCTTTCAACTTGCTCGAAGAATTCCACGGCTATCCACTTTACGATCAGCACGTCGTCAGCTATCTCGAACTGATGAAGCAGCCTTATACCGGCTGTAATCCGCGCGGTCTGACGATTTGTCGTGACAAGGCACTGTCCAAAATGGTGCTCGCTTATCATCGGATCCAGGTGCCGGCGTTTGCGGTCTTTCACATGAATCGCGTCGTCAAGCGCTCGAAGCGGCTAAAATTTCCTTTGCTGGTGAAATCGATCAGCGAAGAAGGTTCAGTCGGCATTGCGCGCGCGTCAATCGTCAATGACGACGCGAAGCTGGCCGAGCGCGTCGATTTCATTCATCGGCAAACGAAAACGCACGCGATCGCCGAGCAGTACATCGCGGGGCGCGAAATCTATGTGAGCGTCATCGGCAACCAACGCCTGCAATGCTACACGCCGTGGGAGTTGGTGATTGAGAAGCTTCCCGAAGGTGCACCGAACATTGCGACTTCGAAACTGAAGTGGGATCCCGCGTACCAGGAAAAGGTCGGAGTCGTGACCAAGGCGGCTGAAATTGACAAGAAGATGCGTACCAAACTTGAGCGGCTTTCGAAGAAAATCTACCGCACGCTGTTTCTGAGTGGTTACGCGCGTCTGGATTATCGCCTCACGGAAGATGGCGAGATTTATCTGTTGGAAGCCAATCCCAATCCGCAAATCGCGAACCAGGAAGACTTTGCCGATTCGGCAAAGCACGCTGGGGTCGACTACGAAGCTCTGCTGCAGAAGATTATGGCACTCGGTCTGCGCTATCGCACCGGCGCGCAACCCGAAAAGACTTGACGCCTGGGCTAGCAAAAGATCGCGCGGCGACAAGATTTTCGCAACCCACCTCGCTTGCTAGATGAGTTACTTTCTCGCCGTTTCATAACTTCCATTCAACCAATCGATTCGAGCCAAGGGTAAATCTCCCGACCCAGGGGTACCTCCTCCGTAACCCTGAACCCATCCCCATTTGGAGATCGCTCACATTATGAAAAACGGCACCCGGCTCTTGCCCGACAGACAATACCGATCTGTTTGCACGGCAATTCTTGTTTCGCTATCTCTAATGATTGCGTTGTGTAGTCCTTTCTTCACGCGGGGTGCCAAGGCGCAACTTCCGCCGCGACCGACGCCCGGAATACCACCGGCGCCGTCATTACCAGGAACGCCGCCGGCGCCGAATTTGCCGAATTCGGATGTACTTCGAAATCCTCCGACTCTGGCTCCGGCAGCCTTGCCGTCGATAATACCCCTCGGCGTGCAACCAATCTGCGACGTTGATTGCAATCCATGTCCGGAGTGCGAACCGCCGTCGCCGCACGATCAAAACTATGAAACACCACGGACCCGTCCGCCGAACAGAACGGGAGAACCCGGTATCACGCTCGGCTCTCGCAATTACAACTGGAGCTTGCCGCTGGTGTCTTTGCCAGGCCGCAGTGGGTTGGACTTAGAGCTGACGCTTACATACAACTCTCGTGGAAAACGGCCAAATTAAGTTTAATTCAGATCAGGGATTTCCCAGTCCGGGCTTTCGGCTCGGCTTTCCGATAGTTCAGTCGAAATTTCAGAATCAGGACACGGGCATCTGGTCTTACCTGATGATTACTCCTTCAGGTGGCCGAGTCGAATTAAGACAAGTCGGCACAACCAATACTTATGAAGCCTATGATGGCAGCTATTCGCAGTTGATCGACAACGGAACGTCAGGACTTATCGTACGGATGCGGGATGGTTCGCAACTCACCTTTACCTCCGCAGGCACTTCCGCCGGGTCGAGTTTCGTTTGTACTGAGATTAAGGACCGCAACGGCAATTATCTCAGCGTCAGTTACAACGGACTGCAGCCGCTCACCGTAACGGACACGGCTGGGCGCGTGATCAACTTTAATTACGATAGTGGCTTTCTGGTTTGTGATAGTAGGCGGAATAGTTATTCTAGGAATCCTCATCATATTTGGCCCGAAACCGATTCCGCCGCCCGTTCCGGTGATACCTTGATGGCACGTCGAAACTGAACGGGAAGCCAATTTGTTACGGAGGAGTGATGTTAGCTAGGCGAGCCAAAAAGTGTTGGATATTCTTAAGCCTCGACTACACAGGGCCGTTCTTTAACGACCTTTGGGTACCAATTTCTGATGTGACAGCGTTCAAGACTGCGGTGCAGAATGAACTGCGGAGTTGGGTTATTGAGGACGCATATCACCGGCGAGAGGAAGAATTGTCTTATGCACTTGCGTCTTGGTATCAAGCCACATACGGACAAAAGGCACTGAATGATCTGCTGGTATGGATGCGCCGAATCTACCTTGAACCCCCTGACCGGCTTGCAGAGACAGTCTGGAACGTTATACCTCTTAAGGCGCATACCGTCGCTCGCGAATTTCCAAACTTTGACTGGGTCTTCACTATTCTCGATGAGATTCGGCGACATCAGGAGCTTAAAATCGCCTCATTCGATCAGAGACTTGCTAATCAGGAATCGCTTTCGGCATGGGATGCGGACGCATTAGCTGTTCAATATGCAGATCGAGAGAGTTTAGACACTAAGATTGATCTTATTGTCACTTATAATGTGTTTCTTGACGCTTGGGAAAAGTTCTGCGGGAAGCTGGATCAGACGGAGCTCCAAGCGTTGTTTGAGGTCGGCCGCAAAGTGATTCAGCAAAACCCAATGTCCGATCTCGAGCCTGTGTTTCCAGGCAGTTGGCGATTTGAAATACATGAACTTCTTTTGCTTTTCACCTGAGCGCAAGGCCTTATGAGTTGGCGTGGTGGCGGCGCATTAACGCGTGGCTACGTTTACCTTGGCAATCACACAATCGCCGTGCAATCGGCCTTGAGAATCTTGACTAGAGCATCAGCCTACATGTGTTTTGTGTTTTTTCGCTGGTATTTTGTTTCGGCGAGGGTTGCTTCGCCGGTTTGCTCATGTGGCGAGGAACGGGAACGAAAGAATATGTCGAAAGAGCATGACGTGCAGCAGCCGAGTTCTCCCCGCAACTAAAAATGGCGCTGCGCGTGAAAGCGCAACGCCATTCCTTAACGAATAGTCTCAGTGTTACTGAGCGCTACTGGATCCTCCGCTACCGCCGACGATCACGTTCTGATTTGAACCGCCAAAAGTAATCCCGCGAAATTCGGCTACTGCTCCACCCGTATTTGCGATAATTACCGCCGTATCTTTTGCCTCGTTGCTACGCGGCTCAAGGTGTGCCGGGGTGGTCGCTTTCACCTTGCCATTCTTAATAATGCTAAGTTCGCCGGACTCTTCGTTAAATTTCACGTCGTATGTTCCGGCCTTCAATACCGTACCGTTCACCGTGACGTCCTGAGTGAACTCCACTGTCTTTCTTTTTGTTTTGTCCTTGGCGGCAATGCCCAATGATGCGACCAGGGCAATCGCCAACGCGCACGCAAATCCAGTTATGAAACGTTTCATTTTTCCTTCCCTCCCTATTAACTGTTTAAGCAACCTGCGATCCTGTCACGCTCGCAAATTATTTTAGTTCCTGAACATCTAGACGCCGGCGCAAGCTGCTTCGTTACATCTCAGTTGTTAAGAGTTGTGAAGAGTTGGAAGGATGCGCAGTCACTTATCATTTCGCGACATTTTCAGGATCGAGCCAATGCCGCGTCATATCACACCACAGCACTAAGCCCCGCCATGAATCAAAACGCGAATAAAAGCGTGCGATTTTCTTATCGTTTGCCAAGCAGCCGTGGTTGCGCGATTTCGCAAACTGCGCGCGTGTCCAGGAATCCAGGGCCAATCCGTCATATTGGCCCAGTAGCTTCAATAAATTCTCAGCCGCATAGTTGCCGACGCCTTTTACGCGCTTGAGTTCTTTCATGAACTGATCGTGCGGCAGAGCGAGCGTGAGCCACGATTCAACGTCCAGTTCACCTGAGGTGACGCGCTGGGCTAACTCGACAAGATAAGGTGCGCGATAACCTGCGCGAATTTTGTCGCGATAAAACCTTTCATTTTTCTTGGCCATGGCTAATGCGGTCGGAAATGATTTGCGACCGTCATCGCTTTCACATCCCAGTTCGTTCACGAGTCCGACAACCATCTTCTCGGTGAGCGCCCACGAACAATTTGTCGTGCAGATCATTTTCACCAGATCCTCAAACACAGTCGGCGACCGCAGCAATCGACCCGCGCCTTCCGCGGGAATCCAGGAAAAGTCGGCCTCGTTCGAAACCGTTTCGTAGAAACTGTTCATATCATCATCGAGTCGAAACATGTGACGAACTTCGCGAACAATCTCTTCTGACGCCCGCTTTCCGACCGGCCGCGATGCCTTAACGTCAAGACCTCGCTTCGCACTCGAAATCGTGACGGTAACGGGCTTTGCAGCATCGAGATCGATCACCCGGGTCAACTTCCACTTATCTCTGTCGAATTCGAATGGCGGTAGGACACACCAACCGTGGCTCAAAACGGTGCGGCGGAAACTGAAGTTACGCGGAGTCGGAATCTGAATCTGCATAAGTTTGAGGCGTGTAAGCTGCCAGACAGACGCGCAATTGGCAAGCGGCTGATTGCTTGGGCAGTTGCTCTGATAGCAGCACGCGGGTTAACCTGCGGTCACCCCATTAGCTTTTCTACAAATCCCCTCTTTTAGGAAGCGATCGACATACTTCCCGTTGAAGTGAGGAGGACGTTTGTTCGGATTGAGCCCACAACAGATCCTGTTTCTTCTGATACTCGTCGCGGCGATCGTGCTCTTCGTGACGGAATGGATTCGCACCGACGTCGTCGCGGTCATGATCGTCATCGCGCTGTATGTGACGCATGTGCTCGACGCGAAAGATGCCTTGTCAGGCTTTAGCAGTGAGCCGGCGATTGTCGTCGCCGGTATTTTTGTTTTGAGCGCCTCGCTTCACGTGACCGGACTTTCAGACACGATCGGCAACTGGATTGGACGCCTGGCCGGAAATAGCTTGGGGCGCGCAATCGCAGTCATCATGCCGTCGGTCGCCTTGCTGTCCGCATTTACTCACCACGTGACGACCACAGCGATGATGGTCCCGGTCACGCTCGACTTGGCGCGTGAACGCAAAATGCCCGCGTCCAAGCTCTTAATGCCAATGTCGTTCGCAGCATCTCTTGGGACAGCGATAACAATCATCGGCGCGCCGGCTTTTTTGATCGCGAGCAACACTCTTCAGCAATCAGGACGTGCTGGTCTCGGAATTTTTTCGATCGCGCCAATCGGCCTGGCGCTTTCTTTCGTGGGAACACTGTTCGTTCTGTTCATCGGTCGTTACTTGCTTCCGAGCCATGAAGCTGAAGAAGATCGCAGCAGCCATTTTCGCCTGGAAGATTACCTGACTGAGATTGTCGTGTCAGAGAAGTCGGCGCTGGTGGATCAGACCGTCGCCGATTTGGACGAGAAGTATCACTTCAACGTCGTCGGAGTATTACGCGGCGGGCGTCGTCTACGCACACCTTACAAACAGGAAAAGTTGAAGGATGGTGACGTGCTGATTGTTAGGATCACGCCTGAAGAACTGGTAGCGATCCGAGAAGAGCCAGACATCGAGCTGCGACCGATTCAGGAATACGGCCAGGCAAAGGATGAAAAGAAACAAGCCGGCAACGGGGCCGGCGCCGAAGACCAATTTGTGCAGGCAGTTGTTGCCCCGCGATCGGAATTGATCGGAAGAACGTTGAGCCGGATTAATTTCCAGCGACGCTATGGTGCTGTGGTGGTTGGACTATGGCGCAAAGATGGTTGGCTTGATCAGGAGATTGCCAAGGTGCGTTTGCGGGCGAACGACGTCCTGGTGCTCGAGGGCGATGCGGATTCGCTTGCGAATGTCGCAAACGATCCCGCGTTTCTAATGCTCGTTCCTTTTCATGGCGACTCAAAGCCGCGACGGCGTGCGTGGATCGCCGGATTGATTATGCTGGCGACGATTCTTTTAGCAGCCTTCAACTTGATGACGATCGAAATGGCCGCGCTGACCGGCGCGGTGGCGGTGGTCCTGACGCGCTGCATAAATATTCGGCAGGCGTACAGCTCGATCGAAGCGCGCATTTTCGTTTTCATTGCAGGCGCGATTCCGCTGGGCGTGGCGATGCAGAAGACCGGAACGGCGACCATACTCGCCGGGTGGCTGCAAACCGCGGTCGGCGGCTGGCCGGAACGGCTGATTCTGCTGGCACTTTTTGTCGTGGTTGCGGTCATTACACAGTTCATGTCTGACGCGGCCACGACCGCGGTCTTCGCGCCGGTCGCAGTAGCTTTGGCGCAGGCACTTGGCCGCACGCCGGAGCCCTATGTGGTGACCGTGGCAATGGCTTCAGTTGTGGCTTTTCTCACGCCAATCGGTCACCACGGAAACCTTCTGGTTTATGGCCCGGGGCGCTACAAATTTAGCGATTTTGTGAAGGTTGGGACCCCGCTGACAATCCTTGCCGCGATTGTCGTAGTTACGCTTGCGCCGATTATTTGGCGAGGCTAATCCTGTACTCAAGACGTGCGGTCAAACTGCCACTTGACCCGAGAGACTGCCAAGCCTAGACTGGGGGTACTTACCAAGATGAATGGAAGGCTGTACTCGTTGGTTCCTATACACTTGGAGCTGTACGAGCGCGAGGTCAACACTGAGGCCCCCTACAGCCCAAGGTGACTTAAGCACCGATTCCAAGAATAGCTGCCGGAGCTTTCCGGCGCGCGCTCCGTCGCCCCGTGGGAAAAGCCCTCGGGGCGATGTCGTGTTTAGTGACCAGTGGACTTGGGTTTGGATCGAATTAACGAAATAAGCACTGACGAAACCAAAACGATCGCCACAATACCCAGCGCAACGTGCGTCGGAATTCCGGTTCGCACTCTGACCCACTCACCCATCGATACAAACCCGATCGCGGTTAATGCAGCTCCGAGTACTTTCGCGATCATCGGCAACAGCATCTTGACGCCGATAAAACTCAAAACTACTCCCAAGCCGTACTTGAGGTAGTGAAACCTTTCGATGACACCGGCAAGCAGGAAATAAAACGTGCGCAGCCCGAGAATCGCGAATACATTTGACGTGTAGACGATGAAGCGG
>Ga0207709_10002655_pt1 | contig 11099 bp, 9 predicted proteins | sample KBSM34metaG_FD_184397 | JGI IMG/M metagenome (GOLD analysis project Ga0207709, IMG submission 184397) | Miscanthus rhizosphere microbial communities from Kellogg Biological Station, Michigan, USA - KBS M3-4 metaG (SPAdes) (version 2) | ecosystem: Host-associated > Plants > Roots > Rhizosphere >...
TCAGGTAAGGCTACCGGATTCGGGTTGACGCGCGACGTAGGTTCGACTTGTCCGGCCTTCAGCGGCAGGTTTGTTTCAGGTTGCCATACCGGTGAGAGATTTGAGAGGTTGATGATCTGATACGTCCTGCTTCTCGCGAGACTGCCTCCACCCACCGTCATGACTTGAACGTAAGGAAATGTCGGACTGAGCAAAAGGAGCGACATGCCTTTGGTCCGATCGTTTGGTCCAATGTTGTGCCAGGAGCCCTGCGTCGGATTCGTATTGTCAAACTCGAAGTAACCTGATGGTTCGTTCGCAGGATCATCCGCTGGCACCGAGCCGCCGCTACGGAATCCCACCGGCGCATAGAAAATCTCACCACCCGGAAGCAGGTGCAGGCCGGGATACAACGGATTGAATTGTCGATCACCGCCGACGGCGGTGACGGTTGAGAAGGTACCGCTCGTCTCGTCATAAATCTCCATTTGCGTTGCCGGTCGACCGGAAGCGATCAAAACGCGGCCGGGGACGTCGCCGAGAGTAACGAGTGTCGGATACCAGCGATCGAAAGCCATCCGCGTACGATTGTTAGCGGCGTCTTTAGTGAAGCTCCACGTTCCATCAGGACCATCCACCGGATCGAAGATCCATCCGAAGTTTGGGTGCGGCGTGTGCCCGAAGTCGCCGCCACCGCCCACCACGAACAGACGGCCGTCAGACAAAAACGAATGTCCCGAGCAGTAAAGGTTATCCGTCGGAGGCGTTGGCGATTTGAATTCGGCGGTCGCTCGATTCAGCGAATTCCATAACGGAGTTAGCGATGGCGAGTTTGGGCGGCACGCTGCTTCGATGAACAGCACCCAACCGGTGCGAAGCATTGCCGCGTGAACTACTTCAACCGGAGTGCCGTCGGCTGTCTGCACCGGGCCAATGTCGGTCCACTCGCCAAAACTGGCCGGTCCCATGCACGCGATCATCTTGTCGAGCCATTTAGCAAGATCGAGCCGGCCGATAGCTTCGCGCACGTCATCGATATGAGTGAATCCTAATATCGGGCTGATGTCATCACGTTCATTCAACAGGCGTTTGGCGCGCGCGAGATCGGTTATCGCTTCGCGCTCTTCCAATTCGTGTCTAAAAACAGGATGCCTCGCTACCGGGTCGGGCTCCTCGAGTGGAATCTCGTTTTTGGGAAGAAAAGCGATTGCTTCAGGAGTTCGCGCCGCGTTGATGAAGCGAAGCAAGCGCCGCTGAGTTTTTAGATCGATGGGTTCGTTCCCTTCGGCTTTTTCTTCAGGCATGTGAGTCTCCCTTCGTAATAACAGGTCGGAGTTTGGTCACAGCGTCGCGACCCTTAAAAGTCTCGTTACACCAAAATTGAATTCGCGAGATGACCTTACTGGCCTGTTTTTGGCATCGGACACGAATCCTTCTTGCAACAACATTCGCCGCCTTTAGTATGTTTGCCGGTGCAGCAAGCGTGATTCGCCTTTTTGCAACAGCGCATGTCGCTGTAACAACAGCGCGACATTCGGCAGCATGAAGGAGTCCCACGTTTACGCGGAGCCGCTGAGGATGATGCGATGAGGGTTGCGAGGCAGAGAAGAGTAATTGCGAGAGCTTTGGTTTTTCTCATGTCAAACCTCCGGAGGTGAAGATGCAGTTACCTGGTCAACGGAGAATGCCTCACGATGCACTAAACCCTTGGATCAGTTTGACGTGAGGCTTGCGAGGGTCGCACGTACTGAAGCAGCAAACGAAATCTACGCTCCTACCGCATGAGTGTCAAGATTGAATCTACTTCGAGACACGCGGGTCCAGGAGTGCAGTGCAGACCTTACTGAGCTGTGTTTCGGGCGAGGGCTTCGAGCCCACCCAAAGCTTCTTCAGTCGCCTCGCGCGAGCAGCCGGCCAGTTGCAGCGCCGTTTGAAAATCGGCGCTGGCGCCGTGAGCGTCACCCAACGCGGCGCGGCAGTGTCCGCGATTGTTATACGTGTTTGCGTGGTCCGGCCTGAGGTCCAATGCCTTGTTACAATCCGCGATACCCTTTTCGTATTCACCAATCTTGTAATAAGCATATGCGCGGTTTGCGTAGGAGTTGGCGTAGCGCGGCTCTTTCTCGATAGCAAGGCCGTAATCCGCGATAGCTCGCTCAACATTGCCTGTCTTCGAGTAGGACGCACCACGTTGCTGAACGCCATGGCGTCCCTCGGATTCAATGCGATTGCCCGATCAAAGTCTGCGAGAGATGAGGTCAGATCGCCCATGCTCGCGTAAAAATATCCGCGGCCGACGAAAAGCTCAGAATCGTTGGGCTTAAGAGAAATGGCCCTGCCGTAGTCCGCCACAGCCTTATCGAATTCTTCAAGCTGGGCATAAGCATCGGCTCGTGCACAATATAGCTTGACGTCGCCTGGCCTTGCGGCAATAGCCGAGTCGTAGGCAGAAATGACTTCCAGCATCTCTTCCGTCTCTTTCGCCTTGGCGAGCAGTTGCAATTGTTCAAGCACCTCGTGGCCCGCGTGGAATAAAGGAGATAGTGCATGCCGGTCCTTGGCGAGATCGACTATCGCGACATCGGCGCCGAGAATGCCTGTGTCAGTAAGAGCGTAAAAGGTGATACCCCATGTTGCCGGAATCGGGAATGATTCGCGCGGCTCGAAATGTTCCAGGAGACGGTTCGCTGTCTCGATGAACTTCTCGTTAGCTCGCATAACGTCTTCGTGGAATTCGCCACCTATAACGAAGAAGGCGTTACTCATGTAGAGGCTCGTCGCGCCCCCGGCGAAAGCCGCTATCGTCACCGTAGTTCCTGGATAGCCTATCTCCATAAAGAGGCCAAACGCGGGGGTTGAAAAGGAAGAAGGCGCATCCGGACCGCAGTCGGCCCGGTGACGATGGAAGGCTTCATGTCGCAAGACCGAATACATTTTGCGCGGGCTTGTGTCAGTTGCGACGCGCGTGACGCCTGCGGAAATGCCAAATAGTCTTCGTAACCAATCAAACATCGGGACTCCTTCTCATCGGCTCTCGTTAAGATTGGCTAATGAATAGTGGACACTATTCGTAACTTGTTTACGAACGGGCGGCCCTTATCTCCCACATGTCGCAAGAGCTTCACTATAGAACTCCTTGAGACGGTTGGCTTGAGGCGTCTTTTGAAGATTCACGATGACGTTCTGGGTCACACAGTTGATGGTTTTATTGCCCAGCTTGTCTGCCGTCGCACGATTCTGCACCCATGAACTCACGCGAACCGGGTCTACACATTCAACGCAGTTCAATTTCGTTACGACAGTTGCCAAAGGCTCCCGGGATTCGTTGAGGTGGGCCATCCGATAGTTATAGACGGCGCGTCCTAAGTTGTCGCAAATAAAAACTGCGGACATTGAAGGATCCTTTTGGCAGTAAGCCACGGCCGCCGGCACCTCCTTCATCGCCTCATCGCTTGCTTGTCGCGAGGGGTTGGGCGCCACCGGCCGTTGAACAGGCTCTGGATCGTCGTCTACTTTCGGCGTCGGTTTGGGAGCCGGCTTGTAGGTTCCGGTCGGGTCGAATTTCCAGCCCGTCTCAACGACTTTGTGTGAATTGATACGCGCCCCTGTAACACGCGCGTTAAGGATTGCTTCTGCCTCTCTGTTCGTGGCCATGATCGTGCATGTCGCTTCGACCTCAGCGTGAAACCCATACGTCTTGTAAAGGAATCCGGTGAACGCATCGTTCCACTTGGGATTGACTTGCCCGCCTGCTGTCTTGAACACGGCACTATAGTACATCGTGACTTCGCGGGGGATAGCGCAGAATGTATAAGTAGGTATTGGTCCGGCGATGCCAATAGATGCACCGTCTCCCATAGGCGTTTCGGATAACGGTCCATGATCCCAATTGACTTCCACCACCCGCTTGTTCGCTTGTTGGGCCTGGACCACCAATTGTTGTTTGTTCGCTTCCGCCTTGGCAAGGGAATCGAAAAATCCACAACCGGCGCCGGCACTACTTTTGAAGTTATATTCCTCTACCAGGTAGTTTTTGAACGCCGAGCCCAGCGGCAGCGTGCTAATTTGCGTATGCACCTTTAGATTTGCGTCGAAGATATTGCTGAAATAGACAATGGGTTGGTCTAAACTTGAGGCGCAGTAGATTTTGAATGTCGCCAGATTCGGACTAGTCGCTGTGGGCGCGCTTTCAGTCCGGGCAGGAAAAACTGCGGCCAGCGCCATCAAAGAAGCGCACAGCAGCCAGAGGATCGATTTAACGACAGTTCGTTGCCGGGAAACGTTTCGAGAGAGCATGGATTATCTCCTCCGGGTTTGGTGTTTACATTGTGCGCACCATACATTTGAGGCTTTGCTGTTTCAGCAACGCCATCGAGATTGATGAGTATTTCGATAGCCGGTAAAGAACCCTGGTTTCCTGCTTAGGTTTGCGTGTACGTGCAATTATGAACACCACTTGGCAAAAAAGAAAGACGCTGGAGTTAAATTCCAAGCGACCTTCGGGATATCTGGTGTAATCGCGGGACGGTTTACAGTCAGTCGAACGCCCGGCATCAGCGAAGGTTGGGAATCTCATTTAGAGACTGAAAGACCCTCAGGCCGCGCGCCCGAAACCTATCCACCTCCGCGTCTGCTCCGATCGATTTGCCTTCAATTCTCAGGATCGCGTCGCACCGTTCCGTCAGGCACAACGACAACGGCAGCATGATCGTCTCATAGAATTCTTGCCCCGCCGCATCGATGATCGGCAATGCCATGTTCACTCCGATAATCGGCACGTGGCCCTTCTGGAAGATTGCGACGGCCGATGAATTGAGTTTCCGAAGGTTATTGGACCACACTGCCGGGTCCGATGAACCTGAGCGATAAGGGCCGGCTATCATGATCCACATGCGCTGGTCGCTTTCTGAAACACCTTGTTCGAATCAATAGTCTTTAGCAGGTCCGCCGTCACGATCATTTTTTCATAGCCTACTCCCCCTGCACCAGCATTTGCACGCTTGACGTATCGGTCAGTACAGACCATCAGTACCCGATCTGCGGATGCCAGATTGAGTTCCATGAAATGTGGATGTCGTCACCCGGTTGGAGCTCCCACTGGTCTAGGATGGCATCAACGCCAGAGTTCCTCAGTCTCGTCGCGAACTCCAACACCCACTTCTTGTGCTCTTGAGAGTCATGCGAGTAGGAAATAAACACCTTGGGTATGGTCATAAGATCAAGAAAGAGGAAAGGCCGCCGGAGTTGATTCTAGCGACCCTCGTCAAAATCGTGGTAGCGCATACGGGACTCGAACCCGTGGTCTCTGCCTTGAGAGGGCAGCGTGTTAGCCGACTACACCAATGCGCCGTAGTGGACTGGCATTATAGGTTTGCGGCGACGCGGTTAGCAAGCCGCAGATAACGCCGATTGAGGACGGATTCCGACTAACAAGCCAGCAATTTGCTATACTGCACGCGCTCGACGCTAGCTGATCCCCACGAACGTTAACTGATTAGTTGTCTATGCCAGAATCCGGAGTTGTTGGCGGCCACAAAGCGCGAGAACTTCACCTCCCCTTTTCTTCCCTTTCCTGCAAACGGAGCATGCTATGAAGATCGTTGTGTTGCGGGAGACACAGGAGGGCGAGGCGCGCGTTGCGCTCATGCCTGAATCGGTAAAGAAGCTCGTCGCGCTCGGCGTTGTGGTCCAGGTCGAGAGACGCGCCGGACTAACTGCCGCGCGCACCGATGACGAGTATCGTGAAGCCGGCGCCGAAATCAGTTCTGACCGAGAAGCATTACTGGCCGATGCTGACACACTCGCGGCTGTAAATCGCCCTCCTGCAAACGACTTTGCACGACTCAAGAAGGGCGCCGTCGTGATCGGCTTTCTGCGCCCGCTCGACGAACCTGCCGCGCTCTTGCCTGCAATCGATCGTGGCATCACGACCTTCTCAGTCGAACTAATTCCGAGAATCACACGCGCGCAGGCAATGGACGCGCTTTCGTCGATGGCAACTGTCGCGGGTTACAAGGCAGTGCTAATCGGCGCCGCTCACATTCCGCGCATGTTTCCGTTGTTGATGACTGCTGCCGGCACAGTGCCGCCGGCGCGTGTCCTCGTGCTCGGCGCGGGGGTCGCTGGCTTACAAGCGATCGCAACTGCACGACGTCTCGGCGCAGTCGTCGAAGGTTACGACGTGCGCGCTGCTGCAGGTGAACAGGTGAAATCTTTGGGCGCGACATTTCTCGAAGTTGACCTCGGTGGAATCAAAACTGAAGACGCAGGTGGCTATGCAGTTGAGCTTTCGGAAGAAGCGATGAATCGTGGTCGAGCGCTGATTGCAGAACATGCAAAGACCGCCGACGTCATCATCACAACAGCGCAAGTTCCCGGACGACGAGCGCCACTGCTCATCACCGAGGAAGCTGTTGATGGAATGAAACGTGGCTCGATCGTGATCGATCTCGCAGGTTCGACGGGAGGTAACTGCGCGGTCAGCCAGGCAGACGTCGTTGTCGAACGCGATGGCGTAACGATCATGGCGCCCACAAATCTTCCGGCGACGGTGCCCGTTCACGCCAGCCAGCTCTACTCGCGCAACGTCACGTCATTTCTCTCGCTGCTCATCAAAGATGGTCAGTTGCAGATCGACATGAAGGACGACGTGGTTGGCCCATCTTGCGTCACGCATCAGGGCGAGGTCATAAATCAGCGCGTCAGTGCTATAATCTCCGCCAAAACCTCTAGCACTTAGAAAGGGCCACCTCAGCCCAACCCGATGACGAAATTTTTATTTTGGAACCTTAACCGCAAACCAATAGCTGATCTCATCGCGCAACTTGCGGTGAAAGAGAATATTGATATCCTCATCTTCGCCGAGTGCACAATTGGGTTGAGTGACCTATTAACTGCTGTAAACGCTAACCAATCTCAAAAGTATTCATTTGCATTTAGTCCTTCGAAGCGCCTTTTGATCCTAAGTCGCCTGCCTCATAACTCAATTCGACCGGTTGCTGACAACGACTATCTCTCGATCAGAAGAGTTGTTCCTCCGGTTGGGGTTGAAATCCTACTTGTCGCCGCGCATCTATCTAGCAAGTTGTTTCAGGAGTCAGAAGATCAGGGTTTAATGGCTACCCGGTTTGCGAGGATTATCGAACAGGAGGAAAATGTTTTGGGTCATCAGCGAACGATTGTAGTCGGTGATTTAAATATGAACCCATTTGAAATTGGGGTTATCGGAGGCGAGGCACTTCACGCCGTGATGGATAAGCGAACTGCTCTCAAAGTATCGCGGATTATCGGTGGTCAGGAGCGGTTCTTTTTCTATAATCCAATGTGGAGCAGGATGGGAGACGAGTCATCAGGCCCACCAGGAACGTACTACAGGCAAAGCTCAAAACAAGTGAATTACTTTTGGAATACGTTCGATCAGATACTTCTAAGACCACAACTGATTAGCAGATTTGACCATCAAGGCTTTAGAGTTCTCGACGCCATTAACGAGACTTCCCTGTTAACTAAGGCGGGAATTCCAGACACAACAGTGGCATCAGATCACTTACCTTTGGTGTTTGTTCTGAATCTTATGGAGTAGTGTAGGAGGCAATATGGCAGCACAAAATCTTTGGGGAGAGATACCAACAAAAGGTGATCTTCGAACTCCAATCGCAGTCCTCAGAGAGCAGGCCGGGCTTCTGGGCCAAGCGACAAACAATGTGTTACAGGGCGAAGCAACAATCGGTCGGGACCAAGGCTTTAGGGGCGTTTTCAGTGGGAGGCCTCACGACTTCGTGATCGCATTGTTCATCGTTGCCCCAGCTCTGGACTTCTATAGGATTGCAATTCTGGAGGTACTGCATAATGTCGAGATCTATCCTTTGACAGTGCGAAATCTGACAAATGATAACGAACTTGAATGTCCTGATGAGACATCATTTCTAAATGCTATAAAAGACATACTTTCGTCTGATGAGATTCACCGAATAATTCAAGCGCTTCTATCTCAAAGCCAAGCTGCTTAATTCTCGAGCCTATCGCTTAGAAATTCAAAGAATGTCACACGAAACGTTAATCTCCGCGCTTTACGTGTTCGCGCTCGCGGCGTTTCTGGGTTACCAGGTGATCTCGCGAGTGCCGCCGCTGCTGCACACGCCTTTGATGTCGGCAACGAACGCGATCTCCGGTATTTCGCTCGTCGGTTCGATCGTAACTGCGGGTGCGCACTACAACACAGTCAGCACGATCCTGGGTTTCATTGCAGTCGTTTGTTCAACCACGAACGTCGTGGGCGGTTTCGTGATCACCGATCGCATGTTGAAGATGTTCAAGCGGAAAGAGATTGCAAAGAAAGAGTAGAGCCACGGATTACACGGATGAACACAGGTAAAAATAAATCCGTGTTTATCCGTGTAATCCGTGGCTAATTATGCAAACCTACTTCATCGAACTCAGCTACCTGCTCGCGTCAATCTTCTTCATCCTCGGATTGAAGGGGCTGAGCCATCCGGAAACTGCGAAGCGCGGTATGCACCTCGCCGAGTTTGGCATGTTGATGGCCATCGTCGGCACGCTGATGCATCACGAGATCGTCACGTACACGTGGATTCTCGCAGGCCTCGCTGTTGGTTCTGTAGTAGGACTCGCGATGGGCGTCTGGGTGCCGATGACGGCGATGCCACAACGAACCGCGCTCTCACACGCGTTTGGCGCTTTCGCCGCAGCACTCGTCGGCATCTCTGAGTTCTATCGAGTTTATGCGCAGGGCGGCCATCTCGAGACGATCACGATGGGCGCGCTCGGTTTCGAAGTGATGCTGGGAGCACTCACGACCACGGGAAGTCTGCTGGCCTTTGCGAAACTCCAGGGACTCGTGCGCGGCACGCCGATGACTTACAAGGGCCAGAATATTTTCAACATGGCCCTGCTCGCAGTCACGATCGGAATTTTTGTTTACCTCGTAATCTTTCCCGGTTCAATGCCGCTCTTTTTCACGATGGTCGGTCTGGCATTCATCTTCGGACTGCTGCTGGTGATGCCAATCGGATCGGCTGACATGCCCGTCGTGATGTCGCTGCTAAACTCGTACGCAGGTCTCGCTTCAGCAGCGACTGGATTCGTACTCTCAAACAAAGTTCTGATCATCGCCGGCACGCTCGATGGTTTTTCCGGATTCATACTTTCGATACTGATGTGCCGGGCGATGAATCGCTCGATGACCAACGTCTTGTTTGGCGCTTTCGGAAGTGCGCCGTCGGCCGCGGCGAGCGGCGAGCTACAAGGATCGATGCGCGAGGTCGGACTCGACGACATCGCCACTCAACTCGCTTACGCAAACAAAGTCGTGTTCGTGCCTGGTTACGGCCTCGCGACAGCACAGGCTCAACACGTCGTGCGCGAACTTGCTGACGTGCTCGAGAAGCGCGGTGTCACAGTCAAATACGGAATTCATCCTGTTGCAGGGCGAATGCCCGGACACATGAACGTTTTACTTGCCGAAGCAAACGTCCCTTATTCGGCGCTGTACGAGCTCGAACAGATTAATCCTGAATTTCCGAGCACCGACGTCGCCGTCGTGATCGGCGCAAACGACGTCGTGAATCCGGATGCGCGCGACAATCCCGGTAGTCCCATTGCCGGCATGCCGATTCTTGAAGTTGATCGATCGAAGTCAGTGGTTGTCTTGAAGCGTGGTCAGGGCAAAGGTTTCTCCGGTCTCGAGAACCCTTTGTTCTTTAAACCGGTAACGGGCATGCTCTACGGCGATGCGAAAGACACGCTGACTCGACTTGTTCAGGCCGTGCAGCACGCGTAAAAGGTTAATCATGAAAATCCTGTGAATCTTCTTAATCCTGTCTCAGTCTTTCACAGGATTGACAAGATTCGCAGGATTTACACGATACGTCAGTGATTCTCTTTCAGCTTTAGCGCATCAAAGGTTTTTCCCCAAAGCTCGCTATAATCATTTTTCTGGAGACTGCATGCGAAGATTCTTAACCGCACTCGTGCTGGCGAGCGCTCTCGTCACGGGGCTTCCCGCAAACTACGCCCAACGCGCTGCTAGTAAATCTAAAAAGACAACCGCATCCGCAACCTCGCAACGTGGTGTTGACACGATTGCCGCTGACCAGATGCGAGACTATCTAACGTTCATCGCCTCCGACGAAATGGAAGGACGTGACACACCCTCTCGTGGACTCGACACGACCGCCAAATTTCTGGCGATGAATCTGACGCGTTGGGGCTTTAAACCTGCGGGCGACGACGAAACTTTTTTTCAACGCATCGAACTGCGCCGCAACCGAGCCGATGGTGGACAATCGAAGGTCGAGATCAATGGTCGGACACTAACGGTCGGAACTGATTATCTTCCGGGAGGCGGATCGGGCAACGTCAGTGGCCCACTCGTGTTTGCTGGTTCGGGCTGGTTGGTTAAATCCAAAGACATTGATGCTTACAAAGGCATCGATCCCACGGAACGAATTGCCGTGATCTCCGGGCCACCCAACATGCCGCCTCGCGGTGTTGCACGTGGAGAGTACGGCAAGTACGGCGAAGACTCCATGAACCCGCCAGATTACGCCCGCAGCAAAGGCGTCGTCGGTTTGATTTACGTCGCCGATTCTCAATACGTGACGAATTGGCAACGCAATCGCGCGCGAATTATGGAACGAGGCTCGACTGTCGTTGCGAAGTTTCAACCGGCGCAGCCGACTCCAGTATTGCCGTCGATCGTGATCTCACCTGAAGTTGCAACTGCACTCTTCGCGGGTGAGGCACAAACAGTTTCTGAATCATCTCAGCCGCCGCCATTCCTGATGAGCAATCAGAAGACGGCGAGCATGAACATCGCCAGCAATGTTCAGTCGATTCCCACGCAGAATGTCGTCGCTGTTTGGGAAGGTAGCGATCCGACTCTGAAAGCTGAATACGTCGCGCTCGGCGCGCACTACGATCACGTCGGCAGCGGCTGTCCGCCAAACGGGACTGACACGATTTGCAACGGCGCTGATGACGACGGTTCAGGCACGACTGCTCTGCTCGCAATGGCCGAGGCACTGTCCAAGGCGCCGACGCGTCCAAAACGCTCGGTGTTGTTTGTCTGGCATTGCGGTGAGGAGAAAGGATTGTGGGGC
>Ga0207709_10002657_pt1 | contig 11091 bp, 9 predicted proteins | sample KBSM34metaG_FD_184397 | JGI IMG/M metagenome (GOLD analysis project Ga0207709, IMG submission 184397) | Miscanthus rhizosphere microbial communities from Kellogg Biological Station, Michigan, USA - KBS M3-4 metaG (SPAdes) (version 2) | ecosystem: Host-associated > Plants > Roots > Rhizosphere >...
CGCTCAGTTCCTCGTGCATCGCTTGACCTCGAGTCCGGTTGAGGTTGCATGCTGCGCGTCCGCTCCCCGCCGCGCAAGCGGCCGCTGGCGGCCCGTTTGCCCCGCACAAGGTTTTTCGATGAACCACGCCACGTCTTCCAGCAACGAATCCCAAGGCGCCGCACCGGCGCTGCCGGACGCCACCGCACCCGCAGCGTCCGCCGCCGATTCGGTGTTGGCACCGCGCTATCGCGCGACCACGCTGGGCATGGTCGCGCTGGTCTCGCTGATCGCCTTCGAAGCGCTGGCGGTGGCCACCGCGATGCCGACCGTGGCGCGCGAGCTGGACGGCCTGCGGCTGTATGCGCTGGCGTTCGGCGGCACCCTGGCCACCAGCGCGATCGGCATGACCGTGGCCGGGCGCTGGAGCGATCTGCGCGGCCCGGCGGCACCGCTGTGGGCCGGCCTGCTGTGCTTCGTGTGCGGCCTGCTGCTGGCCGGCTTCGCGCTGTCGATGCCGATGCTGCTGGCCGGGCGGCTGGTGCAGGGCGTGGGCGCCGGCGCGATCTCGGTGGCGCTGTATGTCCTGGTCGCACGGCTGTATCCGCAGGCGCTGCGGCCGCGCATCTTCGCCGCGTTCTCCGCCGGCTGGGTGGTGCCGTCGCTGATCGGGCCGAGCATCAGCGGGCTGATCGTCGAACACGTCGGCTGGCGCTGGGTGTTCCTGGCGGTGCCGCTGCTGGCATTGCCCTCGGCGGCGCTGCTGCAGCCGGCATTGCGCAGCCTGCCGCGCGTGGCCGCAGCGGCGCGTTCCAGCGCGGCGCCGTTGCTGTGGTCGATCGGCGCTGCGGCCGGGATCTGCCTGCTGTACCTGGGCGGCCAGCAGCGCGGCGCCTGGGCGGCGGCCACGGTGCTGCCGGCGCTGGCGCTGCTGCTGGCCTGCGCATGGCGGCTGCTGCCGCGCGGCACCCTGCGCGCGGCACGCGGGCTGCCCAGCGTGATCGCGCTGCGCGGTATCGCCGGATCTGCGTTCTTCGGCTGCGAGGCGTTCCTGCCGCTGTTGCTGTCGCGCGAACGCGGCCTGTCGCCGACCTGGGCCGGGGTGGCCTTGAGCGTGGGCGCGCTGGGCTGGTTCGCCGGCTCCTGGTACCAGGGCCACTACGGCCGCGACGGCACCCGCCTGCGCCGGCTGCGCGTGGGCTGCGCACTGATGACGCTGGGCGTGGCGATCACCGCGCTGGCGCTGTGGCCGGCGCTGCCCGCGGCGGTCGCGATCGGCGGCTGGGCCGCCACCGGCCTGGGCATGGGCCTGATCTATCCGACCCTGTCGGTGCTGACCCTGACCCTGTCGCCGCCGGCGCAGCAGGGCGCGAACAGTTCGGCGCTGCAGTTGAGCGAGGCGATCACGGTGGCGACCACGCTGGCGGTGGGCGGCTCGCTGTTCGCGGCGTTGCTGACCCGGTCGGTGGCCGCCGCGTACCTGTCCACCTTCGCGGTGGCCGCGCTGCTGGCGCTGCTCGGCGTGGGCATCGCCGGCCGCACCCAGGCGGCGCCGGCGCGCTGAGCCCGCGTGGGCGCGGCTACTGGCGCTGCGCCCAGGCCTGCACGATCGCCGCGATCGCGCGCACGCCGTCGGTCAAGGCCGCCGGTCCTGGCTGCAGGATCAGCGGCGACTTGATCTCGAACAGTTGGCCGTCGCGCACCGCCGGGATCGCCGCCCAGCCCGGCCGTGCGGCCACGCGCTCGGAGCGGAAGCGCTTGCCGCACCACGAGCCGAGGATGATGTCCGGCGCGCGCCGCACCACTTCGTCGCCGTTGGCCAGAATCCTCGCCTTGGCCAGCGGTTCCACCGACAGCTCCGGAAACACGTCGTCGCCGCCGGCGATGCGCACCAGTTCGGCGACCCAGCGGATGCCGGTGATGATCGGCTCGTCCCATTCCTCGAAATACACTTTCGGCCGCCGCGGCAGCGCCGCCGCCTGTGCCGCGACCGTGTCCAGCCCGCGCTGCAGCTCGTCGGCGTAGGCCGCGGCACGCGCGCCGACGCCGACCAGCGCGCCGAGCCGGCGGATGTAGTCGAGGATGCCGTCAACGCTGCGGTGGTTGGCGATCCACACCTCCACCCCGTTGCGCACCAGTTCGGCGGCGATCTCGGCCTGGATGTCGGAAAAGCCGATCGCCAGATCCGGCTGCAGCTTGAGGATCTCGCCGATCTTGGCGCTGGTGAAGGCGCTGACCTTGGGCTTGTCGCGGCGCGCCTGCGGCGGACGCACGGTGAAACCGCTGATGCCGACGATGCGCGCCTGTTCGCCGAGCGCGTAAAGCGTCTCGGTGGGTTCCTCGGTCAGGCAGACGATGCGCTGCGGACCCACGTCAGTCCTCGACCGGCATGCGGAAATACACCACGCGCTCGGTTTCCTCGAACCCGCAGGCACGGTGCGCGGCCTGCGCCGCGGCGTCGTCGATCAGCGCATCGGAGGCCAGCTCGCTGCAACCCTGCGCGCGGGTCCACTCGCGCACCTCGCGCAGCAGCGCGCGGCCAATGCCGTGGCCGCGCCACGCCGGCGCCACGTACCAGCCTTCCAGAAACCCCACCGGCGAACTGTCGGTGCCATTGACGTAGTCCTGGCGCAGGGTGACGTCGGCGAAGCCGATCGCCTGGCCATCGCCGGCGAAGGCCAGGAAATTGGCCGCGTCCTCGCGCTGCAGCGCTTCGGCCACGCCGCCGAAGGCATCGCGCTCGTCCGGCCACAGCGCCATCCGCAGCGCCGCCCAGGCGCGCAGGTCGGCGGCAGCGGCGGCGCGGATCGAGAACCGCTCGGTCACGGGAACAGCATCCGCTTGGACCAGTGGCCGGCGGCGTCGGCGGCGTAGTGCCAGCGCTCGTGCAGGCGGTACTTGCCGCCGTACCAGAACTCGAAGCTGCGCGGCACCACGCGGAACCCGCCCCACCCGTCCGGGCGCGGCACCTCGCGGCCTTCGAAGCTGGCCTCGGCCTTGGCCACGCGCTGCTCGAACTCCTCGCGCGACTGCAAGGTGCGCGACTGCGCCGACGCCCACGCGCCGATCTGGCTCATGCGCGGACGCGAGGCGAAATACGCATCGGCCTCGGCCGCGGCGACCAGTTGCACCTCGCCGTCGATGCGCACCTGCACACCGTCCTCGCGCATGCGCCGCCACAGGAACAGCAGCGAGGCCTGCGGGTTGGCCTGCAGCTCGCGGCCCTTCTGGCTGTCCAGGTGGGTGTAGAACACGAAACCGCGCGCGTCGTAGGACTTCAGCAGCACCACCCGTGAGGACGGACGCGCCTCCAGCGTGGCCGAGGCGACGACCATGGCGTTGTATTCGGCCTCGTCGCTGGTCCGCGCCTCCGCGAACAGGTCGGCGAACGTGGACAGGGCTTCGGCGTAGAGATCGGGCATGGCGGCAAGGCACTCGGCGGACGATGCCCCATTGTCGCGCCATGCACGGCGCGACGCACGCGGCAGCGCGGGGCTGCCATGGCGCCGGTCCTACCGGCCCGGACCGCGTGCCGCGATCGGCTGCGCGCTCGCCAGCCTTTGCTGCGGCCCGCAGCACCGCGCGACACATGCCGTGCGGGCACGGGCGCCGCGACCGGCGCGCTGGCCGTCCCAGCTGACTGGCCGCCAACGCCGCGCAACGCGCAGAGGCGCCGGCCAGCACTGCGACGCGCTCGTGCCGCAAGCGCACCGGCACGCGCTCGGCGCAACGCATGCAAGCAGCGCGACCGGCCTGCGTACGCGGCGCGTCTGCTAGCATCGGCGGATGAATCCCGCCCCCAATCTCGTGCTGGTCGGCCCGATGGGAGCCGGCAAGAGCGTCATCGGCCGCCGCCTGGCCGAGCGCTTCAGCCTTGCCTTCGTCGATAGCGACCAGGCCATCGTCGAACGCACCGGCGCGAGCATCGCCTCGCTGTTCGAGCATGCCGGCGAAGCCGGTTTCCGCGAGCACGAGCGCACCGTGTTGGAAAGCGTGCTCAGCACCCCCGGCCACCTCATTTCCACCGGCGGCGGCGCCGTGCTCGACGCCGACAGCCGCCGCGAGATGCGCGAGCACGGCTTCGTGGTCTACCTGCGGGTCAGCGTGGCCTCGCAGCTGCAGCGCCTGCAGCGCGACCGCAGCCGCCCGCTGCTGCAGCGCGGCGACCGCGAACGGGTGCTGCACGACCTGCACGCGGTGCGCGAGCCGCTGTACCGCGAAGTCGCCGACCTGATCCTGGACACCGACCACCTCAATCCCGCCGAAGCCACCGCGCAGCTGGTCGTGCGCCTGGCCGCGTCGTGGAAACTTCCGGACCCCATTGCATGACTGTCTCCCAACGCAGCGTCGCGGTCGAAGGCGACCCGGCCTACACCATCCGCATCGGCCCCGGCCTGCTCGACGACGGCGCGCTTGTGGCCGAGCACGTGCGCGGCCGCCATGTGCTGCTGCTCAGCGACAGCAACGTCGCCCCGCTGTACGCGGCGCAGGTCCGCCAGGCCTTGCTGGCCGCGCGCCCGCAGTTGCAGATCGGCGCCTTCACGATCCCCGCCGGCGAGGCCTCCAAGACCCTGGACAATTTCGGCGCGGCGATCGCCGCGCTGGCCGAGCTCGGCGCCACCCGCGACGCCTGCGTGCTGGCGCTGGGCGGCGGCGTGGTCGGCGACCTGGCCGGCTTCGCCGCCGCGTGCTGGATGCGCGGGGTCGACTGCGTACAGCTGCCGACCACGCTGCTGGCGATGGTCGATTCGTCGGTCGGCGGCAAGACCGCGGTGGACATCGCCCAGGGCAAGAACCTGGTCGGCGCGTTCCATCCGCCGCGCGCGGTGCTGGCCGACACCGCCACCCTGCGCAGCCTGCCGCCGCGCGAACTGCGCGCCGGCCTGGCCGAGGTGATCAAGTACGGCGCGATCCGCGACCCGCTGTTCTTCGAATGGCTGCATGCCGAACGCCACGCGCTGCTGGGCGCCGAGCCCGCCGCGCTGGCGCAGGCGATCGCGCGCAGCTGCGAGCACAAGGCCGAGATCGTGGCCCGCGACCCGCTGGAGAAGGGCGAGCGCGCCCTGCTCAACCTCGGCCACACCTTCGGCCACGCGATCGAGACCGAACAGGGCTACGGCGCGCCCGGCAACGCCAACCTCAACCACGGCGAAGCGGTGGCGGTGGGCATGGTGCTGGCGGCCGAACTGTCGGCGCAGCTGGGCATGGCCACGGCGCAGGACACCGAACGGCTGCGCGCGCTGCTGGCCGACTACGGCCTGCCCACCGCGCTGCCGGCCGGACTGGCGCCGCAGGCGCTGCTGGCGCGGATGCGGCTGGACAAGAAGAACATCGCCGGGCGCCTGCGGCTGGTGCTGTGGCGCGGCATCGGCCGGGCCGAGGTGGTGCCGGACGTGGACGAGGCGGCGGTGCTGGCGGTGCTGGACGCCGCCGTGCGCGCCGCGGCATAGCGCAGCCCGCCGCGCCGAGGCATCCATCCGCCCTCGGCGGCCGGCGCGCCGCAAGTCCCTGTGGGAGCGATGTCAGTCGCGACGAGCGACGTGGTGGGTCTCAGTCTCACCACATCGGACCTCCCACAGTGCCCCCAGCCGGAACCAGCATGCGCGCGTGCCCTGCACGCCGCCCGGGGCGCAGGCCCGCGCCAAGACGCGCGCGCCCCGGACGTCGCGCGTCGTCCATGATTCAGCGCGCCGGCAAATGCGTATATCGCGCCGGCCGCCTGCCGCCGCGGCCGCCCGCCGACCGCGGCCCGGACGCCCTGCCGGCTTCCCCACCCGTCCCATAACGCGCGGCCGGCGCCGACGCCGCGGCGACCCGCGATGGGTACAATCGGCCCATGCGCGTCTTCCTACAGCAACGCCCCGGCGGCAACGAGCCGCCCCGCTACATCCAGCTGACCCTGCAACCGGACCTGTTCGGCAGCTGGGAGCTGTTGCGCGAGAGCGGCCAGATCGGCGGCCGCGCGCAGCTCAAGCGCGAGCAATACCTGCTGCAGGACGAGGCCCACGCCGCCTTCGAGAAAGCCCGCGATGCGCAAATCAAGCGCGGCTTCCAGGTCATGTTCACTCGCGGCGCCGACGCCCCGCGCTAAGGAAACCCCCATGCTCAAGAACGACCGTCTGCTGCGCGCCCTGCGCCGCGAGCCCGTGGACCAGACCCCCGTGTGGCTGATGCGCCAGGCCGGGCGCTACCTGCCCGAGTACCGCGCCACCCGTGCCCGCGCCGGCAGCTTCCTGGCGATGGCCAAGACCCCGGAACTGGCCTGCGAAGTGACCCTGCAGCCGCTGGCGCGGTTCCCGCTGGACGCGGCGATCCTGTTCTCCGACATCCTCACCATCCCCGATGCGATGGGCCTGGAGCTGTATTTCGTCGAGGGCGAAGGCCCGAAATTCAAGCACCCGGTGCGCGACGCGGCGGCGATCGCCCGGCTCGGCGTGCCGGACATGGAGACCGAACTGCGCTACGTGATGGACGCGGTGCGGGTGATCCGCCGCGAGCTGGACGGCAGCGTGCCGCTGATCGGCTTCTCCGGCAGCCCGTGGACGCTGGCCTGCTACATGGTCGAGGGCGGCGGCAGCGACAACTACGCGCGGATCAAGGCGCTGGCCTTGAACGAACCGGCGGCGCTGCACCAGTTGCTGTCGGTCAACACCGACGCGGTGATCGCCTACCTGGCGGCGCAGCGCGCGGCCGGCGCGCAGGCGCTGCAGGTATTCGACACCTGGGGCGGCGTGCTCAGCCCGGCGATGTACCGCGAGTTCTCGCTGCCCTACCTGCAGCGCATCGCCCGCGAACTGCCGCGCGGCGACGGCGCCGAGCGCACCCCGCTGATCCTGTTCGGCAAGGGCAACGCGCCGTATCTGGAAGAGCTGGCCGCGTCCGGCGCCGAAGGCCTGGGCGTGGACTGGACCATCGACCTGGCCGATGCCGCGCGCCGCACCGGCGGCCGCGTCGCGTTGCAGGGCAACCTGGATCCGGCGACGCTGTACGGCTCGCCGGCGGCGATCGAACGCGAGGTGCAGCGCGTGCTGCGCAGCTATGCCGACGGCAACGGCTCGGCGGAAGGCCATGTGTTCAACCTCGGCCACGGGCTGTCGCCGGACATGCAGCCCGAGCACGTCGGCGCGCTGGTCGCCGCAGTGCAGCGGCACAGCCGCCGCGGAGAGGCATAGCGCCGCACCGAACCGTCGCATCCGCGGGGGTCCCTTGCGCCCAGCGGATGCGCAGAGCGACGCAACACGCGCTTCGGCGATCCTGCAGTCGGGACTGAAGTCCCTCCCACAGTGCACCCAGCCGACGCGCCGCATCTCCCCTGTAGGAGCGGCTTCAGCCGCGACGAACGCAGCGGTGGACCCGACAGCTGCGGACACAGGTCGGGACTGAAGCCCCCTACAGTCCACCAGCCAACTCGCCGCAAATCCCTGTAGGAGCGGCTTCAGCCGCGACGAACGAAGTAGCGGACCCGACGGCTGCGGACACCGGTCGGGGCTGAAGCCCGCCTACAGTGCACCAGCCAACTCGCCGCAAATCCCTGTAGGAGCGGCTTCAGCCGCGACGAGCGAAGTGGCGGACCCGACAGCTGCGGACACCGGTCGGGGCTGAAGCCCGCCTACAGTGCACCAGTCAACTCGCCGCAAATCCCTGTAGGAGCGGCTTCAGCCGCGACGAACGAAGTGGCGGACCCGACAGCTGCGGACACCGGTCGGGACTGAAGCCCCTCCTACAGTGCGCCAGCCAACTCGCCGCAAATCCCTGTAGGAGCGGCTTCAGCCGCGACGAACGAAGTGGCGGACCCGACAGCTACGGACACCGGTCGGGACTGAAGCTCCCTACAGTGCGCCAGCCAACTCGCCGCAAATCCCTGTAGGAGCGGCTTCAGCCGCGACGAACGAAGTAGCGGACCCGACAGCTGCGGACACCGGTCGGGGCTGAAGCCCCCTACAGTGGACCAGCCAACTCGCCGCAAATCCCTGTGGGAGCGACTTCAGCCGCGACGAACGCAGCGGTGGACCCAACGGCTGCGGACAGCTTCGGCACCGAAGCCCCGCACAGAACCGAAGACGACACGCCGCGCGACGCGCCTCGCTCCGCCGTCGCAGCAGGGCCGCCGTGCTCGCCATGCGCCACAACCGCCCGCTGCTGCACGACGCCGCGACGCGATCTGCGCGATCCTATGCATCCCTCGCGTTGCCGTGCGTGCCGATGTCCGCGCCCTCCCTCGATCCGATCTCCGTTCCGAACTACCGCAGTTTCCGGCCGCTGCTGTGGCTGGTGTCGCTGGCCATCTTCATGCAGATGCTGGACGCGACCATCGTCAACACCGCGCTGCCGGCGATGGCGCGCAGCCTGGGCGAGAGCCCGCTGCAGATGCAGTCGGTGGTGTTCAGCTATGCGCTGGCGGTGGCGATGTTCATTCCCGCCTCCGGCTGGATCGCCGACCGCTACGGCACGCGCCGCACCTTCCTGGCCGCGATCGTGCTGTTCACCCTCGGCTCGCTGCTGTGCGCGGCGGCGCCGCGCCTGCCCTACCTGGTCGCCGCGCGCGTGCTGCAAGGCATCGGCGGGGCGATGCTGCTGCCGGTCGGGCGCCTGGCGGTGATGCGCTCGGTGTCGCGCGAGCAGTTCCTGAGCGCGATGAGCTTCATCGCGATCCCGGCGCTGATCGGGCCGCTGGTCGGGCCGACCCTCGGCGGCTGGCTGGTACAGGTGGCGTCGTGGCACTGGTGTTCCTGAATCAACCTGCCGATCGGCGCGATCGGCTTCGCCGCGGCGCTGAAGGTGATGCCCGATTTCCACGGCGAGCAGCGCACCCGCTTCGACCTGATCGGCTACGCGATGCTAGCCTTCGGCATGATCGCGCTGTCGCTGGCGCTGGACGGGATTTCCGAACTGGGCCTGCGCCATGCGTTCGTGATGTTGCTGGCCATCGCCGGCCTGGCCGCGCTGATCGGCTACTGGCTGCACGCGGCCAACGCGCCGGCGGCGCTGTTCCCGCTGCACCTGTTCAAGGTGGTCAGCTTCCGCATCGGCATCCTCGGCAATCTGTTCGCGCGCGTGGGCAGCGGCAGCATGCCGTTCCTGATCCCGCTGCTGCTGCAGGTCGGCCTGGGCATGAGTCCGATGCGCGCGGGCCTGATGATGATCCCGGTGGCGCTGGCCGGCATGGCCGCCAAGCGCGCGGCGGTGAAACTGGTGGAGAACTACGGCTATCGCCGGGTGCTGATGAGCAACACGGTGCTGGTCGGCGTCGCGATGGCCAGCTTCATGCTGTTCGACGCCGGCCAGCCGCTGGGCTGGCGGCTGCTGCAGCTGGCGCTGTTCGGCGCGGTCAATTCGTTGCAGTTCACGGTCATGAACACGGTCACGCTGCGCGACCTGGACCGCGACCAGGCCAGCGCCGGCAACAGCCTGCTGTCGATGGTGATGATGCTGGCCACCGGCTTCGGCGCCGCCGCCGCGGGCAGCCTGCTGGCCGCCTTCAACGACCACCTCGGCGACAGCCACGGCGCCACCGCCGCACTGCACGCGACCTTCGTCTGCGTCGGCGCGATCACCCTGACCTCGACCCTGATCTTCTGGCAGTTGCCCGATACGCGGCCGCATCCGGACAAGGTGGAAGAAGTGGCTGAGTAGCCGGGATTGGGGAATGGGGAATGGGGAATCGAAAAGCAAAAGCTGCCTCCCTCGCCTCTGACACAGCACGCTCGCGGCGCCCTGCGTTTCCCTATTCCCGTTTCTCCATTCCCTATTCCCGGCCTCCAAGCACTGCCTCGATCGCCTCGGCCAGCATGTCTCCCGTCACCGGCTTGCGCAGGAAGCCGTCGAAGCCGGCCGCGCGGGCCTGCGGTTCGGCGTCGGCGTCGGCGCGGGCGGTGACCGCGATCAGCGGCATCTCGTAACCGAACACGCGCAGTTGCCGCGCCAGCGCCAGGCCGTCCAGGCCGGGCAGGTCCAGGTCCAGCAAGGCCACGTCGAAGCGGTTGCCGGCCGCTTCGGTCAGCGCCGCCAGGGCATGCGCGGCATGGGTGATGTGGTGCCCGCGCGCGCTGAGCAGGCCGCTGACGACTTCGGCGACGGTAGGGTCGTCCTCGACCAGCAGGATGCGCAGCGGCTGCGTCGCCGCCAGGGCCTCGCGCTCGCCGCGCGTCGCGGGATGCAGCGCGTCCGGGGTCCACGGCAACGGCAGGTCGACGATGAAACGGGTGCCGACGCCGAGCTTGCTGTGCAGCTCCACGCGGCCGCCCATCGCCACCGCCAGTTCCTGGCAGATCGCCAGGCCCAGGCCGCTGCCGCCGTAGCGGGCGGCGGTGCGCGGGCCGTCGGCCTGTTCGAAGCGCTGGAACAGCCGCGCCTGCTGCTCGGCGTTGATGCCAGGACCGGTGTCGGCGACCTCGAAACGCACGCCGTGGCGCTCGTGCAGCGGCGCCACGCGCAGGGTCACGCCGCCGTGGTCGGTGAACTTGATCGCGTTGTTGAGCAGGTTCAGCAGGATCTGCCGCACCCGGGTCGCATCGCCGCTGGCGGTCACCGCCGCGGGCATCGCGTTGTCCAGGGCGAAGGCCAGGCCGCGGCTGTGCGCCATCGGCGCCATCATCGCCTCCAGTTCGGCGATCAGCTGGATCAGGTCGAACGGCTGCTGGTCCAGCTCCAGGCGGCCGGCCTCGATCCGCGCCAGGTCCAGCGCATCGTTGACCAGGCGCAACAGGTGCGCGCCGGCACGGCGGATCGAGTCGGTATAGCCGCGCTGTTTGGGATCCAGCGGCGTGGCCAGCAACAGTTCGCTCATGCCGAGCACGCCGGTCATCGGCGTGCGCACCTCGTGGCCGAGCGTGGCCAGGAAGCGGGTCTTGGCCAGCGAGGCCTGCTCGGCCAGCTCCTGCTTGTGCAGGGCCAGTTGCCACGCGTTGCGCCGGCGCAAACGACGCCGGTACAGGTAGGACGCCAGCCACAGCGCCAACAGCGCCAGCAAGGCCAGCCCGGCCATGCCCCAGGGGCTGCGCCACCACGGCGGCAGCACGCGGAAGCGCAGCGTGGTGACCTTCGACCACACCTTGTCGGCGGTGCGCGCCTGCATTTCCAGGGTGTAGTGGCCCGACGGCAGGCGCGAGAACA
>Ga0207709_10002668_pt1 | contig 11070 bp, 9 predicted proteins | sample KBSM34metaG_FD_184397 | JGI IMG/M metagenome (GOLD analysis project Ga0207709, IMG submission 184397) | Miscanthus rhizosphere microbial communities from Kellogg Biological Station, Michigan, USA - KBS M3-4 metaG (SPAdes) (version 2) | ecosystem: Host-associated > Plants > Roots > Rhizosphere >...
GGGCGGGGACTAAAGTTCCCGCCGTGCAGGGTGGACGATACTAGGGGGTTTATGTTTCTTTAACAAGTCGGACTCCCCGGTCCTAGTCCTCGCCCCTGGCTATTGCAAGCGCTCCGAGGGCGCCGGTTCAGCCGGGGTTACAGCGAACAATACGCCGAATTCCGTCAAGGGGAAGTCATAGTGTCGGCCGCAGAACTCGCACCGTATCTCAACTTGGCCGGTTGCCTCGGCCGCGGCGCGCGCTTCTTCCTCGCCCAGCGAGCGCAGCATGGCCGCCACCCGCTCGCGCGAGCAGGAGCAGCCGAAGCGCAGCGGCTTGGTGCCCAGCAACTCCGGCGCTTCCTCGTGGAACAGCCTGTGCAGCAGGGTGTCGGCCGGCAGCGCCAGCAGTTCGGCCTCGCTCACCGTCTCGAACAGGGCGCCGGCGCGGTTCCAGCCGTCCTCGTCGCCGCTGTCGCCGGGCAGCTTCTGCAGCAGCAGGCCGGCCGCCTGGCGGCCGTCGGCGGCCAGGATCAGGCGCGTCGGCAGCTGTTCGGACTGGCGGAAATAGTCTTCGAAGGCCTCGCCCAGTTCGGCCGCCGACAGCGCCACCAGGCTCTGGTAGCGCTGCGGCTCGCGCGGGTCCAGGCCGGGGTTCTCGATGGTGATCGCCAGCAGCGCGCCGCTGCCGAGCGCGCGCAGGTCGCGCGGGGCGTCGCTGCCCTCGCCGAGCTGGACGATGCCGCGCAGGGTGCCGGCCGCGGTGCACTCGGCGAACAGGGTGCGCAGCGCGCCCTGGCTGCGCAGTTGCACCGACAGGCGTCCGTCGACCTTGGTGTGGCCGGTGAACAGGGCCGCGGCCACGCAGGCCTCGCCCAGCAACTCGGTCGCCGCTGCGGGATAGCTGGCCGGCGCGAGGATGTCGCGCCAGGCGGACTCCAGGCGCACGTGCACGCCGCGCACGCCGGCGCTGGGCAGCAGGAAGCGGGTCAGGTGATCGTGATCGGAAGAACTCATCGCGGCCTCGCTGCGCATGGGAAGATGGCGACCGCAGGATAGTGGGTCATCTCGGTGGACAAAGTCGAAGAAGGCATAGCAATGGGGGCGACGCGGGGCGTTGCAAGTGGCGCGGCCGTGCCGCGGCGACGGCGCTGGCTGCGTTGGCTGCTGGCGGCGCCGCTGTTGTTCGCGCTGGCGAGCACGTCGCAGGTGATCATGCTGCGCTTCGTCGATCCGCCGTTCTCGGCGATGATGCTCGAGCGCCAGCTCGGCGCCTGGGGCGAGGGCGACTGGTCGTTCCGCGTCGCCTACGACTGGCGCGACAGCGCGCAGATCGCTCCAAGCCTGCCGATTTCGCTGGTGGCCGCGGAGGACCAGCGCTTCCCGAGCCACCACGGCTTCGATCTGGAGGCGATCGAGAAGGCGCGCGACCACAATGCGCGCGGCGGGCGCCTGCGCGGCGCCAGCACGATCAGCCAGCAGGTGGCCAAGAATGTGTTCCTGTGGCAGGGCCGCAGTTGGCTGCGCAAGGGACTGGAGGCCTGGTACACGGTGCTGATCGAGGCGCTGTGGTCCAAGCAGCGGATCCTGGAGGTGTATGCCAACGTCGCCGAGTTCGGTGACGGGGTCTACGGCGCGCAGGCGGCGGCGCGCAGTTTCTGGGGCAAGGATGCGGCGCAACTGAGTCCAGCGCAGAGCGCGCTGCTGGCGGCGGTGCTGCCGGCGCCGCAGCGCTACAACGCCGCGCGCCCGGGACCGTACGTGCAGCGCCGCGCCAACTGGATCCAGCGGCAGACGCGGCAGTTGGGCGGGCCGGCCTATCTGCAGGCGCCCTAGGAACATTCGAGCTGTAGCGCGTGCGACGCTGGCCGCTATGAGGCGTTTTTGCATATGTGCGTAGCGACGTGAGCGCTCGGGCACCAGCCCATGGGCCTGCCTGAGCCGTCCGTGCGTGAGGCGGTCACTGCCTGCCAGGACGCGGTCGAGGGTTTCGGCATGGCGCTGCGTTTTAGCCCCTCTCCCATCGGGAGAGGGGGGGAGGTGAGGGTACGGCCGTCCATGAACTTGGGGTCTTCGGCGGCAGGCGTATTCTCATCCGCCCCTCGGGGCACTTTCCCCCGAAAAGGCGGCCATGGTCCCGGTGGGAGAAGGGAGTGACTCCGGATCCTCGTCAGGTGATGCGCTGCCGCTGGTGAACGCGCAGGCCGCTCCGTACCATCGGCACATGGAACCCGAGCGCCTGACCGTCGTCGTCACTGCCTTCAACGAGGCGCAGACCCTGCCGCTGCTGCAACCGCGGATCCTCGCCGCGCTCGATGGCGTGGATGGCCTGGAGGGGCGGGTGCTGTACGTGGACGACGGCAGCCGCGATGCGACCTGGGAGGTGATCCTGGCGCTGGCCGCGGCCGATCCGCGGGTCGGGGCGCTGCGCCTGTCGCGCAATTTCGGCAAGGAGCTGGCGCTGACCGCGGGCCTGGATTTCGTCGAGCGCGGCGCGGCGATGCTGCTGGACGCCGACGGCCAGGATCCGCCGGAACTGATCGCGCAGTTCGTCGCGCATTGGCGCGCCGGCTACGACGACATCTACGGCACCCGCATCGCGCGCGACGGCGAAGGTTGGCTCAAGCGCGGCACCGCGTCGCTGTTCTACCGGGTGATCGGGCGCCTGTCGAAGACGCCGATTCCGGCCGACACCGGCGATTTTCGCCTGCTGTCGCCGCGCGCGCTGGCGGCGCTGGCGCAGTTGCGCGAGCGCCATCGCTTCATGAAGGGGCTGTTCGGCTGGGTCGGGTTCCGGCAGATGGCGTTGCCGTACCGGCGTGCACCGCGGCTGGCCGGGCGCAGCAAGTTCGGCCTGTGGCGGTTGTGGAACTTCGCGCTGGAAGGCATCACCAGTTTTTCCACCGCGCCACTGCGGGTGGCGACCTATCTGGGCCTGGCGACCGCGGTGGCCGCGTTCGTGTTCGGCACCTGGATCGTGATCAAGGCGGCGCTGTGGGGTGATCCGGTCGCCGGCTGGCCGACGATGATGGCGGTGATCCTGTTCCTGGGCGGCGCGCAGCTGATCGCGCTGGGCCTGATCGGCGAATACCTGGGCCGGCTGTACGAGGAATCCAAGCAGCGGCCGCTGTATCTGGTCGACAGCTGGCGCGCACCGGGCGGAGGAGTATCCTCGGCCGTACGATCCAGCGAACCGGGAGGCAGCGATGCGTACGGTACGACAGTTGTTGGGCGACAAGGGCGGTGAGATCCACGCGGTGTCGCCGGATGCGGCGGTGGTCGACGCGCTGCGGCTGATGGCCGACAAGGGCATCGGCGCAGTGCTGGTGATGCAGGACGGGCGTCTGGCCGGCATCCTCTCCGAGCGCGACTACGCGCGCAAGGTGGTGCTGCAGGACCGCTCTTCGGCGACCACGCCGGTGCGCGACATCATGAGCGCGAAGGTGTACACGGTGGAGCCGTCGCAGAGCGTGCAGCAATGCATGGAGCTGATGACCGGGCAGCGCATCCGCCATCTGCCGGTGGTGCAGGCCGGCGCGGTGGTCGGGGTGATCTCGATCGGCGACCTGGTCAAGGCGGTGATCGAGGAACAACAGCAGGAGCTCGATCAGCTGCAGCGCTATATCAGTAGCTGACGCGGGATTGGGGATTCGGGATTCGGAGAGTCAAAAGCACATCAGCCGCTCTTGCTTCTACGAATCCCCAATCCCGGCTACTTGGCGTAATGACCGCCGCAATCGGCGTCCTTGCCCGGGCCGGTTTCCAGCGTGGCGAGCAGGGCGGCCGGCGGGGCGATGCTGCCCAGCGCCAGGGCGATCGCGCCGCGCATGCCCAGGGCCTTGAAGTCGGGGCGGAAGGTCGGATCCTTGAAGGTGCCGCCGACGCGCAGCGGCGAGCGCAGCGACAGAATGCTGCGGTCCTTCGGGCGCGCCTTCAGGAGCAGGTCCAGCGTCTCGTCGCCCAGGTCGATGTCGCCGCTGCCGATCAGCAGCGTATCGGTACTGTCGAACGCCAGTGCGCGCGACGCCATCACCCCGTCCCTGACCGCGAAATCGCCGAACGCGCAGCGCACCGGAATCTCGCGGTCCTTGGTGACCAGGAATTTCAGCGATTCGGCGATGTCCAGCCCGGCCAGTTCCATGATCAGGTTGCTGATGTGGCCCTTGCCCATGCCGATGGCGACGCTGCCGTCGGCGCTGCCGAGCATCTGCGCGATCGAGTTGCCGGTGCCGGCGAGCGCGATCTCGCCGCCGATCGCGCCGGAGGCTTCCTTGGCCAGTTGCCCGTCCGGGAACAGCTTGCCCAGTTGCATGCCGCGCACCGAGATCTGCGCGCGGGTGGCGATGGTCGGCTTGCGCGCATCCATGCGGATGTCGGAGCGGATGTTGCCGCCGGCCACGCCGAAGTCGAGCGGCTGCAGCAGCAGGACGCCATCGTTGAGTTTGAGGTGCGCGTCCATGTCGTCCAGCGGCAGCGTCTGCGCGTTGATCCGCTGCGCCTTCCAGCGCACGTCGGCGTCCATCGCGCGCAGCTTGCCTAGGTCGTACGGGGTGGAGGGCAGCACCTTGCTGTTGGCGGAGAGCTTGGCCGCTTGCGCCTTCTGTTCGTCGTTGGCGGTCTCGCCGGCGCCGGTGCGCGGCGGCGCGCCGACGAAGCCGGCCAGGTCGTCGAAGTCCAGGCGCCGCGAACGCAGGTCGGCGCGCAGGAACGGGCGCTGCCCGGCGGTGTCGATCTGCACGGTGCCGGCCAGGTCGCTGTCGCCGGCGCGGCCGCTGAACTCCTCGTAGCGCCAGATTTCGCCATTGCGCTTGAGCCGGCCGTCGAGCTGGTAGGGCGGGGTGGAGGGAATGGCGATGCCGAGCAGTGGATACAGGTGTTCCATGTCGGTACCGGCCAGGCTCAGCTGCAGGTCGAACACACGCAGCTGGAACGGATTGGTCAGCGTGCCGCGCATGTGCGCGCGGGTGCTGCCGGCGCTGCCGCGCAGGTCGATCTTGAACGGATGGTCGCTCTCGCTCAGTTCCAGCGGCGAGGCGGTGCTGCCCTTGAGCGTGAACGGGTTGCCGCGCCAGCGGCCATCGCCGGCGACCGCGATCGGCGGCGCGGCGTCGCCGCGGCGGCGCTGCGAGGTCAGGCTGTCCACGCTGACGTCGATGTCGGTGCGGCCGGGGATGTCCTGGAAGCGTAGCCGTCCCTGCTGCACCAGCATGCGGCCCAGGACCACCTGCGTCCCGCCGTCGTTGCTGCCGAAGCTCCAGTTGCCGGGTTGCCCGTTCGGTCCGGTTTCCAGCAGCAGCGTTGGTTGGGTCAGGCGGATCTCCGGAATGCGTACCTTGCCGCGCAGCAACGGCCACAGCGACAGGTCGATCTCGGCACGCTGCGCGCTGGCCATCTGCGCTTGTTTCGACCAGTCCGCGTTGGCGAAGCGCAGGCGATCGCCGCGGATGGTGACGGTGCTGCCGAGGTCGACGTCGAGATTGCCGTCGATATGGAATGCGCGGCCGGTCTTGGCCTGCACCGCGCGTTCTACCGGACCTTTGAACCAGTTCCAGTCGAAGATCAGAATGACGACCAACAGCACCAGCACCAGTGCGCCGAGGACCAGCGGCCAACGCCGCAAGCGGCCGTCGGGCCGGCGCCAGGGCCAGGAGCGGCGCCGGCCACGTGACGCAGAAGTGGGTTCGCGATCCATCCCGCCATACTAGGCAGCGTGCGTGCACGGGGTGCGAAAGCGCGCCCTCCGGCAAACCGGTCTACAGCACTTGCCCGGTCACCGCGACGAAGTGGCAGACGCTGCCGCCGAGCACGAACAGGTGCCAGATCGCATGGAAGTAGCGCACCGTGTCGCGCTGGTAGAAGTAGGTGCCCAGCGTGTAGAACAGGCCGCCGGCCAGCAGCCAGCACAGGGTGCGGACATCGACCGAGTGCAGTAGCGGTTCGATCGCCACCACGATCAGCCAGCCCATGGCGAGGTAGAGGATGGTCGACAGCAGCCGGAAACGGCCGGTGAAGAACAGCTTGAAGATCACCCCGGCCAGGGCGATGGTCCAGATCGCCGCGAACAGGCCCCAGCCCCAGGGGCCGCGCAAGCCGATCAGGGTGAAAGGCGTGTAGGTGCCGGCGATCAGCACATAGATCGCGCAGTGGTCCAGCACCTGCAGCCGCGCCTTGGCGCCGGGATGCGGAATGGCGTGGTACAGCGTGGAGGCGGTGTACAGCAGCAGCAAGGCGACCCCGAACACGATCGCGCCGGCCAGTTGCCAGCCGTCGCCGTAGATCGCGGCCAGGGTGATGAGCACCGAGCTGCCGGCCAGTGCGGCGACCGCGCCCAGGCCGTGGGTCAGCGCGCTGGCGAGTTCGTCGCGCCAGTCCGTAGAAGGCGGCGCGTCGGCGTTCATGAGCGAGGACCGCGGGTCTGCTTCCATGACCCGAAACGGTACCGCAATTGCGAGCGGTTCGCATCCGTTGCGATGCAGCACTTGGCGCGCGGTTCATGCCCGCGCGCTGCCGCCTCGGTTCCTCGCGTCAGTCCAGCGCGACGCTGTGCGCGTGCTCGCGGGTCGCGGCGAAGCGCACGTCCGGCGCGCGTTCCTGCGCCAGCTGCAGGTTGACCCGGGTGGGCGCCAGATAGACCAGTTCGCCGGCGCCGTCGATGCCGAGGTTCATCGCGTTCTTCTCGCGGAATTCCTCCAGCTTCCTGGGGTTGTCGCAGTGCACCCAGCGTGCGGTGACCACGCCGACCGGCTCGAAGCTGGCGTCCACGCCGTATTCGTCCTTGAGCCGGTAGGCGACCACTTCGAACTGCAGCACGCCGACCGCGCCCAGGATCAGGTCGTTGCTCATCAGCGGGCGGAAGAACTGGGTGGCGCCTTCCTCGGACAGCTGCGCCAGGCCCTTCTGCAGCTGCTTGAGCTTGAGCGGGTCGCGCAGCCGCGCGCGGCGGAACAGTTCCGGGGCGAAGTTGGGGATGCCAGTGAACGACAGCGCCTCGCCCTCGGTGAAGGTGTCGCCGATGGAGATGGTGCCGTGGTTGTGGATGCCGATGACGTCGCCGGGGTAGGCCTCGGCGGCGATTTCGCGGTCGCTGGCCATGAAGGTCAGCGCGTTGGCCAGCTTGGTGTCCTTGCCGGTGCGCACGTGCAGGGTCTTCATGCCGGCGCTGAAGCGGCCGGAACAGATGCGCATGAACGCGACCCGGTCGCGGTGCTGCGGGTCCATGTTGGCCTGGATCTTGAACACGAAGCCGGTCAGCTTCTCCTCGGTCGGCTGCACCGGGCGGCCGGTGGTGGCATGCGCCTGCGGCGGCGGCGCGTGCTCGGCGAAGAAGTCCAGCAGCGGCTGCACGCCGAAGTTGTTGACGCCGGAGCCGAAGAACACCGGGGTCTGCTTGCCGGCGCGGTAGGCGTCCAGGTCGAACGGATGGCTGGCGCCCTGCACCAGCTCCAGTTCCTCGCGCAGTTCGGCCAGCATCTGCGCGCCGATCCGCTCGGCCAGGCCGGGCGCGTCCAGCGACGGGAAGATGGTCGAGTCCTGGCGGGTGAAGTTGCGGCCCTGTTCGTACAGGTGCACTTCGCCGCTGATCAGGTGCACCACGCCCTTCAGGCGCTGGCCCATGCCGATCGGCCAGGTCACCGGCGCGCACTGGATGCCGAGCACGGTCTCCACTTCGTCGAGCAGGTCGATCGGTTCCTTGCCTTCGCGGTCGAGCTTGTTGATGAAGGTCATGATCGGCGTGTCGCGCAGCCGGCACACTTCCATCAGCTTGATGGTGCGTTCTTCCACGCCCTTGGCCACGTCGATCACCATCAGCGCCGAGTCCACCGCGGTGAGCACGCGGTAGGTGTCCTCGCCGAAGTCGGCGTGGCCGGGGGTGTCGAGCAGGTTGATGATCTTGCCTTCGTACGGGAACTGCATCACCGACGAAGTCACCGAGATGCCGCGCTCCTTTTCCAGCGCCATCCAGTCGGAGGTCGCATGGCGCGCGGCCTTGCGGCCTTTGACCGAGCCGGCCATCTGGATCGCGCCGCCGAACAGCAGCAGCTTTTCGGTCAGCGTGGTCTTGCCGGCGTCGGGGTGGGAAATGATGGCGAAGGTGCGGCGGCGCGCAGCTTCCTGGGCAACATCGGACATGGCAACGGCGCCCACTGGGCGATCACGGCTACAGGGAAGAGCGCAATTATAGCGCCGCGGCGGCGGACACGGGTTGCGCGGCGGCCGCGGCGTCCTCGCTGCGCGGCAATTTGAGTTCGCCGAGCGCGCCGGCTATGCGGAACGGGATCGAGTCCAGGCGCATGCCGCGGTTGACCTGTACGGCGAAGTGCAGGTGCGGCGCGGTGCTCAGGCCGGTGTTGCCCGACAGCGCGAGGCGTTGCCCGGCGACGACGCGCTGGCCCGGCTGCACCGCCACGCCGCTCGGCGCCAGGTGCGCGTACAGCGCCATGCTGCCGTCGGCGTGGAGGATGCGCACGAAGTTGGCGCGGCCGCCGAAGGTCTCGCGGTCCAGTCCGGCCTCGGCGAAGCCCGCTTCCACCTGCATCACCGTGCCGCCGCGCGCGGCCAGTATCGGGGTGCCTTCGGCCAGGGCGAAATCCAGCGCGTAGTAGTTCTGCGCGTCGTGGTGGCTGAAGTGGCCGCCCACGCCCTGGTCCACGCGCACCGGCGCCGCAGCGAACGGCAATCGGTACAGGGCGTCCTGCGGCTTGGCCGCCGGGTCGCCGGGCACGGCCTCCAGCACCAGTTCGAACGGGCTGGCGTAGCGCGGGTCGCTGGCGTACAGCCGCGACAGCAGGGCGCTGCCGCGGGCGGGCAGCACTGCGCGCAGCGGCAATGCCGGGACCGCGGCGAGGTTGTCGGCGTGGCGGGAGCGCAGTTGCACCTGCAGCGGCCCGTCCAGGCGGTTGTCGGCCCAGGCCTGTTGCCGTGGAGGTTGGCCATCCAGGCGCAACTGCGCCAGCGGCGGCTCGGCGCTCGCCGACGCCGGCAGCGGTTCGGGCGCCGCAGCGCGCTGCGGATCGGCCACGTGGTCGCCGTAGTGGGCGATGCCGTTGGCGTCCTTCCACGCATACAGCGTCCCGGCTGCGCCTGGGGTGGACGCGACACCCAGCGCCCAGGCGACCAGCAGCGGCCAGCGTGGCGCGGCGCGGAACGGAGCGAGGGCGTTGTGGGCTGTGGCGGGGGCCGGGCACTGGCCGGGCATCGGGGCTCCTGGCGCCGGCGTGGGAGCGCCGTGGCGGTGCGGAGTATGCGGCAGCCGCGGCCCGGGCTCCCTTATATCGCTCCATCCGAATAAAGAGATTTGACAACGCCGAAAAACGCTGGCATCGTGGCGTCACCATCGAGACCGGCGGAGGGACAGGCCCTTTGATGCCGGGGCAGCCAGCGGACGCGCAAGCGACCGTGTAGGTGCCAAATCCTGCGGGGACCACCGCGTCCGCCGAAAGATGGTTCGATTCGTGCCTTCCGCACGTCGAACGCGAGCTCCGCGAAGCTCGATGGCCGTTCCTCCCCGGATACCGCCATGAGCCTCGTGAATACGCCAAACCGCCCCCTTGCTGTGAATGCCCCGCTCGACCGCTATGCCGCCGCCGTTGCGCCGGCCGCCGACGGCGTGCTCGCGCTGCGCGGCGAAGTGGCGGTGGCGCTGCCGCTGCGCCACGCCGGCGTGCAGTTGCTGCGCCTGCGCTACGAGCTGACCGGTCCGGCGGACGCGCCGGTGGTGTTCGTCGCCGGCGGCATCTCCGCGCATCGCCATCTCGCCGCCAACGCGAGCTTTCCCGAGAAGGGCTGGGCCGAAGGCCTGGTCGCGCCGGGACGGGCGCTGGACCCGAGTCAGCGGCGGCTGCTGGCGTTCGATTTCGTCGGCGCCGACGGCAGCCTGGACGCGCCGATCGACAGCGCCGATCAGGCCGATGCGATCGCCGCGCTGCTGGATGCGCTGGGCATCGCCCAACTGCACGGCTTCGTCGGCTATTCCTACGGCGCGCTGGTCGGCCTGCAGCTGGCGGTGCGGCATCCGCAGCGCTTGCTGAAACTGGTCGCGGTCAGCGGCGCGCACCGCGCACATCCGTATGCCGCGGCGTGGCGCGCGCTGCAGCGCCGCGCGGTGGCGCTGGGCCAGTTGCAGTGCGCCGAGAGCCACGGGCTGTCGCTGGCGCGGCAGTTCGCGATGCTCAGCTACCGCACCCCGGAAGAATTCGGCGAGCGCTTCGATGCGCCGCCGGAAGTGATCAACGGCCGCGTCCGCGTCGCCGCCGAGGACTACCTGGATGCCGCCGGCGCGCAATACGTGGCGCGCACCCAGGTCAACGCCTACCTGCGCCTGTCCGAATCCATCGACCTGCACCGCATCGACCCGGCCGCCGTCGCCGTGCCGACCGTGGTGGTCGCGGTCGAAGGCGACCGCCTGGTGCCGCTGGCCGACCTGGTCACCCTGGTCGAAGGCCTGGGCCCGCGCGGCAGCCTGCGCGTGCTGCGTTCGCCGTACGGCCACGACGCCTTCCTGAAAGAAACCGACCGCATCGACGCGATCCTCGCCACCGCCCTTCGCCCCACCGGAGCTACCGCATGAGCACTGCCCACGACAACGATCTGCCCTGCAGCGCCGCCACCGCCGCGGTGCGCGCCGGCATCGATCGCGATACCGCCTACGGCGCGGTGACCCCGCCGATCGTGCTGTCGTCGAACTTCAGCTTCGACGGCTTCGGCAACAAGCGCCAGTACGACTACACCCGCAGCGGCAATCCGACCCGCGACCTGCTCGGCGAAGCGTTGGCGGAGCTGGAAGGCGGCGCCGGCGGCGTGATCACCGCCACCGGCATGGGCGCGATCAACCTGGTGCTGAACGCGCTGCTGCAGCCCGGCGACAAGCTGGTGGTGCCGCACGATGCGTACGGCGGCAGCTGGCGCCTGTTCAACGCGCTGGCCAAGAAGGGCCATTTCGAACTGATCACCGCCGACCTGACCGACCCGCGCTCGCTGGCCGAGGCGCTGGCGCAGTCGCCGCAGCTGGTGCTGATCGAGACCCCGTCCAATCCGCTGCTGCGCATCACCGACCTGCGCTTCGTCATCGATGCCGCGCACAAGGCCGGCGCG
>Ga0207709_10002676_pt1 | contig 11039 bp, 9 predicted proteins | sample KBSM34metaG_FD_184397 | JGI IMG/M metagenome (GOLD analysis project Ga0207709, IMG submission 184397) | Miscanthus rhizosphere microbial communities from Kellogg Biological Station, Michigan, USA - KBS M3-4 metaG (SPAdes) (version 2) | ecosystem: Host-associated > Plants > Roots > Rhizosphere >...
ATGAAACGATTTGTTTTACCGCTTTAATCTAAAAAACCTAAACCATACGACGTAAAAGTCGGGAGGAAAGATGGAAACTGTAGTTGGTCTAACCGCTATCGCTGTTGCACTGTTGATCGGCCTGGGCGCACTGGGTACCGCAATTGGTTTCGGCCTGCTGGGCGGCAAGTTCCTGGAAGGCGCAGCGCGTCAGCCAGAAATGGTTCCAATGCTGCAAGTTAAAATGTTCATCGTTGCCGGTCTGCTCGACGCCGTAACCATGATCGGTGTTGGTATCGCTCTGTTCTTCACCTTTGCGAACCCGTTCGTTGGTCAGATCGCTGGCTAATTACCCGGATTCTTCCGAGTAATTTGATGTGATGGACAACGTAACTGCGAGGTGTTGGCGTGAACATTAATGCGACCCTGATTGGCCAGTCCGTTGCGTTCCTGATTTTTGTACTGTTCTGCATGAAGTTCGTATGGCCTCCGGTCATCGCAGCTCTGCACGAACGTCAAAAGAAGATCGCTGATGGTCTGGACGCTGCCAGCCGTGCAGCTCGCGACCTGGAGTTGGCCCAAGAGAAAGCGGGTCAGCAACTGCGCGAAGCGAAAGCTCAGGCAGCTGAAATCATCGAGCAAGCCAAGAAACGCGGTAACCAGATTGTCGAAGAGGCCGTTGAAAAGGCCCGCGTCGACGCTGACCGTGTGAAGGTTCAGGCTCAAGCCGAGATCGAACAGGAACTGAACAGTGTCAAAGACAAGCTGCGCGCCCAAGTGGGCTTGCTGGCTGTCGGCGGCGCCGAGAAGATCCTGGGTGCCACAATCGATCAAAACGCGCACGCAGAGCTGGTTAACCAACTGGCTGCTGAAATCTAAGCGAGGGCGATCATGGCAGAACTGACCACGTTGGCCCGACCTTACGCTAAGGCGGCCTTCGAGCACGCTCAGGCCCACCAGCAACTGGCCAATTGGTCAGCCATGCTCGGCCTGGCAGCAGCGGTGTCGCAAGACGACACCATGCAGCGCGTGCTCAAGGCCCCGCGACTGACGAGCGCAGAAAAGGCCGCCACGTTCATTGACGTGTGCGGCGACAAGTTTGATGCCAAGGCACAGAACTTCATCAATGTCGTTGCCGAAAACGACCGTCTCCCGCTTCTGCCGGAGATCGCCGCTCTGTTCGACCTGTACAAGGCCGAGCAAGAGAAATCGGTAGACGTTGAAGTGACCAGTGCTTTTGCATTGAACCAAGAACAGCAAGACAAACTCGCCAAGGTTCTCAGTGCACGACTCAACCGGGAAGTGCGCCTGCAAGTTGCGGAGGATGCTGCCCTTATAGGTGGTGTCGTTATCCGCGCCGGCGACCTGGTTATCGATGGCTCGATTCGCGGCAAAATCGCGAAACTTGCCGAAGCATTGAAATCTTGAGTTTGAAGGGGCAGCAGAGCAATGCAGCAACTCAATCCTTCCGAAATAAGTGAAATTATCAAGGGCCGCATCGAAAAGCTCGATGTGACCTCCCAAGCCCGTAACGAAGGCACTGTCGTCAGCGTATCTGACGGTATCGTGCGGATTCACGGTCTGGCCGACGTCATGTACGGCGAGATGATCGAGTTTCCGGGCGGCGTCTACGGTATGGCCCTCAACCTGGAGCAAGACTCCGTAGGTGCCGTTGTACTGGGCGCATACACCAGTCTGGCTGAAGGCATGAGCGCCAAGTGCACCGGCCGCATCCTCGAAGTTCCGGTTGGTAAGGAACTGCTGGGTCGCGTTGTCGACGCACTGGGTAACCCTGTTGACGGCAAAGGTCCACTGGGCAACACCGAGACCGACGCGGTCGAGAAAGTTGCTCCGGGCGTGATCTGGCGTAAGTCGGTAGACCAGCCTGTACAGACTGGCTACAAGGCTGTCGATGCCATGATCCCTGTCGGCCGTGGCCAGCGTGAGCTGATCATCGGTGACCGTCAGATCGGTAAAACCGCTCTGGCGATCGACGCGATCATCAACCAGAAAGACAGCGGCATTTTCTGCGTCTACGTGGCAATCGGTCAGAAACAATCGACCATCGCCAACGTGGTTCGCAAGCTGGAAGAAAACGGTGCACTGGCTAACACCATCATCGTTGCAGCGAGCGCTTCGGAATCTGCAGCACTGCAATTCTTGGCACCGTACTCCGGTTGCACCATGGGTGAATTCTTCCGCGACCGCGGTGAAGACGCGCTGATCGTTTATGACGATCTGTCCAAGCAAGCAGTGGCTTACCGCCAGATTTCCCTGCTGCTGCGCCGTCCACCAGGCCGTGAAGCTTACCCAGGCGACGTGTTCTATCTCCACTCCCGTCTGCTGGAGCGCGCATCCCGCGTTTCGGAAGAATACGTTGAGAAGTTCACCAACGGCGCAGTGACCGGTAAAACCGGTTCCCTGACCGCACTGCCGATCATCGAAACCCAGGCTGGCGACGTTTCCGCGTTCGTTCCGACCAACGTGATTTCCATCACCGACGGTCAGATCTTCCTGGAATCGGCCATGTTCAACTCGGGCATCCGCCCTGCAGTGAACGCCGGTGTTTCGGTATCCCGTGTGGGTGGTGCCGCTCAGACCAAGATCATCAAGAAGCTGTCCGGTGGTATCCGTACCGCTCTGGCTCAGTACCGTGAACTGGCGGCATTCGCCCAGTTCGCTTCTGACCTGGACGAAGCGACCCGCAAGCAACTTGAGCATGGTCAGCGCGTTACCGAGCTGATGAAGCAGAAGCAATACGCACCAATGTCGATCGCTGACATGGCGCTGTCGCTGTATGCCGCTGAGCGTGGGTTCCTGACTGACATTGAAATCGCCAAGATCGGCAGCTTCGAACAAGCGCTGATCGCTTTCTTCAACCGCGATCACGCCGATTTGATGGCGAAGATCAACGTTAAAGGTGACTTCAATGACGAAATCGACGCTGGCCTGAAGGCTGGTATCGAGAAGTTCAAGGCCACCCAAACCTGGTAAGCCGCAGCGGGAGCCGCAAGGCTCCCGCTTGCTAACCTGATAGGTGTTACATGGCAGGCGCAAAAGAGATTCGCAGTAAGATTGCGAGCATCAAAAGCACGCAAAAAATTACCAGCGCCATGGAAAAAGTGGCGGTCAGCAAAATGCGCAAGGCACAAATGCGCATGGCTGCTAGCCGTCCTTATGCGGAGCGTATCCGCCAGGTAATTGGGCATCTGGCCAACGCCAACCCGGAATACCGCCATCCGTTCATGATCGACCGCGCCATCAAGCGTGTCGGCTATGTCGTGGTGAGCAGTGACCGTGGTCTGTGCGGCGGCTTGAACACCAACCTGTTCAAGGCCCTGGTCAAGGACATGGCGGTAAACCGCGAAAACGGCGTCGAGATTGATCTGTGTGTCGTTGGTAGCAAGGGTGCGGCCTTTTTCCGCAACTTCGGCGGTAACGTCGTTGCAGCTATCAGCCACCTGGGTGAAGAGCCGTCGATCAATGATCTGATCGGCAGCGTCAAGGTGATGCTGGATGCCTATCTGGACGGCCGTATTGACCGCCTGTCCGTGGTATCCAACAAGTTCATCAACACCATGACGCAACAGCCTACCGTGGAGCAGTTGATTCCACTGGTAGCGACCCCGGATCAGGATCTCAAGCACCACTGGGACTACCTCTACGAACCAGACGCCAAAGAGCTGCTTGACGGCTTGATGGTGCGTTACGTGGAGTCGCAGGTGTACCAGGCGGTGGTCGAGAACAACGCGGCCGAACAAGCTGCGCGGATGATCGCGATGAAGAACGCTACCGACAACGCCGGTGATTTGATCAGCGATTTGCAGCTGATCTACAACAAGGCGCGTCAGGCTGCGATCACCCAAGAGATCTCGGAAATCGTCGGCGGCGCTGCCGCGGTTTAACGGTTCAAATATTCAGAGGATCCAGCTATGAGTAGCGGACGTATCGTTCAAATCATCGGCGCCGTTATCGACGTGGAATTTCCACGCGACAGCGTACCGAGCATCTACGACGCCTTGAAGGTTCAAGGCGCCGAAACCACTCTGGAAGTTCAGCAGCAGCTGGGCGACGGCGTGGTTCGTACCATTGCGATGGGCTCCACCGAAGGCTTGAAGCGCGGTCTGGACGTCAACAACACTGGCGCAGCCATCTCCGTACCGGTCGGTAAAGCGACTCTGGGCCGGATCATGGACGTACTGGGCAACCCGATCGACGAAGCTGGCCCGATCGGCGAAGAAGAGCGCTGGGGTATCCACCGCGCCGCTCCTTCCTTCGCAGAACAAGCTGGCGGCAACGAGCTGCTGGAAACAGGCATCAAGGTTATCGACCTGGTTTGCCCGTTCGCCAAGGGCGGTAAAGTCGGTCTGTTCGGTGGTGCCGGTGTAGGCAAGACCGTAAACATGATGGAACTGATCCGTAACATCGCCATCGAGCACAGCGGTTATTCCGTGTTCGCCGGTGTGGGTGAGCGTACTCGTGAGGGTAACGACTTCTACCACGAGATGAAGGACTCCAACGTTCTCGACAAGGTAGCCCTGGTCTACGGTCAGATGAACGAGCCACCGGGAAACCGTCTGCGCGTAGCGCTGACCGGCCTGACCATGGCCGAGAAGTTCCGTGACGAAGGTAACGACGTTCTGCTGTTCGTCGACAACATCTATCGTTACACCCTGGCCGGTACCGAAGTATCCGCACTGCTGGGCCGTATGCCTTCGGCAGTAGGTTACCAGCCGACTCTGGCTGAAGAGATGGGCGTGCTGCAAGAGCGCATCACTTCGACCAAGCAAGGTTCGATTACTTCGATCCAGGCCGTATACGTACCAGCGGACGACTTGACTGACCCGTCGCCAGCGACCACGTTTGCTCACCTGGACGCTACTGTCGTTCTGTCCCGTGACATCGCTTCCCTGGGTATCTACCCGGCGGTAGACCCACTGGACTCGACTTCGCGTCAGCTGGACCCGAACGTGATCGGCAACGATCACTACGAGACCGCTCGTGGCGTTCAGTACGTGCTGCAGCGTTACAAAGAACTGAAGGACATCATCGCGATCCTGGGTATGGACGAGCTGTCGGAAGCCGACAAGCAGTTGGTAAACCGTGCTCGTAAGATCCAGCGCTTCTTGTCGCAGCCGTTCTTCGTGGCTGAAGTCTTCACCGGTGCTTCGGGTAAATACGTTTCCCTGAAAGACACCATTGCTGGCTTCAAAGGCATCCTCAACGGTGACTACGACCACCTGCCAGAACAAGCGTTCTACATGGTCGGCGGCATCGAAGAAGCGATCGAGAAAGCCAAGAAACTGTAATCCCGGCGCCCGGCAACGGGCGCTAATTTAGGTTGAGGCAATCAGATGGCTATGACAGTCCATTGCGATATCGTCAGCGCGGAAGGGGAAATCTTCTCCGGCCTGGTCGAGATGGTGATTGCGCACGGTGCTCTGGGTGATCTTGGTATCGCTCTGGGCCACGCGCCGCTGATCACGAATCTCAAGCCGGGCCCGATCCGCCTGATCAAGCAAGGCGGGGAAGCCGAGGTGTTCTACATCTCCGGTGGTTTCCTCGAGGTTCAGCCGAACATGGTCAAGGTTCTTGCCGACACTGTGCAACGTGCCGCCGACCTGGATGAAGCTCAGGCTCAAGCAGCTCTCAAGGCTGCCGAGGCCGCTCTGCATGAGAAGAGCGCAGATTTCGACTACGGAGCTGCGTCCGCACGTCTGGCCGAGGCCGCAGCCCAGCTGCGCACCGTCCAGCAGATCCGCAAGAAGTTTGGCGGTTGATCCGTCAGTCCGCTTGTTGTGCGATTGATAAAAAAGGGTAGCCTCGGCTACCCTTTTTTCTTTTCCGAATTCTACAAACCCGGTCGCAGTTGCTGACCACCCAGGATTGGTAGCAGTCATGTCTCTTGAAATCGTAATCCTCGCGGCCGGTCAAGGCACCCGCATGCGTTCGGCACTGCCGAAAGTGCTGCACCCGATTGCCGGCGATTCCATGCTCGGCCATGTTATCCACAGCGCCCGTCAACTCGACCCGCAGCGCATTCACGTGGTCATCGGTCATGGCGCCGATGTGGTGCGCGAACGTCTGGCTGCCGATGACCTCAATTTCGTGCTGCAGGACAAGCAATTGGGTACCGGCCACGCGACTGCCCAGGCCGTACCGTTCATCAAGTCCGACACCGTTCTGATTCTCTACGGTGACGTGCCGCTGATCGAAGTCGAAACCCTGCAGCGTCTGCTTGAGCATGTCGTTCCTGGCCAGATGGGATTGCTGACCGTCGAACTGGATGACCCGACCGGTTACGGCCGCATCGTGCGCGATGCGAACGGCAAGGTTGCGGCAATCGTCGAGCACAAGGATGCCACTGAAGCACAACGCGCGATCACAGAAGGCAATACCGGGATTCTCGCGGTACCTGCCAGCCATCTGGCGGACTGGATGGGACGCCTGTCGAACAACAACGCCCAGGGCGAGTATTACCTGACCGACGTGATTGAAATGGCGGTGGGCGATGGCCTGGTGGTCGCGACCGAGCAGCCCCACGATCCGATGGAAGTGCAGGGCGCCAATGATCGCAGGCAACTGTCCGAACTGGAGCGCCACTATCAGTTGCGCGCTGGTCGTCGGCTGATGGCTCAGGGGGTAACCCTGCGTGACCCGGCCCGCTTTGATGTGCGTGGTGAAGTGACCGTCGGTCGCGATGTGTTGATCGACATCAACGTCATTCTCGAAGGCAAAGTCGTCATCGAAGACGACGTGGTGATCGGCCCGAACTGCGTGATCAAGGACAGCACCTTGCGCAAAGGCGTTGTCATCAAGGCCAACAGCCATATCGAAGGTGCGGTGCTGGGTGAAAACAGCGACGCCGGCCCGTTTGCCCGTCTGCGTCCGGGCACTGTGCTCGAGGCCCGTGCCCATGTGGGTAACTTCGTCGAGCTGAAAAACGCCCGTATGGGCGAAGGCGCGAAAGCCGGGCACCTGACTTATCTGGGCGATGCCGAAATCGGTGCCCGTACCAACATAGGCGCTGGCACCATCACCTGTAATTACGATGGCGCCAACAAGTGGAAAACCGTGTTGGGCGAAGATGTGTTCATCGGTTCCAACAATTCGCTGGTGGCGCCTGTGGATATCTCTGCCGGTGCGACCACGGCGGCCGGTTCGACCATCACCCAGAATGTGGATAACGCTCAGTTGGCGGTCGGTCGTGCAAGACAGAAGAACATCGATGGCTGGAAGCGGCCGGAGAAGATCAAGAAGAGCTGAGTTATCCACAGTGCTTCAAGGCAAAGGATCGCTGCCCTCGGGTAGCGATTTTTTTTCGTCATCGGCTTGACGGTTCTGCTTCGATAGGTTTTGATTGCTTTCATTATCTTTCGAATCGAAACTTAGCTCGCCATGTCGAAACGCAATACACCCCAACGTCGCCACAATATTCTGGCCTTGCTCAACGAGCAGGGCGAAGTCAGTGTCGACGAGCTCGCCAAGCGTTTCGAAACCTCCGAAGTTACGATTCGCAAGGATCTGGCTGCACTGGAAAGCCACGGTCTGTTGCTGCGTCGGTATGGCGGGGCGATCACCATGCCTCAGGAACTGGTGGCAGACGTCAGTCAGAACGTTTCCAAATACAAGCAGGCGATTGCCCGTGCTGCGGTCACACGCATTCGCGAACACGCCCGCATCATCATCGACAGTGGCAGCACCACCGCTGCCATGATTCCGGAGCTCGGCCAGCAGCCGGGCCTGGTGGTGATGACCAATTCCCTGCATGTCGCCAATGCCCTGAGCGAACTCGAGCATGAACCGGTCCTGCTGATGACCGGCGGCACCTGGGATCCCCATTCGGAATCCTTTCAGGGCCAGGTCGCCGAGCAGGTACTACGCTCTTACGACTTCGATCAATTGTTCATCGGTGCCGACGGCATCGATCTGGTGCGTGGCACCACGACCTTCAATGAGTTGCTCGGCCTGAGCCGGGTGATGGCGGAAGTGGCGCGGGAAGTGGTCGTGATGGTCGAGGCCGACAAGATCGGCCGCAAGATTCCAAATCTGGAGCTGCCGTGGAGCAGTGTCCATACCCTAATCACCGATGATCGCCTGCCGCCGGAGGCACGGGATCAGATTCAGTCTCGCGGTATCAATTTGATTTGCGCGACGGTCAGTCAGGAGAAATAAGCATGTGTGGAATTGTCGGCGCGGTAGCTGAACGTAATATCACCGCCATCCTGGTCGAAGGCCTCAAACGCCTCGAATACCGCGGTTATGACAGTGCAGGTGTGGCGGTGTACACCAATGACGGCATGCTGGAACGCACCCGTCGTGTGGGCAAGGTCAGCGAACTGGATGCTGCCCTGGCTGAACATCCGCTGGTGGGTCGTCTCGGCATCGCCCACACCCGCTGGGCTACTCATGGCGCGCCAAGCGAACGCAATGCTCACCCGCATTTCTCGGATAAGGTCGCGGTGGTGCACAACGGCATCATCGAAAATCATGAAGCGCTGCGCGAGCAACTCAAGGCGCAGGGTTACGTGTTCTCCTCCGACACCGACACCGAAGTCATCGCCCACCTGCTGACCGAAAAGCTCAAGGCGCTGCCGGACCTGGCCGATGCCCTGAAGGCAACCGTCAAGGAACTGCATGGCGCTTACGGTCTGGCGGTCATTCACGCGCTGCAACCGGATCGTCTGGTCGTGGCTCGCAGCGGCAGCCCGCTGGTGATCGGTCTGGGCCTGGGCGAAAACTTCCTCGCGTCCGACCAACTGGCTCTGCGTCAGGTCACCGACCGTTTCATGTACCTGGAAGAGGGCGATATCGCCGAAATCCAGCGTGACAAGGTGCAGATCTGGGACGTGACCGGCAAAGCCGTCGAGCGCCAGACCGTGCAGTACACCGACGGTGCCGAAGCCGCCGACAAAGGTGAGTTCCGCCACTACATGCTCAAGGAAATCCATGAGCAGCCATCCGTGGTGCAACGCACGCTGGAAGGTCGATTGAGCTCGGATCAGGTACTGGTGCAGGCGTTCGGCCCGCAGGCCGCCGAACTGTTCGCCAAAGTGCGCAATGTGCAAATTGTGGCGTGCGGCACCAGTTACCACGCCGGCATGGTTGCCCGTTACTGGCTCGAAGAGCTGGCGGGGATCCCGTGCCAGGTCGAAGTCGCCAGTGAGTTCCGCTACCGCAAGGTGGTGGTGCAGCCGGACACTCTGTTCGTCACCATTTCCCAGTCCGGCGAAACCGCCGACACCCTGGCCGCCCTGCGCAACGCCAAGGAACTGGGTTTCCTGGGCAGTCTGGCGATCTGCAACGTCGGCATCAGTTCGCTGGTGCGCGAATCCGACCTGACCCTGCTGACCCAGGCCGGTCGCGAAATCGGCGTGGCCTCGACCAAAGCGTTCACCACACAATTGGTGGGCCTGCTGCTGCTGACCCTGTCCCTGGGCCAGGTGCGCGGCACTCTGGAAAAAGGCGTTGAAGCCCGACTGGTTGAAGAACTGCGTCGCCTGCCGACTCGCCTGGGCGAAGCGCTGGCCATGGACAGCACGGTGGAAAAAATCGCCGAACTGTTCGCCGACAAAAACCACACCCTGTTCCTCGGTCGTGGTGCGCAGTATCCAGTCGCGATGGAAGGGGCTTTGAAGCTCAAGGAAATTTCGTACATCCACGCCGAAGCTTACCCTGCTGGCGAACTGAAGCATGGCCCGCTGGCGCTTGTGGATAACGACATGCCGGTGGTCACCGTGGCGCCGAACAACGAACTGCTCGAGAAGCTCAAGTCCAACCTGCAGGAAGTTCGTGCCCGTGGCGGCGAACTGATCGTGTTCGCTGACGAGAAGGCCGGGATGACCAACGGCGAAGGCACCCACGTGGTGCAGATGCCGCACATCCACGACATTTTGTCGCCGATTCTCTACACCATCCCGCTGCAACTGCTGTCGTACTACGTCGCGGTGCTCAAAGGCACAGACGTGGACCAGCCGCGTAACCTGGCGAAGTCGGTGACGGTGGAATAAGTTATCCACACGCCGCACCAGACGACCACAGCCCGGAGACTCATCGGGGTCTCCAGGCTTTGGCATGTTTCCCACCTTTTGTTACCGAACACCCCAGCGCGGTGCAATGCCACGCTCCTGTAACAGTCTCTCTGATTTCAAAAAGCGCCCTTCGAAAAAAATTCAATCACTCGATGCCCCGTGAATCCGGCCCCCAAGCGGTATCCGCAGGTTTTGCTGGATGGCTTCTCGACAAGTTGGCCGTTCAATTGCATATGCTTGTATGTACAAGTAAAGACGTATGCATACGAGTTGAAACAAACTTCGCATCATGTCCACTGATTCGCTTGTCGCGCCAAGGGGCGCACAAGCCGCTTGCCCATCGCCAGGGTTGGTTTGAATTGATCGCTGAGGAGTCTTTTTCGTGACTGACAATAAGCCTACAACTGCCGTTTATACAAAGAGACGTGATGTTGAGATCCGCGCCGCCCGCGGCAACAAGCTGACCGCCAAGAGCTGGCTGACCGAAGCGCCGCTGCGCATGCTGATGAACAACCTCGACCCGGAAGTGGCCGAGAACCCGAAAGAGCTGGTGGTTTACGGTGGCATCGGCCGCGCCGCGCGCAACTGGGAGTGCTACGACAAGATCGTCGAGAGCCTGACCAACCTGAACGACGACGAGACCCTGCTGGTGCAATCGGGCAAACCGGTCGGCGTGTTCAAGACCCACAGCAATGCGCCGCGCGTGCTGATCGCCAACTCCAACCTGGTACCGCACTGGGCGACCTGGGAACACTTCAACGAACTCGACGCCAAGGGCTTGGCCATGTACGGCCAGATGACCGCCGGCAGCTGGATCTACATCGGCAGCCAGGGCATCGTCCAGGGCACTTACGAAACTTTCGTTGAGGCCGGTCGCCAGCATTACGATTCCAACCTGAAGGGCCGCTGGGTCCTGACCGCGGGCCTCGGCGGCATGGGCGGCGCCCAGCCGCTGGCTGCCACATTGGCCGGTGCCTGCTCGCTGAACATCGAATGCCAGCAGGTCAGCATCGATTTCCGCCTGAAAAG
>Ga0207709_10002678_pt1 | contig 11037 bp, 7 predicted proteins | sample KBSM34metaG_FD_184397 | JGI IMG/M metagenome (GOLD analysis project Ga0207709, IMG submission 184397) | Miscanthus rhizosphere microbial communities from Kellogg Biological Station, Michigan, USA - KBS M3-4 metaG (SPAdes) (version 2) | ecosystem: Host-associated > Plants > Roots > Rhizosphere >...
CCCGCCCGCGCGACGATGAGGTCGGCCTCGGCGTACGCCTGCGCGGTGTCGTCGATGAAGGGCGTGAGTTCACCCTCGACGCCGGCCGCCGCATAGTTGGCGCGCAGCTCGTCGATCTGCTTGGTGCCGCTCTGGTGCAGCACCTGCGGGCGGGCGTCGGGCGCGATGCGCGCCAGCGCCTGCGGCACGACGGCGTTGAGCGCCCGCGCGCCCAGGCTGCCGCCGACCACCAGCAATTTGAGCGGCCCCGTGCGGCCCGCGAAGCGCGTGGCCGGATCGGGCTGCGAGGTGAACGCCGCGCGCAGCGGATTGCCCACCCACTGCGCCTTCTTCAGCACGTTCGGGAAGGCCGTGAACACGCGGTCGGCCACGCCCGCCAGCACCTTGTTGGCGAGGCCGGCCACCGAGTTCTGCTCGTGCAGCACCAGCGGCTTGCCCATCAGCACGCCCATCATCCCGCCCGGGAAGGTGATGTAGCCACCCAGGCCCACCAGCACGTCGGGCTTCACGCGGCGCACCACGGCCAGGCTCTGCCAGAAGGCGCGCAGCAGCTTCAGCGGCAACAGGAACAGCGTGAGCGGACCCTTGCCGCGCACGCCGCCGAACTGCACCGGCTCGAAGGCGAAGCCGCGCGGGGGCACGAGTTTTTCTTCCATGCTGCCGGGCGCGCCCAGCCAGTGCACGCGCCAGCCGCGCTCGCGCAGGGCCTCGGCCACTGCGAGACCCGGGAAGATGTGGCCGCCCGTGCCGCCTGCCATGACCAGCGCAGTGCGCGTCATACGCGACCTCCCCGCATCAGCACGCGGTTCTCGTAGTCGATGCGCAGCACCACGGCGAGCGCCACGAGGTTCATCAAGATCGCCGAACCGCCGAAGCTCATCAGCGGCAAGGTCAGGCCCTTGGTCGGCAGTGCGCCCAGGTTCACGCCCATGTTGATGAAGGCCTGGAAGCCGATCCACACGCCCACGCCCTGGGCCACGAGGCCCGAGAACACGCGGTCCAGCGCGATCGCCTGGCGGCCGATGTGCATGATGCGGCGCGTGAGCCACAGGAACAGGCCGATGATCAGCAGCACGCCGATGAGGCCGAACTCCTCGCCGATCACGGCCAGCAGGAAGTCGGTGTGCGCCTCAGGCAGCCAGTGCAGCTTCTCGACGCTGCCGCCCAGGCCCACGCCGAAGACCTCGCCGCGCCCGATGGCGATCAGCGAGTGCGACAGCTGGTAGCCCTTGCCCAGCGCGTGCTCTTCGCTCCACGGATCGAGGTACGCAAAGATGCGCTCGCGGCGCCACGGGCTGCTCGCCACGATGGAGCCGAAGGCCACCACCACCAGCGTCGCGATCACGAAGAACATGCGCGCGTTCACGCCGCCCAAAAACAGGATGCCCATGGCGATCACGGCGATCACCATGAAGGCGCCCATGTCGGGCTCGGCCATCACCAGCATGCCGACCACCACCACCGCGATGCCCATCGGCAGCACGGCGCGGAAGAACCGCTCCTTGATCTCCATCTTGCGCACCATGTAGCTGGCGGCATAGAGCACCATCGCGAACTTGGCCAGCTCCGACGGCTGGAAGCGCATGAAGCCCATCGGCAGCCAGCGGCGCGCGCCGTTCACGTTGATGCCGATGTGCGGAATGAGCACCGCCACCAGCAGCAGCAGCGAGGCCACGAAGAGCCAGGGCGCGGCGCGCTCCCAGGTCTTCATCGGGACCTGGAAGGTCAGCAGCGCGGCGATGAAGGCGATGACCAGCGACGCCGCATGCCGCGTGAGGAAGTACGAGGCGCTGTAGCCGGCGCGTGCAAAGCGCGGGTTGTCGGGCAGCGCGATCGAGGCCGAATACACCATGATCAGGCCCCAGGTCATCAGCGCGACCGTGACCCAGACCAGCGCCTGGTCGAAGCCCAGCACGCGCATCGGCGTGGCCTTGGTCTGCGCGACGCCGGCGCCACCCAGCCGCACGGGCAGGTGCACGGGCAGCGAATCCATGCCGCTGCGGGCGCGCCGGAACCAGCCGCCGAAACGGCTGCCGGTGCTGGTTTCCTGGCCTGCGGCTGCGGAGTTCAAATCGGGTCCTCCATCGATCCGGCGGTGGACAGCGACGCGCCAGGCACATACGACACCACCGCGTCGTCGCCACCCACGGCCTCGCGCGGGCTGTCGGCGTAGGCCTCCACGGCCTCGCAGAACACCTCGGCGCGGTGCGCGTAGTCCTTGAACATGTCGAAGCTCGCACAGGCCGGTGACAGCAGCACGGCATCGCCGGGGTGAGCGCGCGCGGCGGCGAGCTTCACGGCCTCTTCCATCGAGCCCGCGTGCTTCAGCGAGACGCCGGTGGAGGCCAGCGCGGCCTCGATCAGCGGCGCGTCGCGGCCGATGAGCACGACGGCGCGCGCGTACTGGCGCACGGGGTCGGCCAGCGGCTCGAAGTCCTGGCCCTTGCCTTCGCCGCCGAGGATCACGACCACGCGGCGCTCCTCGCCGAGACCGCTCAGTGCGGCCACGGTGGCGCCGACGTTGGTGCCCTTGCTGTCGTCGAAGAACTCGACCTCGTCCACGATGGCGATCGGCTCGACGCGGTGCGGCTCGCCGCGGTACTCGCGCAGGCCGTAGAGCATCGGGCCCAGCGGGCAGTCGGCGGCGCTGGCGAGCGCGAGCGCGGCCAGCGCGTTCATGGCGTTGTGGCGGCCGCGGATGCGCAGCGCGTCGGCGGGCATGAGGCGCTGGAAGAAGAGCTCTTCTTCCACCACCGCGCCGCGCTTGCGCTTCTGCGTTTCGTCGGCTTCCAGCGCGCGCACCAGCCAGGCCACGCCGTTGATGCGCTCGATGCCGTAGTCACCCGGGCGCAGCGGCATCGCGCCGCCGAAGGTGACATGCGTGCGGATCTGAGGACGCTGCAGCTTCACGCGGACGGGCGGCGGCAGCATGGCCATCACGCCGGCGTCGTCGCGGTTCAGGATCATCAGGCCCTTGGCGCCGAAGATGCGCGCCTTCGCGGCCGCGTAGGCCGGCATGTCGCCATGCCAGTCGAGGTGATCCTGCGTGAGGTTGAGCACGGTCGCGGCCGTGGGCTCGAAGCCCTGCACGCCGTCGAGCTGGAAGCTCGAGAGTTCGAGCACCCACACGTCGGGCAGCGTGCCGGCGTCGAGGTGCCCGGCCAGCGTGTCGAGCAGCGTGGGGCCGATGTTGCCGGCCACGGCCACGGTCTTGCCCGCGCGTTCGACCAGCTGGCCGGTGAGCGAGGTGACGGTGGTCTTGCCGTTGGTGCCGGTGATGGCGAGCACGGCGGGCGTGTAGCCCTTGGGCGCTTCGGGCTCGGGTTCGGGCACGAGTTCGAGCTGCGGCGTGGCCTCTTCCTCGACCGCGGCCGACGCCGGGTTGGTGGCGGACAGCTCGGCGATCTTGGCGACGAACTCGGCGGCCTCGCGCGCCGCGGTGGGCACGTAGGGCTTGCCGGGGGTGGGCAGGCGAGAGACGGTGGCGGCGGGCGCGGGCGACTCGGCGGGCGTTTCGGCGACGGCTGGTGCTGCGCCGTCTTCCGTGGCGGCGTCTTCCGTCGTGGCGCCTTCGGCGACGACGTCTTCGGTGGGCGGCGTCACCGGCACACTCAGCGATGCATCGCGCGGCATGGCTTCGGCCACGGCGGGCGGTGTGGGTTCGGTGGCTTCGGTCGATTCGACGGGAGCGACGGGTTCGGCTTCTGCGGCAGTCGCATCGACTGGCAATGCGGCTTCGGTCGGCTCTGCTGTCGACTCGGGCGCCACGGCGTCAGTCGCTGCAACAGCTTCAGCGGGCGCGGCCGTTTCAGCCTCACCCTCAGCCATCGGTGCGGGCACTTCCGGCGTCTCGACCACCGCAGCCTCCGCCACAGGGGCTTCTTCGCTCAAGGCCAGCTCAGTCTGGGCCGGCGTTTCAACGACAGGCTCGGCCACAGCGGTTTCGACCGGCACTTCCGCCTCGGCTTCCACCACCGGCACCTCGACCGTCTGCAGGTCGAGCAGCGCGCGCGCGAACAGGTCCAGCTCGCCGCCAACCACGAGGCCCACGGCCTTGGCGGCGTCGACGACCGGCGCCAGCGTCGCGGGCGACAGGCCCGGCGAGCGGTACACGGCACGGATCGGCGTGCCTTCGACCAGCGCGGCCGTGAACGGCCCGCCGATGAAAGTGGCATCAGGCAGCTCGGCCTGCAGCGTCGCCAGCGAAGCCGGTGCCTCGCGCGTGTCGGCCACGGTCACGACCGCGCCGTGGCGCGCGCACCAGCGCGCCATCGCCAGCCCGGACGCGCCGAGGCCGAGGATGAGAACGGGGAGGTCTTTCAGGTGCCGCATGGTTGTGTTGTTACCGCAGCTTCAGCGTCGACAGGCCGATGAGGCACAGCAACATCGTGATGATCCAGAAGCGCACGACGACCTGCGTCTCGCGCCAGCCGCTCTTCTCGAAGTGGTGGTGCAGCGGCGCCATCTTGAGCACGCGACGGCCTTCGCCGTAGCGCTTCTTCGTGTACTTGAAGTACATGACCTGCGCCATCACCGAGATCGCCTCGACCACGAAGATGCCGCCCATGATGAAGAACACGATCTCCTGGCGCACGATGACCGCGATGGTGCCCAGCGCGCCGCCCAGCGCGAGCGCGCCCACGTCGCCCATGAAGACCTGCGCCGGATGGGTGTTGAACCAGAGGAACGCGAGCCCCGCGCCAGCCATGGCCGAGCAGAACACCAGCAGTTCGCCCGAGCCCGGGATGTTGGGGAACAGCAGGTACTTGGAGTACACCGCGCTGCCCGTGACATAGGCGAACACGCCCAGCGCCGAGCCCACCATCACCACCGGCATGATCGCCAGGCCGTCCAGGCCGTCGGTGAGGTTCACGGCGTTGCTCGCGCCCACGATCACGAGGTAGGTGAGGATCACGAAGCCGATGCCGCCCAGCGGGTAGCTCACTTCCTTGAAGAAGGGCACCAGCAGGTTGATCTTGGGCGGAAAGTCGAGGTCGAAGCCCGAGCGCACCCAGGCGTAGAACAGCTCGAGCACGCGCCAGTTGGAGCTCTCGGAAATGCTGAACAGCAGGTAGAAGCCCGCGAGCAGGCCGACCAGCGATTGCCAGAAATACTTCTCGCGCGAGCGCATGCCTTCGGGGTCCTTGCGCACCACCTTGCGCCAGTCGTCCACCCAGCCGATGGCGCCGAAGCCCATCGTGACCCACAGCACGATCCACACGAAGCGGTTCGAGAGATCGAACCACAGCAAGGTAGCGAAGGCGATGGCGAACAGCACGAGCACGCCACCCATGGTGGGCGTGCCGCTCTTGGTCAGGTGCGTTTCCATGCCGTAGCCGCGGATCGGCTGGCCGATCTTGAGCGCAGCGAGGCGACGAATGACGTACGGGCCGGCCACCAGGCCGACCACGAGCGCGGTCAGCGCGGCCATGAGGGCGCGGAACGTGAGGTAGTTGAAAACGCGCAAGAACCCGAACTCGGGCGACAGCGTCTGCAGCCATTGGGCCAGGGACATCAGCATGGTGTGTTGCGCGGCTCATGCGTCATGACCGGCCTCCTTTTGTTGTTGTGCTTCGATCGCCTGCACCACGCGCTCCATCTTCATGAAGCGCGACCCCTTGACCAGCACGCTGCCCAGCTGCGGCAGGCGGGCGAGCACGGCCGCGCGGAGCGTGTCGAAATCGTCGAAATGGCGTCCATCGACACCATCGTTGTTGTTGAAAGCCGTCGCCGCATGCACGGTCTCGCCGCCCAGCGTGTAGACGGCGTCGAGGCCGCGCTGGCGCGCCCAGGCGCCGACCTCGGCGTGGAATTCCGGCGAGCGGTCGCCGACCTCGCCCATCTCGCCGAGCACCAGCAGGCGCGGGGCAGGCAGGCCGGTGAGCACGTCGATGGCGGCAATCACGGAATCGGGGTTGGCGTTGTAGCTGTCGTCGACCAGCGTGAGCGCGTGCCCGCCGGGCAGCACGACCTCGCTGGCGCGCGAACGGCCCTTGACCGGCTCGAAGGCCGACAGGCCCGCGGCGATGGTGTCGAGCGACACGCCGGCCGCCAGCGCGCAGGCGGTCGCGGCGAGCGCGTTGCCCACGTTGTGGCGGCCCGCGATGTGCAGGCGCGCCTCGAAGGCGCCCAGCGGCGTGCGCACGCGAACGCGCCAGGCGCCCTGCTGCCATTCGGCGCTGTCGAGCGAGATGTCGGCATCGGCGTGCTCGCCGAAGGTCAGGCAGCGGCGCGAACCGCTCTGGCGCGCCAAGTCGGTCCACAGCGAAGTGAAGGTGTCGCCGTAGGGGAACACGGCGGTGCCGTCGTCGGGCAGTTCGGCGAACACGGCGGCGTTCTCGATGGCGACCGCCTCGACGCTGGCCATGAACTCCTGGTGCTCGCGCTGCGCGTTGTTGACCAGCGCGATGGTCGGGCGCGACATGGCGGCCAGCCGCGCGATCTCGCCCGGGTGGTTCATGCCCAGTTCGAGCACTGCCAGCTGGTGCTGCGCGCGCAGGCGCAGCAGCGTGAGCGGCACGCCGATCTCATTGTTGAAGTTGCCGGCCGTGGCCAGCGCACGGTCGGCACGGAAGGCCGCGAGCACGGCCGCGATCATCTGCGTGACCGTGGTCTTGCCGTTGCTGCCGGTGACGGCGATCAGCGGCAGCTGGAACTGCGCGCGCCAGCCAGCGCCCAGCGCGCCGAGCGCGATGAGCGAATCGGGCACCTCGAGGCCGGCGAGCCCCGCGGCTTCGAGGCCGCCGTGGGCGATGGCGGCCACGGCGCCCTGCTTCTTCGCGTCGGCCAGGAAGTCGTTGGCATCGAAGCGCTCGCCCTTGAGCGCGACGAACAGGTCGCCGGCGGCCAGGGTGCGCGTGTCGGTGTGGACGCGGGCGATCACGGTGGACGGGTCGCCCACGAGGCGCGACCCCGGCACCCATTGCTGCGCCTGCGCCAGCGTGAGGTTGAGCGGTGTGGAGACGGGCGTGGCCATGGCGGTCATGCGGCACCCCGCTTCGCGAGCGCTTCGAGCGCGTGGGTCTTGTCGGAGAACGGCAGGCGCTGGCCGGCGATCTCCTGCCACTCTTCGTGGCCCTTGCCGGCGATCAGCACCACGTCTTGTGGGGCCGCCTGGGCGATGGTTTCGGCGATGGCGCGCGCGCGGTCGACCTGCACGCGGGCCGCCTCGACGCGCGTGAAGCCGCGCAGCGCCTGGCTGATGATCGCGTCGGGGTTCTCGTTGCGCGGGTTGTCGCTGGTGAGCACGACGTGGTCGGCCTGCCGCTCGGCGACGGCCGCCATCAACGGGCGCTTGATCGGGTCGCGGTTGCCGCCGCAGCCGAACACGCACCAGAGCGCACCGCCGCGTTGCTTGGCCAGCGGGCGCAGGCCGGCGAGGGCCTTGTCGAGGGCGTCGGGCGTGTGGGCGTAGTCGACCACGGCCAGCGGCGCGCCCTCGGTCGGCTGCACGCGGTCCATGCGGCCCGGCACGCTGCTGAGGTGGGCGCAGGCGGCGACGGCCTGTGCGAGCGTCAGGCCCAGCGCGCGCAGGGTGCCGAGCACGCCGAGCAGGTTGGCGACGTTGTACTGGCCGATGAGCCCGGTCGCGAGCCGCTCGGCCGGCGCCGTGCTGCCGTGCTCGGCCACGGTGAACTGCAGGCCTTGCGCGTCGTAGCCGATGTCGCGCGCCATGAGCCGCGCGGGCTTGCCGGCGGCCGAGACGGTCCAGACGTCGAGCGCGCCGATGCCGGCGTCCAGCAGGTTGGCGCACAGGCTGGCGCCATGCATGTCGTCGATGTTGATCACCGCGGCGCGCAGGCCGGGCCAGCGGAACAGCTCGGCCTTGGCCTGCCAGTAGGCGTCCATGCTGCCGTGGTAGTCGAGGTGGTCCTGCGTGAAATTGGTGAACACGGCGACCGCGATGCGGCAGCCGTCGAGCCGGCGCTCGGCGATGCCGATCGACGAGGCCTCGATCGCGCAGGCGCCGAAGCCTTCGGTGACGAAGTCGCGCAGCGCGCGCTGCAGCATCACGGGGTCGGGCGTGGTCAGGCCGGTGTAGGTGAGCGCGGGCGGCACGCCGATGCCCAGCGTCCCCACCACGGCGCAGGGCGACGGGGCGCCGCGCTCGGTGGTGCCGTCGGGGCGCATCGCGCGCACGCCGCCGGCCGCGCGCAGCGTGGACAGCGATTCAGCCAGCCACCACGCGGTGGAGGTCTTGCCGTTGGTGCCGGTCACGGCCAGCAGGTCGAGCTGCGCCGAGGGGTTGTCGTAGAAGGCGGCGGCGATCGGGCCGGTGGCGGCCTTGAGGCCGGGATAGCTCACGATGCGCTCGTCGCCGTCGAAGCCGAAGGCGTCCACGCCCTCGTGCTCGACCAGGCAGGCCACGGCGCCCTGCGCCAGCGCGGCCGCCACGTGCTGGCGGCCGTCGGTCGCGGCACCGGGCCAGGCGATGAAGGCATCGCCCGGGGCGACCGCGCGGCTGTCGGCGAGCAGCGCGCCCTGCACGCGCTCCTTGAGCCAGAACGCGGCGGTGGTGGGGGAAGTGAGTGTCAGCATGTCAGAAGCTCTCGGGGACGTCTTGCGTCTGCACGAGGGGTTTGACCGCCAGATCGGGCGGGACGTTCATCATGCGCAGGGTCTGCTGCACGACTTCGCTGAACACCGGCGCCGCGGCGAGGCCGCCGAAATACTGGCCGTCGGTCGGCTCGTCGATCATCACCGCGACGATGATGCGCGGCTTCTCGATGGGCGCCATGCCGGTAAACCAGGCACGGTACTTGTTGCTGGCGTAGCCCTTGCCGACCTGCTTGTGGGCCGTGCCCGACTTGCCGCCGACCGAGTAGCCCACCGTTTGCGCGCGCGTGCCGGTGCCGCCCGGACCGGCGGCCATCTGCAGCATCTTGCGCACCGCGAGCGCGTTGGAGGGCGAGAACACCCGCACGCCGACCGGCGGCTCGGTGTTCTTCAGGATGGTGACCGGGATGATGGAGCCGTCGTGCGCGAACGAGGTGTACGAATGCGCCATCTGGAACAGCGACGCCGACAGGCCGTAGCCGTAGGCCATGGTGGCCTGCTCGACCGGCTTCCAGGTCTTCCACGGACGCAGCCGGCCCGTCACGGCGCCGGGGAACTGGATCTGCGGCTTCTGGCCGTAGCCCAGCGCGGTGTAGGTGTCCCACATTTCGTGGGGCGTCATCTTCTGGGCGATCTTGAGCGCGCCCACGTTGCTCGACTTCTGGATCACGCCCTCCACCGTCAGCGCCCCGTAGTTGTGGGTGTCGCTGATGGTGAAGCCGCCCAGCTGGTAGCGCCCGGGCGCGGTGTCGATGATGGTCGAGGGCTTCACGCGGCCGGCCTCCAGCGCCATCGCCACGGTGATGGGCTTCATGGTCGAGCCGGGCTCGAAGGTGTCGGTGAGCGCGCGGTTGCGCAGCTGCTCGCCGGTGAGGTTCTGGCGCTTGTCGGGTACGTAGCTGGGGTAGTTGGCCAGCGCCAGCACCTCGCCGGTGGTGCTGTCGAGCACCACCACACTGCCGGCCTTGGCACGGCGCGCGGTGACGGCGTCACGCAGCTTCTGGTAGGCGAAGAACTGCACCTTGCTGTCGACGCTGAGCTGGATGTCGCGGCCCTCGACCGGCGGCACCTGCTCGCCCACGCCCTCGACCACGCGGCCCAGCCGGTCCTTGATGACGCGGCGCGAGCCGGCCTTGCCGGCCAGTTCCTTGTTGAACGCCAGCTCGATGCCTTCCTGGCCGTTGTCTTCCACGTTGGTGAAGCCCACCACGTGCGCCGCCGCCTCGCCCTCGGGGTACTGGCGCTTGTATTCCTTGCGCTGGTAGATGCCCTTGAGGTTGAGCGCCGCGATCTGCTTGGCGATGGGCTCGTCGACCTGGCGCTTGATCCAGACGAAGGTCTTGTCTTCGTCTTCGAGCTTCTTGTCGAAGTCCTTTTGCGGCATGCCCAGCAGCTTGGCCACCTGCTTGAGCTTGGCGCGCACCTCGGGGTCGTCGCGCTCCACGTCCTCGGGAATGGCCCAGATGCTGGGCGCCACCACGCTCGACGCCAGGATGAGCCCGTTGCGGTCGAGGATGCGCCCGCGGTTGGCCGGCAGCTCCAGCGTGCGCGCGAAGCGCACCTCGCCCTGGCGCTGGAAGAAGCTGTTGTTGAAGACCTGCACGTACGCAGCCCGCCCCGCCAGCATGACGAAGCCGAAGGCGATGCCGGCGACGATGAACTTGCTGCGCCACACCGGCGTCTTGCTCGCGAGCAAGGGGCTGGTGGTGTAGCGCACGCTGCGGTTGCCGCGGCTCATCGGGCGGGCCTCGCGGTGGCGGTGCCGGGCTTGGCCGGCGTGGTCGGCGGCAGCGGCGCGACGGCCGGGATCACCGAGCCGTCGGGGCGCACGTACTGCGTGATGGCCGGCGAGGCCGTGCGCATCTGCAGCTGTTCCTTGGCCAGCTTCTCCACGCGCAGCGGTGTGGCCTGGGCGCGCTTCTCGACCTGCAGGCGGTCATGCTCGGTTTCGAGCTTGCGTGTCTCCTGCAGCGCGCGGTCGAACTCCGTGTAGAGCTGGCGCGACTGGTACTGGGTGTGCACAAGGTACAAAGCCGTCGCAATGACGGCCAGCAGAAGAAGCAGGTTGATGCGCGCCATGGCTACCCGGCCTCCGTGCGTTCGGCCACCCGGAGGATGGCGCTGCGCGAGCGCGGGTTGCCGCGCACTTCTTCTTCGGAAGGCTTGATGCGCTCGAGCGCGTGCAGCTTCATCACCTTGGGCGCAGCGAAGGGCGCGCGGCGGTCGTAGACCTCCTTCGAGTGCTTGGCGATGAACTGCTTGACGATGCGGTCTTCGAGCGAATGGAAGCTGATCACCGCGAGGCGGCCGCCGGGCGCGAGCACCGACAGGCTGGCCTCTAGCGCTTGTTGCAGCTCCTCAAGCTCGGCGTTGATGAAAATCCGAAAAGCCTGAAATGTGCGCGTTGCAGGGTTCTGGCCCTGCTCGCGGGTTTTGACCGTGCCAGCCACGAGCTCGGCCAGTTCGGTGGTGGTTGAAATT